>Ga0209953_1000497_pt1 | contig 13933 bp, 14 predicted proteins | sample SalPonred_H2O_MG_FD_185713 | JGI IMG/M metagenome (GOLD analysis project Ga0209953, IMG submission 185713) | Salt pond water microbial communities from South San Francisco under conditions of wetland restoration - Salt Pond MetaG... | ecosystem: Environmental > Aquatic > Non-marine Saline and... | reverse complement strand
ATGAGTTTGAGTTAAATGATAGTACTCCTCTAACTGGCTTTGACAGAATTAAGAAAGGTCTAACTCTTAAATGGACTAAAATTGCCGACGGCGGCGTAACAAATAGTGCAAGTGTTACAGGAAATGACTATTGGTACTGGGGAACAGCGTCGAATGCAGACAGATTAGGCGGCATTACAGCAGATCAGTTCATTCAAAAGTCTGGTGTGTCGTTTGATTCTGTTGTACAGTTTGATGACAACGGATTGACTATAGGCGACAGCCAAGACTTTCAATTAATAGTCGAAAACGGCGACGAGGGTGTTATACAAAATGTAAGCGGACAAAACAGCATTATTAAAGTAAAAGTTACTAACGGCACTGGCGTATTAACACACGTAGCTACGTTCAATAGTACAGGACTTTTACCAGCAACTGACAATACATTCGATATAGGTTCTGCAAGTTTACGTTGGAAAGACATGTATGCTGTAAACTTTGTTGGCGAAGCAAGCAAAGCAGGAACAATGCGTGTTGGAGCAGACTTCCGTAGTGCAAGTGTTAGTGCAACAAACAACACAGTAGCAGTACGAGACGCAACAGGAAATCTAGCAGCAAACTTGTTCCAAGGTACAGCAACACAAGCAAGATATGCTGACTTAGCAGAAAAATATACAACAGCAGAAGAATATACAGTAGGAACTGTACTAGCAGTTTGCGAACATGAAGAACATGAAATGGCACTTGCAACTCCAGCAAGCATTGTCGCTGGTGTTATTTCAGAAAATCCTGCATATTTAATGAATGCTGAAACAGATGGGCAAGCAATTGCACTAGTAGGTCGTGTACCTGTTCGTGTTATAGGCGCAGTAAAGAAGGGCGACGAAGTCAAAGTTTATGCAGACGGTATTACATCAGTTGATGGACAGGGCGACAGAGTTGGTGTTGCATTAGAAACGAACACGGACGAGGGCGAAAAATTAGTAGAATGTATCTTAAAAGTTTAAGGAATTATAAATGACTATTATTGACGCTGCTCGGTTTAACAACTTACAATCTCGTATTGAACTTATTGTCGGAAATGGCGCCGGACAAAACGGTTACGGACAAACAATATCTAGTACAAATGTAACCGATGGCGGAAGTCAGAATATCGAAACAAGTGATATTAATAATATTTATACAGATATGCTTAACGCTAGAGTTCACCAAATAGGTCCCAATGATTTAAGTATTGCGCAAATCGTTCAAAATAGAAATGTTGTTGCAGAAGATGAAAGTTTTTTCGTAGACGACGACGGTGTTAGTACATCAGACCCAGATGGCATAAAAAAGGGTATTGCAGATTTTGAAAATTTAATGACTACAATTGAAACTGATAAATTTTTAATACATTCTAGTCAAGCAGTTCTTGAATCTTCTACAAATAGTGTAAGAACTACAGCATGGAATGGTTTAATATATCATGAAGTAATTGTAACATTTGACAATGATGATCATCGTAGACATTTTTTTAATACCGGCGGACAAATAAGATTTAATGCTAACAATACTTTATCTAGTACACCTAAAGGATTAGATTGGGCAGAATTGTGTTCAGAAATTGGAACAGTAGTTTTTAATTATAACAGCACAATTTCAACAGGAGACGGAAGCGGATCTTCAATCGGCAATTACGATTTAGACGGGTCTTCACAAATTATCTACCAGAAAGTAGGCGCAGGTTCCTACAGTGGAATATATGCTGGTAATCTTTATACAATTAAAGCAAGACTTGATGGAAATAACAGAATTATTTTCCGTATTGAGTTTAACGACGTTGTTGTAGACAATCGTATTGATAATAATGTTGACGGACGTCTAGAAAGTATTGTGCAACACTACAGAGCAACTGGCGATTATGTTAGTGTCGAAGCACCTAGTTATTTTAATCAAAATACGTTAGCCTAAAAAAATCTCTGGTAAATACATTGGAGATTGATTAATGGCAACTACTATCCCTATAACCGCGCAGCGATACAACGAATTAAGAACTTTAGTTAATAAAATTCTCGGAAATTCTGTGACGGCTACTCCAACATACGGCTACGGAGAAACATTTAACTCGACTGCTGTAGTCGGAGATTATTCAACAAACGGTCTAGCCACAGACAAAGTAACAGCAGCACAGTATGAAAATTTATATATTGACTTGATACGTGTTAGAGCACACCAAGTTGGCACAGGAGCAGTATCAATTGAGCCATTTGTTATTGGAGACTACGATACAAACTTATCCGCTACTGATAAAATTGAATTAACGTATATACAAGGACTCGAAAGTCTTGCAACAGATATCGAAACTGATAGATTTCTAATCGATATAAATGACCAAGCACAAGTAGTCGATCTTCTCAATTCCAGTGATGCACCGATACAAAGTTCTAGGCTTAACAGTGCAGACGGTACTTGGAATGGAACAATCAATCATATTTTTGACATTGCATTTAACGACTCATCTGATCGCAGACATTTTTTTAATGCAGGCGGTCAGATTAGATTTAGTGCAAGAGTTGAATATGCAGGATCTCAAGCAAAAACAGTTGACTGGCAAAAAGAAATGAGCGATATGGGCGTAACGAGTTTTCGTGCCCTTGATACAATTAACAATAACAGTCAAGGAACAGGATCAAGTATCGGAAACTTTGACCTTACAGGCTCGTATCAGTTGTGTTATTCAAAAGCAGGCGGCGCAAGTTATGCTAGAAACGATTATAGAGTTCTAGCATACAGTGTTAATGATCAAACTATAAGATTTAAAGTAGAATTTAATGACAATCGACCCAATGATACTAGATGGGGAATCGACGAACCAGTTTTTGGTGATTTTTTCAGTACCATTGAACTACTACAGCCTGTCGGAACAGTGTCAATAAATTCTACAGAATACAATACTGTTGTTGTAGATGATGAAGAATTGCCAGTAGGAACAAACATTTCCAATCTTTAGTTGACAAATCTAAAATATTCATATATACTTTAAATAAAGGAGTATCATATGGACGAAAAACTTTCTAAAGCCTTAGAATTTGCAAACTATACCCGAACATTCGAAGATCAACGTCGATTATTAAAAGAAAAATATTTTGATAGTTTAGTACATTACAAAAACGGCGGACAGTTTACAGTTGACAAAACACTAATGACATTTGTTAGTCTACTACTAGAAAAACAATCCAGTGCAATTTTAATTGACGATAATGATAATCCAATTAATATAGCTGATCTAAAAGAGTTTACTGATGATATTTTTAATTTGCACTTTCAATCAAGTAACAAATATTATACAAGTTTACATGAATTAAAATCTAAAAGGTCCATTGAAAAACTAGTAGAATATGAATAAAGGTTATTTATTAATTGCACAAAATAATAGTGCAAACGATTATATCAAACAAGCTATATATTGTGCAGAACGTATTAAAAAGTTTTGCAAAGATGCATCGGTGTCTATTATTACAAATAAACCCAAATACTTAAAAGACGAATATAATTTTTCAGTATTTGATCATATTATAGATGCGGAGTTTCCATCATTTTCCAATAGTAGATTACTGTTTGACGGCGCTTTGTCTAATCGTACAGTACAGTGGAAAAACGTTGGAAGAGATTTAGCATACGAATTAACACCTTACGACGAAACAATTATTTTAGACACTGATTATATTTTTTGTAATGATAACTTAGATAATTGTTTTGATAGCGTTAATGATATAATGATGTATAAAAAGTCAGAGTATTTAGGACATAGTACTTCGCAAGAATTCAGTCGTTGTGCAGATACAAGCATTGACTTCTACTGGGCTACAGTTATTTATTTTAAAAAGTCAGAAAAGTCGAAAATATTCTTTAATTTAGTTACACATATACGAGAAAATTGGTTCTATTATAATAATCTATATCAAATAAATAGCGCCAATTTTAGAAATGATTATGCATTTAGTATTGCTATCCATACTATGAATAATATGAATTCTGGAAACTTTGTTGGCGAGCTCCCCGGCAAAATGTATTATATTAAAGATCAAGATTTCCTTCATAAAATTAACCAAGACGTTATGACGTTCCTAGTCGGTAAAAAAGATCATTTAGGAGAGTATACAATGCTTTCTACTAAAGGGCTTAATATACACGTTTTAAACAAAGCCAGTTTGGAGAGAGAAATTGGATAAAGGTATTGTATTACTAGCGCAAAACAACAATACGCATAATTATGTAGAACAAGCCACTGCCTTGGCATTGAGTGTAAACAAATTCAATAACATACCTGTGTCTATCATAACCAATGATATTGTTCCTGACAATTTTAGAAAATATTTTGATCAAGTAATTCCAATTAAATGGGGAGACATGACTGACGGAAAAAATTGGAAGATCGAAAATCGTTGGAAAGTATTTCATCAAACTCCGTACAAAGAAACTATAGTAATGGATACAGATATGCTAGTCTTAAAAAATATAGATAATTTGTGGAATTTTTACAGTAATTATGATTTGTTTTTTACTACTAATCCAGTAACATATAGAAATGAAACAGTAACTTCTACATATTATAGAAAAATGTTTGTTGATAATAATTTACCTAACATTTATTCTGCATTGTACTATTTTAAGAAAAATGAATTTACTCATAACTTTTTTGCATATTTAGAAATGGTAGTAAAAAACTTTCATGCATTTCAAAAAGACTTATGTCCAACTACACAACAAGAACGTCTTAGTTTAGATGTTGCCATAGCAATAACTGTTAAATTAATGAATATTGAAGATCAAGTTACAAATAAAAAATCTAACGTGTCTCGATTTGTACACATGAAATCGTTTGTACAAAATTGGAAAAAAACTAGAAATACTTGGCAAAATAATGTGCCAACATATCTAACCAAGGATTTAGAATTATATATCGGCAATTATCTACAAAATAACATTTTTCATTACACAGAAAAAGATTTTTTATCTAATCATAAAATTTTAGAAAAGCTAGGAAATAATTATGTCTAATTTAGAAAATCTGCTCACAAGATTAACAATTGACATTACACAAAAACAAGAACACTATGTATATTATGATAAAGAAACAAACCGTATACATAAAATATCTCCAATTAATCAAGAGTCTAAATTTGAATTTTTTAGCATTGACTCAAAAATAGTAGAACCTATATTAAAAGGATTGTGTAAGTTAGACGATTATATTGTTTATTTTGACTATAAATTAAAAAAATTTAGTATTAAAAAAAAACAAAATGAATTATATTCTGATGTATCTATAATAGAAATAGAAAAATCTGAAAATCCAGATTTAGACATTCAAGTAGACAAAACATACATAACATTTAATTTTCACGAAACATTACAAGAAAGTGTTAAAGCTGATCAAAGTAGTTTGATATTTGTATTTACAGAACAACATAATCCATATAAACTATACTTTTCGTTTAATATACAAACCAAAGAGTTACTAGCAAACAATAAAATACAGCATCAATTAACGAAGTCTCAACTTAAAAATGGTGTAAGTATGTATACAAATTCAGTTTTTGAAACTTATAATTTAACGATAAACTTATGACACAAAAATTTCGACCCATCGATTATGACATTATATACTTGTCGTATGACGAACCTAATGCAGAAGAAAACTATACAGATTTATGCAGTAAAGTGCCGTGGGCAAAACGTGTACACGGTGTAAAAGGCAGTGATGCAGCACACAAAGCTTGTGCAGAACTAAGTGAAACAGATAGGTTTATTACAATCGACGGCGACAACAAAATTCGAGATGGATTTTTAGATCAAGAAATTGATATAGAAGACTTTCAAGTATTAAAAAGTAGTGTAATTAGTTGGTGCGGACAAAATGTTATTAATAACTTAATATACGGTAATGGTGGCATCAAATGTTGGCCTAAAGAGTATGTCCTTAAAATGCGAACTCACGAAAATGCTGATCCAAATAACAAACAAGCACAGGTAGAATTTTGTTGGGATGTAAATTACATACAACAAAAAAGTTGTTTTAGTGATGTATATAATAATGCTACTCCTCAACAAGCATGGCGAGCAGGGTTTCGCGAAGGCGTTAAAATGACTCTTGATAGAGGCAACAAAGCAGAAGACGCTGAAGCACTTTTGAATAGTCATTGGAAAAACTTGCATCGCTTGTATATTTGGACTATGATAGGTGCTGATGTAGCAAATGGTGACTGGGCAATTTTAGGTGCTAGAGCAGGATTGTATAAGACTATATGTACAGACTGGGACTATGTAAATGTTCGTGATTTTGAATACTTAAACAATTTATGGAATGAGGAGTTTGTGGATTTCGAAGGACACGAAGTATACGATGAATCATGCAGATATACAAATTTATTAGTACAAGAATTAGATATTCCAATTGATGATCCTTTAATGCCAAGACAGAGCAAGTTCTTTAAAACAGTGTACAATTCAAATCGAAACTCGAATAAATTAATTGACATCGAAGAAGGTGCAAATAGATGAGCGAAAGTTCGCGCCCGTATAGCAAACTTTCAGACGGAAGAATATTAGATCCAGACTTTGGTCCAGTATGGATTAAAGAAACTCAAGGTATGAATTCTTCTAAGAAAGATTTGTCGGGACGATACTGTAGCAAATTATATACATGGCTTGAAATTGATATGTGGGGGAAAGCATGGATGTGTTGTCCTAGTTGGTTGCCTTATCCCATTGGCAATGTACTAGAAAATACACTAGAAGAAATATGGAATGGTCCTAGAGCAAAAAAATTAAGACAACAAATTTTTACAGGCAACTGGAACTATTGTCAGCATGAATTCTGTCCAATGATTTCTAGTGACAGTTTGCCGCTTTTATCAGATATCGAGAACGCACCTACGTCTACAATTGCTCCTTTACCAACTAAAATAAATTTTTCTAACGACGAGAGTTGTAATTTAAAATGTCCTAGTTGTAGAGTTGACAAGTTACTTTTTACAGAAGGCCCGTTATACGAACGACGTAAACATGTAAACGACAAAATGTATGATATGCTTTTTGGACAACCTACAGACAGACAATTTAGTATTCATGTTACAGGTAGCGGCGACCCTTTTGCTAGTCGAATATACAGAGAAATGCTACAACGCATCAACGGAGCAGACTTTCCAAACTTAGAAGTAAACTTACAAACAAACGGTGTTATGTTTACTCCTAAAAATTGGGATCGTATATCTAAGATACACAACAATTTAAGACGTTGTGCTATAAGCTTTGATGCCGGATCAAAAGATACATACGAAAATAAAACTAGATTAGGTGGCAATTGGGACTTACTTATAGAGAATTGTAAATTTTTAGATGCAAAAACTTTAAAATATCCTGATTTTAATATTGCATACGATTTTGTTGTACAAGTTGACAATTATAAAGAAATGAGACGTTATGCAAAAACAGTACTTGATAACTTTCCGAATGCTGGCAGCATTAATTTTAGCCTGGTAACCGATTGGGGAACATGGCCAAAAGAAGTGTACGAACAAAAATGTATATGGAAAAAATCACATCCCGAGTATAATGACTTGCTTGCTGTATTACAAGATAATATTTTTTATCATTCAAAAATAAGATTAGGCAACTTAACCCCAATATGGAAAACTGCTAATGGACTTTGATAAAACACCTGAAGAAATATACAAAGATACAAAACACTATTGTCCATTGCTTTGGAATCATTTGCATGTTAATACACTGGGAGATGTTCAACCATGTTGTATGTCTCCTTTCGGAACCTCCCTTGGCAATTTAAATGAAAAGTCTTTAGACGAAATTTGGAACGGCAATGCTATGAAAAAAGCTCGCCGTCGTTTGTTGAAAGATATGCCTCTCAGTACATGCACTGGATGTTATGAAAAAGAAAAAAGCAGTGACTGGAGCATGCGCAAAGCAAGTATCATGAAATATCATAATAGTGTGAAAACTGCATTAGCAACAACTGAAGCTGACGGTACTAGTAAAAACAGTAAACCTACTTATTGGGATATAAGATTTAGTAATATTTGTAACATGCGCTGTAGAATGTGCGGACACTTTAGTAGTAGTAAATGGTTCGGAGATGCAAAACGTTTAAGCGAAGAATACAACAATCATCGTTATCTTGGAAACAACAATGAAAAAGCAATTGTTCATGCAGTAACTGATAGTGAATCCTTACTATCGAGACTAGACGAATATTTGCCTCATGTACAAGAATTGTATTTTGCCGGCGGAGAACCTATGCTCATGGAAGAACATTATCGTATTCTTAAACGATTAGACGAGTTAGGATTACATGATACTTTTATTAGATATAATACAAACTTTTTGCAGCTACATTATAAAGACAAAGATATTGTAGAACTTTGGAAAAAATTTACAAACGTCTTTTGCAGCATCAGTGTTGATACTTACGGGATTCGTGCTGAAATATTAAGACACGATACTAAATGGGAAGTTATTGAAAAAAACATAGAATATGTTAAAAAAGAAATCCCTCATGTGAGATTTAATATTACGCCAACAATACAAATACTTAATGCACTAACAGTTACAGACTTGCATAAAAAATGGTGCGAAAATGAGTGGTTAACGCCTAACGATATGTTTTTAAATATCTTACACGGTCCCAGTTTTTATAATATAAAGGCATTACCTCTACATTTAAAACTAAAAGTAAAAGAAAAGTTTGGCGATCACTTAACTTGGTTGTCGCAAAATTACAAAGATAATTTACATAGCATTACCAATACCATAAATAATACTGTAAATTTTATGATGAGCGAGCAATTAGACGAACAACATCTTTATGAAATGTGTAGACAAACTGCACAACTAGATACTATAAGAAACCAGGATACACCAGCCGCTTTTCCTGAGCTAGAATATATATGGAACAACTACACAAAGGATTCTTAAATGATTAAAGAAATTAATCTCGATATAGATTTCAACAAACTTTTAACAGCTGACTATTCTCAACATTATGGAAGTTGTATTAGCTATCAAAAACGTGAACAAGAAGATATACACGATACTGTCGGTGGATTTCCTAAAAGCTATCACGAAGATAACACAAGAATTCAACAGTTATGGTTCGACAACTGCGACATAGACTATAAAGAACTGGGCGAAAAATTGGGCATTGAAGTTATCACAGTAAGCACTATTCTCCAGCCGCCAGGAAATGTAGTCACACTGCATAGAGATACTTTTTTTAAAATTAAAAACATGTATCCTGAAGACACCCGCACAAAAGTACGTGCAAATATTTACATGCAAGATTGGGCGCCAGGTCATTTTATAAACTATCAAGACAAAGATAAACAATGGCAAACTAGCACTCATTGGCACCAAGGAGATGGGTTCGTATGGGATAGCAATCATTTGCATTTAAGTGCAAATGCCGGATTGGTTCCAAAATTTACAATGCAAGTTAGTGGATTTTTAAATTAATCCTCGATTTCTAAGTTTTTTAATTTCTTGTATCCATAGTCTAGGTGCTTTGTAGGTTATATACTCAATCGTTTGTTGATTGTGTCTTAATACGTTAGACATATCGTGGAACATTTCCCGACATTGATTATTACTGAGAGAACTTATGTATTTTATAGTATCCAAAAGTTTTTTTGTGTGCAATTTACTATCTTTTTCATCTGCAAAACTTTCGTCCCACCATTTATCAAAAGTTTTAAATCCCATAAGTTTGAGTTGATCATAGAATCCTGGATTTGCACTAGTAATAAATGGCCTTGCAGCCCATAAGGGTTTACAAATTTTTTCTGTTAGAAAAACGTCATTACTGTAAGCACCGATTCTTTCATTGTATGTTTCGCAACTTATGTCTATAAATGCTCTACTATAATGATAAGGATTGGGCAGCCAAAAGTATTTGTAATCTTGATAATTTTCACCTTTTTCTTGTAAACTTTCAGGAAAAGTATTGATAGGTGCTCTTTTATATAAATTTATAAAGTTGTTAATATCAACTTCGTTGAATGGATTTTTAATGTTTCTTTTTTTGTTTTCATATATATTATATTTTATAAGATCTTTAACTGCTTCTTCTATAGGAACTTTTACATCTATTTTAGCTGCTAAACTTAACCATAATTGTTCTTTTGGCAATGATTGTAGCAGCCCATTTACAATATAGTATCGTGTAGGTCTCCATCTTCCTGCATAAGCTATAAATCTTCCTTGATCAAAAAGTGGAGTTCTTTTAGATTTATGTTTGATAATCTTTATATGTTCTTTTTCCATAGTATGTCCAGCAAATTGAACCCAATGATTAGCACCAGCAAAATGTAACCATTCTGGTATAGGATAATCACTGTGTGTGTTCAAGACTTCTGGATTGGCTCTGCTATCCAAAAAAACAAACTGATTGCACAGATTGTAATGTTTTCTTTTTACAATAAGTGCAGGTACAGTCGTAAACAATTCATTGGTAACAGATTTAGCTTCATGAGGATCGTGAAATACAATTGTACAGCTTGGATGGGTTCTAAGCCATTGCAGTATGTCTTCTGGTAAATTTGCAAAAGGACATAAATTTGGATCGGCAAATACTTGATCTTCGTTTGCTAAAAATCGAATAGGAAAAATGTTAATATTGCCATCTGAATATATACTATTTTTTTTATCTCGTATATATTGTATTTGAGAATCATCGGGATAGTTTCTCCAACTGTGATAGGGCTCGTCGGATCGAAAAGTATACCTTCCAAAATCGTATTCATCTTTATGAGCGTGTAAATTATCTAATATGTCTTGTAGTTTTTCGTTTTTTAATCTTTTCCAAGGAAAGTAATTTGAAAGTTCAAACCCTGTTTCAGGGTTGATAACATTATCTACATACCATTGTACAACTTTTGTCATATGCATATTTATAAACTATTATTGCCATAATCGTGTGTTATTGACAAACAAAAAAATAAGTATTATAATAAAGTTATGTTTGATATTTTTTTTATTTCATACCAAGAACCTAATGCAGACGAAAATTGGAATCGTCTTGTATCTCGATTTCCTTTGGCTAAAAGAATACATGGAGTAAAAGGTATTCATGCTGCACATATAAAAGCAGCAAAGCAGTGTTTTACTAAAATGTTTTGGGTAGTTGACGGTGACGCACAAATCGTTGAAGATTTTAACTTTAGTCATACTCCTGATCAGTGGAACAACAAAACAGTACATGTATGGTGTAGTAAAAATCCAATTAACGACTTAGTTTATGGTTACGGTGGTGTAAAATTATTGCCTCGTGATTTAACTATTAATATGGATTTATCTAAAATAGATATGACTACTAGTATTAGTGAAAATTTTAAAGTTGTACAACAAATATCAAACGTAACAGCATTTAATACTGATCCTTTTAGTACTTGGCGCAGTGCATTTAGAGAATGTGCTAAACTAACAAGTAAATCTATTGATAGACAAAACGAAGATGAAACAAATGAAAGACTCAAAACTTGGACAACCATAGGGCACGATAAGCCTTTCGGAGAGTATGCGATCCAAGGTGCTAAAGCTGGCAAGGAGTTTGGCCTTGCTAACAAGAGTGATATTAGATTAATAAATAACTTTGATTGGCTAGAGGAGAAATTTAATGGGTAGATTGATAGCAGCAGGATGCAGTTTTACATTTGGCGAAGGATTTCCTGATTGCATGAATCCTCCAAATGGCGGGTTACCTCCCTTTCCTAGTAAACATGCTTGGCCTTCATTAGTAAGTAAACGGTTAGGTATGGAAGTTATTAATCTCGGTGTGCCCGGCGCCTCTAATAGAGCAATAGCAAATAAAATATTAAACTTTAATTTCCTACCAGATGATATACTTGTGATACTATGGACTGAGTGTAATAGATCTAGTATATTTAAATTTAATAACACCCCCGATCCAGATAAAATAAGTATTCAACCTCATATGAGAAATAAAATTAACAAAGTTTATTATCGGCATTTGCATGATTATTATAATAGTTTTTTAGAATCAATAGAACAAATAAATCTTGCAAATTTATATGTTAAAAGTACTCAAAACAAAGTAAAAACATTTAATTTCTATTGTGACTATGATAGTGATCCCTTTAAATTTGCTCTTCTTGACAAAGAAAATAATTTTAAAATTCCCGAATGGAATACAGTAGATCTTATTTCACAAACGTTATACTATGTCGACTTAGCTGCCGACAAAGATCATCCAGGTATTAAATCTCAAAAGTTAATAGCTAGAGATATATTAAAGAAGATTAAATAGTATATAATATTAATAAATATTTTTAAGTAAGTAGAAATAGGTTTAGAAAAACATGCTAAAAAGAATTATTGACAAACGTTATAGTGCTAGATCATTTCACAATACTGTAATTGAAGAAAATAAAACAAATTATATTTTAGATTGTGCATTGAAAGCACCTAGCAAACAAGGTGTATATCCTTATAAGATATATGTTTTAGGTCATAGTGAAAACGCTATTAAGTTTAAACAATGGTTATTTTGGCATGATACATGGTGTGCTAACAAAATTCGAGCTGACAAAAAAAATAAAAAACCAGATAATACTAGATTTAACGGACAATATAACGCACCTTTATTATTTTTATATGCGCACCGTGTACCTTATAACCTTGTGCATGCTCCTTTGGAACAAACTAATGCTGAATGGAGACAAGAAGCTGACCTAATAGATATGACAGTGAGTGCTAGTTTTGCTATGCTTGCTGCTGAAGAACAAGGATTAAGAACTTGTTTTGGAAGATGTCATAGTTACGAATATGTTGATACTATTTTAGGAGAAGGAAGTGTAAGAATAGGAATGGCCTTAGGTATGGGCTATGCCGACAGTGTAGATAACAACAGTAACATGATGACCCCTGTTATTGGAGAAACTGGCCAGCTACAAGGCTATGACACAAATAATTTAGAGCAGACATATCCACTAAAAAAACACAATTGTAGACGAAATAAACCTAATAAAAATGAGTTGTTTACTTTCATTTAAAGCGACTCAAATCTACAAAAAGTACGTAACGCTTTACTTCAGTATTTTTTAATCTTTTATGAAAGCAATTACTAAAAGCATAATATACTTAACCAATATGCATGATTAAGTATATATCCTAGTGAAAATAATGTATAATCTTAAACTTCTAGTATTTTTGCAATTACAGTAAATTTAGTAGTACCGTCTTCGCTATCAGATTTATCTTCAAATAATACTTCTACATTTGCTGGAAGTTGTGCTTTTAACTCATCGATTGAATTAACGCAATTTACATGTCCTTGCTTGTCAGTAGCATTGTTTGATTGAAATACAAAATGTGATCCTACTTTTAATCGCTTCCATGATTCCCATTCATTCATAGGTGGCATGTGCTCGCATATAGTATTAACAGTTAAATCTGCATCTTCAAATCGTTTTGCATTCTTAGTAATTACATCTGCATCAATTATTTCTATATTAGTATAATCTTCAAGAACTTGATTTTTTAACGATCTAACCAATAAATCTTCGTTGTCAAACCCTGACAATCTTTTGATGTCTTCAGCTAATGTAGTCATTAAATTAACTGTATTTTTACAACCAAATACTACTATTTCAGAACTATTATCTAAAATAGATAGTCCTTTAATAAATTCTAATATTTTTGTCTGAGACTTGTCTAACACACTGTTTTCTGTTAAATAATTTGCCATTTTTATTTCTTCCTTTTCACGTTGTTGTTGTTCTAACAATTTTTTTTGCTGTCTTAGCTCTGCTTCTAATTCTCGAGCTTGTTGACGCTTTATCTCTTCAGCTTCTTTTTTAATCTTCCTTGCTTCAGATTCAGCTTCTTTTTTAATCTTCCTTGCTTCAGATTCAGCTTCTTTTTTAATCTTCCTTGCTTCAGA
>Ga0209953_1000496_pt1 | contig 13968 bp, 11 predicted proteins | sample SalPonred_H2O_MG_FD_185713 | JGI IMG/M metagenome (GOLD analysis project Ga0209953, IMG submission 185713) | Salt pond water microbial communities from South San Francisco under conditions of wetland restoration - Salt Pond MetaG... | ecosystem: Environmental > Aquatic > Non-marine Saline and... | reverse complement strand
ACCGTGAGGATTTCTACGAGCGCGAGTCACCGCGTGCAGGTGAAGCAGACTTCATCGTGGCCAAGCATCGCAACGGCCCAACCGCAACGATCACCGTTGCCTTCCAGGGTCACTACTCGCGCTTCGTGGATATGGCGCAGTCCTAGTTGTAGATTCCAAATGCAGGTGTTCGCCGCTAGCTTCGAAGTGCACGAAAGCTAGTGGTGAAGATTCGGGCTCGGTACAGGAAATTGAGTCATTTACGTGGCCAAGAGTGCAACCGCAAGGTGCTTGACAACGTGCACAACCGGCGTGGCGATTTCGTTGCGGCGGACAATTGACGGGTTAGCCGGCCGGCCGACCGATCGCGAGTTCGCCTGTGCTCGATAGGTGCGGCAGCGAGTTTCGGTAGAGGCCCAGAAAGTCGTCTTCTGCCGCCAGCCCGAGGATCGTTGTCGCCAGACCCATCGCTGCGGCGCACAGAGATGCCGTGGCGAGGATGGCTCCCGTAGTGCGGAGGGTATTGGCCAGCGCGACACCACGGTAGGCACTGGCCATGAGCTCGAGGTCCGACATGACCATCAGGAGTAAGGACGGATGGCGTGCCCCCACGCGCTCACCCTGCGCAACGGTCTGCAGATATGCGCCAACGGCTAGTGGTTCGGGGGAGTTCGGAGTCTCAGCGGGAACGAGCGTGAGTGAATGGTCGGACGCGTCATATAGGTACAGCGCCGGCCCCAGTCCGCGTACTCGACCGGCCGCGATCGCGAGGTGCGCGGCCCCGTCGGGGCCCGCATAGGGGTAGGGATAGCTCGCTGGTTCGGCGCCGAGTCGACGACGCCCGGTGCGCTGCAGCAACTCGGACACCTGCTGCAGCGTCAGGTCGTCGGCTGACCAGGAGCGCGCGGTGCGGCGTGACAACACGACGGAGCTGAACGGTGCATCAGGTCCTGCCGCACCCTCATCGACAGCCGGCAGTTCGATGCGGGATCCCACGAGTGCGGGGCGCGGGGTGTTGTCCTCGGTGGACTGGCCGAACCCCTCATCGGTCCGCCCACGTGATCGGGCGTGGGCCAGTGCATCATGGAATTGGACTCGGGCAGGAGGGGGCGCGTGTGGCGTGATCAGTCCGGTCATCGCGAGGGCCTCGATCAGGTCGCTGGCCTCGGGGGCGGTGAGCCCTGATACCGATATCACGTCCCGGAGGTCGGCACCTTCGCAGAGAGCTTGCCAGGCCGTCAGACCTCCGATGGCAGGCAGCGCGATGTGGCGATCGGTGGAAGGAGCACCCACGACCATCCGGCCGTCGCGGTGACGGACATGCGCATGGGAGACGGCGTGCCATCGGGTGGCGGAGTCGGGCTGCGGGTCATCCACGGTGAGCCTCCGATGCCGCGCTTCCGCGTGCCAGCAGGCGCGCGACGTTGAGTAGTGGACCGAGATGGGACTGTGGGGCGAGGATCTGGATCGATGCAGGCAGTCCGTCATCGCGATGCACCGGTATTGCCGCAGACCACCAACCCAGCGCACTGGCGATCCACGTGAAGGTGGTCGGTGCGCCGAGGATCGCGCCAGACTGCTCGAGGGGGAGTGTGCCCGTCAGCACGTGGACCGCGGGCGGCTCCGCGAGGGTCGTCGGGCAGGCCATCACCCAGCCAGGTGGCAGGTTGCGTTCGAGTTCCTGCCCCCACATTGCCAGGGCATCTGCGGCCCGGCGCTCACTGTCAGGGGGGACGCGTCCAGCGTGCTCGAGAAAGCTCCTCGTGTAGGGCTCGAGGGAGCCTTCGTCGGCCAGGCCGGGGTCGAGACCCCTGGGTGACGGATTCCACCGGTCTGACGACAGCAGGCCCAAGATCTGGCGGCGAGCCGAGGGAGCGGAGGCAGGGAAGAAGGATGTGACCGGTGCCTGTTCCCAGAATCCAGACCGCCTCGCCCAGGGCACGCCTCGTTCAGCAAGGCGGCCCATGGATTCGAGAAAGCTGATTTCGTCGAAGCTGGCCGGATCGACAGTCGGTGGAGGGGGCAGGGTGACCACCCCTGCGCAGTCGGTCTCCTCGTCGAAGCCGGCCCCCGTTCCACCGGCTGCTCCCTGGGCGATGAGCACGTCATCCAGGTCGCGTGCCAAGAAGCCGTCGGCGGTGAGGGACTCGCGCCTACCGGCCCGGCCGTTCGCATCCCTCGTGCGACCTGGCGCCGGTGGCACCAGGGTTGCCAGACCGCACCAGGCTGCAGGGATGCGCAGCGATCCGCCGGCATCGTTGCCCAGAGCGAGCGGCACCATCCCGGCGGCGACCGCCGCCGTGGATCCACCACTGGATCCGCCGACACTCAGGTACGTGTCGAGGGGGTTGCGGGTTATCGGATGAGCCCTCGGCTCGCATCCAGGCAGCAGGCCGAACTCGGACATGGAGGTAGTGCCGACGACGATGGCGCCAGCAGCACGTGCGCGAACGACGGGAGCACTGTCGTGGTACGCCCGACGGCCGGAAAGGGCCCGCGAGCCGAACGTCGCGAGTGCTCCCCTGACACCTTGGTTCTCCTTGACTGCCAGGGGAATGCCTGCCAAGGGCCGCGGATCTTCCGGCCTTATCGCCGCCGCCTCGCGGAGTGCATCGTCATCGAGAACATCCACGAAGGCGCCAATCTCACCATCACGATCTCTAATGGCTGCCAGACTCGCCTCCACCAGGTCGGTGGCACGGAAGTCAGCCCGCAGCAGGCCGGCCCGGGCGGCCCGCACGGATGTCAACGGCACTCCTGTCGCCACCCTCGCCCCTCCCTGCGTTCCTGCCCCGCTTCAGCCCGAGTGGCTACCATCGCTCGGTGCCCGATGATGCCAGCCGCCCCGATGCGACCTCGATGCCGCTCGACCTGTGGGGACGGGACGTTCGCGACCGAGGCTTCGGACCCGTCGAGCTCAGGGGGGCCCGCCTGATCGGCGCCCAGTTGTCGGACATGGACCTCCGGGGATACGACCTCACGGGTGCTGACCTGCGAGGAGCGGTTCTGGACGGCGCCCAACTCGCGGGGGCCCTTCTCGTTGGCGCGATCCTCGACGACGCTTCGTTGGTGGGTACAGATGCGCGGCATGCCAGTTTTCGGCATAGCTCGATGAAGGGGGCAGACCTGACCCGGGCCACGATGAAGTCGGCGAACTTCTGGCGGTCCCAGCTGGCCGGGATCCAGGCCCCGGATGCCGACCTGTGGTCCTGCGTCCTGTTCCACTGTGACCTCCCGGGTGCCCACCTCGAGAGAGCGAACCTGAATGCCGCCAACCTCAACCTCGGTAACCTGCGGGGGGCCCGCCTGGCTGGGGCCGATCTGCATGTGGCGTCGCTCTTCCGTGCAGACCTAAGGGACGTGGACGCCCGCGGTGCTAACTTTTGGGCGACGAACCTCATCGGTGCGCAGCGGGACGGGGCCGACTTCACCGATGCCGACCTGCGCGACGCGAATATCCACGCCTCGGCCGCAGCGCCGGGCGAGTAAGGGATCCGGTGGCCGGGAAACACAATCGGAACATGACCGAAACGTGAACCTAAGGCTTTCCGCTGCGCCTGCGGTAGATCTCTTGCTACGGTCGCAACGCCGTTCGGGCGTGGGGCCAATAGGCCCTTAGCTTGTCTGGTCCGTGTCCGTCGCTCCCAAACGGTCCTCCGGCCTGTGCGGGTTGCGCCGGTTCGGTTTTTCCGGTCATCCATCAGTCTGTGAAGGGAACCACATGTCCTACGACGCAATGCTCGACGCCATGAAGAACGACCCCACGCTCGCCCAGCAACTCCACGACGCCTCCACCGTCGCGGAGCGTCAGTCGATCCTCGAGGCCCGCGGAATCGCAACCCCGAACATCGACAGCCCGCTCCCCTCGAAGGACGACATCAAGAGCATGAGCGAGGTTGCTGGCGGCTCAACGTACTTCAACGCTACCGCCTGCGGCGCTGCCTGATAGTGCTCGACGTGAAGGGCCGTGGCGACGACAAGACGATCTCCGAGAGCAGAACATGACTTCGGAGACCGGTTCGTCCGTGTCGCTGCGGCCCTTCGCACTCCCAGGCGTGACCGACGCCGAGTACGAGGCCGCCCGTCGACCGGCGTACCACGTGGCAGGTACCGCTGACCGCACCTCTGCGGCGGGGGACTCAATAGCGCGGGTCACCCCGTACCTCAAGGACTACGGAATCACCCGGGTCGCCAACGTGACGCACCTCGACCGAGTGGGGGTGCCCGTCCATACCGCACTCAAGCCCATGGGTACCACGCTGTCGAACGGCAGCGGCAAGGGGCTGACCATGGAGGCCAGCAAGATCAGCGCCATCATGGAGGCAATCGAGCAAACGCATTGGGAGAACGACCACTTCGACCGGGTCGAGGCGACCCAAGCCGACCTCATGGCCCAGGGCTTCCAGGTGACCGATGGGTCGGATCTGCCCTTGTTCAAGCTCTCGCTTTGGAACGAGCGCCTGCCACTGGAGTGGACGATCGGGCACGACCTCATCACCGGTGAGGACGTGTGGACGCCCGCGGAGCTGGTGCAGGCCAACCTGCGCAGCCGCCTAGCCATCAGCACATTCGTCACATCGTCCAACGGCTTAGCGAGTGGCAACAACGTCTTCGAGGCCATCCTGTCCGGGCTCACCGAGCTCGTCGAGCGGGACGCCATCGCGATGTACCAGGCCAATGGGAACCGTGAGACCTACGATCCCGCGATTGACCTCGACCTGTTGTCTGCGCGCTACGGCGAGCCATTCCACGGCCTGCGTGAGCAGATCGAGCGGGCTGAGCTTCGCCTGTTCGTCTTCGACTGCACCAACGAGGTCGGGGTGCCGACCTACAAGGCCTTCGTCCATGACCTCGCGGTGTCACGGGCTGGGGCGTTCGGGGGTTACGGCACGAGCCTGGATCCGTCGGTCGCATTGTGTCGTGCGGTCACGGAGGCGATGCAGTCCCGTGGTTTGGTCATCGCGGGCTCGCGTGATGATCAATTCGGGAGCGTACGTGATGCCTCGCTAATGCACTCGAACCACCATGAGGCGCCCCCACCCGGAGACAAGCCCCTTCCTCATCGTGAGGATGAGAGCACTGGATCGATCGTCGACGATGTCGCCGTCGTGGCCGCGAAACTGCGCGAGGCCGGCATGGACAGGATCGTCGTGCTTCGCCACACCGAGCCGGGAGCCCCGGTGCAGGTGGTTCGTGTCATCGTCCCTCGGCTGGAGGGATATCGCTTCGAGCAGTACACCCCGGGTCCGCGTGCGCGCGCAGCGGCCGAGAGATTCGCCCGATCCCAGGAGGCGGAGGGGCAGTCATGAGCGAGCGTGTCGATCTGGTTTTCCTCGGGCCGTCGCTGTCGCGTGACGAGGCCGCGGAGATTTACCCGGAGGCGGTATTCCTGCCACCGGCCTCGATGGGCGATGTCCTGTCGGCCCTGCGCAGATACCACCCGCACGCGATCGCCCTCATCGACGGATCGTTCTTCCAGACTATGGCGACGTACCACAAGGAACTCGTGGAGGCGCTGTCCCAGGGCATCTGGGTGATCGGCGCGAGCAGCATGGGTGCGCTCCGCGCCGCGGAGTGCAGCGAGTACGGGATGATCGGCGTAGGCGAGGTGTACGAGGCCTACGCTCGTGGGGATCTCGAGGATGACGACGAGGTCGCACTGTCGCACGTCAGTGAGGAGTTCGGCTACCGGCCGGTTACCGAGGCCATGGTCGACATCCGGGCCTCACTCGCCGCGGCGGAGCGGGCCGGCATCCTCTCCCCTGCTGAGTGCGACGAACTGTGCGCGCGGCAGAAAGCGCGCTGGTTCATGGAGCGCAACCTCATGACCTCGGTCGAAGATGCCCGTGACCTGGGCCTCGCGTCTGAGCGGGTCGAAGGTCTTGGGCGATTCCTCCGTACGAGTCGTGTGAGCCTGAAGGCTGATGATGCGCGTCTTGCCATCGCCCGGCTGCGCGATTTGCCGGACGGACCCATCCCCGAGCAGGACAGGCCGGTCCTGCCGTATTCCCGGGTGTACGACGCCACGTCCGCGCGCGACGTGGTGGTGCACAGCGACATGGGCGACCCCATCACGCTGGATAAGGTCCGACGCTTCGTGACGCTGACCGATCCGCGGACGCCTGAGATTTGGACGGAAGTCCGTCGCCGAGCCGCACTGCATCGGCTCTTGGCGGCCTTCGGTGTCGAGGTCGATCAGGAGGGGCTTGACCGGGCTCGCGCTGCGCTCGCGGCGGATCTCGGGGTCTCGGTCTCCCAGTTCGCCGACGAATGCCGTGACCTCGACATGACCCCCGCGCAGATCGAGGCATGGGTGAAGGAGGAGGCATACGTCCGCCGAGCGGAGGAGTGGGTCGGTGGCCACGCGATGTACACCCTGTTCAACACCGAGTTCCTCAACCACCTTCGGCGAAGCGGGGAGTACCGCGCTGCTCGCCGGGGCGCGGCTTTCCAGGAGCGGGTCGCCGAGTCCAGTCCGCACCGGCACACGCAACTCGGCATGGCCGCAGCGATGGCCGTGTACCAGCAACTTGCCAGCTGGGAGGCCCCCGCTGACCTCGACGCGTATCTGGCCGAGTTGAACCTCGGCTCCCGAGCGGAGTTCTACGAACGACTCATGACAGCAGTCGCGGCGGGCATGGAGCTCTTCGGCATGAAGGCGATCGACCCTGATCTTCTAGGTGCGGACGACGCCGAACTAGACCATTCCATGGCTCCCAAGAACACCCGAGGTGGATGAGCACATGACCCAACCCCCGCCCCCGTCTGCCTCTGTCTCCCATGCGCGCACTCAGGCGAACTCCCTGCTCGAAGTCAGTCCAGCCTTCAGCAATCTCGGCTCGACTACGGCGACGCGCAGTTGGGTCGCACTGGGCGCGGTGGTCCTCGTCCTGCTCGCCGCGCTCAGCTGGGGCTTATTCGGCACCGTTACTCTCCAGCAAACCATGGGCGGTATCTCCGTGAGCAACGGCCTGCCCTACGAAGTCTCGATACCCAAGGCCGGTCGCATCGCACGCTTGGGACCCGAGGGACGTGTGTACTCGCAGGGCGACGAGGTTGCCTCGGTGCTCCCTTACGACGGCGGCCCGGTGTACTCGATCACGGCGCCGGCACGGATGCTCGTCACCGGGTGGGAGACGGTTCTCGGTTCTCCAGTGACGCCCGAGGTTCCTATCGGTCGTGGTGTCCTGCTCGGGCTGCAGCCCGAGGTAGGCGGCCTCGCCACCAATGACCCGCTGGTCGCTGTTACGTTCGTCCCGCTCGTGGACTACCAGAGCTTCGCGGAAGCGGTCTCCATCGAGGTTGCCGTGCTGAATCTCGGCGGCGAGCCGACGACTTATCCGGCGAAGATGGTGAGCTTTAGCGCCTACCCGAGTTCCCAGGACCGCATCGCGCAGATCACGGGGAGCCCGACGCTCGCCGCGAACGTCATGGAGGTGACCGGTGGTGAGGCGTACATCGTCGCCCTCGGCTTCGAGAACCCGGACGACGCACAGGCAGTGGCCGCGGCGACCCAGAGCGCGGATCCCCGATCCATCACGTCGGGCCAGGCGGCGACCATCCTCCTGACCAAGGTGTCGACCAACCCGCTAGAGGTCCTCTTCGGAAGCGGGCTCTAGGGCATGTCGACGACGACGAGTCCGCCTCCCGGGGGCGGTTCGGCGGCCGACAAGCCGAGTAAGGTCTCGACCGCGCGTGTCGCGCAGGTGCCGTCGATCCTCCAGATCGAGGCCGTGGAGTGCGGGGCAGCCTCCCTCGGGATGGTGCTGGCCAGCATGGGCAAATGGGTCCCTTTGAGTTCGCTTCGCGCGGCCTGTCGGGTATCGCGTGACGGTGCCAGTGCTACAGGAATCATGCAGGCGGCCGAGGATTTCGGCCTGGAGCCCCACGGCCGCATGGCATCCGTGGAGGAGCTCCAGGACAACCCCGTTCCGGCGATCGTGTGGTGGAAGCATCGGCACTTCGTCGTCCTCGAGGGAGCCAAGAACGGGCGGTTCCACGTCAACGATCCGGCTCTCGGCCCCATGAAGTATTCGCAGGAGTACTTCGCCCAGAACTTCTCGGGCGCGGTGATCACCTTCACCCCCACGGAAAAGTTCGAGAAGGGGGGTAAGCCCTACCGGACGCTGCCGAGCCTTCTGAGTCGACTGACCGGTGCCCAGCGGGGTGTTTGGTTCGCGATCATCGCCGGGCTCTTGGCCATGTTCCCCGGCCTTCTCTTAGCTCCCGTGAGCTCCACTTTCATCAACGACGTCCTAGACGTGAACCAGCGGACCTTCCTGCCGTTCTTGCTCGGGGCCCTTGTCTTCGTCATCGTCACGCGGATGTTGCTCATCTCGCTCGAGTACAAGGCGCTGGCCAAAGTGCAGGCCCGTGTGGCCTTCGGCAACAACGCCGAGTTTCTCATGCGAATGTTCCGACTGCCGCTGCTTTTCTTCGCCAGCCGCAACATCGGCGATCTTGTTCAGCGCATGGGGTACTCCAGTGCGGTGGCCCAACTGCTGGCGGGCTCACTCGCGGCCTCGTTGATCAGCCTCATCGCGGTCGTGGCCTACATCGCGATGATGATCTTCTACAGTTGGGTTCTAGCGTCTATCGTCGTTCTCCTCACGACCGTCAACATCGTGGCCTTGCGTGCTGTCGTGAAACGGCGCACCGTGGGACAGGGCCTACTCATGAGCGAGTCCGGTCACCTCCAGAGCATCACTATCGGCACTATCCAGTCCATTGAGACGGTCAAGGCCAGTGGGATCGAGCGCGACGTCTTCGCCCAGTGGACCGGCCAGCAGACCAAGGTCGTCAACGCCGAAGCCTCGTTCGTGACGCCCACGGCGATCATCAGTGCTGTGCCCACCGTGGTCTCCATGCTGACCACGACGAGCATCCTTATCGTCGGGGGCATCCTCGTCGTCCAGGGCGACCTCGCCCTTGGCGCCCTCCTGGCCTTCCAGGCGCTCGTGGCCGGCATCGTGGCGCCAGTCAACATGCTGGTCGCTACAGCATCGCAGATCCAGACGATCCAGGTCGACCTCCAGCGCCTCGACGACGTGTTGGATCACGACGTCGACGACCGTTTCCATGCCAGCGATCGTCCGACGGCACCGACGACGTCCTTGGATGAGGTCAAGTCGGCGTCGATGCGCCCTCTGTCCGGGGAGGTGACCCTCACAGACGTCGAGTTCGGCTTCACCAAGGGCGACCCGCCACTCATCACGGGATTGAGCCTGACTCTCACGCCCGGCCACCGCGTGGCCCTCGTCGGCCCATCCGGTGCGGGCAAGTCGACGATTGGCAACATCATCTCCGGTCTATACATGCCGTGGTCGGGATCGGTGACTTATGACGGCCGCACCATTACTGAGATCGATCCCAATGTCATGAGCCTGGGACTTGCCAAGGTCGATCAGACGATCATGCTCTTCGCCGGGACGGTGCGGCAGAACATCACCCTTTGGGACGAGTCGGTGCCGGAGGAACTGGTGATCAAGGCGCTGGAGGATGCGCAAGTGCTCGATCGAGTGCTTCAGCGCCCGAACGGACTCGATACGGAGGTGATCGAGGGTGGTTTGAATTTCAGTACGGGCGAGACTCAGCGGCTGGAGATCGCCCGGGGGCTCGTGCGCAACCCGTCGATCCTGGTCATGGATGAGGCCACCAGCAATCTGGACACTACGACCGAGAAGGCGATGGACGACGCCGTCCGAGCTCGTGGCTGCTCGACAGTGGTGATCGCCCATCGCCTCAGCACCATCCGTGATGCCGACGAGATCATCGTTCTCGACCGCGGTGGCGTGATCGCGGAGCGCGGTACCAACGACAGCCTGCTCGCCCAGGGCGGGATCTATGCGCGTCTCGTGGCGAGCGCGGGGAGCGGTGGCGATGTCGGAACCTGAGGAGGAGCAGCCGGTGGACACACCCACGTCATCGGCCCATGCCCTCACCCTGGGCAGTTCCGGCGCTGTTCGTGTCGATGCTGGCACGGTCAACGTGTTCGCCGTCGATGCGACGGGGCGCCGGTGGCCGGTCATCACCGTGCCGGCCCCGATCGTCATCATCGGAACGCGTTCCGAGGGCGTGACGATGGTGGCGGAAGGCCACGTCGACACCGTAATGAGTGCCGTCGACGCCGATCCTGCGGCCGCTGAGTTGGACGCCTGGCGCCAGGCTTTGATCGCTCGGTCCCCGAGCCTGGGTGTGTCGCTGCCGGACGACGCTGAGGCGCCCGCAATCAGATCGGCGCTCACGGCGCACATCAAGGACCTCGTCACTGGGGGCCACGCCCTGCAGGATGAGTTGCTGACCAACCTGAAGAGGATCAATGCCCGGGTCGACAGCATGGCCTCGGCTCGTATGCAGCGGCACATTGCCGAACCGCAGGACGCACTGAAGCGGGTCGACGAATTCCCCTCACTGAGCGAAGCCATCAACGTTCTGCGACTCGTGGGGGCTTCACGTGGATTCGAGGTGGTCGAACCGCGTAATGCGGGCGCCCTTGCTGGGGAGGACGCCCTCGCGGCCTCCATCCGATCGTCCCAACTGCGGTCCCGGGCTGTCGCCCTGTCGGAGGGCTGGACCAGGAAAGGCACCGGGGCGCTGGTGGGGTTCCTCGAGGACGGAGCCGGCGGCTGGACTCCGGTCGCGCTTATCCCGGGCATGCGGGGCTACACCTACCGCTCGACGACCGATCCTCGGGGTCGCAAGGTCGTCGAGGGCACCACGCCGCTGCGACCGATCGCACTTGAGGTGTATCCGTCTTTGCCCAAGGAGCGGCCTGCGACGTTGCTTGACATGGGCAGGCTGGCCCTGCGGGGCACATGGCGTACGACCGCGGCGATCGTCCTGTGCTCCCTCGCCGTGGCCCTCGTCGGTCTGGCTGCTCCGGCCTTCACGAGCTCGGTGCTGGGGATCTTCGTCCCTGAGGGCAGCATCCGCGACATCGTGGCGGTCGGCGTCGCGCTGGTGCTGCTCGCCTTCGCTGCAGGGGCCTTCGTGGTCGTACAGAACTTCGCGACATCTAGGCTCACGCAGCTCGCCCAACTGCGCGTGGAGTCCGCCATCTGGGACAGGGCCCTCACGCTACCCCTGCGGTTCTTCCGTCAGTACTCCAGCGGTGATCTCGCGTACCGGATCACGGCCGTGGACAACCTCAAGCAGTTGCTCAGTTCGCAGACCGTCACAGCGATCTTCGCGGCGGTGTTCTCGCTCGTGAACTTCTACCTGCTGTTCCGGTACAACGTGATGCTGGCCATCACCGCCCTGGTCATCATCGTTATCACGGCGGGAATGATGGTGTGGTTGGTCCGGCGCATGTCGACTCTCATTCGGCATGCCAACGCTTCCCAGCAAGATGCGTCTGCGTGGTTCGTCCAACTTGTTACCGGCATCTCCAAGATCAGGGTTGCCGGGGCCGAGCGTCGCTTCACCGACATCTCCCTACTCAAGCAGGCCGACCTGATCGCCAACCAGGCGGCACAGACCCTGCTGACGGGTCGCCTGCAGTCCTTCCTCGCCCTCGTGGGTGCTGGCTCGACGCTCGTGTTCTTTCTTATCGTCGGCTACGCCATGTGGGGACCGGACGGCCCGGAGATCTCAGCGTCGACGTACATCGCGTTCTCGACAGCTTTCGGCACCATGCTCGGTGCCATCGTGGGACTCAGCGCAGCGGTGCCTGCGCTGGCCGCGGCCACGCCAACCATCGACCTCGTCCGCCCCATCCTCGACTCGGTGCAGGAGCAGGATCCGCATGCTGAATCGGTAGCCGATCTGCGTGGCTCCTATGAATTCCACGATGTTTCGTTCCGATACTTGCCTGGCATGCCGCTGGTGCTGAACGGACTCACCTGCTCCATCGAGGCAGGCAAGGTCACCGCGATCGTTGGGGCGTCAGGGTCCGGCAAGACCACCGCGATGCGACTGATGTCCGCACTGGAGTACCCGGATGCGGGTGAGATCCTGATTGACGGCCATGACATCCGCAGCATCGACGCCGTCGACCTCCGTAGGAATCTTGGCGTCGTCGTCCAGGGCGGCCAACTGTCCAACGGATCGATCCTCGACAACATCGGAGGCGGGGTCGAGATCTCCGAGGATCTTGCGTGGATCTGCGCGCAGCAGGCCTGCATTGCCGATGACATTCTCGCGATGCCGATGAAGATGCATACCGTTGTCAACGCGCTGACCCTTTCCGGCGGACAAACGCAGCGCATTCTGATCGCACGTGCGCTGGCGAGGAATCCCTCCGTCATGCTGCTCGACGAGGCAACCAGCGCACTGGACAACGAGAGCCAGGAGGCAATCGCCGGTGCCCTGCGCTCGCTGAATGCGACTCAGATCATCATCGCCCAGCGACTATCGACTGTTCAGGAAGCGTCGAAGATCCTTGTCATGGACCACGGTCGGCTCGTGGAACAGGGCACGTTCGATGAGCTCATGACTGAGAACGGTGTCTTCGCGGCCCTCGCCCGTCGGCAGATGGCAGGCAGCTAGCCGAGGACGATCTCATCCAGGCGACGGTCGAACTCGCCGGCATCGGCCGGCCGCTCCATCGGGTCAGCGCTCATCGAGGAGTCGAGCAGGTCCGCCAGATCCGACGGCATCTGCGCATCACGCTCGGCATCCTCGCCGCGCCGGACCTGGCTCCCGTAGAGGAGGCGCTCGAGGGTGGCTGCGGCTGAGAAGACATCGGATCGGGTCGTGGGATGCACGGGTCGTCCCTGCAGCCGGTGCTGCTCGGGAGCCCCGTAGCGCTTCGAACCCATGATGCTGACGACGGTAGTAGAGTCGGTTTCGTCCAGATGCATGGCGAGCCCCAGATCCAGCATCTTCACGCCGTTCTCCGCACCGTAGTGGACGTGCTCGGGCTTTAGGTCGCGGTGGATGACGCCGGACTGGTGCAGGTAGGAAAGCCCCTCCAGGATCTGGCGGAGAATACGGACAGCATCCATTGGCGGCAGCGGGTCTGGAAACTGCGACTCGACCGAAGGGTCGACGACGTACTCGAGCACGGCGTAGGGGCGGCCGTCCCAGGTCCCGCTGTCGATGAACTCCACGAACCGCGGGTGGTGGACGTTGCGGTGCATCTGGATCTCTCGACGCAGCAAGTTGGCGATCGGGTAAGAGGAACCGATCGCGGCCAGTCCGGGCATCTCCAGGAAGCGGCTACGCAGCAGCTTGATGGCGACGGGACGTGCCTGCGTGATGTCGATTGCGAGGTAGACGACGCTGACGATCCCCATGCCGAGAAACTCCTGCACCAGGTAGCGGCCGTCGATGAGCTCGCCCTGCTCGACCACCTGCATCATTTGAGTATAGGAAGGTTGGCGTAGGCCGCCTTCCATTTGCATTCGGCTGTGCGGGCGTCGGCTCGATCGGTGATTCTTTCGGAAGGGCCGGCGTCTAGCGGTACTTCGTGCGACCACCCAAGACCGTGCTCGCGTGACCCCTGATGTGTGTAGTCACGCGAGAAGTCCAGGCCACCGTGCAAGCCGGGTCCCGACATGTTCACCCCTGTCCGTAGTAGCCAAATCCGCGCGCGGGGCCATAGGCCTCTCGACCATGGCCGAGGAGTCCTGGGTGAACCCGTCACCGCTGATCCCCAAGAAGGCCGCGTTCACGACGACTATGCCCAAGAGCGCGAAGCCACGAAGTCGGTCGGGGAGTGCTTCCCGCGTTGCTGTCGCCGGCATGGTCGTAACTTACGCAAAAGTTGAACGGCAGTGTTAGTTTCCGAACGCGATGACGCCCTCGAGGCCCTCGGTCGAGATGCGCTCGATCGCATCGGAAAAGTCATGTCGCGGGTGCCGGACGAACCCACGTCCGATGTCACGTCCGTCATATCCGAAGTGACGGCTGGATTGATTCCACTCGGGCCACGTACCGTCGTCCTTCGCGTCGTACGTCGGCCCGTTGTTCACTGGCTGGGATGAGATCGCCGAAGGTGAAATGGGTAGCGCGCAGGCTGTTCGTTTGATCGTGGAGACGTGGTTGGCA
>Ga0209953_1000493_pt1 | contig 13995 bp, 13 predicted proteins | sample SalPonred_H2O_MG_FD_185713 | JGI IMG/M metagenome (GOLD analysis project Ga0209953, IMG submission 185713) | Salt pond water microbial communities from South San Francisco under conditions of wetland restoration - Salt Pond MetaG... | ecosystem: Environmental > Aquatic > Non-marine Saline and... | reverse complement strand
GGTCAATGCTTGGAACGCTGCACCATCCCAGAACTTTGGCGTAGGTGGCGTGTCGTTCTCGTCGTACCAGAGAAAGCCGTCATCGGTCGCGGTCGGTGTCGCCGTCCCATACGAATAGGGAAGTTTGGCTGCGAACGTATCATTTAGGTCTGCGGCTGCGAGAACTTCCCCCGCCGCGAAATCGTCTCTTACTGCCATCAGTTTCCTTCCTTAGTAACCAAGAGTGTTTTCGTCAAGGATGCCGAACGATGCAGAGTCCAACACCAACGCCGGTGTCTCACCCTGACTGAACGACAACGTGACCCGATGCTGGAACGGGTCAATAGAATGTTCGATCTGATCCAACCTAACGAACTGATCAATCGTGTCCCCGATACCCGACGGAGTATAGATAACTTGAACAAGGTCACCAAGTTCCAAGCCTAGAACCTCAAGCGTCTGAGCATCAGTCAACGTATTCAACACAACTTCGATGCCGTCAATCCTCAACAACGGTTCCTTATACCGTGCGAGGATCAAATCAGCCAACGACTGCGCCTGCGTATCATCAGCAAGCAGACTGTCAGTGATGTCAAAATCAATGCCGCCATACGCTTCAACGGATGCGGTGCCTACTGCGGTAGCGGTGCCGCCGTTCAACCTAGCGACACTGACACGGTTCCGCAGTTCCTCCGAACCGTAAGACGCATCAATGTTCGTGAATGGTATCCCCGTGCCGTCATCCGCGAACACCGTATTAGTCAACGTCTGTAAAGTTGACCGGTCGCGGAACACCAACGAACCATCCGCACCCATGAACAAGGCACCCTGTTCCGCCTGCTCAACCCTCTGCAAATACTGTAAAGCGTTCACCGGTTTAGGAGTCGCGGTGCCGCCAATAGCATCCGCCTGCAACGTGGCAACACCGTCATCAATGCTGCGTTTACCGGCAGGAAAATCAATCTCCGATCGGTCAAGGATCGCAGACACCCGCGCACCCGTGGCTTCCGCCGTCGCGGTGTGCGGATCTATTTCCTCCAACGCGAGGAACACAAACCCGTCCGTTGATTTGACGGACGCAACGTGATCACCGTCAAGACTGTATTCAAGGTCCCAATCAGATACGACACCGGCGAACACCGGCAACCCTGCGCTAGTGACACTGATCGCTTTCCGTGGCCGCATAGACGCGCCGTAAGGTGTGATAGCGGTACCCGCAGCCGGATCGTACTTCCGTTGTGAGTTATCCAAATCAACAGTTGCTGCGCCTGCCTGATACTTTTCAAGTTCACGCGACCGACCACGACGAACCGTGACGGTTTTCACCTCATCGGTAACGTCCTCAAGGATGTCCCCGGCCAGACCAAACGGACCATCGTCCAACTCACCCTTCACCGGATCGTCAAGGGTGAAAAAATCACCGACACCACCGGCAGCCAAATCAAACGCAATACGAACCCGCGTGTCAGGCCGAGGCATAAACCGGACCGTTCCTGCGTTCGTACGCCTTGATAGCGTCAACTACCTGACGGCCAACCTCAGCGCCGTCCGCACCCATCCCTGCCTTCACAGTGATGTTGATAGTAGTGCTACCCATAGCCGCGTTGCCGCGCCGGTTTGACAACGGCACAACCGCTTCCGGGCCCGCCTCACCGATGATCGCCAACGTTGCCTTGTTGACAATGCCACCATCCGCCAACTCCGGAATAGTCGGCAGGTTGTTTGTGCCAAGCGTATACGGACCGAACGTCACCGCAGCCGGACCCACACCCACAGTCACAGATGGCGTAGTGAAACTAATCCCGTTCCAAGCACTGATCACACGGTTGATCGCACGGATCACAAAGTTCACGGCACTAGTGATGGTCTCCGTTATCGCACTGCCAATGGCATCGAACACACCCGTGATGAAATCACGAACCGCAGTGAACGCATCAATGAACGCCTGCCGCACACCCTCAGTGAACTCTTGATATTTCGCGTACGCCGCTGCCACGAACTCCGCGATAGCAACGCCAACCTCAATCAGTTTCGCAATCACGCGAACCCAAAACGCGATCAACTCAACGATGCCTTCAATGATCAAACCGATGAAGGTAATCAACGCCTGCAAATACACCGAATAGAAAGTGACGATTGCAGGAACCACGTTATCAATGATGAACTGAATCACCGTCTGGAACGCGTCCCGCATCTTGATCAACGTATCGCGGTTGTTATCAATCGCTTCCTTGATACGGTCAATCACACTCGCCACAGTTTCGCGGATCCGGTTGAACGCCGCCATCACGGTATCCCGCAACGTCTCACTGTTGTTCCACGCATACATGAACGCGCCAACAAGCAACGCGATAGCACCCACAACCAACGCGATCTTTAGAGTCAACGGATTGAACACCGCAATAATGCCACCGATAGCACCAATGAACTTACCCGCGATCAACAACACCGGACCGATAGCCGCAACAATCGCACCGATCTTGACAATCAATTCCTGTTGCGCCGGGGTCAGGTCACGGAACTTCTGCGCAATCGTGGCGAACCCATCCGCGAACTTCTGCACAAACGGCAAAATTATTTCGCCAATATCAATCAACGATGCCTTCAAGTCTGAGAACGCTTTGCGCATCTTGAACGCGGTGGTTTCCTGAACCACACCAAACGCTTCATCAGTGATACCGGCACTGTCGGCCACGACACCGAACGTGTCCGAGATTGTTTGCGCGTCACTGTTCAGGATCGTGAACGCCGCGGACTGCGCCTCAACGCTACCGAGAACGTTACCGATCTTTTCCTGATTCCCGTCAAACGCATCATTCAACAAACCCAACGTGCCAACAAGACCCTGCTCAGCCATTGACTCCCGCAGGTCACCCGCAGTCAAACCAACTTCACCCAACGCCTTGATGGTTTGTTTCGTTGGCGTGCCTAACTTGTTGAACAACGCACGAACCTGCGTGATGGATTTACCGGCATCACCGTTCGTCCGCGTCAACAACGAAACCGCACCCGCCGTGTCCGCGAAACTTGCTTCCGCCAACTGAGCCGCAGGGAGAACATCACCAAGGGATCCGGCGAACTGTGACGTTTCGAAATTACCGGCGCGAGCCGCCGCAACAATAATGTCCGTGGCCTGCGCAGCGGAAAGCGTGTCACTGCCGTACGCATTCATGGCACCGGACAACGCACGGGAAATATCCGTAGTGTCACCAAGACCCGCGGCACTCGCCTTAGATGCGGACTCCAACGCGTTCATAGCGTCCTCACCACGCAAACCTGCGGAGGTGATAACAAACAACGCGTCCGACAGTTCCTTAGGTGCCTTAGCGGTAGTACCCGCCAGATCCAAGACACCATCCCGCATACCGTCAACCTTGTCCGCACTAATGCCAACAAGACCAACGATCTTTGCCATTGACTCTTCGAACTCGCTAGCGGACAACACCGCAGCGGTACCGATCCCGGCAATAGGAACAGTCAACGACTTAGTTAGGGTGCCGCCAACCTTCGACATTTTGCCGCCGACATCCTGAAACTTCCGGCCAACATCCGCGAACTTATCGGCAGTGGTCTTAGACTTATCCTGCAACTTTTGGATCTCGCGTTGCGCTTTCTCAAGATCCTTGCCGTTCCAATCCGCAAGCAGACTAACGAGAACTGCGGGGTTTCTAGCCACCTAACTCTCCTAGTCTTTTCTGTGCGGTCTCAGTTGCCTTGTTCACAAGTTCCAAAATGTCATCCGCCGCCTGCTCTTGATTCCACGATTGCGGCGAATCATGCGCATCCCACACCAACCGTGATGCAGTCTTGCCGGACGCACTGCGGATCTTGGCGATGAACGAACGTCCGTTACCGTACGTCCAACCCGTCTTAGGATTGATGCCGGGTTGCGGAGGTGCGCCGTTCGTTTTCCTACCGGCTAGTTCCCAAATCGCACCCGCCGCGGAAGTGTTCTGAACACCCATCGTGTTAGAAACAACGGTGCCTTTAGCGCGTCGTTTCGCCGTCGTCGTTTTGATGCCAGACACAATCGTTGCCGCGTCATAACCGCCGCGCCAATTTTTCCAACCCGATAACGGTTGACCACCCTTGACTAGTCCACGCGCCTCATCACGCAACTCATTAGCGGAACCACGCAAACCCTTCAAGACCTCTTTGCGAACATCGTTGTCAAGTTCCTTCAACACATCCAGAGTGTTCCGGATACCTTGAATCTCAACAACGGTTTTCACTTAGACCCCTTGCTGCCTTTGCGTTCCTGAACGTTCCGCCACCTCAGATAACGTTGCATAGTCGTGATGATTCGATCTGACTCCGCCATAATCGCAGACGGAGACAACCCGAACTCATACGCCAAATGCACTATTTTCCAAGTTGCGGACTGCTCTCCAAAGGGACAATGTCCCCTGATTCCTCACTGAACTCAACATCCGGATCATTGACCTCAAGCCAATCAGTGAACTCAGGCAACTGCGGATTTGACCGGCGAAGCGAATGCCACGCCAACCAATACATATCCGTGAGCCGGAACTCATCTTGAAACTTAGCAACCGACCGGTTGAACGTTGATTCAAACCCGACGAAATCCGCCGCTGAAACCGTGACCTCAGCGGCGGATCCGTCAGAGTTTGTTACGCGTAAATGCATTTTCATGGCAGGAACTCCAATCTAGGAATGAATGATTATCAGGTGGTGCCGCGAGTAACCTCACCGGTAATCGGCAGGCTAACGCTCGTGGTGGACAGATCGCCAACCGCGCCATCCACCGGGGAATACTCAGTCACGAGAACATCAAACGAGTATTCCGGATTGGTGGCCGATACCGCAGCGGTACCACCCGGCTTCACCGCAACGGCAACCGTGCCGCCAAGGTTCGGGAAAAACAACGAGTCAATTCCGGACGCACCAAAATCCTGATGCATTTCGAAATCAACTGTTCCCTGCTTCAAACCACCGATGCGCGTGCGGTATCCGCCTGCCGCACCGAACGCGGTAGTTTCAACGTCGTCAGCCTCAAGACTGATGGTGACCGAAGCGCAGGATGAGGTGATGGTGGAACCGGCGAAAACAATCACCGGATCAGTCAACACATACTTTGCCATGAACTTGCTCCCTTACGCGTAGACGGTTACCACGAAGGTAACAGTCAGATAGGTGTTTTCATTGATGGTGGCCGCACGGTAATCCCGCGCTTCCGTAACTCGCAAGTCTTGTATAAGACCTCCGAGAGTTCTGTCTGATTCGATGGCGGCTTTCACGCTTTGCGCGCCATCCGGGTTGCAGTACCCGTCAAGGTTTGATTGCGCGTTACGGTCAGAGACCTTAGACACAATCACCTGAACAGAAAAACTATAAGTATCTAGTCCCCGGTTGAACGCCGTATCAAACGAAATGTTGTCCGGAAAGATCACCGCGATAGGTGGTTTCGGTTCGTCTGGAACGAACGCGGACGTTCGCAGTCCGTCAATAGTTGCGAGGTTCGTAGCCAACCCCGTGCGTATCTCCGACAAGGTAGGCATCAGGCAACCCCGTGCGTGACCTTGCGGAACGGCATCAGCATTGACTGAATGTCCGGGTCAATGCGTGCCACTCTCACGGCACCCATATCCCCGAAACCGGCCACACCTAGCGCACTCGAATACCGCTGGTATTGCCTCAGTGACGCGAGTATGCACGCTTGTTTCACTGCCGCAGGTACCGCCGTAGCAAAACCGTAAACACCCGTGATCTTTACTCCGGTCTCGTTCGCTACCGGATCCACCGGGAACAAGTAATCACCCACGGCACGCAGCCGCGTGGACGGGAAATCAAGACCCGCGTTCGTGCGGTTCAACGGTTCAAGTTGATAGTCACTAGCGGTAAGGGTTTCGTCGTAAATACCGTCAAGGCCGGACGATGTTTCCACCGTGATCGCGGTACCCGCAAGGTCATCCACCTCAACCGTATACGAATCCCGCGCCGCAAAGTATCGAACCTCAGTGCCGTTCGTGTAGAACCTGCGTTCGCAGTAACCGTCAATCATTCGTGAAGATGCTTCAATGGCGGTCTCCAACAAGGAATCATCCACGTTATCCGTGATGCGTGCCGCAGCCTTCACCTCAGACAAAGACGCATACCCGTTAGTGATTGCCATTACCTACCCGCTTTCCGTAATAAAGATCCGTGACCTCACGCACCGCAATAGAAATGTTTTCGTCCGACACCTCACCGCGGCGCATCAAACCATCAATGGCGCGTTCGATTTCCAAACGCACCTGTTCATCAGTTGATCGTTGCGCTGCCGCTGCGGTACTTGTGTCCCTCCAACGTTGGCGTAACCCACGGATTGATACTGTGAACGCCGACATTGAACGTTCTAATCTTTCTCGCCATAGCCTCAAGTGCGTTCCTCCACACATCAAAATGAAGCAACCCGTCAGGGTGTTCATACCCGGTGACTCGTGATTGTCCTTCGTACTCCCCGCAGTCCGCACCGGCAACAACAATGTCCGACGCGCCTAAATAAACCGCAAGATGCAACGCCATGTGTAGCGACGACGGACCAACAATCAACGTGTCCGGATCGTCCGGCCAATGAACGAAAGGATCAAACGCCGCATAACGTTGCTCAATCGTCGGAACCTTGATCACGTTCGGTTCAGATGCGGGACGTTCGCTGCGATCCTCATGCGGCACCTGTTCTACCTCAGAGGTGAACACCGTCAAATCCGGTCGCATTCGTGCGATAGCGTCCGCGTCGTTGTGGTGTTGCGACACCGAATAGAACCAACTCAACCCTTGCGAGACACCCGCATAGTTTGTGCATACGCACACTTTGTCATCCCAAAACCGCGGGTCAATGTGGTTCAGGCTTGCGCCGGATCCAAGCACCCAAATGGTTTCGCAGTCGTGGATGTTGTGGAACTTGGTCAGTCCCACGACAACCGCCTACGACGCAACAGGGAATACCCGCCGTCCGTGAAATCCTCCATACTGTGCTTGCGTTGCACATACAGACGATTAGCCTTGAACGTTTCCGCGTTCCTGTCGTTGTAGCCATATTTCAGGGTCGAACTGTTGTCATGATCAACTGATATATCAGAGAACATGATAGGCACCTGATAATGACGGCACCGCGTCATATAATCGTCATCCTCAAAATACGCCGGGTGAACCTGCTCATCAAACAATCCCACACGCTCTATAACGGACTGTGACAGGCAAAACGTAGACCAGACAGGTGTTGCACCCGCCAACAACAAAACCCCGTCAGAAACCGTCTCAGCGAATCTTTGCAGGGATCCCGCAGGAAACACCACATCGAAGTTCGCCACAAGCCACCACGGAGCCAACGCCGTAGCCTTGATGCCAAGATTCCACGAACCCGCCACACCAAGATTGCACGGCATCGGCAACAGCGTAATAGCACCAACCCGATCACCCGCAGCCTGCCGCAGTTCCACCGGATCCACACACATCCCGTTATCCACCACAACAAGCCGGTGAACCGGGAAATCAATCGAACCCGCCATCCGGTACAACAACTCCGGACCCGCCAAAATCGGCACAATCATTACGGGTATAGAATCCGCATCCTCCCCAATCATAGCGGCATCACACCAAATCGTCTAACAGTGGCCGCCACATATTCTCATACACAAAGTCCGCATCGTAATTCTCAACGATGAACTTCCGTGCCGTAGGTGAACGTTCACCCTTACGCTCATACGCCTGTTCCAAAGCGTTCACGATGTCCTCAACCGCAGGCGTATTGAACCACGCGTTTTGACTCGCATCCCACAACGGTTGACCCCGGACCTTCCAACCGTCACCAACCAACTCAGGTTGCGCACTGAAATCGTTGACGATCACCGGAGTTTCACACGCCTGCGCATCCGCAACCGTGATCCCGAAACCCTCACCCAACGTAGGCGCAAGCAAAACATCCATGCCGGTATATATAGCCGCCAACACTTCATCACTCAAACCAACGCGGTTCTGGTACTGATTCACGAACTTCACCCGCGACTCATCCAAACCCACGGCCTGAATCAACGGATCTAACGGGATCCCACCCATACCGCCATACCGTTCCGTATGCATATACAAAACCGCGTCATCGTGACGTTCCGCAAAAATAGAGAACGCTAACAACTGTTCACCAAACGCCTTCCGGATTGGAGACGTTCCCTTGTTCGCGTTCACGATCCCCACAACGAATTGCGAGGAATCCACTTGCATCAGTTCCCGACCCGTGCGCACATTCCCAACATCGTCGGACACCTGCGCCGTAGGTTTGAACACACTCGTTTCAATCCCGTGCGGAATATAGTAATGATCAATCCCGGCCTTGCTCATCAGACCGGCACCGTACTTACTCATGGCAATCGGGGTCACGTTCGGTTTACTGATGAACGCCGCAACCTTCTCCGGAATCGGCAGATGATCAATCGGCACCCACGACACAACCGGCATTTCATCAAACCGCGGATGCGTGTAAACCCACACATCATACAAAGTGAAAACGTGATGACGGTAGTCCGGATGTTGCTTAGACCAATCCACAAAGTACGGGTGAATCATATCGTTGGAATACGCATCGAATCCCCGCGGGAAATGTTCAATGCCTTCCCACGCGCTCATCGTTGCTTCAAGACCATAGTTAGCGGCAACCGCTATCGCATGACCATCCTTGATCATCCGTGACACAACCTGTTTAGTTTGCGTCCCGTAGCCTGTCGGACTCCATGCAGCGTTACTACACCAAAGACCCGCAATCGGTTGTGTTCCGTTGCGGTTACGTCGTCTGCGCTCAGCGCGATCCATTAGTTTCCTCCGTTGGCAGGTTTGGCAGGAGAGGGAGGGTAGCCGGTCCTGCCTCCGACTACCCTCCCGGTACTACATCAGCACACTAGGCAGCGTTGCCGATGAAGTGCTTCACCGCATCGGACTGACCGAGGTCACCCCACACGCGGATGGTCACGCGGAAGCCAACTTCATCTGATGCGAAGTAGGCATCATCAGAGCGAGCAACCTCAATGCCGCCGACCTGACGAACGTGGTATGAACCGTGGTACCCGAACAGTACCGACTTAGCAGCGGTAGCGATAGCCGGAACATCGGGATTCTCAACGACGGCATAACCGGCGAAAGAATCAGCCATACCAACGGTAGCCGCAGGAACGTACAGGTACTGACCTGCATTGTCCTTCAACTTCCGCAGTGCACCCATGCTTGCGCGACGCATCATGAACGCGCCACCAAGACGGACATACGCACCGTCAACCGCGTGCGCAAGGTCAATCAGGTTGTCAGCGGTGAACGCGCCGGAAACTCCGGTGCCACCGGTGATACCCGAACCCGAAGCGGTCACAATGCCGTTCGGTTGCACAGTGCCGGTACCGACGGTCAACAGGTTATTGACCTTCACACCAACGGAAGTGCCAAGCGTGCGACCTAGGTACGACACAACATCAATGCCGCTGTCCTGCAACAGTTCCCGGCTCACCTTGGTAAGCACGGCAACCTTCTGCGACTTCAACGTGATAGTGCTAAACGTCGGATCCAGCGGAGAGATGCTAGTAGCCTCATCAATGGCAGTACCGAGCGGACGCGAAGCCTCCACCGGAACCTTGATGTCCTCACCGGAAGCAGTGTTCAACAGAGTGACAATGCCACCGTCAAGCATCGGACCAACGGTCACCAACTTTTCCTGAATGACATCGTAGAACGTCTGCGGCACGAGGGACGAATCGTCCGAAGTGTTCAGGTCACGACGCTCGAAAGTGTGCGAACGGATTTCACCGTCAACCAACTTGCGAACCATATCGAAATCCGATTCACCGCGAACCATCGCAGCCTCACGAACCTCAGGTGCATCCACGAGAGACGCTTCAATGTCCTTGGCGCGAGCCTCTGCGGATTGCAGATCCTCAATGCGCTGCGAACGCGAATCAATGTCAGCATTGATCCGGTCATACTGCTCTTGTTCCTCAGCGGAAAGGTCACGACCCTCAGCCGCCGCAGAATCCAAGAGCGCCTTGGCTGCGTGCCACGCCTGTTGACGCGCCTCAACCTGTCGCTTCAAATACTCCATGATTGGAATACCTTCCTTGAATAGTTGTTTGTTGTTTACAAATCCGCAGCGGCTCCGCTAGCGGTAACGTCCTGCGGCTCCGCAGTGACGAAGTGGAGGTGTCCGGAATCGAACCGGAGTTCCCGCGTTGACCCTCGTGGGGTTTTGAACGCGAGTCGTACCAAATCACCCCCGACAGGATTAGAACGCTTTAGCCAACAACTCCATCTGCTTCTCAAGAATTGACAGAGGAACAGTAGGTTGCGGTTCATCAGTTTTGCCGGTCATCTTATCAACCAGCGTGCGCAAGATGTTCGCCTGATCATCACTCAACTCACCGGACTGCAACGCCGTCATAGCGTCCGACAGTTCATCCGCATCCATTTCGGTGCGGTGCGCAATGACCTTCAAGTTGCGAACACTCGCAGTGGTAGACGGATACGCCGGGACACCCGACACAACACTAACTTCATGCAACCGAACCTCTTGCAAAGTCCGCTCATTGCCGTCTGATGACCACTCATCCGCAACGGTACTGAACCCGAAACTCATTCCGGTGATATCGCCGCGGCGAATGTGGTACGCAGTTGACCGGCCAATCTCCGTGTCCGGCAAATCAATCTCAACATAACCGCCATCAGGACGATCCTCAATCCGCAAAGTCTTAGCGCGAGTCGAACCAAGCAACAACTCATCATTGTGGTTGTAGTAGGCACGCACATCGTTGCGGGATTTCAGGGTGCGACTGAACGCGCCTTGCGCGATACGTTCCGTGAACGGCAACGGCAACGACGGTTCGTTATACCGCCACGCATACCCGCCGAAAGTCATACCGTTTGAATCATCACCAATCGCACGCATTTCCGCATCAAACGTGCGAACCTCAACGTTCTGCATTTCTGTCCTCTCATCGCGGATCCGTTCAACTTCACGTTCCAACCACTGACGCGCCGGACCGGGATCCAACGGATCAATCCCCCACAAGTAATGTGCAACCGCACCGGCACCCGGCCACTCCGGATGTTCCGGGTCACGGTTTTTCGGTGCCTCTAAATCAACCTCATGCCGCGCACCCCAAGCGTTAGCGCGAACAACTTTGTCATCCGACATTTCACCCCGCGCCATAGCGCGTGCCTCACGCAAAGTGCCGTCCGTCAAACCGTCACCCCCGTACCCTTCACGGTTCAACTCAAGACCACGCGCCGCCGCATCCTGAATATATTGCGGAATGTTCTCAGCGCGATCCTCAGACGGAGGTTGCAACGCATCAATCTTTGTCAACGTACTGAACCGGTGACCAACCAACGTTTCCGTAGGAACAAACCCATCATCCTGCGCAGCGAAAATACGAATCAACGCCGCCGGGTCATCCTCACTAGCGTTGATCGAAAAATCACTATCCGGAATCCCTAACACACCCTCAGTCATGATGTGTTCCACCTGACCGCGTGCCATGCCGCCAGACGAATCCCACTCAACGAAATCACCAAGCGCGAGTTCACCGGGTTCAGCGCGAACCTCAAAATCCGCAGGATCCAGAACAGTCAAACCAAGACCTGCGTACGCTTCCCGCGTATCCGCGTCGTTCTCGAAAACGTGCGTAATACGGTATGACTGTGCGAGACGTTCCGCCTCACCCGTCTTGAAACTCACCGTATCCACGGACTCATCCGGACGCATAAACAACGTGAACGAACGCAACCCCGCATTCGTCAACGTCGTGACCGTCGTCGCGCGTTGCCGTTCCTCCCGACCCGTGATCACAAACAAATCACCCGGAAGGTTATTGATGTGTTCTATCACATCACGAATAGGCCGGGTACCCCGTTCAATGATCGTGTCATCAATATCCGTGATCACCGCAACCGCAGCGTTAGCGACACGCTCACCACCCGGTTCAATACCCTCCGCAACACTCAACGCAACCATCTGATCAATAGCCGCCTGCTTAGTGTCGTGGCAACCCAAAACTTCCCCATCCTGCTTGATCACACCCCAACCGGCGCAACCCTCCGCAGAATCCGAAATGAAATAAGGCATCAGTCAACCACCTGCCGCAGAACACTAAGTTTCGTTGGTTGACTAGATATAGCCACCAGATCATCCAAAGGTGAAACATCTAACGTAATGGATTCCTGAGGACGTAACAGGAACCCGTTATCAACTTCAACGGTCTGATGGTTCACCCAAATATCGTGACCGCCGTTGTATTGCTCACTGAACCCTAATTGAAAATGCACCTCAGTACCGTTGCCACCAAGATCCGTGAACTTCATGACATATTCCGTTGACGGTTCAAGAGTGTGAACCTTCGTCAACGCGAGAGCGTCGCCGGACTGATTCGATGCCGGGACGTATTCCTCACTGACGGACGTTCCACCCGTCACCGTAGTAGCACCGGTCAAGACGGAATCGTAGGTGTCCGCAAAGTTACGATTGATGTTGTACGCCAACACCGTTCCGCCGGTGCCGTACGTTGCACCCTCAATCAACTGCGCGAGAACAGTGGAGTTATCAACATCAATTTGATAGAACTGAAATTGCACACCATTGGATCCCGTACGAATCGCCAACGCCGTACTACCACTGTTCGCCAACGTGAACCGCGCATCCGCAAGGAACACATAACCATCACGCGAATACTCATCCGCCTCACTACGCGGCTGCAAATTACGCAACGTCACACGCTGCTCATGCACAGACGGAGGATGAACCTGAACCTGCGGAGACCCAATGGACAAAACTGAACTTGAAATTGACATTAGTCCACCGGGTACTCATCGGCAATATCGGCAGGTGACTCCGCCGCCTGAGTAGCGTTCTGCAACTGCACCGTAGGCAACCCGGTGTGTTCGATTTCCGGCAACCCGACAACCTGCGCCGCCGCTGCCGGTGTGTAACCAACCTGAACAAGACGCGCCGCCATATCAACACGCTTTTCAAGTTCCACAATGTTCGCCGCGCCAAGGTTCACGTTCGCCAAAGCGACGCGGTACTCATCGCCGCCTTCAACAAAGTCCAGATCCTCAAGCCGGTGAATGTCATTGATAGACAACCATCCGCCTTGAATGGCCTGCGAATAAGAGGTGTACCGGTCTTGCAAGTTCGCACGCAACAAACCATCTACGTTGAACTTTAGGAACCCGTCACCGATCAACATGATCGAATACGCGTTTTCGATCTTTTGAATAATCGGCAATAAGGTGTAGGTGACGAACTGCCGCGACGATTCCTCAACAGAGGCATACGACATCGCGCCTTGTTGCGTGGACTGCAACATATGAACAGGGATACGGAACATCCGCGCCACCTGCTCAACCACAAACTGTTGTTCCTCAATCAGTTGCGAATCATCCGGCGCAATCGTCGTTCCGTTGAACTTCGCGCCACCGGACAACACACCCGGACGATGCGCCTTCCGCAACCCCTTATGACCCTTTTCCCACGAGTCTTGAATAGCCTTCGCCTGTTCCGCGGTCACCTCACCGGGAACCTCAATCACACCCGCCGCGCTCGAGCCGGAACCGAAAAACGCCGCCGAGTATTCCTCAAGAGCCTTAGCCAAACCGAGAGTTTCACGCAACTCACTGATACGGGACGTACCATGCAACGCACCCGGCAACCGCAGATCCGTGATGTGTGCGATTTCGTTTTCCGTCAAAACGGTTTTGCCGTTATCAACGACGTACTCAAGCCGTCCACTGTCGTCCCGGCGCACCTTGATCCGGCGCGGATCCATGATGTGCAACGCGATAACGTCCCCGCGTTGGTTGAACAGTTTGCGCGTGAACGACTCACCATGAATCAACAAAGAGAAAATAAGCATTTGATAATGGTCACTGCGGGACACGTTCATATCCGGTTCAGGGTTATCCACCCAAGGCGGTTTAGGTCGCAGCGCACGACGTTCCGAACCGGCGCGGTAGAACGCGTCAACCGGCAACGTTGAAATGCTATCCGCG
>Ga0209953_1000492_pt1 | contig 13999 bp, 12 predicted proteins | sample SalPonred_H2O_MG_FD_185713 | JGI IMG/M metagenome (GOLD analysis project Ga0209953, IMG submission 185713) | Salt pond water microbial communities from South San Francisco under conditions of wetland restoration - Salt Pond MetaG... | ecosystem: Environmental > Aquatic > Non-marine Saline and... | reverse complement strand
GAGCAGGCGGCTGAGCAGGTGGCCGAGCCCGAAGCGGGTTAGGGTCGGTTGTCGTCCACCGAGCGAGGAGGTTCCGGTGAGCAATCCGAGCCCGGAGAGCAGGCTGCTGGCCCTAGAGACCGCACTGAGCGAGGTGCGAGGTGAACTAGCGGCCCAAAAGGACCACAATCAGCGGCTGATCACCACGCTGCGAGACGCGCGCGAGCAAATCGTTGCGCTGAAGGCCGAGGTCGATCGACTGGGGGAGCCACCTAGTGGATACGGGACCTTCGTCGAGGCGCACGAGGATGGCTCGGTCGACGTCATCGCTTCCGGGCGCAAGATGCGGGTGGCGGTCAGCCCGGCGGTCGGTGCCGATCAACTCCTCGCCGGTCAAGAGGTCGTCTTGAACGAGTCGATGAACGTGGTGGCCAAGCGCGAGTTCGAGGTCGTCGGCGACATCGTGACCTTCAAGGAGATGCTCGGTCCCGATCGGTGCGTGGTCGTCGCCGGCGCGGACGAAGAGCGGGTGGTGCGCGTCGGGACCCCACTTCACGGTGAGGTGCTCCGCGCTGGAGAGGCACTGCTGTGCGACCTGCGCAGCGGCTATGTGATCGAGCGGGTGCCCCGCGCCGAGGTGGAGGAACTCGTCCTTGAGGAGGTGCCCGATATCGGGTACGGGCAAATCGGTGGCCTAGGAACACAAATCGACTCCATCCGCGACGCCGTCGAACTGCCGTACGTACACGCCGATCTGTTCGCCGAGCACGATCTGCGCGCCCCCAAGGGCATCTTGCTTTACGGCCCGCCCGGATGCGGCAAGACGCTGATCGCCAAGGCCGTGGCCAACTCGCTAGCAAAGAAGGTGGCCGAGAAGACCGGCAAGCTCGAGGCCAAGAGCTACTTTTTGAACATCAAGGGTCCCGAACTGCTCAACAAGTACGTCGGCGAAACCGAGCGGCACATCCGACTCGTCTTCCAGCGGGCCCGCGAGAAGGCGTCCGAGGGCATGCCCGTGATCGTGTTCTTCGATGAGATGGATTCGCTGTTCCGCACCCGCGGAAGCGGCGTCAGCAGCGATGTCGAGAACACCATCGTGCCGCAATTGCTCAGTGAGATCGACGGCGTGGAGAGCCTGGAGAACGTCATCGTCATCGGCGCCTCGAACCGCGAGGACATGATCGACCCAGCGATCCTGCGTCCGGGTCGGTTGGACGTGAAGATCAAGATCGAACGTCCCGATGCGGAGTCCGCGCAGGACATCATGAGCAAGTACCTGGTCCCGGGACTACCGATCCATCGGGAGGACCTGGCTGAGCACGGGGGAGACCCCGACCTCGCGTGTTCTGCGATGATCCAGCGGGCGATCGAGCGCATGTACGCCGAGTCGGAGGAGAACCGGTTCTTGGAGGTCACCTACGAAGGCGGCGACAAGGAGATCTTGTACTTCAAAGACTTCAACTCCGGCGCCATGCTCGAGAACATCGTCTCCCGCGCCAAGAAGTCAGCGATCAAGGACTTCTTGAACACCGGCGAGAAGGGCATCCGCGTGCAGCACCTGCTGGATGCCTGCGTGGATGAGTTCCGCGAGAACGAGGATCTTCCCAACACCACGAATCCGGATGACTGGGCGCGCATCTCGGGTAAGAAGGGCGAGCGGATCGTGTTCATCCGCACGCTGATCCAGGGCAAGACCGGAGGCGGTCCCGGTCGCAGCATCGACAACGTGGCCAACACCGGCCAGTATCTGTAGCCACTGCGGTCGACTAAGACAACGGCAAGCAGATGAGCGTTCATCGCATCATGGGGCTCGAAACCGAGTACGGGATCACCGTGCCCGGGCATCCCACGATGAATGCGATGGTGACCTCCTCGCAGATCGTCAACGCCTACGCCCATCTGCTCTCCGCGCCTGGCGCCACGAAACCGCGTTGGGACTACGACGAAGAATCGCCGCTTCGCGATGCGCGGGGATACGACATGACCCGGGCCGAGGCCGATCCGTCCCAGCTGACCGACGAGGACCTAGGACTGGCGAACGTCATCTTGCCGAACGGAGCACGGCTGTACGTCGATCACGCACACCCCGAATACTCCACCCCAGAAGTCACCAACCCACGTGATGCGGTCTTGTGGGATCGGGCAGGTGTGAACATCATGAACGCCGCATCGGGCGCCGCAGCCGCGGTTCCCGGTGGCGCGAACATCGTGTTGTACAAGAACAACACCGACAACAAGGGCGCCTCATACGGATGCCACGAGAACTACCTGATGCGGCGCGCCACCGCCTTCTCCGAAGTGGTCCGGCACCTCACGCCCTTCTTCATTTCGCGACAGGTATTCACCGGAGCCGGTCGCCTGGGCATCGGGCAAGACGGGCGCACCCCCCAGTACCAACTCAGCCAGCGCGCTGACTTCTTCGAGGTCGAGGTGGGGCTGGAAACCACCTTGAAGCGGCCGATCATCAACACGCGGGACGAACCGCACGCCGATCCGGAGAAGTACCGCCGCTTGCACGTGATCGTGGGCGACGCCAACTTAAGCGACACCGCCACCTACTTGAAGATGGGCACGACCGCGATCGTGCTCTCGATGATCGAGGATGGATTCCTCGGGCCCTTGGATGCCATGCCCCTCGAACCGGTGGCCGAGATGCATCGGGTTTCCCATGACCTCGACCTACAGCACGAGATCGCCCTCAGTGGTGGTCGCCGATGGACAGCGGTGCAGATGCAGCGCGAGTTCCTAGAGCGCGCCTGGGAGTACTGCGATTCGCGATGGGGTTCGCAATACGACGAACAGACCAAGGACGTCCTCACCAAGTGGGGCGCCCACCTCGATGCGCTTGCCACGGATCCATCCAGCGTCTCCGACACCGTCGACTGGGTGGCCAAGTTGGGTCTGCTCGAGGGTTACGTCCGCCGCGACGACCTGCCATGGGACGACGCCCGATTGGCCCTCGTCGATCTGCAATACGCCGATATCCGGCCGGACAAGGGATTGGCGGCTCGGCTCGAACAGCGGGGCCGCTTGCAGCGGATGTTCGATGAGCCCACCGTGCAGCAAGCGTGCGACGATCCACCTACCGATACCCGCGCGTATTTCCGCGGGAGATGTATGAGCCAGTACCCCGAAAGCGTCGCGGCAGCCTCGTGGGATTCGGTGGTGTTCGACCTACCCGAACGCGACACGCTGCTGCGGGTGCCCACCCTCGAGCCGACCCGCGGCACGAAGGATCACGTCGGCGAGCTACTCGACGCCAGCGCCGACGCCAGCGCCCTGATCGACGCGCTGACCGAGGGGTAGCCAGATACCCTGGGTAGATGGCCGCCAGGGAGAACGCTGAGCAAAAGAAGGTTTCCAAGCGCGAGGAGACCGACGAAGTCCTCGAGGAACCGAGCGCATCGGCGACCTCGACCGAGGAGAAGGAAGCACTCGACGATGACGTCGATTCCATCCTCGACGAGATCGACGGCGTCCTCGAGGAAAACGCCGAGGACTTCGTGAAGTCGTTCGTGCAAAAGGGTGGGCAGTGACAGCCCAGTTCCCGCCGAGTTATCGCGCCCTGGGATCGCCTTCCTTCGCCGACTTCCTGGCATCGATCGGAGGACCCACGCCCGTGAATACCGTCGGCTCGGTCGAGGCCCCACACGGCACGACCATCGTCGCGTTGTGCTTCGACGGTGGTGTCGTCATGGCCGGGGATCGCCGGGCGACCATGGGAAACGTCATCGCCCAGCGCGATGTCCAAAAGGTTTTCGAGGCAGACAGCCATTCGGTGGTGGGCATCGCCGGCACCGCGGGTATCGCCGTCGAACTGGTCCGACTGTTCCAAGTCGAGTTGGAGCACTACGAGAAAATCGAAGGCACCTCGTTATCACTGGACGGTAAGGCCAACAGGCTCTCGACACTGCTGCGGGGCAATCTGGGAATGGCGATGCAGGGACTCGCCGTGGTTCCCCTGTTCGCTGGCTACGACGACGACGCCGACCGCGGACGCATCTTCTCCTACGACGTCACCGGTGGACGCTACGAGGAGCACGATTACTACGCCGTCGGTTCCGGATCGAGTTTCGCTCGGGGGTCGTTGAAGAAGTTGTTCCACTTCGATGCAACGGCCGAACAGTCGGTACGTGTTGCCCTCGAGGCCTTGTACGACGCCGCCGACGATGACAGCGCCACCAGCGGACCCGACCTCACTCGGAGAATCTTCCCGGTGGTGGCCGTCGTGCGTCCCGAAGGTGTGCAGATGATCGAGGAGGACGCACTGGCCCAAGCGGCCGAGGACATGCTCGCCGAACGCATGCGTCGACCGGGCGGTCCATGGGCTCAAGTGGGAGGTGATCTTGCATGAGCGTTCCGTTCTACGTCTCGCCCGAACAGATCATGAAGGACAAGGCGGACTTCGCGCGCAAGGGCATCGCGCGAGGACGAAGCGTCGTCGTTGCGCAATACGCAGATGGTGTGGTGTTCGTAGCGGAGAACCCCTCCAAGGCGCTGCACAAGATCAGTGAGATCTACGATCGAATCGGTTTCGCGGCGGTTGGCAAATACAACGAATTCGAGAACCTGCGAGTAGCCGGGATCCGGCTAGCGGACATGCGGGGATACTCCTACGACCGCACCGACGTCACCGTCAGGAGCCTGGCGAACGCCTACGCCCAGACCCTGGGATCGATTTTCACCGAGACCGCCAAGCCCTTCGAGGTCGAGATCGTGGTGGCCGAGGTGGGTGCGGACGAGGCCGGCGATCAGTTGTACCGACTAACCTTCGACGGCTCGGTCGCCGACGAGCACGGCTTCGTGGCCATGGGTGGGTCCGCCGAAGCGATCGCCGGAGCGCTTTCCGCGGCCTGGGCGCCCGGTCAGGATCTGGCTACCTCCCTGCGCCAGGCCGTTCACGCCCTCGGTGAGCACGGCACCGAGGAGGCCCGCGAACTGCCAGCCTCGGACCTGGAGGTTGCGATCTTGGATCGAACCCGGCCGCGTCGGGCATTCCGTCGGATCGAGGGGGCTGAGCTCGAGGCGCTGCTTGCCTAGTCGCCCGGCTGCCTAGTCGCCTCCGAGCCAGCACGGCCCTACAGTGGAGCGATGGATCGACGGATATTCGGTATCGAGACCGAATACGGCGTCACGTGCACTTTTCGTGGTCAGCGGCGGCTGAGTCCCGATGAGGTCGCCCGCTACTTGTTCCGTCGAGTGGTGGCCTGGGGACGCAGCAGCAACGTCTTCTTGCGCAACGGATCGCGCCTGTACCTCGACGTCGGGTCGCATCCGGAGTACGCCACCGCCGAGTGCGACAGCATCGAACAGCTCATCACCCACGATCGGGCCGGTGAGCGCATCCTCGAGGGTTTGTGCATGGACGCCGAGGGGCGCTTGCGCGAGGAAGGCATAACCGGCGACATCTACTTGTTCAAGAACAACACCGATTCGGCCGGTAACTCCTACGGCTGCCACGAGAACTACCTAGTCGAGCGGTCCACCGACTTCCTGTCCTTGGCCGAGGGCTTCATCCCGTTCCTGATCTCCCGACAGATAGTCACCGGGGCGGGGAAGGTCCTGCAGACTCCCCGCGGCGCCGTGTATTGCGTCAGCCAGCGGGCGGACCACATCTGGGAGGGCGTCTCGAGCGCGACGACCCGCTCGCGTCCGATCATCAACACCCGCGATGAGCCGCACGCCGACGCCGACCTATACCGCCGACTCCACGTCATCGTGGGGGATAGCAACATGAGTGAGACCACCGCGTTGCTGAAAGTCGGTGCAGCCGATCTGGTGCTGCGAATGCTCGAATCGGGCATGGTCATGCGGGACATGTCCTTCGAAAACCCGATCCGCGCTATCCGGGAGATCAGCCACGACACGACCGGAACCCGTCAGGTGCCGTTGTCCACCGGCCGGGAACTGTCGGCGCTGCAGATGCAGTGGGAATACCTGGACAAGGTGACCCAGTACGTGGACCGTCGGGGTTTGCGTTCGGATCCGACCACCGCCCGAGTCCTGGACCTGTGGGAGCGCTCGCTGAAGGCTGTGGAGGCCCAAGACTTCGGCGCAGTCGACACTGAGATCGATTGGGTGATCAAGCGCAATCTGCTGCAGCGGTACATGGACAAGCACGACCTATCACTGTCCGATACCCGCATCGCGCAGTTGGATCTGGCCTACCACGACATCCGCCGCGATCGCGGGCTCTTCTACCTGCTGGAGCGGCGTGGTTTGGCCAGCCGGGTAACCCACGATCCGGAGGTATTCGAGGCGAAGAACGTTCCACCGCAGACCACCCGGGCGAAGTTGCGTGGCGATTTCGTCCGGCGGGCTCAAGAGCGCCGCCGCGACTTCACCGTCGATTGGGTGCACCTGAAATTAAACGACCAAGCCCAGCGCACCGTGCTGTGTAAGGACCCCTTCGCTAGCGTCGACGATCGTGTCGATCGCCTCCTAGCGAGTATGTAGCCGTCGGTGGCGTAGCCTGCCGGGATGTCGTTCACCCGCCGCGGCAGCATCGCCGCCGTGTCCTCCGTCCTCCTCGTCGCCGCGCTCAGCGCCTGCGGCGATTCCTCACCCGCTGGCTCAGGGGCTACCCCGGTTGCCAATGAGGGCAGTTTCCTGGTCACCGACTGCGCGTCGTCAGGCGAACCCACCGAAGCCGACTCTGCTTCAGGTACCGCGGTCATCCCGGACGTGTCCGTCTTGGACGAGGACGTACCGACGGTCTACGTCCGCGAAGGCGCCGCGCCGGCGGCGGAACTGGTTTCCACCGAGATTCGGGCCGGCAGCGGTGAGCAGGCGGCCCTGGACGACATCATCACGGTGGAGTACTGCGGTGTGGGACTGGCCACCGGTGCGCTGTTCGACTCATCGTGGGCTCGCGGCACCCCGGCGACCTTCCCTCTCTCCCAAGGACAACTCATCCAAGGCTGGGTTGACGGGATTCCGGGGATGCAGGTCGGCGAACGCCGCGTCCTGGTCATCCCCAGCGATCTCGCCTACGGCGATAACCCACCGCCGGGGATCGAACCAGGTGAGACGTTGGTTTTCGTCGTCGAATTGCTGGGAACGGCGCAATAGCACCGGCGCGCACTATTGAGAAGTGATCGGCGAGTCGATAGTTCGTCGTTAGTTCGCTAGGAGATGGGATGCACATGAGCGAGAAGCCCGAGATCGACTTCATCGAAGGCCCGCCACCGGAGGTCTTGGAGGTTACCGACATCGTCGTCGGCGACGGTACGGAAGCCTCGGCGGGTGACACCGTCGAAGTGCACTACGTGGGCGTCGACTTCGCGACGGGGGAGCAATTCGATGCGTCGTGGGATCGAGGCGAGACGATCGTCTTCCCGCTGTCCGGGCTGATCGCCGGCTGGCAGGAGGGGATCCCGGGGATGCGGGTCGGTGGCCGTCGACAACTTGTCATCCCACCGGAATTGGCCTACGGACCTGCCGGTGGCGGGCATCGGCTATCAGGCTGCACGCTGGTCTTCATGATCGACTTGGTGGACGTTCGCTAAGACCATGGAGGTCTCGCGCACCGAGCGGCTGTTGAACGTGGTCATCGCCCTGTTGGCTGCGCCACATCCGGTGCCACGATCGGTGATCCAAGGATCGGTGATCGGCTACGACCCGAATGCGACGGTGGCCGCTTTCGAGCGCATGTTCGAACGAGATAAGGACGAGCTTCGCGCGATGGGAATCCCGGTGGCCACTGTTGCCGACGTCCATGGCGAGGTTCAGGGTTATCGCATCGACGTGCAGGACTACCAGCAAAGCGACATCGAGCTGACGGTGGAGGAATTGGCGGTCCTCTCGGTCGCCGCGCGGGTTTGGGACGAAGCGGTGCTCGCGCCCGCGGCCGTTACCGCCTTACGCAAACTCGAAGCCGTATCGCCTCAATCCAACGTCAACTCGGTTGGATTGCCGTCGACGTTCGGGTCGGTATCTGCGAGTGATGCGGCCCTGTTACCGCTCATGCGAGCCATCCGCGATCATCGCCTCGTGCGCTTCGAGTACCGCAAGGCGGGCGCTACCGATGGACAGGTGCGTACCGTCGAACCTTGGACCGTTCGCTCACTCGAAGGCCGCTGGTACCTGATCGGTTGGGATCGCGACCGCCAGGAAGAACGGGTATTCCGGCTCTCGCGGATCCACGGCTCGGTCACGGTCACTGCCACTGCGGCACCCGAACGATCAAGGACCACCCGCATCACGCTCACACCGGATTCCGAGGACGAAGTTCGTGCCACCATCACGATCCCCGAGGGTGCCGGCGCTGAATTGCGACGCCTGCCGGGCAGTGCGCAGTTAGCCGACGAGACCTGGCTGATCACCGCTGCCCGATCGGATCTGTTGTCGTTACTGCGCAGAGCCGATGAGGCCGTCGTGTTGCAGGAACCGGCTGATCTGGTCGGAGAACTCGCTCGCAGTTTGCAGGACACAGTGGCGGCGCACCGATGACAACGGACATTGGCACGAACAATGAGTGAACCGGCTGCAACACGCTTGGCTCGCTTGCTGGCGATGGTTCCGTGGCTACGGGCGCATGACGGCGTCACGATCCAGCAAGCCGCCGAACACTTCCAGGTTTCCGTCGACCAACTCACCACGGATCTGTGGCAATTGATCGTCTGCGGCATACCGGGATACGGCCCCGATCAACTCGTCGACATCCAGTTCTGGGACGACGACCGCATCCACGTGCTCGACCCCATGACCTTGGATCGACCGCTGCGGTTGACGGGGGAGGAGGCAGCAGCATTGGTGGTTGCCCTGCGCGTACTTGCCCAGGTTCCCGGCGAACACGATCGCGAGGCGCTGCGCTCGGCCATGGGCAAGCTCGAACAAGCGGCTTCGTCCACCCCCGACGTCGATGTCGAGATCGAGGGGGATCCCGCGATCCTCGATGCCGTATCCGAGGCGATCGCCGGTGCACAGGGCCTAGAAGTGGAGTACGCATCCGCGAGCCGGGATTCGATCACCCGCCGGGTCATAGCTCCGCGAGCCAGTTACACCGTGGAGGGCTTCGCCTACGTCGAGGCTTGGTGCGAGCAAGCGCAGGACATCCGCACCTTCCGCGTGGATCGCATCTTGGCGGCGAACGTGGTGCCCGCTCCGCGAGGCGCCGAAGGTGCCTTGGGTGCCGACCTCGCAGATGGCCGCCTCGTCGAGACGACCGGTCTGCCGCCGGACGCGCCCCGGGCTCGAATCGCCGTGGATCCAAACGCGGCGTGGGTCTGGGATAGCGACCCGGTCGAGCCCGACGGTGCCACCTGGCTCAACCCGGACGACGGCCGCGAATGGCCTACCGGGCGCATCTCCTATGCCTCGGATGGTTACCTGCTGCGCTTTTGCCTAGGCAGGGGCCCCGATGTGGCGCTCCTAGAGCCAGAGCCGCTTCGCGAGCGATTGGTCCAGCTAGCCAGCGAGAAGCTGGCCCGGCTCCGTACACCCGGCGCTACCCGGGGTTAGACTGTTAATGGTCTGCGCGTCCCAAGCACGGGGCGTCCACAGCATCGCGAGGGAGAACCCATGCCGAACCTACGCTGGCAAGAGCTGCTCATCATCGTCGCTCTCGTCGTGCTCTTGTTCGGCGCGAAGCGGCTTCCCGACGCTGCGCGCGGACTCGGTCGCTCCCTGCGCATCTTCAAGTCCGAGACCAAGGGGCTAGTGGAGGACGGCGACCACCAATCGTCCGACGCCATCGACTCCGCGCACGAGTCGAAGCAGGAGATCGGTAGCGAGACCTCCAGCGCATCCGACGTCCCCGAAACAACGGAGACGCCGGACCGAAGCCGCACTGACGGCTAACCACCTCGGTGGCTATTCGAGAACAGGGCCATGATCGGAAAGCGGCGATGCCGCTGACCGACCACCTTCGCGAACTGCGTTCGCGGTTGGTGAAGTCGGGCATCGCGATCGTGCTTGGGATGGTCGTCGGCTGGATTCTCTACCCCGACATCTTCGCCCTCCTAGAGCGCCCCTTCGAAGGCGCCGTCGCGCAAGCGCAAGATGAAGGTCGCGACGTCACCTTGGCACTGACCGGCGTCACCGACCCGTTCGTCCTGCAGCTGCAGGTGGCTGCCATCACCGGCATCGTGATCGCCTCACCCATCTGGCTCTATCAACTCTGGCGCTTCGTCACGCCCGGCCTGCACACCCATGAGAAGCGTTGGGGTATCGCTTTCGTGGCGGTTGCTACCCCCCTATTCCTCGGCGGCACCGTGCTCGCCTATCTGGTGTTGCCCGTCGGCTTGCAGATCCTGCTCGGCTTCACCCCTGAGAACGTCGAGAACATCGTGTCCGTTGACCGCTACCTGTCCTTCTTCTTGCGAACGGTCATCGTCTTCGGTGTCGGCTTCTTGACCCCACTTTTCATCGTGGCGCTCAACTTCGCGGGGATCTTGAGTGGTAAGCGTTTGGTGTCCTGGTGGCGTTGGATCATCTTCATCGTCTTCATCTTCGCGGCGGTTGCCACACCCACCGGCGATCCCATCAACTTGGCGCTCCTAGCCGGTCCGATCCTGCTGCTCGTGGCAGCAGCCGTCGGGATCGCGTTGCTCAACGATCGACGACGCGCCAAGCGCGGGCTACTGGGCCCGAACTACAGCGAATGGGATGACGACGAGGTGTCCCCGCTGGACGATGGCTCGTGATCCACATTCTCGCCAACCCCGCAGCCGGGGGTGGTCGGGCGGTGCCGGTAGCCGGCTCCTTGGCGAGGGTCCTCACCGACCATGGCATCGAATGCCACGTCCACGTTCCAGCTGACCGGCAAGCGACGCGAAAGATCGCAGCGCAAGTGGCGCATAGCGGGCCGGTGATCGCATGCGGTGGTGACGGCACCGTCCATGACTGCCTTCAGGGGTTGATGGCGTCGGAGCACACACAGCCCACCGCTTCTCCTCCCACCCTCGGGATCTGGCCGGTCGGCACCGGGAACGACATCATTCGCGGAATCGGTGGCACGCCGGCCGAAACCGAAACCGAGTTCGCCGAAGTGATCCAGCGCGGTCAGGCCCGCACAGTGGACGTAGGTTCGGTGCATCTCGAAGGCGAAGATGCCCAGTCTTGCGGCCCGCACTACTTCCTGGGCGTCCTGTCCTGCGGTTTCGACTCCGACGTAAATGTCCGAGCGAACTCGATGCCGGCCAAGGTCGGCCGTGCCCGATACCTACTGAGCGTGGCGCGGGAGTTCCCGGTCCTGCGACCACGCTGGTACGCGATCGACAGCGACGGCACCGACCGAAGCATGGCGGCGATGATCGTGGCTGTCGGGAACGGCCCGGCCTACGGTTCGGGAATGTATGTCTGCCCGGACGCGGACATGAGCGATGGCCAATTCGACGTCACAGTCGTGATGAATACGCCTAAGCACACCTTCGTGTCAGTGTTACCGCAGGTGTATTCCGGGCGACACATCGAACATCCCTCCGTTGCCACCTGGCGCAGTTCCCGACTCCGAATAGACGCCCCCGACTCCCTGGTCTTCGCCGACGGGGAACGAATAGGGCCATTACCTGCCACGATCCTGGTCGTGCCCGAAGCGCTGCGGGTGTTGGTGTGAGCAGCCACCTAGTGTTGGCTCCGTGTCCCCATCGCCGGCGGAGCGTTACGCCCGCTCTCGAGAGCGGGCTGGTCAACCGTCGCTGACCGCCTTCACCCGGGAGTACCCCTTCGAGCTCGACCACTTTCAGATCCAGGCGTGTGCTGCACTCGAGCAGGGTTCTGGGGTTCTCGTGGCAGCACCAACCGGTTCGGGCAAGACCGTCGTGGGGGAGTTCGCGATCCACCTGGCCCTCGAACGCGGCGTCAAATGCTTCTACACGACCCCCATCAAGGCGCTGTCAAACCAGAAGTTCGCCGAACTCAGCGAACGCCACGGTTCGGATCGAGTCGGCCTCCTCACCGGCGATAACTCCATCAACGGAGAAGCCCCGATCGTGGTCATGACCACCGAAGTACTGCGGAACATGCTCTACGCGGGTTCTCGTACGTTGGATTCACTCGGATTCGTCGTGATGGACGAGGTGCACTATCTCGCCGATCGCTTCCGAGGAGCGGTCTGGGAGGAGGTAATCATCCACCTGTCGCAGCAGGTCACCGTTGCGGCATTGAGTGCGACCGTGTCCAATGCGGAGGAATTCGGCGCGTGGCTTTCGACGGTCCGGGGCAGCACCGAGATCATCGTGGAAGAGCACCGACCGGTGCCGTTGTGGCAGCACGTCATGGCCGGCCGGCACCTATACGACCTCTTCCTCGACGACGGTGAGGTCAATCCCGAACTCCTGGCGCTTGCACGGCGCCGCTCGCAGGCTGCCTCCATGCGTCGACGCGGTCGAAACGCCAAGACTGGACGCGGAAGGCGCAGCGAGTCCCTGACTCCCTGGCGCAGCGAAGTGGTCGAACGGCTGGACGCCGAAGGGCTGCTGCCGGGCATCTACTTCCTGTTCTCGCGGGCCGGTTGCGACGACGCCGTCGAGCAATGCCTGCGAGCCGGGATCCGGCTGACGTCCGGGCCGGAGCGCGAATCGATCCGATCGACCGTGGCCGCTGGCACGATGGGGATCGCGGACGACGACCTCGCCGCCTTGGGCTACGTCGACTGGGCGGAAGCCCTCGAGCGTGGAATCGCGGCGCACCACGCAGGCATGCTGCCGGCCTTCAAGGAAGTGGTCGAGGACCTGTTCCAACGAGGTTTGATCAAGGTCGTGTTCGCCACCGAAACCCTGGCCTTGGGCATCAACATGCCAGCGCGCTCGGTGGTCTTGGAGCGCTTGGTGAAGTGGAACGGCGAAGCGCACGTGGATCTCACGGCGGGGGAGTACACCCAGCTCACCGGTCGCGCCGGCAGGCGCGGGATCGACATCGAAGGCCATGCGGTCGTGTTGTGGGCCGATGATCTCGACCCGGAAGTTCTCGCCGGGTTGGCATCGACCCGCACCTATCCGCTCCGCTCGTCCTTTCGCGCTTCCTACAACATGGCAGTCAACCTTCTCGGGCGACTCGGACGGGCACGCGCCCGCGAGGTTCTCGAGACGAGTTTCGCGCAGTTCCAGGCCGACCAGTCCGTTGTCGGTCTCAGTTCGGAAGTACGCAAACTCAAGGAGGCCCAATCTGGCTACGCGGAATCGATGCATTGCCATCTCGGTGACTTCACCGAGTACGCGGGCCTTCGCGAGGAGATCACCCAGCAAGAGAAGACCGCGGTGCGGGTTGCGTCCGCTCGACGCAAGTCCAACGCCGAGGAGTGCCTGGCGAAGATGCGTCCCGGCGATGTCTTCGTCATCCCGCGTGGCAAGCGATCGGGACCTGCTGTGGTGATCTCATCCGCCGACCGTCCGCACGATCCACGCCCGCAGGTCCTCACCCACGAGCGTCAGGTCCGGCGAGTTTCGACCGTCGATGTCCCTTCGGCCGTTCCCACTCTGGGCCGGGTCAAAGTGCCGAAGAACTTCTCGGCGAAGGACTCGACCATGCGTCGCGAACTCGCCAGGAAGGCGGTGAACGTCGCCGAAAACGCCGATTTCCAAGAGCCCACCACCGGTGCTGGGGCCGACGACGAGATCGGAGCTTTGCGTTCGCGGCTTCGCGCCCACCCCTGCCACGGTTGTCAAGATCGCGAGGCCCACGCCAGGTGGGCGGAGCGCTACTTTCGCACCGAGCGACAGATCACCGACCTCGAAAAGCGCATCGGCAACCGAACCCACAGCATCGCTCGTCAATTCGACCGGGTGTGCGAGACCCTCGTCGATCTCGGTTACCTGGACGGCCAGGGCGACGATCTGCGCATCACCGAGTCCGGTCGCATGCTCGGGGGCTTGTATTCAGAGTCCGATCTGCTCATCGCGCAGTGCTTGAAGTCCGGTCAATGGAGTGACCTGCAGCCGCACGAACTGGCGTCGGTCGTGTCGTGCGTGGTCTACCAATCGCGGCGTAGCGAAGGCGAGATGCGTCCGGCCGTTCCCGGGGGTGCCGTGGAGTCGACAATCGATGGGCTCTTTCGCACCTGGGCCAAGCTCAGCGATGT
>Ga0209953_1000491_pt1 | contig 14002 bp, 11 predicted proteins | sample SalPonred_H2O_MG_FD_185713 | JGI IMG/M metagenome (GOLD analysis project Ga0209953, IMG submission 185713) | Salt pond water microbial communities from South San Francisco under conditions of wetland restoration - Salt Pond MetaG... | ecosystem: Environmental > Aquatic > Non-marine Saline and... | reverse complement strand
GCAATGTGCGCCGCGAGTTGATCGGTGCCGGTCCACTCGAGGAATTGCTGGAAGAGGCTGGCGTGACCGATGTCCTGGTGACTTCGGCCGGTGAAGTCTGGGCCGATCGCGGTCACGGTCTGGAATCGTGCGGCAGGCTCTTCCACGACGAGGAACACGTCCGACGTATCGCTACGCGCCTTGCAGGCTGGGCGGGACGACGCTTGGATGAGGCAAGCCCGTATGTGGATGCTCGACTTCCCGATGGCGCCCGTTTGCATTGCGTGATTCCACCGATCTCAACCGATGGCACTTGCGTTTCCTTGCGCATCCCACGCCGTGATGGCATGTCGATGGAGGATCTCCTTGCTGCCGGAACGATCAATGACGATCGGGCTGCGGTGCTACGTGATTTGGTCGAGCGCAAAGCTTCCTTCATCGTCACTGGTGGCACGGGTAGCGGCAAGACGACCGTCCTCGGTGCACTGCTCGCACTAGTTCCCTCGGATGAACGGATTGTCTTGGTGGAGGACACCGCCGAGCTCCAACCTCAGCATCCACACGTGGTGCGGTTGCAATCCCGACCACCCAATGTGGAAGGCGCCGGGCTAATCACGATGCGCGATCTTGTCCGCCAATCCTTGCGAATGCGACCGGATCGAGTGGTGGTCGGCGAGGTACGTGGACCTGAAGTGATCGATCTTTTGATGGCGTTGAACACCGGACATGAAGGTGGCTGCGGAACGGTGCACGCCAACTCCGCCGAAGATTTCCCTGCGCGTATCGAGGCGTTAGGACTCACCGCGGGTGTTGATCGGGAGGCGATCTACGCCTTGCTTTTCTCGGCTATCGACGCGGTCGTTCATGTTGCTCGACACCGAGATGGAACACGGGTGGTGGAAGGCATACACGGTCTTGTGCACCGGAACGGTTTGGTGGCGACCGAACCGCTGCACTCGATCCGCAGGTCTGCCGATTCGAATGGGCGCTTCGCGTGCTGATCGCCGTCCTTGGCGCAGTCTCCCTTGGATGTGCGGTCTGGTGGATGGTGCCGAGCGCAGGACAGGTCCGCATGCGGCGGCTTGGCGGTGCTGATGGCGCTTCTGGGTTCGATATCCGGGCATGGTTGAGCGGTCGCGCTCGACGTTCTGGTGCCATGACTCCTGAGCGCCGACTTGTGCACGCACTGCGGGCACTCGCAGCGGAGCTGAGCGCGGGGAGTGCTCCCGCCGATGCTCTCGAGCGGGCGGCTGGGGATCCACCGCTGTGGCCGCACGCGTTGGCTGCCGCACGATTCGGGGAGTCGATTCCGCGGGGACTGCAACAAGACGCCGCTGCCACCCCCGCTTTGGCCGCGCAGTTGCGGCAACTTGGTGCTTCGTGGAGTGTCGGCGTTGCGCACGGAGCTGGGCTGGTGGCCTCGATCGAACGATTGGCGCTATCTGTTCAAGCCCAGTTCGAGCTGCGTAGCGTGCTCAGCGCTGAGTTGGCTGCGCCGCGGGCCACGATGCGAATGCTCAGTGCGCTGCCGTTGGTGGGGGTGGCGATGGGTTACCTGCTTGGTGCTGATCCGATCGCTTGGTTCCTGGGATCAAGCGTCGGTGCGTTGATCGTCGCTACCGCTGTGGCGTTGACGATCGCAGGTGTGGTGTGGACTCGACGCATAGTCCGGCGGGTCGATCGTGCGATGTCCCGGGGGTGATTGGTCGTGGTGTTGCTCGGAAGCATCTCTATCGCGCTCGCGCTGTGGGTCTGGCTCAGCAGTCGGGCGCGGTCCCGCTTACATGCCCTCGCATCGGTGGGTGGCCAGGACGAAACCGCTTCGGTCACCTCGAGACCGCAGCATCGCGGTCACCGCATGGAAACCCGACTACAGACTGTGGCGCAAGCCCCGGTTGTCGCTGATCTGTTGAGTGCGTCCGTGGCGGCAGGGGCGAGCGTGCCCGATGCGTTGGATGTCGTCATTGCCGTGATCGACGAGCCCGTGCGTGGGCGATTGGAGTCCGTGCGTGCGTCGTTGCAGCTAGGAGCACCAGCCACGATCGCGTGGGCCGATCTCCTCGACGACGACGCCTTGGCACCGATCGCCGGCGCCATCATCCGATCGGCGCGCACCGGAGCTTCGATCAGTTCGGTGCTCGATGCAGCGGCGGTGGACATGCGGCAGGCACATCGCGCTCAAGTGGAGGTGGCCGCCCGTTCTGCGGGGGTTCGTTCCGTCGCGCCCTTGGCGTTGTGCTTTCTCCCGGCGTATCTCCTGGTGGGAGTTGTGCCAGTTGTCGCGGGTTTCGCGCAGTCCCTCTTCGGCTGACTTTCGTCATCCACAGCGGGTGTGCATGCAATCCCCAGGTTCAACATCGCATCTGACGCGGACCACCCGACACGAGCCACCGTGGTTCATGGCGCCTCGATGGTCGATAAGCGCCGTGTGAGAGAGGGAGATGTCATGTCCACAACTGTTATCGAAGAAGAGCCGCAGGCGGAGTCGGGTCACTGGAGTCGGTTGCGCGATGACGAAGGATTGACGACCGCTGAGTACGCCGTCGGCACCGTTGCTGTCGCAGGACTCGGTGGCGTACTCATCAAATTGCTCACGAGCGAGGCGGTGCGCGATCTGATCTGGCAGGTCGTGCAGGGAGCCTTCTCCGCGATGTTGAGCGCCTGAGCGGATCGACCATGTCACGGCACGAGCACGCGCAAGGTGGACGAGTGCGAAACACCAGGCGGTCATCGGATGATCGCGGATATGTGATTGCGGAGAGCGCTTTCGCGATTCCGATGGTTGCCCTAGTTGCGCTCATCGCGACGGCAATGGTGTTCGTCGCTATGTCCATCCTGGGTATGCAAGATGCCGTGCACACAGCCGCGCGGGACATTGCCCGTGGTGTCCCGCCGGATGCGGTGCGTTCGTCCCTGCAGATGACGCATCCGCACACCACCGTCACCGTCGCGCCCACCCCCCAGGGCGTGACGGTGACGGTGCACCGCGACATCGCGCTTCTTGGCCCGCTGCTCTCCGGGTTGTCCATCCCGGTCGAGCGCCAAGCGCTGGTGCCGTGGGAGACCGGTGTCGGCGCATGAACGAACTAACGGACGAGCAAGGCGTCGCGACTGTCTTCGCGTTGGCGTTGTTGACCGGACTCACCGTCGTCATCGGCGCCACGGCAGCGATGGCGCAGTGGGCGATCGCTCGATCGCAGGTGGCGCTTGTCGCTGACCTGGCGGCCGTTGCTGCGGCTCGGCAAGGCGCATGCACCGCCGCCGAATCGACGGCCCGTGCCCACGATGTGCAGCTACTGGAATGTTCGTGGGAGGGAACGGACGTCACAGTGAGTATCGGCACCCACACCGTCGGTCCGGCTGCACGCTGGCTCCGCGCGGAAGTGATCTCGGCTCAGGCCCGCGCTGGCTTCTAATCGGTTGGGGGAAGTTCTTCTTCCAACGAGAACCCAACAAAGGTTTCAGCGATCGCGCTGAGGACTGCGACGGCTCCGGGCTTGCTCAGCGGCTCGTTTCCGTTGCCGCACTTGGGCGATTGAATGCACGCGGGGCACCCGTCGGCGCATCGGCACGAACGTACGGCTTGCAGCGTGGCACCGATCCACTCCTGGACCACGTTGGCTCCACGTTCGGTGAAGCCGGCACCGCCAGGGACGCCGTCGTAGATGAAGATCGTGGTGGCACCGGTGTCGGGGTGGAACTCGGTAGACACCCCGCCGATATCCCAGCGGTCACACGATGCGAACAACGGCAATAGTCCGATGGCGGCATGTTCGGCAGCGTGGACTGCGCCGGGCAGGTCTTGGTAGGCCTGCTCGGGGAGGCAGCCTTCCGCGAAGGTCCACCACACTGCACGGGTGCGCAGCACACGCTCGGGGAGATCGAGGTCGACCACTCCAAGCAACGTGCCGTCAAGACCGCGCCGCTCGAAGCCCACTGTCTGCGATGAAACGTCGACGGCGCCGACATGCATCTGCACACCAACTCGTTTCCAGGTCTGCTCCACGTCGATGATCCGGATATCGCTGACATCTCGGGCGAAAGTGGTGAAGTCCACGTCTTCGCGCACCACGATCGCTACCGATTCCGCGAGGTCGAGTCCGCGAACCACGTGGGTGGCACCTTGATGGACGTAAACCGCGCCGGGATGCGCGTGCCGGTGCGAGGCCGCTGCGTCGATCGTTCCCAGTAATCGACCCGTGCCATCTTCGACGATGCGCACCGTTTCACCACTACCGCGCAGGTCGGTGAGGTCCTGGGCTCGTTCAGGTGAGGTCCAGTACCAACCGGTGGGCCGGCGACGCAGGAGACCTTCATCGACCAGATCGGCAAGGAGCGACTCCGCGTTCTGCGGAAACCAGTCGCTTGGATCGACGATCGGCGTCTCGGAGGCCGCGGCGCACAGATGCGGACGCAGCACATGCGGATTCGAAACATCGAACACGGTTTCCTCGACTGGCTCATCGGTGAGGGTCTCGGGATGATCGACGATGAACGAATCGAGCGGATCCTCGCGGGCGATGAACACCGAAGCCGCCGGGGATTCGGCGCGCCCGGCCCGACCGAATTGCTGCCACAGGGATGCACGCGTACCGGGCCATCCCGTGGTTATCGAAACATCGACACCGGAGATGTCGATGCCCAACTCCAGCGCGTTTGTCGTGGCCAAGGCGCGGATCGTTCCCGCCCGCAGTCCAGCCTCGAGTTCGCGTCGTTCTTCAGCTAGGTAGCCACCGCGATACGCCGCGATGGTGGTTTCGTCGGCGTCGCGTTCGGAGCGGATGAGTCCGGCTACGTATTCAGTGGCCCGACGACTACGCAGGAAGGTCAAGACCTGGCTGCCGGAATCAACAGCCCGTGAGGTGAGCCAGGCGGCATCGCGGGTAGGCGAGGCTTCGGGAAAATTCTCATCCGGTGAATGTCGCCACAGCACGATGGTGCGCTCGGCTGCCGGTGAAGAGTCTTCGGTAACGGCAGTCACCGGTGAGCCGATCAGGTTCGCGATCGACCGCTCGGGTGCACCGGTGGTAGCCGAGGCGGCGATCACGGTCGGGTCGCTTCGGTGGTGCGCGGCGATTCGTCGAAGACGACGGATCACCAGGGCTACGTGTGCTCCGAACACGCCCCGATAGGCGTGGGCTTCATCGACGACGATGTAGCGCAGGTTCCGCAGCAGCCGAGACCAACGCTCGTGGCCGGGCAGTATCGAAAAATGCAGCATGTCCGGATTCGTCAGGATGACGTTCGCGTGTCGGCGGGCCCACGCCCGATCGTCCCTGTCGGTATCTCCGTCGACCACCGCGGCCCGCACGCCCGGTAGCGATTGCTCCTGCCACGAGCGCAGCTGATCGCCGGCGAGCGCTTTGGTGGGTGCGAGGTACAGCGCGCACGGTTCGGACAACACCGACGACGACGTCTGTCCGATAGCGGCGACGATCGGCATGGCGTAGGCCAGGGACTTACCCGATGCCGTTCCGGTTGCTAGGGCGACGTGCTGGCCGGCGTGGGCTGCCTCGGCCGCCACGACCTGATGCAGCCATGGGGAGTCGATGCCCCGCGCCTGCCAACTTTCGATTGCTGTTTCGGGGAGCCACGAGGGCCAGGGCGCACGAATTCCCGTACGCGGGGGAATGTGCAGGGACTGAGCGAGGGATTTCGGGCGCCTGCTGGACCACTCACCAAGAGCGCGGGCTGCCGGGGAATCCTCGAACACCACCCAATTGTGGTGCTCGGGTGTGCCACAGTGAACCCGTGAGCGCTCCGCCGGTCGTCACCGTCGCAACCGACGAACGCGATGGGGTCGTCATTGTGAGCGTGGGTGGTGAGGTCGACGCCCACACCGCCCCGGAGGTTAAAGAGGCGGTGCACGGCGCGATCGGACCGAATGTCCGACTAGTCGTCGATCTGACGGACGTCGCCTTCTTGGACTCGACCGGGCTCGGGGTGCTGGTGACCGCCTTGAAGCGCGTGCGGGAAGTGGACGGCTCGTTGGATCTCGTCGTCGCCTCGCCGAGGGTGCTCAAGGTGTTCGCCCTCACCGGGCTAGACGTGGTGATTCCGATCCACGAGACGCTGGGTGCTGCCCTCGCCGAGTGAGACTTCCCTTGGGACTGTGGCGAAGGCCACCTCGGATACTCGAGAGATTCCTCGACCCTGGCCGCATTCAGGTCAGCGCCTGCGTAGACTTCGCCGGATCGCGAGGCGGACCCGGTACTGATAACGACGCGCTATCGGGGGCCGGCTGCCGCCGAGACCAAGGAGAAACATGATCGAGTTGACCGGGAACAACGTCGTTCTCGTGGCCATCGTCGCCGTAATCGGCCTCGCTGCCCTGGCAGTGGCCGGCATCCTCGTGCGAGAGGTACTCAGCGCGAGCGAAGGTACCGAGCGCATGAAGGAGATCGGAGCCGCGGTCCAGGAGGGTGCTTCGGCCTACCTGAACCGGCAGTTCAAGACGCTGTCGATCTTCGCTGTCGTCGTCTTCTTCCTTTTGTTCTTGCTTCCCGCGGAGACGAATTCCGAGCGCATCGGGCGCAGCATCTTCTTCCTCGTGGGCGCGGTCTTCTCCGGCATCACCGGCTACATGGGGATGTGGCTCGCGGTACGTGGCAACGTCCGAGTGGCAGCCGCTGCCAAGGACTCCGGCGAACAGCGTGCGATGCGTATCGCCTTCCGCACCGGTGGCGTGGCCGGAATGTTCACCGTTGGTCTGGGTCTGTTCGGCGCTGCGCTCGTCGTTCTCGTCTACGCAGGTGAAGCACCCAAGGTTCTCGAGGGCTTCGGCTTCGGTGCGGCGTTGCTCGCCATGTTCATGCGCGTTGGTGGCGGCATCTTCACGAAGGCAGCCGACGTCGGAGCCGATCTCGTCGGCAAGGTCGAACAGAACATCCCCGAAGACGATCCCCGTAACGCCGCGACGATCGCGGACAACGTGGGCGACAACGTGGGTGACTGCGCCGGCATGGCCGCCGACCTCTTCGAGTCCTACGCCGTGGTGCTCGTTGCTGCGCTCATCCTCGGTAGCGCCGCGTTCGGTGAACTCGGCTTGGTCCTGCCCTTGATCATCCCGGCCATCGGTGTCATCACCGCCGTGATCGGCATCTTCACCGTCTCACCGCGACCGACCGACCGCTCGGGTATGTCTTCCATCAACCGAGGCTTCTTCATATCTGCGCTTATCAGTGCGGTGCTGGTCGTGGTTGCCGTGTTCGTGTGGGTGCCCAGCAGCTGGAGCGAGATCGAAGGACTCGGCGGAATCGCCGCCACCGAGGTGGGCGATGGTCTGAGCCCGCAGTGGTTCGTCATCCTCGCGGTGTTCATCGGCATCGTGCTCGCGGCTGTCATCCAGCAGTTGACCGCATACTTCACTGAGACAAACCGCCGCCCGGTCGACGATGTTGCCAAGACCTCGCTCACCGGGCCGGCCACGGTCATCTTGTCCGGCATCTCGTTGGGCCTGGAATCCGCCGTCTACACCGCGCTGGTCATCGGTGCCGCTGTTTACGGCGCGTTCTTGCTCGGCGCCGGCACGATTCTGCTCAGCTTGTTCGCGATCGCTCTTGCCGGAACGGGTCTGCTGACCACGGTGGGCGTCATCGTTTCCATGGACACCTTCGGACCGGTCTCGGACAACGCCCAGGGCATCGCGGAGATGTCCGGCGATGTGGACGGCGAAGGCGCCGAGGTGCTGACCAAGCTCGATGCTGTCGGCAACTCCACCAAGGCCATCACCAAGGGCATCGCCATCGCCACCGCGGTCCTTGCGGCCACGGCGCTGTTCGGAGCATTCCGCGAGGCCGTGTTCGGTGCAGCGGAGAAGACCTCGGCTGCGATCGGCGGGACGATCGGCGAGGTCGGAGAGAACATCCAGTACTACGGCATCCTCGACGTGGCGAACCCGGCGAACCTGGTTGGGCTGGTTATCGGTGCGGCTGTCGTATTCCTCTTCTCCGGTCTGGCCATCAACGCCGTTTCCCGGGCTGCAGGTGCGGTCATCTTCGAGGTGCGTCGTCAGTTCCGTGAGATCCCCGGAATCATGGAAGGCACCACCAAGCCCGAGTACGGCAAGGTCGTGGACATCGTCACGCGCGATTCACTCCGCGAACTCGTCACCCCGGGCCTGCTCGCGGTGCTCACTCCGATTGCCGTGGGCTTCGGACTCGGCGTTGGTGCGCTCGGCGCTTACCTCGCCGGCACCATCGCCACCGGCGTTCTCATGGCGGTGTTCTTGTCCAACTCCGGTGGAGCCTGGGACAACGCCAAGAAGTTCGTCGAGGATGGTCACTTCGGCGGCAAGAACTCCGAGGCGCACTCGGCCACCGTTATCGGCGACACCGTGGGCGATCCGTTCAAGGACACCGCCGGCCCGGCCATCAACCCGCTCATCAAGGTCATGAACCTGGTGGCCTTGCTGGTTGCTCCGGCGGTGGTCACCTTGAGCATCGGCGATGGCGCGAACCCCACCATCCGTTGGGCGATCGCGATCGTGGCAACCGCGATCGTGGTTATCGCAGTGGTCATCTCCAAGCGTCGACCGATCGCGGTGGGCGACCACGCGGAGGCGAACGCCTAGCCCGCTCTTTCCGATATTCGGACGAACGCCCGGGTGCTTCATTCCCCGTAGGGGAATGCCCCGGGCGCTTCGCTGCTCGGGGGCGGTGCGCAGTTGACAATCGGTGGTGTCCTACCGTCAGACTCCGTTGCCCGCCATGCCAGCCACCAGGGGCGGCAGCCGATGGGGAGGATGTGTAGGTGCCGGACAAGACGTTGGTGATCGTTGAATCGCCAGCCAAGGCCAAGAAGATCGCCGGGTATCTCGGCGACGACTACACCGTGCTGGCCTCGGTCGGGCACGTCCGTGACCTCGCCGCCAAGGCATCGGAGATCCCCGCCGAGTACCGCAAGGAGCCGTGGGCGAAGCTCGCGGTCAATGTCGATAACGGCTTCGAAGCCTTCTATGTCATCCACGATTCCAAGAAGGCGACGATCAAGGAACTCAAGGCCGCCTTGAAGGACGCCGACGAACTCTTGCTCGCCACCGATGAGGACCGCGAAGGCGAGGCGATTTCCTGGCACTTGCTCGAGGTGCTCAAGCCGAAGGTGCCTGTCAAGCGCATGGTGTTCAACGAGATCACCCCGCAGGCCATCCGCGAGGCGGTGGAGCATCCGCGGGAGTTGGACATGCGGCTGGTCGATGCGCAGGAGACGCGACGGGTGGTGGATCGTCTCTACGGCTACCCGGTCTCGGAAGTGTTGTGGAAGAAGGTCGGACGCGAAGCCAAGTCCGCCGGGCGCGTGCAGTCGGTTGCCGTGCGCCTCGTGGTCGACAAAGAACGCGAACGCATCGCCTTCACCGCGGCGCAGTACTGGGGCATCGATGCTGAGTTCCTGCCCGGTCCGTTCCCCGGCAGGTTGACCGGTATCGACGGGGCCCGCGTTGCCACGGGCTCGGACTTCGACGAAAGCGGCGCCCTCACCCGCGATGGCGCGGTGCATCTCGACGAAGCCGCCGCTCAGTCGCTGGCCTCTGGGCTTGCCAATACCGCTTTCACCGTTGAGTCCGTCACCCAAAAGCCCGCCTCGAAGAAGCCGAAGCCGCCGTTCATGACGTCGACACTCCAGCAGGAGGCATCGAGCCGACTGCGCTGGGGAGCCCAGCGCACTATGCGGGTGGCGCAATCGTTGTACGAGAACGGCTACATCACCTACATGCGTACCGACTCGACGACCTTGTCCGAGCAAGCCCTAACAGCCGCTCGAACCCAAGCCCGTGACCTCTACGGCGCGGAATACGTCCCTGACCAGCCGCGTCGTTATGACCGCAAGGTGAAGAACGCCCAAGAAGCCCACGAAGCGATCCGGCCAGCTGGCGACACCTTCCGAACACCCGCCGATGTCGCGGGCGAACTCGTTGGCGATGAATTCGCCTTGTACGACCTCGTGTGGAAGCGCACGGTCGCCTCGCAGATGGTCAACGCGCAGACGGCCACCACCACGATCAAGCTCACCGCGCAGGCAAACGACGGACGCAATGCGGAGTTCACCGCATCCGGAACCGTCGTCACCTTCCCTGGCTTCATGGCGGCGTTGAAGGACGTCAACAACGACGACTCCGATCGTGAACTGCCCGACCTCGCCGAAGGGCAAAGCGTTGCGGTCGAGTCCTTGACGGCCGAGGGGCATGCCACGAAGCCGCCGGCCCGTTACAACGAAGCCTCACTCGTGGCGAAGCTCGAGGAACTCGGGATCGGGCGGCCATCCACCTACGCGTCGATCATGTCCACGATCCTCGATCGCGGTTACGTGTGGAAGAAGGGCTCTGCTCTCGTTCCGAGCTTCACCGCCTTCGCGGTCATCCGGCTGCTGGAGGAGCACTTCTCCGCGTTGATCGACTACGACTTCACCGCGAACATGGAGAACGTCCTCGACATGGTGGCCAGCGGGGAGATCGACCGGGTGCAACAGCTCGAGGCTTTCTGGCGGGGCGGCACCAGTGTGAACGGCGAATTCCCCGGCGTGAAGGTGCTCACCGAAGACCTCGGATCGATCGACGCTCGCGGTATCGCGACCTTCCCGATCAAGGACAGCGATGCGCATCTGCGCGTCGGCCGTTACGGCGCCTACGTGGAGCGCGGTGAGGAACGAGCGAACATTCCGGTTGGCCTGGCGCCTGACGAGCTCACCGCTGCGAAGGCCGAGGAGTTGTTGGCCGAGCCGTCGGGTGATCGCGAACTGGGAACCAACCCGGAGACGGGCCTGCAGGTATTGGTGAAGTCCGGACGCTACGGCCCGTACGTCAGTGAGCAACTCCCGGAAGATGCTCCGAAGTCGGCCAAGCCCCGCACCCAATCGCTGCTGAGCGACATGAAGCCCAGCACCGTCACCCTCGACGACGCACTGAAACTCCTCAGCCTTCCCCGGGTGGTTGGCGTGGATCCCAGCGACGGCGAAGAGATCAAAGCGCAAAATGGCCGGTACGGCCCGTACTTGACCAAGGGCACCGATTCGCGCTCGTTGGAAAGCGAAGAGCAGATCTTCTCGGTCACCTTGGAGCAGGCGCTCGCGTTGTTCGCCCAGCCCAAGCAGCGCCGTGGCCGCGGTCAAGCGGCCGCTCCACTGCGTGAGGTTGGAGCCGATCCGACATCCGGCAAGATGATCGTGGTTCGCGAAGGCCGCTTCGGTGCGTACGTGACCGACGGCGAAACCAACGCCACCTTGCGGGTGGTCGATGATCCGATGACGGTCAGCATCGAACGAGCCAGTGATCTCCTCGCCGAACGCAAGGCGCGTGGCCCGGCTAAGAAGACGACGAAGAAGACAGCCAAGAAGGCGACGAAGAAGACAGCCAAGAAGACGGCGAAGAAGAAGGCGGCCGCCGGTTCGGGGAGTTCGAAGTAGCCATGGGCGGAACGTTCATCGCCTTCGAAGGTGGTGAAGGTGCAGGGAAGTCCACCCAAGAGGCGTTGCTTGCCCAGTGGCTCACCGAACGTGGGCATCACGTGGTGCGCACTCGTGAACCGGGCGGCACTCCCGCCGGTGAAGCTATCCGTGCGGTGCTGCTCGGCAACGAGTACGCCGGACTAGACGAACGCGCCGAGGCGCTGCTCTTCGCGGCGGCGCGTGGCGAGCACGCCCAACGCATCATTCGACCTGCACTCGACGCAGGAAACATCGTGGTGTGCGACAGATACATCGATTCATCGGTTGCCTATCAGGGCGTGGGGCGTGACCTAGGAGTTCAACAAGTTCGAGATTTGAGTGTGTGGGCTACCCGCGGATTGCTTCCCGATGTGACCGTGGTGCTGGACATCGATCCGGCCATCGGGTTGAGCCGAGTGAAGGATCCAGATCGACTGGAATCCGAGCCCATCGAGTACCACCGCAAGGTTCGGCAAGCCTTCGTGGACATCGCCCGCGCTGATCCAGACCGCTATCTGGTGATCGACGCTGGCGGCGCACCCGAGGACATCGCCGCCCAGATACGAAACCGCGTGACAGCACTCCTCGAGGAGCGCGGATGAATCGCGCGCCTGCGTTGTGGTCGTCGTTGATCGGCCAGGATGAGGCGGTAGCCGTGCTCGCCGCAGCAGTCGAGGACGCCGGAGCCATCACGCGCGGGGAGCCTGGCCCGGCTATGTCGCACGCGTGGTTGATCACCGGACCGCCGGGATCGGGCAGGTCGCTGGCTGCCACCACGTTCGCCGCCGCGCTGGTGTGCGCCGAATCGGGATGCGGGCAGTGCCAAGCCTGTCGAACCGCCGAGCACGGAGGCCATCCCGACGTGCACGTGGAGATCCCCGAAGGTTCTGAGTTGCTCATCCAACATGTGAGCCCGCTGATCACCATGGCGGCACAGGCACCCATCAGTGGCATGTGGCGGGTGATCGTCATCGAAGACGCCGATCGCCTGAACGATCACGCGGCCAACCATTTACTGAAGTCGCTGGAGGAGCCCACCCCGCACACCGTGTGGATTCTGTGCGCTCCGAGTGTCGAGGACGTGTTGCCGACCATCGCCTCCCGGGTGCGCCATGTCGGGTTGCGCACCCCACGAGCCGAGGACATCACCCAGATGCTCGTTGACACGCATGGAGTGGACGAAACGATCGCCGCGTTCGCGGCTCGCGCTGCCCAAGGGCATATCGGTCGGGCCCGGGCGCTGGCAACTGACCAAGCAACACGCGAGCGCCGGCAGCAGTACTTGCGGGCACCGATGGGCCTTCGCGACCTGTCCGCGTGCGTGTTCGCGGCAGGGGAGGTCTTCGAGGCGGCGAGCGCCGTAGCCGAAGCTCGAGCTGATCGACTCGATGAATCCGAGACGGCGGCATTGAAGGATCGGTTCTATGCAGAGGGTGTCACCCGGCTCAGCGGAGCGTTGAAGCGCGCGCACGATCGCGAAGTCAAGGAACTCACCCAGGAACAAAAGCGGCGTCGTAAGCGCTTGGTAACCGACGAAGTCGACCGGGCGCTGGTGGATCTCATCGGACTGTTTCGCGATGTCCTCGCGGTCCAACTAGACGCGAACGTCGACCTGATCAACGAGGAGATGCGCTCGCAGGTAGATCAGATCGCGGGAGCTTCGACACCCGAGCAGACGGTGCGCCGCCTCGAAGCCCTCGAGCACGAGCGGATCGTGTTGTTCGCTGGAGGAAGCCCTCGGACCGTGCTCGAGGCGACCATGGTGCAACTGAAGGATCCCGCGGTGCGTGCCCTGGCGTGAGAGCTAGAAATCAGATCTGCGAAGCCGAGCGCAGCCCGTGCGCGTAGGCGATCAATGCTGTTGAAGCTGGTTCGAGAATCGCAGGGGCCGGCTGGCCGATGTCAGGCTCGGCCAACAATCGAGCAGCGGCAGCGAGGAGGACGTCGTAGGCGGCCGAACCGCGATCGAGTTGCTCGCTTACGGCCTGGGCGGAGGCAAGAGCCGTCTGCGCCGTTGTGGTGCCGGGCATTCGCCGGGACATCTCATCGAGAACCCGCAGCCGCTCGGCGAGGGCGTTGAGCGTGGGTGCCACTTGTGCATCGGCCGATCGGATCTCGGCTGCGGCGTCTGCGTGCAGCGGTTCGATCGCCCGGGTCACTTGGACGGCCTGCACGCGAACAGCCGTGTAGCGCACCACGGATTCGTGACCGACAGCCCCGCGTCGAACCGCGGCCGGGGGAGCTTCGATGGGTGTCACCGGTGCTGGAGGCACGAGCCGACGCCACGAACGCGCACCGATCACCCCGGCTACCGCCCCCGCGGCGGCGATCGCGAACCACGCGAACTCCCCGCTGCTGGTGGCGAGCAGGTCGATCACACCCACGGTTCCGGATGAGGCACCGACCGCTGTGCCACCGATCATCAAGGTTTGGGCCTGAGTCTTGCGAGCGGCGTATGCGCGCTGGGCCCGGCGAGCCTGCATCTCGCTGTTGCGCGATTCGCGCTGGAGTTCGCGCCAGCCGGCTGGCTCTCCGCGGAAGGAATCGAGCAGTTCGAGGCCGCGCTGCACGGCCTGCTCGATCGAGGCCGTGACCTCGGCCTTGC
>Ga0209953_1000488_pt1 | contig 14030 bp, 18 predicted proteins | sample SalPonred_H2O_MG_FD_185713 | JGI IMG/M metagenome (GOLD analysis project Ga0209953, IMG submission 185713) | Salt pond water microbial communities from South San Francisco under conditions of wetland restoration - Salt Pond MetaG... | ecosystem: Environmental > Aquatic > Non-marine Saline and... | reverse complement strand
CGCGAGCCTTATACAACGTGTCACGTTCCTGTTTATTCGGATTGAACGCAAGCTTAACCGCACCGCGAAGTTGACCACGACTGAAACCGGCGGGTGAGAACCAAGTTTCTGCAACCTGATCGGTATTTGCTAAGAGACCAGCGATTGATCCGGCGGCCGTAATGTAACGAAACTTGTCGTTAAACTTGTCAAGAACATATAACGCCGTTGAATCAAGAATGCCGTATGAACTCGACGTGATCTGATCCGCCCAGTCCTTTACGTCGGTGACAGGATCTGCCGAATCTACAGTCCGCGAAATTCGAGGTGATACACAAGCAACGCAGTCTTTACGATTCTCTGCAATGGCAATAATGTTATTTGCAAGAGCAACATCGTCTTGACCGCCATCGGTACCAATTAAAACACCAATGTCGATAGTTTCAGCATTGTTAAACAAGTCATACGCGTTAGTAAGTTCTGAAATTGAAGTTTCCGGCTCTGAACCGTCTGATCCACTAGAAAGAATATACTCTTCAATATTGGTTTCAGTGGTGTAAGAGTTTCCTGATGCAAGACTATCACTGAATACCGACTCACCGGCTTCTGTAAGTTGAGATGAGTGTTCACCCGCCCAAACGTACCGAGAACGTCTATTAATTACATCAAGGTAAAAGTTATTTGTTCCGTCCGATCTTTTTGCATCACTGGCTTGTGACAGACCTGCAAATCTTTCTAGAACGGTGCCAGGAACTCCAGTCCAACGACCATTTGTGTCGTAAACTACTATATGTAACTCGTCGTCTGAAGCACCGCGGCTTTCAGCAAATGATGTTGTGCCAGGAGGCGAGTCAAAAAGTTGATCAAATCCACGTGAAGTGAATGATTGACTTTCAAAAGCATCCTCACTTGAAATAACGATAACTCCGATTGAGTTGCCTAATTCGCCAGGGTATTTTGCAACAAACTGTTCATCTGCATTAAATGTAGTGACTTCAAAGTCGTCTTCATTTCGAATTGTGATCTCAGTCGCGCCTGATGTTGCGTTGTATGATTCTTCGCGGTCTGTTCGAACAACTCGAAGAGCACTTGAGTATTTCAAATGTTGGGCCGCAGGTAAAAAGTATTTAAATGTAGAATCGGTTGGTGCACCAAATACATCGGCAAGCTCATTCTCAGTAGCTACCGTAACGATTTGATTTACCGGACCCCACGTAAAGGAACCGGCAATGGCTCCGATAGAAGTCGATATTGCTGGTACCGACGCGGTGAGGTCAATTTCCCGAATTTCCACACTAGGTGAAACCTGAAATGACATGGTATTTCCTCTTTGTCAGTGAATCTTTATATGATATTCATGATACGATTGGGTTTTCATTAATTCTATTTATAAATAACAAGATTTCAATGAAGAATTGTTAAAAAACACCAAAGTTTTTATTATCAATCGTGTTCCAAACATCACCCTGAATCACCTCATACTGATCATCGAGTCCGTTGTCAACGATACCGAACGGCACCATGTCGTCCTCTATCATCTTCATCTGTTCAGCATAAATCATTTTCTTCACATCAACGTCTGCATACTCTGCAAACATCTGTGTCGTCGAAAACCAACCAAAGAGAACCAGATTCATGACCAGATCGTCGTGATTACCGTTCGACGCCTCGTAAGATGAACCGCGAGCCACGAATGAAGAGAACTCAAGAATCGTGTCCGAATCACAGAGCGTCAACTGATCCTGCTCGATAAGATCCTTGATCGTGGAAGTGCCGATACGTTTGACGCGCCTCGTCATTGTGACGCCGATCGCATTGGACTTTACTGCTGATTCGACGTAGACGTTCTCGTACTCAAGATCGTAGTATAGGCCGTTACAAACCACCTGACCCGCATCGTTGGACTCAATAACGACGTACGCATCGTTATACGTTCGTGCATACTTATGAATGACATCAGGAAAAAGCAGCGGTGATATCATATTGTCTCGAAAGACTGCGACCTGGCGAAACGGTTTCACTGATACATCAATAATATTAAACGTCGAGTAGTCCTGACCTCGACCCTTTGCCACGTCGACAAACATCATGTATTCGGAGTCGGGATTCGGCTTCTCGTATACCTTTACGGAGTCCTGCTGATATATCGGATTCTCTGCCTTTAACTTAAGCAGCTTGTCGCCGGAGATCAGTGTGTTACCCGACCCGAGGAAGTCTACATCATACTCCTGCTTAAACTGTATCTCAGACGTATTCGCGATTGTCTCTTGTTTCCACTTCTCGTCGCGACCGGGTACGTCCCACCAGTTGACAGTGAACGGATTAAAGTTATTTGTTTTTTGTACCGCGCCTTCCCAGAGCTTATGAAAGACGTTTCCAATTCCATTTGGTGTTGATGTGATGACGATCTTCGTCTCTTTACCCGACGAAATAACCGGATATGTCGAGGTATAGAACTCAGCATCGTTCTGCACGAATGCGAACTCATCGAGAAACAACAGTGATACCGAAAGACCACGAATCGAACTCGATGAAGTGGACGACGAAATAATCTTCGAGTTATTCGAAAACTCAATTGACGTTTTGTTTAGTGCCTTACAGCCGGGTTGAAGAAAAAACGGAAGATTCTCTAACATCAGAGTAATACGACCGAGCATCTCCTTTGCGGTCGCACCCTTGTTCGCAAGAATCGCCACGGTCTTTTCTGGATAAAAGATCGCATACCATAAAAGATACGCACAAGATGTGATTGATTTTCCACTTTGGCGACATGCTAGTACGATAGAAAATCGGTTGTCATTGAAGTGATTCACCATCTCTTGCTGATACGGATATAAATTGAACGGAACTAGACCATCATCAAGAGAAATGACCTTGACATAATTTTCCGCAAAGTAGACCGGATTCTTGAGACACCTGGCGTACTCATTGATTTCGTGCTGCGTCCACTCCTGCTCGACACCGTCACGTTTGATATTGACGTTTCCAAGATAGGAGATCGACGATTGACCCTGCATTCGTTGATCCGACACCTTCTATTCCTCGCCGTCGTCGTCGGTATCTTGGTCTATCGTTGTGGAGTTTTCCTCGATGCGTTTGTGCATCATACGCTGAAGATCCGTGGTTGATCCAACATATACATTATTCTGAGTCATCTGATTCGGCAACTGCTTCTGATCAATGAGACGAACTTCTTTCTTTTTCTTTTGAAGATCCATCAGACGATCTGCGATCTCAGCATTCTGTTTCAGCATACCCGAGAGTACTTCGAAAGCTCGTGGATGTTCAGATTCGCGCGCAAGGTCGAGCATCAGATCAATAGCTTCGTCGCCCTTTTCGGCTAAGTTATAGTACCTTGCTCGAGCGTAGTCGTAGTCGTCTTGAATCTCGTTTTCTTCATTACTCATGATGACAGTGCATTCCATATTGGTACGATATCTGTGATCGTAAAGCTGGCATTAGATGTCTGTGCAGAGATCAACTCACCGATTTCAAATCGATCGTCGGGTACGACTACGGTAATCGAGTTACTGGTCGGTTCTCCGGATATAATCGCAGTCGCACCTGATGTCTGCCCGATGACACTCTCACCGTCTTGAAGTGGGCCGTTCGATAACGAGTCGAATGAAAGAATCGCTCCCTCATATATCTGCGGGTCATATGTGGGAACTATACTAAGATTTTCGTCACCCTCGTCAGCTCCGGCTGGAGAAATGGTGTATCGTATCTGAGTGTACGGAGTACCTGTAGACGTCATATCGGTGTCTGCGATATTCGTCTTTGTTTCTCGAATGATTGCGGTGTCATCTGACAGCGCGCCATAGTACTTGATGCGCGTTTCAAACGAGAGTGTATAGATGATCGATCGCCGTGCGGTATACTCACCTTCATAGTCGTCGGTCATACTAACAGAATTTAAAACGAACGGCATATCAGACTTAAAGTTGTTCTCTACCTCGTTGACAGTGACGGTGTACTCGGGCTGAAAGAACGGCAAAATCTGTTCGAGTATCTGTAATGCATCGTCCGTATGCTTTGAAATAATACTGAGTTCAAATCCGAGTCGATACGTTGATGGATAGAACATCGTTCTCCGCGACCCGACAGTCGATCCTGGTATTGTATACTTTGTTCCGCGCGTGAGACGAGTTGATTCATCGTAAGAAATATCAGTAATCTCGAATGACATGCGCGGAAGTTTGATCGCGAGTTTTGGATCCGTAAGATTCTGCTCGTTACGAATACGAGAAAGAAACTTTTCGCGCGGTCCGTACGACAGAGGTACCTTTATCGTCGAGAGCGCGTTACCCGTTCCGTCGCGCTTGACCACTTGTATATTATTGAACAACGTACCAAAGACCGCGACGGCACGGCGAGTGTGTTCATTGTAAAAATACGTGCCGAACATTATCGCTCCTGAACCTCTCCGAAGGGATTGCTTTCGCTAAAGTCAATGATCTGATCCGCGTCGATCTCAAAGCGAGAATTGTCTGCGAACGGATCCTGTTGTATAAACTTATCGTCATCATCATAGATATCGTATACATCGGTCACATCCCAGCCGGTGTCAGAGTTGTCTTCCTCAAGATAGACTGTTCCGAACTCGGTACTGAATGTGTTGATTGAACCGTCGGATACGGATATCCCAACAAGACTGAGATCGGCCTGTCTCTCAACATCACTCTCTTCTGCACGGGTCTGAACAAAATCTGCGACCTCGCCCGTCACGCGAATCTCTTCGTCTCCTCCACTAGCAGCTTGAATGATTTGATATACCTTGGATCCGGCTGCGAATCCTGTGGATCCACCAGTGACCTGTACGACAGTTCTCGCCGCGCTTTCTCTTTCAAACTCATCGACATTCGTATATCCGGTCTCAAACTTCTCGCCCGAGTACTCATAGAGCTCGCACTGCAGTTCATACGTCGGTAGATTCGAGAGACGATAGAAAGGTTGTTCGTGTTCAACAAAGTTGATCTGAAAGAGTGAGTTCGAAAGCGGAAGGTATATAAGATCGCCTTCTCGCGGTCTTTCTTCTTTTACTGAGTTAACATCTATATCAACAAGTTGTCGAAATCTTCTTCTTGCAACAATGAAAGTAGCCTGGTCACGTATCTCTAATCCAAACTTAGAAAGAAGATTACCCTCGCCCTCAAATCCTTCAGTATTCGCGATGTACATTTCAACAGCGTACGCATCATTGAACTGCGAGTACTCTTCGTTAAGAATCTCGTCGGTCGTGATTGCATTACGCGGAATGTATAAGACGTCCTGACCGTACATGCGAAGCCCCTCGATGATCAAGTCTTCGAAAAGCATCTGCTCCGATCTCACAGCAGGCGAGAAAAATACGTTAGTAGGCATACGAGTTTATCAACCTACAAAAAAGTCCACTGGAACCTCATACTTCAACTGCATCTCCTCCTCGATCTGACGAAGTTCTTCGGTGGCCTCGTCATACATCTGCTGCCCGTTGAGAGTCACACCGCCAGGCAGTTCCATACCCTCGAACTTCTTGAGATTGATGCCCCATTGACGTTTAATGAGAGCGGTAAGATATCGCTTCAAAAACATATCGTTATAAACATCAGGGAATGTGTCAGGATCGACGACTCGATATCCTTCGACGATAAGAAAATCGCCGACTGCAAGGTATCTTTCCCAGTCAATATTAAGATAAATGCGATTCTGATGACGATTAAACTCGACTTGTGGAGTACCGTTAATCATCATATCAAGAGTCGTGATGTACTGCTGAACATGGACATAGTTGGCCAGAGTGCCTGCAAATCCAAGATTGTACATGTCATTTAACGCCATCTGATATCGTGCGTCGAACATCGAGATCGATGAGTTTTCGTATGTAAATGGCATTACACGCACTGCATTGAGAACCGCATCAGGAATCTCGATGTATCGATTGTCGATATCGTCCTGCGTTACCTGATGTTTAAAGAACTCATGAGCGATCGCATCGGAATGGTACTCACGATAGAACTGAAGAGCCTCATCAACTCGATCCTCGATCTGATCCTCATCGACGTTAATCTCAAGCACAGGTGCACCGAGATTTCGAAGACAATAGTCGATCAGAGTTTGTCTGGAATTAGGTATCACTTTTCTTTTCTCTTATGCCAGTAGAATTGTCGATATTTATTTTTAAGAACAGTACCCATTTTTTGATTAACAGTTCTTCTTTTAGGTTCAGAAAGTGCACCAACACTCATTCGAGTAAGAGCCTTACTTCGCACAAAAGGAATTACCTGCACAAGAGGTGTACCTTTCTTGACGGTATACTCCCCAGGCGATCCTGTCCATACAAACGGAAAATTGATATTGTTATAGTATGTATCTGTATCAACAATTCCATCTATGATTTTAAATCTATCCTCGAATCGATTAAGAGGTGAGGTGAATAAACAAGAGACTCCCGGAGGCGTCTTGATGATCCACGGATTGATAAACTTCATGAGTGTTTGACCGTGAGGAAGTTTATCTGCAAGAGGATAATTCTGCAGTTGAGGATAACCGTGATAACCGATAGACTCGTCAAGAGGAAAATTTTCAGGAAACTCAAGTTGAAGATTCTCGTCATCAACTCGAACAAACATTTCAGCCCACATCGGAATCACAAATCCAGCTGAGGCTGCCTCAAGAAATGGAATACATCGTTTGGCAGTAGAACTCTGAGGTGATTCATCAACTTGTTCTGGAAGTTTTTTATAAAACTCCGGTAACTTTTTTACTGCTGGAACAGGATGATCTAACACATCGATCAAATGTTCCTCACAGTGAAACTCCACTGACTGTTCTTGTTGATCACCATTATTCTTTTTCAAAAAATTCATCATATGTGAAATTACCTTTATGATTATTATTCAGTCGAATCGTTGCCTAGTGCTTCCGCTGCGTCTTTTGCAAGTTTATCTTCTCGATTTTTTATTGCAGTATCAATTTCTTTTTGAATAAGACTGAAATCAAAGTCATACTCTCTACCGGCGAACGGATGTTTTTCTACCCAAAGATCACCATCTTCCGATACAACGCATGTGACACTATGTTCTCTTAACGCTTTGGTGTCAAAAGATTCATCATAGTCTCCAAAGTGAATCATGCCTTCTTTAGTGCGAATTACAAAATCTGTCATAAGTTCTTATTCCTCTATTTTAAAAATGTTGTCAAGTTGTGCGTCAGTGTATCCAAGAGCGTTGGCAAATTCAATCAAAATCGTATCCATACGAGTAAAAGTTGATGCATTGTGCCACATAATCTTAGCTGCTTTAGTGACTTGGCCAGATTCAACAGCGGCTTCAGCGGCGTCGTATAGTCCGTTTTCTTCAAGGGCTAGCATAAACTCTATGCGAGTAAGACTAGCCTGATTTCTCTTTGCTTGTAATAATTTATCTATATCAACTAAAATTTTTTCCGCGGCAAAGTCCAAGACCCACGATTCTTGAAGTTCTTTTGGAATGTCTTTATCATCTACAAGAAAGTATGATTTACCTTTAGGAACATCCTTAACAGCAATTTCATCGATAGTGTATCGAGTTAAAGCATCCGGCGTCGGAATACAAAGCGCTGCAGATCCGTCATCATTAGAATAAACAATTTTTTGACTCATTATCTAACCACCTGTACTGATGTAAATGGTGCATTACCAACCCTTCCACCACTATCGCTGCGAATAGCAGTTTCCACAGAAGTTGTCGTATAGTTTCTAACAGAAATTATTCGACCATTACTAGTATCTACAAGACTTTGAGATGCAACCGCAGAATAATTTATGTCTTCAAAAGCAGTTTCAAAATTAATTATATTATCACCACTTGCGGGTCTCGTAACACTAGTTACATTTCCGCTGCCTCTGATAGTGTTGGTGCTTCCATCAAAATTTACCCAAGCGCGTACCGCATAAATTGGGGCATCACCTGCAGCATTGGTTGCGGTTTTAATTCGTTCGTCATCGGATACAAATGTGTCCGCACGTTGAAATGCTTCATCCACATCTTGAACAACTGTACCAAGAGTATTTTCAATATTATCTATAGTATCAGCAAGGTTTTCTGGAATCAGTTGACCAATTGTTTCCTCGAGTTTAATGATATATGCAACTGCATAGTATGGAGGAAGGTTCTTATCAACACCAGAGACACCAGTCGAAGATACACTAACAGAGTGAGTGTGAGACCCTGTGTTAGTAGTCGATACATTATGAGAGTGGTTACCAGCTCCAGAGGTTGTTCGATTTTGAATCGCACTCCAAGTAAAAACATTACCCGCTGCACGATTACCAGTTCCTGGACCTGTATATCCGTGCGAGTGTCCACCATTATTGCTCGTATTACCGCCGTGCGAGTGAGAACCGGCGTTTGAAGTGTTACCAGTATGAGTGTGCTCAACGACTACCGCATCTTTCGACCCACCAGTATCTCCGATAGAATACAGTGATCCTGCACCGATAATAAAACGATCTCGCATATCGGGCGAACCGTTTGTACCATCACACAGTTGCCATCCTTCAGGTATATCACCTGCTGAACCAGACCACATTGCGATCGCACCGATCGGAAATGTGTCGACAAACGTCGTAGTGCCGGATCCCGGACCACCAAGAGCGCCCCATCCCGAAAGCGTCCCATCATAGTTACCCTCAAACGCGCCAGTGACGGTATTAAATCGAACCTGACCTCGAAGAGGTGTCACAGGTCTTTCGATGTTATTTCCTACTGGAACTTTAATCGCAGACGTGCCTGAGAAATCAGTATACTCTGTAAACTCCTTGACACCTGTGATTACTTGATTCGAGTTGATGGTAACAAAAAACGACTCGTTCTGAGAATTAAGTCGTAGTTCACCCGCCGCTGTTCCAGTGTCTAAAACAGCAATCGAACCAAGACCAAGATTGCTTCTCGCTGCTGGAGCAGAGGACGCTCCTGTACCACCGTCCGCGATTTCAAGATCAACGATACCAGTGATTGAACCTCCAGTAATGTCGACATCATCAGAATCCTGAGCCGCCATTCCAGAAAGTTCAAGATTTGCCTTGGCCGCAGTCGTATCCGTTAGATCAGAGAGATTATTTGATGCCTCTAACTTATTGTCAGCAAGAGAAAGAAAATTGCCATCAATTTCTGCGTTTGTAAGCGGAGAACCTTTTACTGTGGCGCCTGTTCCAGCAGTTTCTCTTGTAGTTAAAGTTGTTGCCATGAGATTACGATTCCGTATTCATAATTGTTCTAATATCTTTATTTATACATTTTGAACAATGATGATGGTATTAGTGTTTAGGATAAGGCTGCTCAGGTTTTTTGGGAGAAGACTCGTCCGCCACTGTTAGTCCAACAAAGTAGCCTTCATCGTCTAGCTGAATAACTTGTTTCATGTGCGCTCCTTAGAATGTTCTTTTGTAAAGTATTATATTTTCTACTATAATTAGTCCCAAAAAAATAAAACACGATTCCAGCCTTGATTTGCTGTAAAAGTAACTGATGGCTCTGGTGTACTCAGCCTACTTCTATTCTGATAAAAGAACGCGGACGTTGGTCCATAATCAGCGTTATTATTGCCTCTAAATATAAATTCCGTATTTGTTACCGATGTGGCCGAATTTCCTCCACTGATTGATGATGCCGAGCATAGAAATACATGTATCCGACCTGAAGGAATATCATTAATTGTCATAGAAGAATTAGCGGTTTGCAATCCAAAAGTAGCTGAAGGAAATGACAGATTGTTGACTACTAAAAACCCTACTGACTTCCAATTGGTCCTTGCCGTACAACTTAATTCCACGGAAGCAGTAGTTCCCTCAGACACTATATGGCTAGTCCATGCGCTGGGACGGAGTATATATCTCGAAAACCGATTACTTACTACAAACCCATCAAGCAATAATCCAACCCTTTCGGCTGTAACGCCGTTAAATTTACACGTTTGGACAAGTGTCGGATTAGTCGGTGATGTCGAAAAGTAATCGCTAATGTTAAAAGCTAAAATACGCCGATTTGGGGTGGGGGGACCAATGTCTATAGTATGATTAAAAACTGTATTTGCTGGTAGCTCATTTACATTTACGCCTCCTGCGGATAATACTGACGGAACACTATCAAAAGGCGAAACGGCTGTAGTTGAAAGTAAACCACTCATACTACACCTTGGCCTGATATCAAAAATTCATTAACTCCAACACAAATAAAAGAGACTAAACCTCTTTGCAATACCTGACGATCTTCATCTACTCCGTCATACCAGTACATACTTACACCAGATTCTCTAACAATATCTTTAGTCGTAGTTGTGTTGTTATAAACGACAACCACTTCCCCCACATCAAAGATATCTACGGGTACTGTTATATTGCCAGTTCCAGATAAAGAAACGTGCTTCCCTTTATCCAGTTTTTCCAGTGTATACTGACCCGAATGAGGTTTAGAAGGCAACGTAGGGATTAAGTCTAGAGCTGACTTTATAGTGGTAGCATCTAAACCGCTTATACTATTGTCATAAGAGATAGTAGGTGCGCCATTACCAGCTTCATTTGAAAGGATGTTTACTCTAAGTTCGCCGCTCATTGTTTATTTTCCGCCCATGTTTGGTTATTTTCGTCCCATTTGTATAATTTACTATCGTCAGGGTAAGGTACTGGTGGCACCCACTGCTTGGTTTTTTTAACCCAAGCCCATGAATAGTATGGCTGAACTGGTCGCGGAGTTGTAAAGTTTACCGTTTTTTCAAACGATACTTTACCATTTTTTGCCCAGAGGTACAGCGTGTATTCTTCTTCAGCCTCTAACTTAAGCCGTTTAGCTACCAAATATTCTTGATCAGTGCGTTCATAGTAAACACCGGGAGGCGGGTAAACACCATGCTGTTTAATATTATCTCCTTGACGCAATTCGTATTTGAACTTGAGGTCTTTAAACTCAACAACGGGAGCCTCGTCAGTAAATCCGATGAACAGGTCGGCATAGTTAGGCGCTAAGTCCTCAAACGTGACTTCCCAGTTCTGAGTTTCAAAGTGATCCGTTGCGTATATTTTGCTCATGCATTTTATCCTATTATGTATCTGACTATTACGATGCCGGAGCCGCCGTTGCCGCCAAACAGTGGGGTTCCTCCGATATCGGCGCCGCCGCCGCCGCCGCCGCCGGTGTTTGATTCACCGTCTTCACCTCTAGAAGTATACTGACCGTTAATAAGCGTTCTTCCACCTTCACCGCCTCCGCCGAGACCAGAAATACCTGCTAGATAGTCAGGCCAATTAGACCCGACCTGAGCGGATCCTGCGCCGCCTCCTCCATAATATATATTTTCTCCAGTAATATTGCTTTGTAAACCATCTCCACCTTTTCCTGCACGGCCAGTCGAAGAACTCGATGCACTACCGCCAGTTTGTCCTGCTCCGCCGCCGCCGCCAGAGGCAAATGCTTGACTTGTGCTGCCACTGTCGAATCCATTTCCGCCGTTACTACCTTGCCCTGAAATGCCAGTTCCCGGAGAAGAACCAGAATTGTGCATTCCACCGCCACCTGATCCGCCGTTGCCTCCATTAAAATAGTCGCTACTAGTAGGTAACAGCGCGTCAAATCCGCCTCTACCGCCACCGGTTGAAACTATAGAAAAAACAGAGGAGTCTTCTCCATTGTTATTGTTACTTCCTCCTGCGCCTACAACAACTGGATAATTTCCCGGAGTTATTTGAGTCACAGTGCCTGATCTAAACCCGCCTGCTCCGCCTCCTCCACTAGTTCTATCGTATCCAGTTCCTCCACTGCCGCCACCGGCAACGACTAAGTATTCAACAGCTTCATTTAATAAGGGATTTACTACTTCAAATGTTCCAGAAGAAACAAATGTATGCACGCGATAGATTGAACCGTTCTCAGTAGTATTAGTAACTGTTCCTCCAGTAGCAAATATTATACTTGTTGTACCGCCTCGCTTTGTTCGCCCACGGATAAATCCTTCAGCCATTATCGTAGTACCTGAATCTGAACAACTAAGTCTTCTGTGGGTTGAGTAGTCGCATAAAACTTAACTTGATTGTTTGCAGACGCTTCCACACGGTAAACAGTCGACCAATCTGTTTGAAAATTAGATATATCAGCGAAGGGAACATTAGATAAATCTATGTCTGCGAAAGGTATATCTGTTAAAAGAATACCCGAAATTGTTTTTGACGCAATATATGGGTCTACACCTGTCCAGTCAGATGTCATGATACTAGTAGTAAAAAAAAGTGATACTGCGATACCGCCATTGCTATCAGGCAGCGTCAGTGTCCGATCAGTGTTTGAGTTCGGTGACTCTAAGGTAAAAGTACCAGTCCCCGAATCGTTTGGTTTTAACGCGATTTTACTCATCAGTCACCTCGACCCATGTTTGGTTTTCTTCGTCCCACTCGTAGACCTTGTCGTCATCAGGGTAGGGTACAGGTGCTTTCCAGTCACCTTCGTCATCTAGCGTCCAGCTTGGATACGGCTGTGGGGCAATAAACATATCCCTATCATCATCAAAGGTGTATCCAATGCCAGCATAACGCTTACGGAAGTTCTTGTTGTAGCTTGTTTGTTTCCATACGCCACCCAGTAGGTTGTTGCAAAACGCAGCTCCAATAGGATCGGATTCGGGGTAGTCGCCCCCACCGCAGTCGCTATCTGCTACGACAATTACTTGAGTGACAATGTTGTTTTCATCTATTTGTGCAAAGTGTGCCATTGTTTCCACCTAAGCTATTCTGTATCGAATGATGACGATGCCGGAGCCGCCGTTGCCTCCGTCGAGTGCAGCAAAAGTGCTAGAGTCTTGTCCGCCGCCGCCTCCCCCTGCACCTAAAGCTGCTACTCCGTTTTCTCCAACGTCGCCACCAGAGCCTCCGCCTTGTCCCCCGCCTCCAGCGCCACCGCCTCCTCCCGGAAAGTTTGTTCGCGTACCACCACCACCACCTCCAGCGTAAGTAACACTACTACCAGTTATACTAGATGAAGAGCCATCTCCTCCTTCCCCGCCATTATCATTTGTTGGCGTTGCACCAGACTGAGATGCACCTCCGCCCCCGCCCGCAGGGTATACTCCACTTGCTCTATTACTTCCTCCAGAAAATCCTTGCCCCGTAGTTCCAGATCCGCCTATTTCAGTTGATACACTTCTTCCTGCTCCTCCACCAGAACCTCCAGAACCTCCATCAGTGCTGCCGGTACCTCCAAACCCACCGCCCGCTGCAACAACCGTAGAAAAAACTGAATCAGACCCATTCGTAGATGCCAAACCTCCGCTACCAATAACTACGGCATAAGCCTGAGCAGTCACAGCGAGTTTTGGCTCGGCAGATGCTCCGCCACCGGAAGATTCGCCTACAACAGACGAACGATAACCGCCAGCACCGCCGCCACCGCCACTGTCACCTCCACCGCCACCACCAGCAATTACAAGATATTCAACTTCTCCTTTACCACTTAATACTTCAAAAGTACCTGTGGAGGTAAACGTATGTACATTATAAATATCAGCGCCAACTGTTATCTGGCTAACTGCACCGCCTGTGGCAAGGATTCCTGTAGAACCAATCCCCTGCCACTCTCCATCAGTGGCGTTGTAGACCTCGGCTGCACCTTCGTCAGTGTTAAACCTTAACATACCGTCTACAGGGTTGCTTGGCCGCTCAGCAGTAGTCCCACGAGGCAAAAGAGTCGCACCCGTTACTGCTGACTGATCTATACCGTTAGTGCCATCAATTTCTATCGTCATTTATAGCGTCTTCCATTCAGTGCCATCATAAAGCTCAATGGCGTTTTCGTCGGTGTTAAAACGAATCATGCCCGCCTCTGGACTAGCAGGTCTTTGAGCAGTTGTGCCAATAGGAATAACTGTGGATTTCACAGTGTTTTGAAAAACCCCAACATTGCCGTTAAATACAACAGCCATCAGATCACCACCCATCTTGCGCCGGATTCGACGGTTACTGTTACGCCGGAGTCTATCGTGATTGGCCCGACAGACATTGAATTTTTGCCGTCGTTTGGCACCGTTTGGTTAGATCCCACAGTGTCTTT
>Ga0209953_1000487_pt1 | contig 14034 bp, 12 predicted proteins | sample SalPonred_H2O_MG_FD_185713 | JGI IMG/M metagenome (GOLD analysis project Ga0209953, IMG submission 185713) | Salt pond water microbial communities from South San Francisco under conditions of wetland restoration - Salt Pond MetaG... | ecosystem: Environmental > Aquatic > Non-marine Saline and... | reverse complement strand
CCTCGATAGCGGTGGAAGCCGACGGGACCGTCGAGGTTGGAGCCGAGGTGGCCCGCATCGCGACCGGCTCGGGTGCTGCAGCAGTGCCAGCCGCTCCCGCGGCACCAGCAGCGCCGGCAGTGCCGGCAGAACCGGCCGCACCGGAACCTGCTGCTCCGGTTCCTGCCGCTGCCGCTCCGGTTCCGGCCCCTGCAGCGCCCGCTGCAAGCGGTGGCACCTCCGATGCAGGCGCCTACGTCACTCCGCTAGTGCGCAAGCTCGCTGCGGAGAATGACATCGATCTGTCCACTGTCTCCGGATCCGGGGTGGGCGGGCGAATTCGCAAGGCCGATGTCCTCGCCGCCGTGGAAGCCAAGAAGAGTGCGGCAGCCGCAACCAGCACGGCGCCTGCCCCCGGTGCTGCTAGCACTGCGAGCACTGCGAGCACCGCCGCGCCATCGAGCGAGCCATCGCCGCTGCGTGGTCGTACCGAGAAGATGAGTCGGCTGCGGCGGGTGATCGCTGAGCGCATGGTCGAGTCACTGCAAACCAGCGCACAGTTGACAACAGTCGTGGAAGTCGACGTCACGCGCATTGCGGCCTTGCGACAGCGGGTAAAGGCGGGCTTCGCGGAACGCGAGGGTGTGAACCTTTCCTTCCTGCCGTTCTTCTGCAAAGCAGCCGTTGAGGCGCTGAAGGTGTACCCGCAGATCAACTCCTCTATCGATATCGCGGAAGGCACCATCACCTATCACGATTCCGAGAACCTCGGCATCGCCGTCGATACCGACCGCGGACTTCTGGTCCCCGTTATCCGCGATGCCGGGGATCTAAACATCGCCGGCATCGCTCGCCGGATCTCCGATCTCGCCGAGCGCACCCGCACCAACAAGGTGGCACCAGATGAACTCTCCGGTGGCACGTTCACGGTTACCAACACCGGTAGCCGCGGGGCACTGTTCGACACCCCGATCATCAACATGCCACAGGTGGCGATTTTGGGAACGGGCTCAGTCGTTAAGCGACCCGTGGTCATCTCAGACGACGGCCAGGACGTCATCGCTATCCGGTCGATGGTCTACCTAGCCCTCTCCTACGATCACCGCATCGTCGACGGTGCCGATGCTGCGCGATTCTTGACCGCGGTGAAGGATCGCCTCGAGGCTGGCTCCTTCGACGCCGAACTCGGCGGCTAGCCGACTACGCTCACCGGGTTCAACCCCGACTACTCCCACGCATGGGAGGAAGGACGTCCATGCTCGTCAGCGCGCTGTGGTTCGTCGGGTCGATGGTCGGGATCATCGCGGTGGCCCGCTTCGGTCTGTACGAGCCGGCGCAAAAGCTGGCTCGAGCAGCCAACTTCTCTCGGTCAGCCACCGGGCAGATGCTTGGCTACCTCACGAGCGCTCCAGAGTTGGTTGCAACGATCTTCGTGGCCGCGACCGGACTGTTCACTGTGGTCAGCACGAACATCCTCGGCAGCAACATCATCAATGTTGTGCTCGCATCCGTCGCGGCCATGTGGTTTCGACAAATGGGCAAGCTCGGTGGCAAGGAGTTCCGCTTCGAGCAAGCGATCGTCATCGGCAGCATCATCGTCCCCATCGCGCTGCTGATCACCGGGCAGGACACCGCGCTGTGGAGTGGTATCGCGCTCTTTGCGGGTTACCTGGCCTATCTGCGCGTAATGCGTGGTCGGCACGAAGCCCCAGCACCAGTCGAAGGCGGAGATGCGGTTCGTCCTTGGTCCGATGGAAAGGGCAAGATCGCGTTGCAGATCGCGATCCTCGTGGCCGGACTCGTCGCGCTCTACGTCCTCGGCGACATCCTCGGCGATTCCGTCTACGAACTCGGCACGGCCTTCGCTGTTCCCGCGGTTGTGCTCGGCACCTTGACAGCTGTGGCGACCAGCCTGCCCGAGTTAACCACGTTCTTCTCTTCCTACGCCGCGCACCGCAAGGCCGGGACCGACGGCAACTCCGAGGTGATGCACAACTTGATGGCCAGCAACGTGGTCAATCTGCTCGTCGTCCAGGCCGTGGGTGTTGGGGTGTTCACCGTTTTCGCCTGATTTGCGCGGATGCGACATGCTTGGCCCATGAAGATCGCAGTCACCGGCGCTTCCGGCCTCATCGGCTCGGCCCTCGTCCCCCACCTGCGGGCACGCGGCGACCATGTCCTGCGGCTGGTCCGCCGCCAAGCGGTCGCTCCAGATGAAGTGCAGTGGGACCCAATCGCCGGAACCGTGGACGTTGAGGCGTTGGCCGGCATTGATGCTGTCGTTCACCTCGCTGGCGCCGGCGTGGGCGATCGTCGGTGGACGGACGCCTACAAGCAGACGATCTTGGACAGCCGAGTCAATGGCACGCACACGATCGTAAAAGCAATGACGGCACTTAATCCTCGCCCGCACACCCTCGTAGCGGGCTCGGCTATCGGTTGGTATGGCGATACCGGTGATCAGGCAGTCGACGAAAGCGCACCGGCCGGCTCCGGCTTTTTGGCCGACGTCGTTCGCGCGTGGGAGGCCGCTGCCGACCCTGCCATCCAGGCCGGTATCCGCGTCACACACGCTCGGACCGGACTGGTGGTTTCCTCCCAAGGTGGCGCCTGGCAACGCCTGTTCCCGATCTTCAAGGCAGGTCTCGGCGGCAAACTCGGCTCCGGCCAGCAGTACTGGTCGTGGATCTCGTTGCGAGACGAGGTCGCAGCGCTCGCATACCTGCTGGACAACTCCGAACTATCCGGCCCAGTGAACCTGACCGGGCCCGATCCGGTCACCAACTCAACGGTCACGCAGGTGATGGGGCGAGTGCTGCACCGGCCAACCGTGTTCGCGGTTCCGGCCTTTGCGTTGAAGACCGTTCTCGGTGAGTTCTCGACCGAAGTTCTCGGCAGTGCGCGGGTGGTGCCCGCAGTGCTCGCCGACGCTGACTTCACGTGGCAGGACCCAACAGTGGAATCAGCTATTCGCGCAGCGTTGGATCAGTAGGACTTTCCCAGATGGCCGAAAAGCACGACGTTGTCATCGTCGGAGCCGGCCTTGCCGGGCTTGCTGCTGCTCGCCAACTGTCCATTCACGGCGCCGACGTACGAGTTATTGAGTCAGCCGATGCCGTCGGCGGACGCGTGCGCAGCGACTACGTCAACGGGTTCACGCTGGATCGTGGATTTCAGCTGTACAACCCGGCATACCCGGAGGCTGCGCGGGTGCTCGACCACGAGGCTTTGGATCTGCGCCCGCTGGTGCGCGGCATGGACATCGTGCGAACAAGCAGGCGCGGCCGAAGCGTGGTTCGGCTCGCTGATCCCCGCTCCCCGCGCAACTGGCATGCATCCGCGCTTTCCCGGGCCGCGGGAACGGTGCGCGGCAAGACGAGTTTCGCCGCCTATGCCTACCAGGTTGCGCGACTGCAAGGTGCGCAGTTCGATGAGCGTCCCGACGAACCGGCTCAGGTGGCGTTGGCGCGCGCCGGCATGGACGCCACACTCATCGATGAAGTACTGAGGCCGTTCCTCACCGGCGTATTCCTCGAGCCCCACCTGATGACCTCTCGGCGCTTCATGGATGTGGTTCTCGCCAGCTTCGTTAAGGGCACTCCATCGTTGCCGAGCGCCGGCATGCAGGCGATTCCCGAGCAGTTGCATCAGGCACTGCCCCCCGGTTCGGTCACCTTGTCGACCCGGGTGCGATCACTGGGGGACGACTACGTGCAGACCACCGAAGGTCGAGTCGGAGCAACGGTGGTGATCGTTGCCGCCGATGCCCCAGGCGCCGCCGAACTGTTGCCCGACCTAGGTATCCAAACCCACGGCAATTCCGTGACCACCTGGTACCACGCAGTACCCCAAGCCTCACTCGAGCGACCACTGGCCGGTGGACGCAGCGTGCTAACCGTGGATCCACAGCGGCGCGGGCCGGTCATCAACACCGTTCCGCTCAACTACGGCGTCCCCAGCTACGCCCCCGAGGGGTACGTGCTCGTTTCCACTTCCGCGCTCGGAACGGACAACGACGAAGGCCTCGTGCGTCCTCACCTGCGGTACCTCTACGGCACCGACACCTCCGCCTGGCAACTGCTTGGCAGCTACGCGATCCCCTATGCCTTGCCATCGATGCGATCACCCTTGCGCGTAGCCGGCGAGTCTCAGGACACCTCACACGATGCGCCTGTTTTGCTGGCCGGTGATTACCGCGCCACGGCAAGCATCCAGGGGGCGATGGTGAGCGGACGTCGAGCCGCCGATGCAGCGCTGCACCGGCTCGGGATCCGCCGACCGGATGCTCGTAAGGTGGGTGCATGACGACCGCACCGTCGAGCGCTCCGGGTTCGGTCGTCCACATCGAACGTGTCGGCTTCGGCGCCGAAGCCGTGGACTATCAACAGGCGTGGGATCTGCAGCGTGGCGTGCACGCCAAAGTGGTGGCCGGCGCCAATTCCACGGCTCTGCTCCTCGAACACCAGGCTGTGTACACCGCCGGGCGGCGAACCGAAGATTTCGAGCGCCCCCTTGATGGCACTCCCGTGGTGGACGTCGATCGCGGCGGGAAGATCACCTGGCATGGGCCTGGTCAACTTGTCGGCTATCCGATTCTGCGGCTGCCAGATCCCATCGATGTTGTCGCCTACGTTCGACGAATCGAACAGATGCTGATCGATGTGTGTACTGAGTTTGGCGTACCGGGAACGCAGGTCGATGGCCGCAGCGGCGTGTGGGTGCCGGCCGATGAACGCGGTCCAGACCGCAAGATCGCCGCGATCGGGATCCGGGTGGCCCAAGGCGTGACCATGCACGGCTTCGCCCTGAATTGTGATTGCGATCTATCGGCGTTCGATCGGATCATCCCGTGCGGGATATCAGATGCCAGCGTCACGTCCCTCAGCGCCGAACTCGGGCGGACTGTGACGGTCCATGACACCCTGCCTTTAGTTGAGGACCGTCTTTCGATGCTCGCAGGAGGATCAGCATGAGTGTGTACTCCGGCACCGACGAGGGTGGCCGCAAGATGCTGCGCATCGAGGCACGCAATTCTGAAGTCCCGATCGAGCGCAAGCCTCCGTGGATCAAGACAACGATGCGAACCGGTCCGGAGTACACGCGCATCAAGGAACTCGTGAAGTCCGAGGGTCTGCACACTGTGTGCCAAGAGGCCGGGTGTCCCAACATCTTCGAGTGCTGGGAAGACAAAGAAGCAACTTTCTTGATCGGCGGCGAGCAGTGCACCCGTCGGTGCGATTTCTGCCAGATCGACACCGGAAAGCCGCAGCCACTCGATACCGATGAACCGCGCCGCGTGGCCGAATCCGTGAAGACGATGGGACTGCGCTACGCGACTGTCACCGGAGTTGCCCGCGATGACCTCGACGACGAAGGCTCCTGGCTGTACGCCGAAACCGTTCGACAGATCCATGCCCTCGACATCGGCACCAAGGTCGAACTGCTGATTCCAGACTTCTCCGGTAACCCCGAACTGCTCGGTCACGTGTTTGAGGCAGCCCCCGAGGTGCTCGCACACAACGTGGAGACCGTTCCACGCATCTTCAAGCGCATCCGTCCAGCTTTCACCTACGAGCGCAGCCTCGATGTGCTGACCCAAGCCCGAGCGGTCGGTCTGGTCACCAAGAGCAACCTGATTCTGGGGATGGGCGAAACCATCGAGGAAGTCCACCAAGCCCTTCAAGACTTGCATGCGGCGGGATGTGAACTCATCACCATCACCCAGTACTTGCGGCCCTCCCCACGCCACCATCCGGTGGAACGGTGGGTACGACCCGAAGAATTCGTCGAGCTAGCCGAGTACGCCACCGAGGTCGGCTTTTCTGGCGTGATGAGCGGGCCGCTAGTGCGCTCTAGCTACCGCGCTGGCCGGCTATATGAACAAGCGCTACACGCGCGCGCCAGCGGCGATCGCGCGAGCATCACCTTCGCGTGAACGCAAGCGTTCTGGCCACCCACGTGTGGCCACCGGCCGAGCCCACGCCGCTGCCCGTCGAGTCCTTGCAGCTGGACTGGGGCGGCCCGATCGGGGATCGGCATCACGGCGAGACCATGGACTCTGATACCCGTCAGGCGAAGGTGTTTCCCCGAGGAACCACGATTCGCAATCATCGGCAACTGTCCTTGGTGGATGCAGCAGAACTCGCATCGATTGCCAAAGCGCTTGGCATCGAGCAGATCGCGACCGGGGTAATTGCCGAGAACATCTGCACCGAGGGGCTACCGGAACTCACGGCGATGCCCCGAATGACCCGTTTGCTGTTCCCTTCCGGCGCCGCAATCATGCTCGGCGGCGCGAATGCGCCATGCACCATCGCCGGCAACATGGTGGCGCAGGCCTACGGGTCGCCCGCTGAAGCCTTTCCGAAGGCGGCCATCGGGCGCCGCGGCGTGACCGGATGGGTCGAACGTCCGGGAACGATCTGCCCTGGCGATCAGATCACCATCGTCCTCCCGGACTAGGCTGCGTCGTCATGGGCAAGATCCGGACAAGCTTGAAGGCCATCGGCGAAAACTGGTCGATGACGCAGCGGGTTTACCGCTTCCTATGGGCCGAAGTCCTAGGAATATTCATCCTCGTCGTCGCCGCAATCGCCGTGCCGGTGTCCTTGTTCATCAACTGGCTCACCGCGGTTCTGATCGCCCTCCCCCTCGGCCTACTGGCTGCGACCTTCTGGTTCAGCCGCCGCGCGACCCGAGCGGCTTATGCCCGTATTGAGGGACAGCCGGGGGCAGCAGCCGCGGTGGTCGAATCACTACGCGGCAAATGGGCGGTGACTCCAGCAGTTGCCATCAGCCGAAACGAAGACATGGTCACTCGTGTGGTCGGCAAGCCAGGCGTAGTACTGGTCTCTGAGGGATCACCATCCAGAGTCGGACACATGTTGGCCAACGAGCGCAAGAAGACCGCACGTTGGGTGCCCGATATCCCCATCTACGAGATCCAGGTGGGCAATGAAGAGGGTCAAATCGCCCTCGGGCAGATCCAAAAGACTCTCAGCAAGCTACCGCGCAATCTCCGCGGTAGCGAAGTAACCGAGGTGCGGCGGCGACTTGAAGCCCTGGGCAACGTCCAGCAGTCGATGCCGATACCCAAAGGACCGATGCCGACCAGTCCGCGCCAGGTGCGTAGGCAGCGCCGTTAAACAAACCCGTCGTTAGCGCACCCGCGTCAGGTCCGTGCCGGCCAACCGGTCGTGCACGCCCCTACCTTGGTTGTCGTACACGACAGCGGGAATGACCAGGCACACCAGCAAGGTGCGAAGGGCGGCCCGCCACAGCGGGAGCCGCCCACCGTCGATCGGAACCACCCGAAGGCCGATGATCCGTTGGCCGAAAGACGCTCCGGTCAGCCATGTAAGCAACGTCACTTCCACTGCAAAGACCCCGAGAGTGGCAAACCCAGCGCTGTCACTGCCGTAGCCAAATTGCGGGAACACCAGCCGTGCCACGGCCAAACTAGCGAGCCAGTCGATGATGAGCGCCGCTATTCGCCGGCCAATCCAGGCTCGAGGCTCGGGGGTTTCCACCAGGACACCGTATTGGCCTGCGATCACCGGGCTACGGCGTAACACCGGCGAAACAAACGGGACACCGAACCGACACCCCGACTGCCTAGATTTCACCTCATATCCGGTGGCAACGGGCCACCGAGCGAGGCGATGCACGCGAGTGCAGGAGGTGGAAATGTTCAGCAATGCAGATGAGGTCCTGAAGTACATCAAGGACAACGACATCGAGTTCGTCGACGTACGGTTTGTCGATCTCCCCGGGATCATGCAGCACTTCAACGTGCCATCAGCGTCTTTCGGGATGGCGGCATTCGAAGACGGCCTGATGTTCGACGGTTCTTCGATCCGCGGATTCCAGTCCATCCACGAGTCAGATATGAAACTCATCCCTGATCCGGCGACGGCTTTCGTTGATCCTTTCCGATCCGCAAAGACGCTGGTGATGAACTTTTCCATCCGTGATCCGTTCACCAACGAGCCCTACAGCCGCGATCCTCGCAACGTGGCCGCCAAGGCGGAGGCATACATCGCATCCACCGGCATCGCCGACACTGCCTACTTCGGCCCCGAGGCGGAGTTCTACGTCTTCGACGATGTCCGCTTCGAGACCAACCAGCATTCCGGGTACTACTTCATCGACTCGATCGAAGGAGCCTGGAACACCGGCCGCGTGGAAGAAGGCGGCAACCGTGGCTACAAGACCCGCTACAAGGGCGGCTACTTCCCGGTTCCGCCGGTCGACCACTACGCCGATCTTCGCGACCAGATGGTCGCCACCCTCATGCAGGTGGGCCTCGAGGTCGAGCGCTCCCACCATGAGGTCGGCACCGCCGGTCAGGGCGAGATCAACTACAAGTTCAACACCTTGCAGCACGCAGCTGACCAGGTGATGTTGTTCAAGTACGTCATCAAGAACGTCGCCTGGGCTAACGGCAAGACTGCAACCTTCATGCCCAAGCCACTCTTCGGTGACAACGGCTCGGGCATGCACTGCCACCAGTCGCTGTGGAAGGGCGGCGAGCCGCTGTTCTACGACGAGATGGGATATGGCGGCCTGTCGGATATGGCCCGCTGGTACATCGGTGGCCTCCTCGCCCACGCGCCTGCGGTCTTGGCCTTCACCAACCCGACGGTCAACAGCTTCCACCGCCTGGTCCCGGGCTTCGAGGCACCGGTGAACCTGGTGTACTCCGCACGCAATCGCTCGGCGGCCGTACGTATTCCGGTGACCGGTAATTCCCCGAAAGCCAAGCGCATCGAGTTCCGGGTTCCCGATCCATCGAGCAACCCCTACCTCGCGTTCTCCGCACTTGTGATGGCTGGCTTGGACGGAATCAAGAACAAGACCGAACCGATCGCGCCAGTCGACAAGGATCTCTACGAGTTGCCGCCGGATGAGCTGGCCAACATCCCGACGGTTCCCGACTCCCTCGGTGGTGTTCTGGATGCGCTCGAAGATGACAATGATTTCCTCCAAGCCGGTGGCGTATTCCCAGCCGATCTGATCGAAACCTGGATCGACTACAAGCGCAGCAACGAGATCGACCCGATCCGGTTGCGTCCTCATCCGCACGAGTTCGAGATGTACTACGACATCTAAAGAAAACGATCTCCCTTCGCGTCGATTCGCCTCGCGCGCATGGGATACGCAAGGGCCCCGGAGCGATCCGGGGCCCTTGCCTGTTTCCCGATACCGTCTCGTGCATGGACAAACGGATCATTGGATGGCTGCTGGTTGCCACGCAGGTGGGGGTTTTCGTCGTGCTGGCACTGCTGCCGTGGCGTTCCCCAAGCGCACTGTCGATCGCGCTGGCCATTCCCTTCATCGTCGTCGGTGGCTGGCTGGGCGTGACATCCTTCGGGACTCTCGGTGGCGCGCTGACGCCCACGCCGGTGCCCATCGCCGGAGCGGGGCTTCGCACGCAAGGGCCATATGCCTGGGTGCGTCACCCCATGTACACCGCTGTCCTCAGCCTCACGTTGGCAGCTTTGATCCTGGCTGGCAGCTGGTGGAGTTGGGCGTGGGGTGTCGTTGTTGTTGTCTTCTTTTGGAGCAAGTCACGCTGGGAGGACCGGCTGCTTTATCAGGAATACGGTGCACAGTGGCAGGCATGGGCCCAACGGACCGGTGCGCTTATTCCTCGCCGTAGAAGATCCGCTCCATGACGGCTCTCGAACGCCGGGTCATCCGCAAGTAGTCATCTCGCAACTGATCCGCCGAAACACGCCGCCTGCCCAACACAGCCGAGATCGCAGCAAGTTCGTTCACATCACTCGGCAACATGTCACCCGGACGAGCCTTCACCAACACGATCGCATCGCGCACAGATGAAGCGATCAACCACGCCCCCCGCAAGGTTTGCGCATCTTTCTCGCTGAGCACTCCCACTTCTACACATCCAACGAGCGCCTCGAGAGTGTTCGTTGTTCGCAACGGGGCATGGGCCGCGGCGTGCTCCATCTGCAGCAACTGCACCGTCCATTCGACATCCGACAAGCCACCTCGGCCGAGCTTGGTGTGCATAGTCGGATCCGCGCCGCGCGGTAGTCGTTCGGACTCCATCCGCGCTTTCAATCTGCGCGCTTCCCGCACGGTCGCTTCATTCATTCCGGTCTCTGGCCAGCGCAGCGGATCGATCAGGTCGGTGAAGGCTTGCCCGACCCGCTCCGAACCAGCAATAGGCATCGCTCGCAACAACGCCTGTGCCTCCCAAGGAGAAGACCAGCGCTCGTAGTAGGCCGCATAGGACGCCAACGATCGAACTAGCGGGCCAGCCTTGCCTTCCGGGCGCAGATCAGCGTCGAGATCCACGGGCGGATCGGTAGAAGGCGACATCAACAACGAACGCAACTCTTCGGCCACCGCCATGGCTTGGCGGCCTGCTGCTGTCTCGTCTGCGCCTGGCCGAGGATCGTGCACGAACATCACGTCAAGATCGCTAGCGAAACCCAACTCACGTCCGCCGAATCTGCCCATCGCGATCACCGCAAGATCCGTTAACTGCTCACCATCACCAACAATGCTGCGCACCGCGGTTTCCAGCGCTGCGGATACCGTCACCTCCGCTACATCCGACAATGCCGGACCTAACCGTGCGACATCTATCCGGTCGAGTAGGTCCGAGACGGCCAGTCGGAACAGTTCGCGCCTGCGCATGCCACGAAGCCCGCTCACGGCAGCCTTCGGATCCTCCTGGCGCTGAATGAGGGCCTGCGCCTCTCCTGCAAGAGTTTGCTTGGCCCGAGGGAGCAGTTCGTCGTCTTCGGCCAGCAACTTCACCGACTCCGGAGCCTGCAAGAGCAAGTCGGTTGCGTACCTGCTCGCAGAGAGCACGAACGCCATACGTTCAGCCACCACCGATTCATCACGCAAGAGCCGCAAGTACCAAGGGGTGGCCCCGAGTTCGTCGCTTACCTGTCGAAAGCCGAGCAAGCCGGCATCGGGGTTAGGTCCATCAGCGAACCAACCGAGCATGACCGGCAGCAAAGTCCGCTGAATTGCGGCACGGCGAGAAACACCAGAGGTCAACGCTTGTAGATGTCGAATCGCACCCGCTGGATCGGAATAGCCCAGTGCTTCGAGGCGCTCTTCCGCCGCTTGAAGGGATAGGCGAGCCTCACCGGCTTCCAGCCGAGCAACGGACTGCAGCAGCGGTCGGTAGAACAACTTTTCGTGGAGTCGGCGAACTTGACGTTGATGTTGCTTCCATTCCTTGGTCAGTTCCACGACCGGATCGGTGCGCAAGCCGACGGACCGGGCCAACACTCGCAACTCGCCTTCATCTTCTGGAAGGGTGTGAGTGCGACGCAAGCGCCGAAGCTGTAGTCGATGCTCGAGCGTGCGCAGGAAGCGATACGCCTCGCTAAGTGCCGAGGCGTCCCCGCGACCGACATACCCCCAGGTGGCTAGGGCCTCGAGTGCCACCAGTGTGGTCGGGCTGCGTAACATGACGTCGCTACGGCCATGCACGAGTTGCAGAAGTTGTACGGAGAACTCAACATCGCGCAATCCACCGGGCCCCAATTTGATCTCTCGATCTGCAGATGCCGCAGGAAGGTGATCTTCCACGCGGCGCCGCATGGCCTGTACATCGGAGACGAAGTCTGGTCGCTCGGCCGCGGCCCAGACGAATTCAGAGATCCGATCTATGTAGCGGTTGCCGAGATCTTCGTCTCCAGCGGAGTATCGGGCCTTCAGCAAGGCCTGAAACTCCCACGTGCTTGCCCATCGCTCGTAGTACCCGACGTGCGACGGCAACGTTCGCACCAATGCCCCCTGCTTGCCTTCGGGACGCAGGGCAGCATCTACCTCCCAAATGGATCCCTCCGCCGTGACCGCCGAACAGGCTCGCATCAACGAACTGGCCAACCTGGTCGCCGCACTGAGCGCGTCCGCTTCCTCGCATCCTTCAGCCGCTTCGGCTACGAAGATGACATCAACGTCGCTGATGTAGTTCAACTCGCGGCCACCGCACTTGCCCATCCCGATGATGGCAAGCCGGCAGGTGAAAGCGCTCTCCCCTACCTCGGCGCGGGCAATCGCCAGTGCGGCCTCCAAGGTGGCATCGGCCAAGTCACTGAGCCAGGTCGCTATGGCTTCCATCGGGGCCAAACCGCTCAGATCTCGGGTGGCAATTCCCAGCAGTTGTCTGCGGTAGGCCAAGCGCAGGGCGTCGGTTGCCTCCATGGCGGTGGGAGCGACCGGCTCAAGCAGTTCCGCATCGGCACCGACGGCGGTCAGCAATTCCTGGCGAACACCACGTGCCGAGGGTGCTTCGGCCAGCCCATCGGCGTCGGCCAAGACGGCCAGATCATCGGGTACCCGGATCAGATGATCACCCAACGCCTCCGATGAGCCGAGGATGTCGATGATGCGGCCCCGAAACCCGGCGTCGGCAATCATTCCAAGACGGTCTCTAGCGCTGCCCGCCTCAGTGAGCCGGAGGAATTGGGTTAATGCAAGATCAGGATCGGCCGCCGCGCCGAACTCCTCGACGATCTTGGCAAGTCCGTCAGGCTCTTCCACCTCGAAGGATTCGATTGCCAGGAGCGACTCGAGTGCCCGACGCGCACGGTCGGGATCGGCGAAGCCACTGCGCGCGAGTTGACCGCGCTCAGTACCGGCTCGATCGCTCACACTGCCTGAGCCTATGCACCTACAGCGAAGGCAGGTATCGGTCCAACTCCCAAGGTGTGACTTGGCGCCGGTAGTCCTCCCACTCGGCACGCTTGTTGCGTAGGAAGAACTCGAAGACGTGCTCTCCCAGGGTTTCGGCAACGAGTTCGGACTTCTCCATTGCCGAAATGGCCTGGTTGAGTGATTCGGGCAGTGGGTCCATACCGAGTGCCTTTCGCTCCGCAGGCGTCAAAGACCACACATCGTCTTCCGAACCTGGAGGCAATTCGTAGCCTTCCTCGATGCCCTTCAGGCCAGCTGCAAGTAGCACGGAGAAAGCCAGGTAAGGGTTGACTCCGCTATCCATCGCCCGATACTCGATACGGGTGCTGTTGCCCTTCGATGGCTTGTACATCGGGACGCGGATCAGTGCCGAGCGGTTGTTGTGCCCCCAGCAGATCCAGGCAGGTGCTTCCCCGCCGCCCGCAAGACGCTTGTAGGAGTTGACCCATTGGTTGGTAACCGCGGTGATCTCTGGAGCGTGCACCAGCAAGCCGGCGATGAACGAGCGGGCAACTTTGGAAAGTTGATAATCGGCTCCCGCTTCGTAGAAGGCATTGCGATCGCCTTCGAACAAGGACAGGTGGGTATGCATGCCGCTGCCGGGGAAGTCCCGGAACGGCTTTGGCATGAAAGTTGCGTATAGCCCTTGCTCCATCGCCACTTCTTGAACAACGAGTCGGAAGGTCATCAGGTTGTCGGCGGTGGTCAGTGCATCGGCGTAGCGCAGATCGATTTCCTGCTGACCAGGACCACCTTCGTGGTGGCTGTACTCCACCGAAATCCCCATCGCCTCAAGTGTGGTGATTGCCTGTCGCCGGAAGTCATGCGCAGCGCCATGGGGAGCGTTGTCGAAGTAGCCGTACCGGTCGATGGGCTCAGGTTGTTCGCCGGGTTCGGGGCGACCTCGGAAAAGGTAGAACTCGACTTCGGGATGGGTGTAGAAACTGAACCCTTGATCCGCTGCGCGGGTGAGCGTGCGCTTGAGAACGTGACGCGGGTCTGCATACGACGGAGAACCGTCGGGCATCAAAATGTCACAGAACAGACGCGCCACTCCAGGGGTCTCACTTCGCCATGGCAACGTCGTGAAAGTGCTGGCATCGGGTCGGGCGAGCATGTCCGACTCGTGAACCCGTGCGAATCCCTCAATGGCCGAACCGTCGAACCCGATTCCCTCGCTGAAGGCGCCTTCGAGCTCGGCCGGAGCGATCGAGACCGATTTCAAGGTACCGAGCACATCGGTGAACCACAGCCGAACGAACCTGATATCGCGCTCTTCGATGGTGCGTAGGACGAACTCCGCTTGCTTCTCCACGGCCCTATCGTCCCCCTTTTCATGTTACGGGGGCGTTAACAAGCGCATTC
>Ga0209953_1000486_pt1 | contig 14038 bp, 8 predicted proteins | sample SalPonred_H2O_MG_FD_185713 | JGI IMG/M metagenome (GOLD analysis project Ga0209953, IMG submission 185713) | Salt pond water microbial communities from South San Francisco under conditions of wetland restoration - Salt Pond MetaG... | ecosystem: Environmental > Aquatic > Non-marine Saline and... | reverse complement strand
CAATCGGATGTTTCACCCATCGCCAGACCACTGGCCGGGCCAGGAAAGGTGCGCGCAATCAAGGCACGTGCCTTGGGCACCAGCGCCAGGATCTCCTGGAAGCCACCCAAGTCGACGGGTGGGTTGGCGATCAAGCGGTACGAGGTCCGGAGCAGTCCGAGTGGGGCCACATGTCGATCCAAGTCGACGACTTGCACCGTGACGGGGCTAACGCCTGGGACGCGCTACTCGTTCACCGTCCAAGCGCTCAATCGTTTGGGCAAAGGGGCGGTGGCGGAGTCCTCCGCTGTCACGATGGCCCAGCCCGAAGAGGCCCCGCAGCCAACACCTCTGGAGCCCGGACCCCCGCTAGATCCCGAGAAGCCGGAGCAGTCGTTGTCGTAGTCCTTCTGAGGCGTGCACGCTAAGGACGTGCACGTGTGGGGGTTAGAAGCTGCAGGTCAATCGGACGCCGTGCTTCTTGCGGATCTTGGCATCGTCGAACCATGAGTCGTGACACCGGTGAAAGATTCACGGTCGTGTCAGCCCCCACGCTTGTTGACACCAGCGCCTCGTCGGACACTCGGACTGCCGTGAGGATGTCTAAGGGTGATTGCTTCCCGCTTCCTGGGGCGAAGGTGAGTCAATTAAATTGCTGCTCCGGTTTAGGTGGAGGAGGAGGTACGGGTGGAATTGGGAAGTTCACTTGGCGTGAAGTTGCCGGTTGTCCTTCACCCATCGCGTTGAGTGCGGTGACGGAGAATCGGTAGGTGTCGCCGACCGGTAGGTCTCGGATAACGCATTGGGTCTTGCGTTTGGTGGAACACTGCTGACGCCCTGAGCTCACTGTCACTACATAGCCTGTGATGACCGATCCGCCGGTCTTCTTGGGTGGCTTCCACCTGATAACAGCCTGGGAACCGCGCCGTGTGGCGCGTACCTGCCTTGGTGATCCTGGAGTGGACAGGTACTGCAGTAACTCCGGGGCCCTAACCAAGTCGCTTTCTCCCAAGGCATTACTTGCTACTGCGGTCAGGGTTGTTTGCTGCCCCGCCTTCAAGCCCCGTAGACGACACGATTCGCCTCGAGAGGTGCATTGTTGGCCTCCTGGCAGGGCAGTTACCTGGACGATCAAATCTTGTAGTTCCCCTGTTCGCTCCGGTGCATCCCAGGTAGCGACAATTCCATCCTTGGTTGGCCATCCTTTGAGATTTCGTGGGGCGGAGGGGGGATTCGATGGTCGGACCACTGCAAGTGTTCGACCTTGGCAAGAGAAGACAGTTGCACCATCAGGTGTGACACTCAGGCACAGGTTGCCTCCCACCCGGTCCCCATTGACCGTCGTGGCTGGGCCGAGAACTTGTCCTGTGTGTAAATCTACTTTGCGAAGTCCAGTTGGTGATCCGAGCCAGAGCGCGCTGCCGTCGGGAGAGACCTCCACCTGGTGTATTTCACCAAAGTCCAGGTCGCCGAGGTTTTGTCCCGTCATCGTGGCAATGTCGATAGCGAAGACACGTTCGGCTATCGAGACAAAGCCAGTGGCTCCGTCCGGCGCTAGGGTGAAATCGTTGGCATAGTGATTTCCATCATTGGGAATATCAAACGAACCTAGCAATTGCAAAGTCGTACTGTCGTACTTCACAACCCTGTTGGATCGGCGTAGGCAAGTCAGGGACCCGTCGGGTGCGCGTCCCTCCTGGCATTGGACCCACAGAACTAGAACCCGCTCGTCAATGGGGGATACGGCTATCGCCTTGGGTTGGTATTCGGGTCCGAGAGATGGAATTGCTTCCGCTATGGATCCGGTCGACGGATCCATCCGGAAAACTGTGCGTTCGGCTCCGAACCACAGGCTTCCATCGGAAGGCGATGCGGCTAGTGACTGGATCTTGTTGTAGGAACCGGGCGGAAATGGGTCAATTGTCCGGATGACCGTTTTGCTTTCAGCATCAACCTGCGCCACCGTCCTAGGACCAGTAGCCCACACGGTTGAGGTGCTCGGTGCGAAGGCGAGCCCGGTCGGGAAGAAATAGGAGTTACGTGACACCCGGAAGGTGTCTGTGACAGTGAGCGACTCAGGATCCACTGCCAACAGTTGGAAGTTCTCCGCGCCGGTTGCCAGCCAGACTTCACCTGACTCGGGGTCGGAGGTTGCGAACCAGGCGGATGCGGACCCGGTGTCTATCTCGCCGATACTGATCCCGCTCGGCACTTCTTGTGTTCGAGCTTCCGACGTAGCCGGGAACGTGAAGAGCGCGGCTATTAGCAGCATCGAAGCCGGAACATGACCCCCCACGAAACGCTTCGCCACCCAACCGAGCCTAGAGCAGGATGTAAAGATTCTGAATCGTAAGGGAATTGAAAGTCTCGATGATCCGTGTGATTAGCGGCTGCGAGCGCCTGAATCCCGCAAACTTTCGTGCCTGGAAATCCCGCTAGCGGCTGGGTTTTCAAATAATCACATCAAGCCTTGGCGGGAAGCAATGCCGGACCCGGAAGCCAAGATCCCCCTTCCGCAATCTTGAGTCTGGCCTCAGCTTTTCAAGTTATTGCATCTAGCAAAGGCATGCAGAGCCTTCCGGAAACTTCAAGGCAGGTGCTTTTGCCGGAGTCAGCGCAACCTTCCCGACCAGATTCCGGATCCAATTGGGCCAGCCTCTCAGCGACAGTCCCGAAGCCGGAGCAACAATTCAGTTAATGATGATGAGCAGTCAGGACCGACAAATCTCTGATTCCTGGCCGTTAGGACAGGTTGCGTCAACCCATTGGGCTGCGGCGGCATTCTGACCGAGGCCGCGAGCATTCCTCATATTGGAATCGGAGAAGTCCGCACCGTCCAGATTTGTGCCAGCGAAACCGGCCCCCTGAAAATCGCTGCCGAGCGCTCGAACATCAGTCAAATCCGCGCGATTGAACAATGCTCCGCTGAAGTTGGCCTCACTCATTTCAGCGACGACGAAGGATGCGTCAGATAGATCCGCGTCGGTGAAGGAAGCCCCTGTCATAAGTGCGCCATCCAGGTTAGCTCCGATGAGTGACGCTGCGTCAAGGATCGCCCCGGTGAGGTCATAACCAGAAAGGTCAACACCATCAAGGGTTGCTCCGGGAAGGTTGATTTCAGCTCCTTCGAGACCGGATAGGTCGGCCCCAGATAGGTCAACGCTACTTAGGTCCGCACCACCATCGAGTAGTGCCTTGACGGAGACACCTCCTAAAGAAGCGTCGGCCAATGTCAGTCCAGTGATCTCAGCCCCCGTCAAGTCGGCTCCAACGAGGTTAGCGCCAGCCAGAGATGCATTTGTCAGGGTGCTTTCCGAGAGGTCTGCTCCTGCGAGTGACAGGCCGCTTAGATCCAGGTCAGCGAGGTCGGCTCCACTGAGATCAACACCGTCCAAAATGGCTCCACTGAGATCCACCTGCGAAAAGTCAATGTCCCGAAGCGTCGCTCCGGTGAAATTGGCCTGGCTGAGGTCGGTGCCGGTCAGAGTTGCGCCGGTGAGGTCAGCGCCAACAAAAATGGCGCCGGTAAGAGACGCGTCTGTGAAATCCGCACCCTGGAGTCCAGCGTTAGAGAAATTGGTTTGATCTCCGTCTATGCCCACGAAGGACGAATCAGGCGCCAAAGAGTCCGAGAAGTTTGCTTCCCTCAGGACAGCATCCGCAAATTGCGAATTAGAAAGATCTGCACCGGTGATTTCAGACTCGGTGAGATCGGCGTCACGGAAGTCGGCCTTTGCTGCAAAGGCCCCTTGGAGTACTGCAGCTTGCGCTGACGAATTCTTGAGGGTAGCGCCCGTGAGGGTTGCGTAACTGAGATCCGTATCTGAGAGATCTGCATCAGTGAGGTCGCTTGCTGTGAAGTCCGATTGGGAAGTATCGCGACCGGCAAGGTCAACGCCTTTGAGATCCAATTCGACCGCATCAAGTTTCGTCACATCATCGCAGTCGTTGATCCGAACTTCGGAAATCGCGTAGGAGCATTTGTCATTTGCGATAGCGAGAGACGGCAGAGCAAGGATTGCGCTGGAGGCAACCAGGGCGAAGGCGGTTGTCAAGACAATCGTCAGATTTCGGTCTTCGACGAAACTCCGGTTGGGTGCGAAATCAGGGGTCGTGAGTCCACTCATGTCAGTTGGCTCTACGGGAGTAAATGCGGTGTCTACTACACCAATCTCTTGGAGTTGAATCTCCGCTGAGGAAGCCATGGATTCATTGCCTGTCGCCCGCGCAGCATTGAGGGCAGCCTTGAGTTGGGCGGAGTACGACCAATAGCAGTACCGGAGCGTCTCCTCCAGCTCGCTCGTGGCAGCCAAGAGAGGTCGAATCAGATCACCAAGTACCGCTGAATCCTGCTCAACGTGCTCTTGAACCAGTTTCTCAATATCCAACATTCGCGGTTGGGTGGTTGAGAACTCGATTGCGCTAACGCTTTGAGCCCATACCGCGGGGTCATTCTCCGCGCACTCATCAGAGGTCGTGCGAGAAAGTTGCCATGCAGAGAAACCGGCATACGCGGTTAAGAGGACCACCAGCGCAACGCCAACGCCGAGTAATGGGGATAGCGCGGAACCCTGGCGTGCGAGTAGCGCTGTTGCGACGACTAGGGCTGCGGCGGTCACGGCACTCCACACCAGTAGATGCCGGCTGGCACCTCTCCACCAGCGAGCCATCCTGCTCTTGCGCTCTGTCAGCCGTCGAACATGAACCTCATGTTGGATCCAATCGCGAGAGGCAAAGGTCTGGAGGTGTCGGTTCAACTCGGAGACTTGACGTGCGACATATTCCACCCGCTGCGCTCTCGAAACTAGGTCATCAACCTCAACTGGAGACTTTCCTTCGAATCTCAGCTGTGAGCGCAGGAGTTCGTCGGACGGCAGGCGCTCGTCTTGCAGATCAGAAGACTGAATTGCGATTACAGGGAAAGGTGTCGGGTTTGTGACACCGCGCTCGCGGAGGTAGGCCCGAAGCGACGGATTGCTAGAGGGCAGCAGATGGTTGAAGGGAAGATTTGCAAAGACGCTTAGACGATCCATGTCACACCTGCCCTTCCGAAGTATCGGCGCGGGCTGAGATGCACATATCCACCGTGGCTGACTGGAAGGTGGGTGTTTCGGGGATTCGAACCTGGTAGTCCCGGCAGGTGCGCCAGCCCTTATCCGTCCAGTTCATCGGTGGCTCAGGTTCGCTCCATTCAATCAGAAGATTGACCTGACCTCCGGAACAGCGACCACCGCGTTGTGCTGTGACTTCGGCATCTCGTATTCGATTCCACCTACCCTCACTGCGTTGAAAGAGTTCGACCCGATTCCTAAAGCGACTCTGGAGCAGTTCGCCGGCGCCAGCGCAAATGTCGGCTTGCCATTCCAGGGTGTCTTGGAACTCCTGGTTAGGTATGGAATCAATGCCGTACTCAATCCTTGTTGAGAATGTTCGCGTTATCTGATCGTCTGGGGACTGCTGGTCCTCAGCGGTCGGTGTTTTCGGTGCGGCGATCTGGGGAGCTTCCGGGTCGACACTGAGTGTTTCCTCGTTCCAGAAACCAATTGACGAATCGACCGTTACACCTTCACGCTCAGCCACGTTGCGCAATTCATCCGAAAATTCCGTGGATCCGTCTTCTGTTTCCGTGAGCGGGTATTCCTCTGAGAGAGCAAGAGCCAATTGGTTGGTGCACGCGTAACGCTTGAACTGAGATGGTGGAATGCCAGCCTCAAGAGTGGTCTGGCGTAAGGCTTCAGGGCCTCCGAACTCGTCTTCCCAATCTCGTATTTGCTGCTCCATGTCGTCGACAGAAGCGGTTAGTCGGTTCTTAGTGGCCGCGAGTTGCCACAACCACATGCGGATTTCTACGTCGGCTACTTCAGCGGGCCACTCTTCACTGACTCGTGCGACGGCTCCAAGTTGGTTTGTGGCAACTTCGACAACTCGCCCCTGAAATTCTTTGTCAGTAAGACCGATTTCTCCGACAGCGATCACGGGATTCTCGACTGTTGTTTGGGGGAATTGATCTATGCAGGGTCCTGCCAAACGTCGAATCTCGCTCTCTTCTGATGCTGTTGCGACTTCCATGGACATGGGAAGCAGGAACAGCGACAGGACGCTGAATCCAACGATAAGTACGGTGAATTGGGGCGCGACTTTCACGGGCTGACGCTGCTGGCGCGCGATCCTGCTGGAAATCCTGACGGACCACCAGATGCCGACCAACGGCAATGCGGCGAGAATCGCGTGCTTTCGCGGTTGTCCGACACGTTCAACCACGAGCAGCCAGTAGCCCGCAAGAACGATGTAGCGGATGATGAGAACGATGATGATTGCAGCACCGATCGCGAGAGTTGATCCGGCTTCAAAGATCACGCCCTCGATGACTCGATCCGGCGCTGACCCCCACTGGGCCAGATTCCACAGAATGGAAATCAGGATTCCTTGGATCGCCAGTGGCCCCAAAATGGCAAGCGCGAGAGTTGTAGCCCCTTCGCGTAGCGACATTGGTGACGGTCGTGTTGATTCGGTGAGATTGGTGGTCACGATCATTAACCCCCGATCCAAATGTCATTGAATGCCGAAACAGCGCCAGTCGCAATGAGTACTACGGCTGCAATATTGAAAAGACTAAGAACTATCGCGGTTGCGGCGAGTACACGGCCTCTCAGTGGTTTATCCGAAGCCACTACACGTTCGTATGAGATGTGTCCCAATGCGAGCGCTGGCACGGAAATCAAGGGGATGAATGCGAGCACAAAAGCGGTGCCAGCCCAAGGATCGAGTGGCGCTGATATCGGGGTCTCGCGACTAGACGGCCCCTCGACGAGCCTGCCACTTGCGTTCCAAAGCGCGATGACGACGATGATCACGACTGAGGGCAGGATGATCCATCCATTGGCGGCCGTCGAGATCAGGCCGTTTCCCACGGCAAATACTGATTCCTGATACCAGGAATCGGCCGCGTCCGTCCAGTTGAGTCCTGAAAAAACGGCCAGACCGATAGAACGGACCACGGGCTCAGCGACGACAGCTATGCCGAGACTGGCAGCCACCCACAAAGACCCCAGTCCGTTGCTGCGAAGGCTCAATCCCAAAACCAGCGAGAGTGGGACGATCCACGAGAGCAGAATCGCCAACTGTGCGACAGACGCGTAGGTCCCGAAGAAGGTCAAATCACCAGTGGAGGTGCTCAGTGCAACAATCACAAGCACGAAAACCAGAGCCAGGACCTCAATGCGGTAGGGCGATCTCGGTATCTGGCTGCCTGGGATCGTGCTAGTCCTGGCGACGGGCATCCAGCAGCTGATTCCGACAAGGAGAGCCGCAAGGATCGTTAGTAGTAGTCCCCCCCGAAGCAACCATTCGGCGGCACTGTCAGACACGTTCGTGCTAGATCCGATGGGAGTGGGCCAGAGTGCGGGGTCATTGATCCACCGGAGTCGACCGGCTGCCGTAACAACGGCAGGCCCGACGAGAACGGCTCCTAGTACTGCTAGTCCCAGGCTGGCAGCTGCGGATCGAGCACCCCGCAGGAATCGAACGAGGAACCCGAACACCATGATCACGAGCCACGGTAGGGCGAGAAGCCACGCCCCCCGGAGGCTCCCGGTGCCGAAGTAACCGACGGAGATGGTCAGGGTGCCGACCAGACCAAAAGCACCGCCGACGACGGCCAAGGTGCCCGTCCATCGTAGGTGGCTGAATCGGATGCCGAGCATTTCGTCAGACATGCTCAAACTCGCTGATCACACGCAATTCCCCCGTTTTGGCTCCGCGTTGGGGATGAAGGTAGCGCAGATGGTCTGTGAAGCGTCCCCATAGGGGCAAATTAGAGCGAATTTGCGTCTTGGCGTGGAGACAGGCGAAGCGGTCAGGTAGCCTGCTGGCGTAGTAATTGGGGGGCAGATGATTCGACTTCGCTTTTTGGCGATTCTTGCCGCGTTAGGAATTGCTCTGGGCGGTTTAACTGCGCCACCAGAGGCGCAGGCATATTGGTACGGCCCTGCTCAAAACCTGTCAGCGACCGACCTCGGGGGTGGGGTGACCCAGTTCTCCTGGAGTCCTCCGAATCCGGCCAACTATCGAGGCGTTGAACCCACTGCCTACTGGGTAACCGTCCGCGTCGGATATCGCACGTACTACTGCAACAACGCGCAATACAGCTATCGAGTGAACGGCACCAGTTGCACTATCTCCGGGCTGCCATACGGAGTGGGAGTCACACTTGAAGTGCAGCCGTGGGACCCGTATATCGGGGACGAGACCGAAGCAACCTTTGTGCTGTGTTGTGAAGTGCCGGCTGCACCAGCGAGTGTCGTGGGCAGCGCGGGTGATGGCGTCGCATCTGTGACATGGAGTCCGCCGAGCAATGTTGGCGCGGCCGGAACGAGCTTTACCTATTCGGTCGAGATCCGCCCGGGAGGCGCTGTCTGCACGACCGACGGCAACTCCTGTGAGATCGGTGGATTGGTGAATGGGGTCGACTACACGTTCTACGTGTCGGCTGCCAACAACTCAGGTGCTGGCCCGGCTGCTGCGAGCCAGCCGGTGAGACCGGTCGGAGATCCCAGTGAGCCACTGGATGTTCAAGCGTTTCTGCAAAAGGGCAGTGCCCTGGTCGCGTGGCAAGGTCCAGTGACCAATGGAGGAACTCCCATCAACAGGTATGTTGTGGTGTCGTCGCCGGACAATCTCACGTGTCAGACAAATGGTGCGTTGGAGTGCGAGGTTGACGGTCTGTCGAACGGAAAGACCTACACATTTACGGTGACGGCCTTCAACGCTGTGGGTCAGAGTCAGGCTTCGGCCCCGAGTAAGCGGGCGAAATTACTCAATGTGTCGAGCTCTCCGAGACAGATTAAGACGTCTCGGAGAGGTTCAAGCGTGACCGTCCGCTGGAAGGCACCGAAGTCCAAGGGTGGTTCAAAGATCAAGCGTTACGTCGTCACCTCAAGCCCGGGGAACAAGAAGTGTCGGACCAAGAAAGGCACCTGCACAATTTCCGGACTCCAAGTCGGAGACGACTATGTCTTCAGCGTCCAGGCCCAAAACAAGTCAGGGCTTAGCGCTCCTGGACGATCCAAGTCCATCTACATACCCGTGCCCCCCAAAGCCGAACAAGTCATCTCGTAACGGGGCAAGGCCAAGAACTGCGCACCCACGTGATGCTCTGCTCCTGCGTGGAGATCGTTCCGGTTTGATTGTCGCCAGCGATGATTCGACGCACCGTGTTCAAGTCTGACTGTGCCGGTCGCGAGTTCGCTTGGAGCCGGTGACCGACGAGGGTGTTTGGAGGGGAGGCTGGCGGTACTCCCCGTTCTGTGAACGTTCACGTTTCAGAGCTTGGGTCAAGAGCATCCAATTGGCTGTGCGCATGGTCTCCTGAGTCCGAGCCCACTCTGGGCGCTACCCACTCGTGATCCATCGACTTTGACTGAGTGACCCCAATCGGTCAAGGCATAGCGAAACGGCGTTCACGGGCTCCAATCCGGAGGGCAGATTGAGAGGACTCTCGCGCGGGAATCCGCAACCGAGTCCAGTAACTGGGAGAGCAATCCCCACTCCTAGTCGGGGCAGATCCCTATTCGGTGCTAGCGTCTTTGCGTGAAGTCCGTCCGCATCTGTGGACCCGTAGCGGTGGCGCTCGGCCTTGGACTGATTGGGTCCGCAGGCCCCGCCTCCGCTGTCACGGATATGCCCTCGCTCGAGCAGGTAGATGCCCAAGTGCTCGCTATAGAAGATGTGAGGACCTCCGGAAATGCATCCGTTGGTATCAGGCCTTTTGTCAACGCGAATTTGCCGGATACGTGTACGCAATCCGTGCCCGGTCAGATCGTGTGTGATCGCAGTTATGCAGTGAGCACCTGGCCGACCACCAGCCAGTACCCGTACTGGTTGCGGGTCCACGTATTTGGAACCATTGGTCAATCGGAAGCCCAGTTCTCCAATCTGAAGCGCTACCGGCCTTTGCAGGAGGACGTTGTGGCGACGTTGCGCGACGAATCGGATGCGATGACGCTTTCCTTTTCCCATTCCTGGGGGGACGACACCTCATGGGCAGCGACGAAGAGGGGCCGCTACATTGTGGAGTCGACCTGCAGTTCCGGGCGATTGGCTCTCGATCACCGGCTTCTAGGCGATTGCGCCGAGGGCGTGGTCGCGGAACAAATGGGCCGCCTTACGCAACAACTTGGGCCCGCGTTCTTCAAGCCCGGACCTCCAGTTGGAGTTTCAGCGGCGTGGGACGGCAGTGTTGTACGAGTCACGTGGCTTCCGCCGAACGACGACGGTGGCCTTGCGGTCGAACGTTACGTCGTACAACGGGCGTCTGGTCAGGACGTATGCGAAGTCCCGACGACCAGCACAGGCGTTTCTAGTTGTGATGTCGCGGATCTCGAAGACGGAGAGAATCCGGCATTCGTCGTGTTTGCCGAAAATCCTGTTGGTCGTGGGGAGTCGTCCCTGGCGTCCAATCGCGTTGCAATTCAACGCGTTCTCGCGGCACCGCGAAACCTTCGAGTCAAGGTGCGTGGGAGCACCATTCGAGTGACGTGGAAGAAAATCCCACGAGGAGCAGCAGATGGGAAAGTCCGATACACAGTGACGTCCAGTCCCGGCGGGGAGGAATGCCGGACTCGTAAAGCCAGATGCGTTTTTCGCAATCTTGATCCCGGTAGGGAGTACATCTTTCAGATAGTCGCGTCCGATCGCGGGATCCAGAGCGCGCCGGTCATCTCGAAGGAGATCGCTCTTCCCGAACCCACTACTCCGTCGAGACCCGAGAGTGGAGGCGATCCTGTCGCACCCCCCTCGGCTGACCCTAAACCTGAGCAGCAGTTCAGCTAAGGGCATTGCAAAGGAACGTGGGCTGGCGCTGGCGAACTGCACTCATGGCTTAGCTGGCATCAGGGGATCCGCGGACATCGAGGTATTCTTTCCTTTGATTGGTGCAACAGGACCGTGTGCAAGGGAACTTGGTTCAGGACATCAGGAGAAGGCCTGCTGTTCTTTCGGAGGCACTGGAATGGAAATTGACTGTGTTCGTGCCGAAGGGCTTAGACCAGTTCGGTTACGAGCCTGGATGGTGAAGGCGTACGTACGTCCAACCTCGAGGCCGGAGAACTTGCACGAGCGTTTACGAGTCCGGCACTGCTCCGATGAAGTGGTCGCACTCACGATGTAGTTGCGAATCGCAGAACCCCCGGTCGATTTTGGCTTCTTCCACTTGACCGTGATCGACGATCCGTTACGTACCGCTGTGACACGTCCTGGTGCGGTTGGGAGTGCCATGAGTTTGATCCTGGAACTAGGCACCGAGGCTGGGCCTGCACCGATGCTGTTTACTGCAGTGACGGTGAAGGAGTACGACTGGCCATTCGCTAGCCCTTTAACTTGGCAAGTGAGAGCTCCGTTCGTTTCACACGTGCGTCGGTCCGGGCTGGAGACGACTACGTATCGACTAATGGGATCATCGCCATCATCATTTGGTGGTCGCCAGACAACGGTGGCCTTCCCCTTCCTAACATCGGCTCGCACCTGCTGTGGTGGTCCGGGCAATGTCGGGACGAAAACCTGCGATGAGCTGTTTGAGGCAGAGCTAGTGCCGAGCGCGTTTGTCGCGTAGGTCACGAACGAGTAGGCAATTCCTGGGCTCAGATTAGTAATAACGCACGATCTATCGGTAGCGGATCCAGAGACGGTGCACTCCTGACTTTGTGGACTCGAAACGACGCGATATTCCGTGATGGCTTCGCGAGCATTGGCGACACTTGGTCTGATAAAGACGGTAGCGCTGCCGTTCCCCATGGCCACCTGGGGAGGATCTGGAGGGGATGCTGGAGGTGTGTACTCGATACGAGCCTCTCCTGTGGGAGTGATGCGGCCAGGGCCGTAGTCCCAACACTGCGCAATCACTAGAAATGACAGGCTGATCACACGTTGTCCATATACCTCGAATGGAATGACCACAGATGTCGAAGCTCCATTGGACGTCCAATTCGTCCACTGTGTCCAGTCTGTGCCGGTCCACCCCGTGTACGAGTATTTGTATTCCACGCCTGAATACACCGACGGCCATGAGAATGAAGCCCGCGCATCTGCGGTTTGAGTCGCCGTGGGGATATCTGGCTGAGGAATCCCGCCGCAGTAGGGAACAGACGCGTGCACTGCGGTTGGTGAAACTAGGCCAAAGGCCAGGAGCATCCCTGCGGTCAATAGGGCAATGGTGCGTCTCACGGATCCCCCTCCGTCTGACGAGACCGAATCGGCTGACGCATCTTCAGATCACGTGCCTGCGATCACCGATCGGTTTGCCGCAGGCACCAGCACTGGCCTACCTTCCGATCAAAGGGTCAACTCCATCTGCCACTTCTTCTTGCGCAGCTCGTTGTAGGAATAGTCGGGTCCGCTCCTACCATCGATCTCGATTGAGTAGAATTTCTCCGTTTCCGCATTCACCGTGCCGCGGTAGACGCAGTACCAGTCGCCGGAGGACTTGATCGCCCGAACTTTGTTGAGTGTTCCAAGGCCCGCGATATCACCCGAACCGTTCAGGAGCTTGATCGAGCTTCCCTTGCTGATGTCGTAGTCATTAATGCCAAGGCGGCACCACTTTGTTGCCTGCGCCTTGCTGCTCGCATAGGTCGGATCGGTGAGGAGCAAGGTCACCTTTATCTTGGGACCCGCATAACTGGGCGCGGCTGCTCCCACCTGGAGTCCGAGCACACCTAGTACCGCTAGGCCAGCAGCAGCGACTTTTCGAAAACCCATAACTTCCCCCTCTTAGTTCAGAGTTGAGGCTAGCGCAGATGCCAATCCGAAGGCTGCCAACAAACAAATTCGTGATGATCCTCCTCTTGCTAGGTTGGGACTGAAGAGATATCGGTAAACGTTTGCCCTAATTCGGAGGCCCCCGTCATGCCGTCGGCCTAGACGGAAATGCCGAGTAATTCGTACTCGTCGCCCTCGAGGGCGCAGTGGATGCCAAGCGAGCCGATGACGTTCAGTTGCAGTTCTCTCGGTTTCGGCATGCTGTCGGAAAAGTGAACAAGCGAAATGCACGTGGGTGATTTACAAGGCCCCTCAATCAAAGACCTCCCGCCCCGGGGTGTCGAAACGGGACTGGTACTCAACGACGGGGGTTTGACCATGCCGGATCGAATTAGTCTGGAAGCACGAACCTTGACGCCCGTGCCCTCAGCCTGCCACGAAGGCTTACCCGAGTCGGTCTATACGCATGGGCGAATACGAGATCGCCACTGAGAATCACGAAACAACGGAAGCCAATCGATGCCAGGTGTTCAGCCTGCTCGAGTAGGGCAAGGTCTGCTGCGTCCGGTTCTGGCTGAACCACCGCAGTCGGAATGGACAGCTTGTGCAGCAGGCCGACAGAGTGACTCATCACCCGTGCAGGTGCCACCGCAATGCGGTGGCCGGAATGCGGCTTCAATTCTATGGCGCGGGAGAGGAATGGGCGCGCCTGCTCAGGGCTGAGCAGTCCCTAGCCTTCGTGCAGGAGATTTTCTAGGTCGATGAGCACCACCGTCCCACGGGTTGTCGCTTGACCTGAATCGTTCGGTGTTTTTCCGGCCGGCAGGCGGATGCCTCAACTATCGCTCCGGGATCTGACCTCAAGCGGAGGGAGAATCGACCTCAATCTCACGAACGTCCGTGAGCACAGTGGCAACCGACCCGATCCGATCCCGCAACACCGCCGTCGCCTGCACGTCATCGGCGTTGTAAGCCAAGATCCGCGAACGCAGGTCCACGTGCCCTGGATCCGCGACATCCCGCGCGATTTGCAACCACGTCTGGGACTGCAACCCGCCCGGATCCTCATCCCCCCACGAAGACCCCAGGGCAGTAGCGACCTTCTTCAGCCCGATCCCTTCCACCCCGAAGAAGTTCTCCTTCACGAACTCGTGCAGGTCCACGAAGCACGAAAGGACGTCGGCCACCTCGTCCTCACCCAGCAGCCTCTTCAAATACCGAGTCTCCGGGGAGGTGTAATGGAACACCGCAATCGACTCACCAGCAGACCGCGCCGCCTGGATCTCACCGCGCAGCCAGGACACGA
>Ga0209953_1000485_pt1 | contig 14039 bp, 19 predicted proteins | sample SalPonred_H2O_MG_FD_185713 | JGI IMG/M metagenome (GOLD analysis project Ga0209953, IMG submission 185713) | Salt pond water microbial communities from South San Francisco under conditions of wetland restoration - Salt Pond MetaG... | ecosystem: Environmental > Aquatic > Non-marine Saline and... | reverse complement strand
GCAGTGTACAATAGAGTAACAAGTAGTACACTAAACGAAACAAAGCCACACGCAAAGGAATAAGATGCCTCGACGCAAAAAGCTGGTAGCAAAGCCCAACCCATTTACCACAGAGCCATACATGGAGGCCGATGGATTCCCAATCAATGAGGGAGACCTTATTAAGATTAAGGGTGAATACGGCACTAAGTTTATGTTTCGTGGAATCACTACAAATCCAATTACTGGTGCTACATGGGTAGACTGCTTTGAAATGTTTCGTGGCAAGCCACAGCAATTTCGTGCCTTTAAAGAGGATAGGGTAAGGCGTATTCCGCAGAAGGGGAAGAGGGCCAAACGTGTCAAACGATCCTGAAGACCAGGTGGTTAAACACCTAGATACAGTTAACAAGGTTGTTGGAGAATATCTTAAGGGTAGCGACCCAACAAAGATTTCTAAACAGTTGGACCTTCCAAGAACAAAGGTTGTCAGCCTAATTAAGGAATGGCAACAGATGGCCTCTGACAACACCGCTATTCGAGCAAGGGCCAAAGAAGCCTTGGCTGCTGCAGATGAGCACTACAGTAGACTAATTACTCAGACATACGAGGTGATAGATGAAGCTACAACTATCGGAGACTTAAGATCCAAAAACACCAGCATCAAGCTAGTAATGGATATTGAATCTAAGCGTATTGAAATGCTACAGAAAGCTGGCTTGCTGGAAAACAAAGAGCTGGCAGAAGAGATGTTAGAAATTGAGCGTAGGCAAGAAATTCTTATGGGTATTCTTAAGGACATAGCTGCCGAGCATCCAGAGATTAGAGATAAGATTATGCATAGGCTGTCAGAGGCTTCTGAGAAACTAAACGAAACGGTAACGATCGTACAAAATGTTTGATGATTTTATAGAGGCTCTGGCCGACAGCCCTTTTGAGGAAGAGCCTGTTGATGCCAAGACATTTGTTGAGGGGGAAGACTTCCTTGGGCAGCCACCGCTATCTCAGATTCAGTACGACATAGTGGAGGCCATGAGTCAAATCTATCGAAAAGAAGATTTAATTAATCTTATGGGCTTTGAAAAAGGTTCTCAACATTATCAAAAGTATACTAAAAATGAAATCATTCTACAGCTGGGCAAGGGTAGCGGTAAAGACTTTACATCTACAGTGGCTGTAGCATATCTGGTTTATAAGCTATTGTGTCTTAAAGACCCCGCAAAATACTATGGCAAGCCATCTGGTGACGCTATTGATATTATTAACGTTGCCATCAACGCACAGCAGGCTAAAAACGTTTTCTTTAAGGGTTTTAAAACAAAGATTGAAAAGTCTCCCTGGTTTGCCGGTAAGTACTATGCAAAGATGGACTCCATTGAGTTTGATAACACTATTACTGTTTACTCTGGTCACTCAGAGCGGGAGTCTCACGAGGGGCTTAACCTAATGGTAGCGGTGCTAGATGAGATCTCTGGGTTTGCCAGTGAAAATAGTACTGGAAATGATCAGGGCAAAACAGCAGACAATATCTACAAGGCCTTCCGTGGTACTGTAGATTCTCGGTTTCCTGACCTTGGAAAGTTAGTGCTACTATCATTCCCACGTTATCCAGGCGACTTTATCTCTACTAAATATGAAGAGTGTATTTTAGAAAAGGATGTTGTCACAAGAAATCACAAGTTTGTTATTAATCCAGACCTTCCAGATAATCAAGAGGGCAACAGTCTAGAGATTGAATGGGAAGAGGATCACATCGTATCCTATAAATATCCTAATACTTATGCTCTTAAAAGACCTACCTGGGAAGTCAACCCAACAAGGAGTATAGAAGATTTTAAGCTAGCCTTTTACACAGACCTTGGCGACGCCATGATGAGATTTTTGTGTATGCCAAAGTATTCCTCAGACGCATTCTTTAAACAGAGAGAAAAGATTGAGGCCTGCATGACTGGCAGAAATCCAATAGACACCACGAGACGCTTTGATGAATCATTTAAACCAGATCCAGAAAAGAAATATTTTGTTCACGCCGACCTGGCGCAACGACATGACAAGTGTGCTGTAGCGATTGCGCATGTGGAAAAGTGGGTAAATCTTCAAATCATTAAAGACTATGAGCAGGTTGTGCCAATCGTTGTTGTCGATGCTGTCGCTTGGTGGGAGCCAAAGATAGAAGGTCCAGTAAACCTTTCAGAGGTAAAGCAATGGATTCAAAACTTACGCAGGCTGGGCTTTGATATTGGCATGGTCTCTTTTGACCGCTGGCAGTCATTCGATATTCAGAATGAGCTTAAGGCCGTGGGTATGAGAACAGAGACGGTCTCCGTAGCCAAGAAACACTATGAAGACATGGCAATGCTAGTCTATGAAGAAAGACTTGTTATGCCAGCAATTGATCTATTGTTTGAAGAGCTTACAGAGCTTAAGATTATGAGAAACAACAAGGTTGACCACCCTCGTAAAAAGTCTAAGGACTTGGCGGATGCTGTGTGTGGTGCGGTGTTTGGAGCAATCTCTCACACGCCAAAAGACGCAAACCTTGAAGTAGACATTCACACATTTAGAGACAGGTCAAGCAGACGACTTGAGCCAATGGGCGATGACGTGATACAATATAAACCAATGCCAGATGACGTTAAGGACTATCTCGATAGGTTTGGCATTGTCTAACACTAAATGTTGGGCAAACTTTCAGACTAAACCGGCAGATATAGTATAAGGGGAGGTACAATTGTTACCTATTGACATTGTATATTTCTCGAACTATTCGGGTAACACTAAAAAATTTGTAGAGAGGCTAGGAACTAATGAAGCTATTAGGATACCTATTGATAGGAGCGATCGTACTCCTACCGTTGATGTCCCTTATGTCCTTATGGTACCTACTTACGGTGGTGGCGAAGGACGAGCAGCAATACCCCGACAAGTACGAGCTTTTTTAAACATTAAAGAAAATCGCTCCTTGCTTCAGGGTGTTGTTGGATTCGGTAATACAAACTTCGGTGAGCATTTTTGCAAAGCCGCAGATTTAATTAGCGCAAAGACAGGTGTGCCAGTCATTGCAAAGGTGGAAATATTTGGTACACAAGAAGACGTAAACAAAGTAAAAGAAAGGCTAACGCTGCTTTATGGACAAGAACTATAGTTATCACGAACTTAACGCAATGCTGAACCTATACGGGGCAGATGGCAAAATCCAATTTGAGAAGGACAAAGAAGCGGCAAAGGCATACTTCTTGGATCATGTTAATCTTAATACTGTGTTCTTTCACAGCCTTGAGGAAAAGCTTGAGTACCTTGTAGAAAACGAATACTACGAGCAGGAGCTTCTAGACCTGTATGACTTTGACTTTATCAAAAAACTATTCAAGCAAGCATATGCACACAAGTTTAGGTTTGCGGCCTTTCTTGGTGCCTACAAGTTTTACACAAGTTATGCCCTAAAGACATTTGACGGCAGTCGCTACCTAGAGCGATTCGAAGACCGCGTCTGCATGAATGCTCTCATGCTTGCACGTGGAGACAAAAAGCTCGCTCAGGATCTCGTTGAGGAGATTATTACTGGGCGATTCCAACCTGCTACACCTACCTTCCTAAATGCAGGCAAGAAGCAAAGAGGCGAGTTTGTGAGCTGCTTCCTGCTTCGTATCGAAGACAACATGGAGTCCATCTCACGGGGCATCAATTCTTCGTTGCAGTTGTCGAAGCGAGGAGGGGGTGTAGCACTTAACCTAACTAACCTTAGAGAGGCTGGAGCACCCATCAAGAAGATCGAGGGGCAGTCCTCTGGCGTGCTTCCTGTTATGAAGCTTCTTGAAGACAGCTTTAGCTATGCAAACCAGCTAGGGGCACGACAGGGTGCAGGTGCGGTATATCTTAATGCTCACCACCCAGACATTATGCAGTTCCTTGACACCAAGAGAGAGAATGCAGATGAGAAAGTTAGAATTAAAACTCTAAGCCTTGGTGTCGTTGTTCCAAACATTACTATGGAGCTGGCAAAGGGCAATGAAGACATGTACATGTTCTCACCCTACGACGTTGAGCGAGTATATGGCGCACCAATGGCAGACATTTCAATTACTGATAACTACCAGGACATGGTAGATAACCCAAACATTAAAAAGACTAAGATGAATGCCCGTCACTTGTTGCAGACTATTGCAGAGCTTCAGTTCGAGTCTGGATATCCCTACATCGTATACGAAGACACCGTTAACGAGGCTAACCCAGTCGAAGGTAGAATCAACATGTCTAACCTCTGCTCTGAAATCTTGCAGGTAAATACTCCTACAACATACAACGCAGACTTATCATATGACAACATTGGTAAAGACATTAGCTGCAACCTTGGCTCACTAAACATTGCTGCTACCATGGAGTCGCCAGACTTTGGCAAGACCGTTGACACAGCGATTAAGGCATTGACTTCTGTAGCTGATCTTAGCTACATCGAGTCCGTAATGTCTATTGCAGAAGGTAACAAGAAGTCCAGAGCGATTGGATTAGGGCAGATGAACCTGCACGGTTACCTGGGTAAGGAAAGAATTCACTACGGATCTGAAGAGGGTATTGACTTTACAGATATCTACTTCTACACCATTGCTTACCACGCTATCAAATCATCTAATGAAATGGCAAAGAAAACAGGTAGCCCATTTGATAACTTTGAAAACTCCAAGTATGCATCTGGAGAATACTTTGACAAGTACACTTGTTGCGACTGGAAGCCAAAGACCAAGAAGGTTGCCAAACTATTTAAAGATGCAAAGGTAGACATCCCCACGGCGTCTGATTGGGAGAAGCTAAAGAAGTCCGTAATGAAGTATGGTCTTTACAACCAAAACCTACAGGCTGTACCACCAACGGGATCAATCAGCTACATCAATAACAGCACTAGCTCAATTCACCCTATTGCTTCTAAGATCGAAATTCGTAAAGAAGGAAAGCTAGGGCGTGTTTACTACGCTGCACCATTCCTGGATAACGATAACCTAGAGTACTTTGATGACGCTTATGAGATTGGCCCAGAAAAGATTATTGACACCTATGCTGCTGCTACACAGCACGTAGACCAAGGCCTATCTCTAACGCTGTTCTTTAAGGACACCGCCACTACCCGTGACGTAAACCGTGCTCAGATCTATGCATGGAAGAAGGGTATTAAAACAATTTATTATATTCGTATTAGACAACTTGCCCTAGAAGGAACCGACGTAGAGGAGTGTGTATCATGCATGTTGTAAGACCAATTAACTGGAACGCTGTAGAAGACCCAGTAGACCTAGATGTGTGGAACAGGCTAACAGCCAACTTCTGGCTACCCGAGAAGGTGCCACTTTCTAATGACATTCAGTCTTGGGGCACGCTCAAGGATCACGAGAAGACGCTTACAATGCGTGTGTTCACAGGGCTAACGCTGCTTGACACAATCCAGGGTACCGTGGGATCTATGTCTATCATCCCTGATGCTAGAACACCACATGAAGAGGCAGTAATCACTAACATTGCCTTTATGGAAAGTGTTCACGCAAAAAGTTATTCTAGTGTATTCTCTACACTATGTTCGACAGATGATATTGAAGAAGCATTTAGATGGAGTGAAGAAAATGAACATTTACAGAACAAGGCTCGCATTGTTTTGGATTACTATCGTGGTGATGACCCCCTCAAGCGAAAGATTGCATCAACCCTGCTTGAGTCCTTCCTATTCTATAGCGGATTCTACCTGCCAATGCACTGGTCTAGCAGAGCAAAGCTTACAAACACAGCAGACCTTATTAGATTAATTATTCGTGACGAAGCTGTTCACGGGTATTACATTGGATACAAGTACCAGCTAGCACTAGCTGAGCAGCCACAGGAGCGTCAGGAAGAGCTTAAACAGTACACCTATGACCTTCTTATGGAGCTATATAACAATGAGTGCAAGTACAGTGCAGACCTTTATGACGAGATCGGATTAACAGAAGATGTTAAAAAGTTCTTGCAGTATAACGGCAACAAGGCATTAATGAATCTAGGTTACGACCCACTGTTTCCAAAGGAGACAGCAGAGGTTAACCCAGCCATCTTGTCTGCCCTCTCGCCAGATGCTAATGAGAATCACGACTTCTTTAGCGGTAGCGGATCCAGCTACGTCATTGGTAAGCATGAAGAAATTACCGATGACGATTGGGACTTTTAAGAATTAACTGCTACAATTAATATACTAGAAAGGGTATGAAGTTGACAAAAAGAACATTAGATTGGCGTCCCTTCTTTGACGCAAAGTCTAGAAACTATGCTATTAGGCCACTGCTTAAACAAAGAAACGTAGAAATTAAGCCAAAGATGTGGGAAGAAGGCATTGTTTTAGATCAGGGATCGGAAGGTGCTTGTGTTGGATTTGCTTGGACTGGTGAGCTTCTTGCTCAGCCCAAGGCTCCAGACAGTCAGCCGTCATTCAATTACGGCAACGAACTTGCTACATCGTTTTACCAGGAGGCTCAAAGGATCGATGAGTGGCCTGGAGAAAACTACAGCGGAACCTCTGTTCTTGCTGGAGCAAAAATTATGAAAGAAAAAGGATTTATCGGTGAATACCGCTGGTGCTTTAATCTAAACGATATTCGAGAGTCTGTTATTTCAGAGGGGCCAGTTGTTTTTGGAACCCCTTGGTACGATGGTATGTATCAAACAAAGCCAGACGGCAGAGTTCGTGTAAGCGGTAAAAAGGTTGGGGGCCATGCAATCCTTATCACTGGCTACGACCCTAAAATGCGTTTTGGAAACACAAACCTTGAAGTGTTTAGATGGAGAAATTCCTGGGGAGAAGAGTATGGAATTAATGGCTCAGGTTGGATTGAGGCAAAGCTATTGGCAAAACTAATTGAAGATGGTGCCGAAGCCTGTGTTCCAATGCAAAGAGAGGTTCCCGTGTTTAATGAGCCCAAGACGAGCATTTGGCGAAAGCTCTTTAATAAGTAAATAGGTTTTGGGGTGTAGCTCAGTTGGCAGAGCGTTCGACTGTTAATCGAAATGTCGCTGGTTCGAGCCCAGCCACCCCAGCGGATCCCTACCCTAGCATCACTCAACGATATTTCACTGGGTAGGGGTTCATATCGGCCAAGTGTTACGGTAGCACAGCGGTCTCCAAAACCGCAGGACGGAGTTCAATTCTCCGGGTCGGTGCGGAAAACTAAATATTGCGAATATAGTTTAATGGTAAAACTTAACCTTGCCAAGGTTATGACGCGGGTTCGATTCCCGCTATTCGCTCGGCCCTGTAGCTCAGTTGGTTAGAGTGCCGCCCTGTCACGGCGGAGGTCGCCAGTTCAAGTCTGGTCAGGGTCGCTTGACAACAACACTCTAGATATGTATAATTTTATTAAAGAGAGGTAAAAATGCTATATTTTTATAATAGGGTCGGTGATTTAAATTTTTAAAAAAGAAAAATTATTAATTGAGTTTTTGGATACTTCTAAAAAAATACACAAAGACTTTTATCCAACGGCAGCCATTAAAGAAATTCCTGATTGGTATAAAAATACGCCGTCTTATTTAGGAAATCGGTATATTACTCCACAAGAACAAAACAATAATGGTACTACTGCAACAGTAAAGAAGTGCTTGCCATTTTTTGATTCAATGACTGCTGGATATATCATTAAATCTCATATAGATATTCTAGTAAGGTGGGAGGGAAATCGTCCATTTTATCAGTGGCCGAATGATAATCCCATCGAGTTTCAGGCCATTGTTCAGGCACAAAGTTATCCAGGTAAGGAAAACAGAAAACACGATTATCCAAAATTTAATAATCCTTGGTCGATCAGAACCCCCAAGGGCTATTCCTCACTTATTATGACACCAACACACAGAGATTTGCCATTTAATATCTTTGAGGGCATAGTGGACACCGACACCTTTTTTACACCAATACTTTTTCCATTTTACTTAAAGAAAGAGCCATGGGAAGGAATTATTGAAGCTGGCACCCCAATCGCTCAGGTAATTCCTTTTAAAAGAGATTCTTGGAATTTTAAAATTTCTGAAGATCAGCAAAAACTAAAAGATTCTTTTTTGTCTGGACAAAGAGTTATGGCTTCTTATATTAATGCTTATAGAAAATCTTTTTGGAAAAGAAAAGAGTGGACATAGGTAGTTGCCCCTTTAGCTCAGTTGGCCAGAGCACCGCTCTTGTAAAGCGGGGGTCGTCAGTTCGAATCTGACAAGGGGCTCGACAATTTAATAAGCCTCAATAGCTCAGCTGGATAGAGCAACAGACTTCTAATCTGTAGGTCGCAGGTTCGAATCCTGCTTGGGGTACGAGCCCTCTTAGCTCAGCTGGTTAGAGCCCCGAACTCATAATTCGGTCGTCGTGGGTTCAAGTCCCACAGAGGGTACAACAAATACGTGTATAATAAAAACACTAACTACAAAGGAGATCAAATGACAACTGTTTATACTAAGCCCCAGTGCGTACAATGCGATATGACAAAGAGGTTAATGGATAAGATTGGGTTGGAATATAATACAGTTGATATTGTTGAGAACCCCGCAGAATTAGACAAGCTTATTGAGATGGGCTACAGAGCTGCTCCAGTAGTTGTTACTGCAGATGGACAGTCTTGGGCGGGCTTTCAGCCAGACAAGATCTCTGAGCTAGCGGCATAATGCGCTTCGATTGCGTATGCACAGCAAACAATATTGACGAATGTGCGTGCGGTGCTTATTATTTAGATACTCTTGATTAAAAATAGTGTATAATTAAACTACTATGACTGCACACAATCACGTTACCCTCAGTGATTCTAGCGACACACTGCTTACCCCTCTGGGCACACACAGTGGGCTAGATGTCACCATTCAAAACATCGACACCGCTGCCATTGTTTACATTGGCGGGGAAGGCGTTACAACAGCAGACTACGGATTTAAGTTAGTAGCTGGTAATGCCATTTCTTTCGAGCTTCCACCAAAGGATGCTCTTTACGCTATTTCTAACACGAACGGTACAAAGGTATCAGTTCTTAAGACAGGCCTAGAAGACTAATGGCTACGTTTTATGTTGGATCAGCCACTGCTTCCGAAGAAGAAACAGACGAAACTGTAAACCCGCTTTTGCTAGTCGGGGCATAAAATTTTTATGTTATAATTTTAACAAGGAGAAAAAATGGCAACAAATTATAAAGTTTTGGGACAAGCTGCCCTAACTGCTGAAACAGACACTGACGTATACACGGTTCCATCTGCAACCGAGGCCGTAGTGTCAACAATTATGATCGCAAACCGTGCAGCCACTGCAAACACTTTTAGGGTTGCCGTAAGGCCAGATGGCGCTACTTTGGCAAATGAACATTATATTGCATACGATGTTGCAATTTCTGCAAATGATTCAACAACGATGACTTTGGGTATCACGATGGATGCCGCAGATGTTCTTACCTTTTACAGCGGGGCATCTGCAGAATTATCAATTAGTGTTTTCGGTTCAGAAATTAGTTAGGGGTTATAGTGGCAATTACCTCATTGGTTCAGTCTAGACTAACTCAAAACAATAAAAAAAATACTCTAAAGGGAATTAATAAAGCTCTTGGTGGAGACTACATGTCTACTAGCTTTGTTAATGGAGAAGCTTACATTGTTCACACATTTTTAGGATCTGGTACCTTTACAGCGCTGGAAGATTTTGATTGCGAATACTTGATGATCGCTGGTGGGGGTAGCGGTCCCTGGGGTGGCGGTGGCGCTGGTGGATATCGCACATCTGTTGCTGGAGATACTTCTGGTCGTAACAGCGCCGCAGAAGATCCAGCCCCACTAAGTGGAGGAACCGATTACACCATTACAATTGGTGCTGGTGCAGCCCCCAATGCAAGTGGTGGAACAACTAGTGCTTTTGGAATTTCTTGTAGTGGCGGAGGTCGCGGATCTTATGGAAACAACATTGGCGGAGCTAGTGGTGGATCCGGTGGTGGTGGATACCCCGGATCTGGTTATAGCTTTAACCCCACCGGCGGTGGTGGTGGAGCTACTGGTCAGGGGCACAATGGAAGTTCTGGTGGATATAACTCCGGAAAAGGTGGAGGCGGTGGAGGGGCCGGGGGCCACGGTCTCGGTGGAAACTTTGCTGGACAAAGCTTTTATACAGAGGCTGGGGCCGCCCTTATAAGCTCTATTGACGGATTGAGCAAGGGTAGGGCAGAGGGTGGAGCTGGCTATGGAGGCGCCCTAAGTACTATTCGTCGAGGCGGTGCGGCCTTTGACGGTCTTGACGGAGAGCCCAATACTGGAGCTGGTGGTAGCGGTAACGGTGGTACCGGAGGTTCTGGTATCGTAATTGTTAGATATAAAGCATAGCATTTGACTAAGTGCATCAAAGATGGTAGTATCTTTGTATGCAAAAAATTCACTTTAATCCAGTAAGCAAGCTAGCAGAGCAAACCGTTCCAAGGCCAAAGCCAGCCAGAGAGTATCTTCCTCAGTGGTATAAGGAAATGCCTGCCTTTAAAACTCCTAAGCCACAGTTCGATCTAGAAACAGCCGAGGCAAACAAAACACTCAAGCATTGCGTCCCCTTTTCTGATGCGATGACGATGGGTTACATACAAGAATCTTGGGTAGATATGAACTTTGAGTTTCACGAAGACGGCACATTCTCTTTTTATGAGTCATTCTCTCCACAATCTATAAACTACAGGCAAGATCCGTCAATGCCTATAGCTCCAGAGTTTCACGAGATAGAGTTTGTTTTTAATCCGCAGTGGATTCCCCAGGTTCCTTCTGGATACAGTGTTCTTTGGACACATCCCCTTAACCACACAGATCTTCCCTTTCAGGTTTTGTCCGGGGTAGTAGATAGCGACAAATTTACGCAGTCGCTAGAAAAATCAAGCTTACCATTTTATATGAAAAAAAGCTTTTCTGGAATTATACCCAAGGGCACCCCTCTTTTTCAATATATACCAGTCAAAAGGGATGTCTGGCAATCTTTTGAAAACGAATATAACGAAGAGGCTCAAAGAAAAATGGGTCACCTGGTAAAGTCTAAGTTCTGGGGTGGATACAAAAAACATTTTTGGACTAAAAAAATATATTCGTGATATAATATTTTTGGAGGTAACAATGGCACACTATGCCCTTTTAGATGAAAACAACATTGTAACTCAGGTTTTTGTGGGCAAAAACGAAAACGAAGTTCCCGAGGGTTACACATCCAACGAAGATTATTACAAAGATCTTTTTGGCCAAGAGTGTAAGCAAACATCTTATAACACAGTTAAAAACCAGCACAAAAGGGGCGGAACGCCTTTTAGGTACAACTATGCAGGCATTGGGTTTACCTACAGCCCTGAAGCAGACGCCTTTATCGCACCCCAGCCCTTTGACTCTTGGACTCTTAATACAGATTGTTATTGCTGGGAGGCTCCCATCCCAATGCCACAAGATGAAAATGTTTATTTCTGGAATGAAGAATCTAGTAGCTGGGAAGCCTTCGACACAAGCGAACAAGAATAGTCTTAGTGCTATAATTGTTTAATGAACTATCTTAAATGGTTTGTTAAAGAATTTATTAGACAATGGAGGAAACACTTTGAAGCTTTATAATCCCGCCCCAGGACGCCCCGTCACAAGCCCCTACGGACCTCGTACACACCCTATTACAGGTCAAAGAGGCAAGATGCACCACGGAATTGACTATGGTGGATCGTTTAATGTTTTATCAGCTGGCGACGGTATTGTGAATCACATTGGCTGGTCGCCCAAGGGTGGTGGACATGTTGTAATTATTAAACATGCTTCCAATCTTTATACTGTTTACTATCATGGTGCTCACAAGACACCCCTCAAAAAGGGTCAGCGAGTAAAGGCTGGTGACTTTATATATCGTGCGGGGACAACTGGAGCTAGCACAGGAAATCACCTTCACTTCGAAACTAGGACTAGCAGGCGTTGGGGGGCTACAAAAAATCCTGAAATTTATTTGACAGACGAAAGTCCAGACAACAGGCCAGAAAATGGATCTGAAGAGGCAATCAAGCATGATCTTAAAGTAGATGGCAGAATTGGCAGGAACACTTGGAAGGCTTGGCAAGAAACTCTTAAGGCCAAGTATGGCTATCGAGGAATTATCGATGGTAGGCCAGGTAAGATGACTTGGACAGCCGTGCAAAATTCTGCAGGGAAACACTACAAGGGGCGCATTGATGGAATTACAGGGCCACTTACCCGCAAAGCAGTGCAGCTAAGACTTGCTGAGCTTGGAGAGTACAGCGGTCGTATCGATGGAATTTGGGGTAGAGGAACTATCAGTGCCCTGCAAAGAGCCTTGAACAAAGGAAGTCTATAAATATGTTTACCACTTTGATTGAAGTATTTAATAGATTAAACACTCGTCGTAAAGATAACATTGCTGCTTCAGATAAAGCTATTGCAGAAGGTCCTTCTTGGAGACACCGTCGTAGATTAATCTATGGTGCATACATCATTGCCATGCTTATGATTATCTTTGGTGCCTTTACAATCTTTACTACCAGTCAAATCGGGGTAGAGATGGTGATCGGTGGAGTAGCTTTGCTATCTATCATCGTAACGGCCTATACCACATCCGCTACCTATGAGGATGTTAGGTTGTGGAATCACAATCCTAGAATCAGGTTTGGGGAGTCCGATCCCACAGATGTATTTGACACGGACAACCCTGATGGTCTATAATTGAGTTTGTTGTTTATAACGAAAGGAAACAATATATGCTAACAAGTACAGCATTTTGGGCTTCGGCTGGAGAACGTGCAGTCAAGACCGTTGCACAGACCGCATTGGCGTTGCTTGGCTCAAGCCAGCTAATTTCGGTCATTGAAGTTGACTGGGCAGAGGTTGGTGGCATTTCGGTTCTTGCTGGAATCTTATCACTCCTCACTTCTGTTGCACTTCCTGCAGCAGAAACCAAGTCAGCCATCCGAGCTGAGGCAGCAAAGAAGTAACCATGCCTGTTTATCAGTATAGATGTACTGATTGCAAAAAGGTAACCGAAGAGGTCAGGGGCATTACAGAAAATGTCCCTGATCTTTTCTGTAAAACTTGCAATCTCCAACTAAAGAGGATATACTCGAATATAGGAGTTACGTTTAACGGAAGTGGCTTCTATAACACAGACAACCGAAAGGGATAAAATGCCTATCTTGGCCCAGAAACCAAAGCAGCGGGAAGACAACTACTTACTAACCATTCACGATCGATGTGACTGTTGTGGCGGTCAAGCCTATGTTGCAGTGACTGGAACAACCGGAGAGCTAATGTTTTGCGCTCATCACTATACTAAGATTATGTCCGATGCCAGCGGCTTTGTAGCCATGGAAAAGTTTGCGGTAGACGTGGTTGACGAAAGAGAAAGGCTAGATGCTAAGAGTGGCAGCTAGGCATAGGTAGATATGGAATACGTTGTTGGAGCAATCTTAACTTTGGTAACTGTTGCAGTTGCTAATAGATTAATTCAAAAACAATTGCAAAGTAAAAAAGTTGCAGTAGTTCAGTATAGCCAAAGCCACATCTACAGCGTCATTGCACCAATGATGTTTGGGTTAGATGGAAAAATTCAAATAAGAAAATCTCAGTCCACAAACTACCAGGAAGAGGCTTACATCCGCATTATAGTTGTAGATGGAAAAGCTTATTGGATTAAAGAAAATTCTTTTTATTCAGCAGATATCATTGACGGCGTAGTAGATAAAGAATCTACACAACAAGTTGACACAATGTCTATGAATGATGTAGAATTAAAGAAGATGATGGTCATCGTAGAGACGCTAAGAGAGGGCGGAAATAATGCTAGTGGCGGTACAGGGAAGTCGTAACTTTAACGACTACAATATTTTTTTGCGTGCCATGGGCACAGCCCTCGCTTCAATGGAGGGTGGCGATGAGCACTTGTTTATTTACTCTGCTGGCCCAGCTCAAATTAACTCGATGGCACATGAGTTCGTAAACGTTTCTGAAAGAGGCCTCAAGGCACGAGGGATCAAGAGCCAGGTTCGTAAGGTTCCTGCTTCTTGGGTAAAAGAGAATGTAGGAGACAT
>Ga0209953_1000482_pt1 | contig 14098 bp, 13 predicted proteins | sample SalPonred_H2O_MG_FD_185713 | JGI IMG/M metagenome (GOLD analysis project Ga0209953, IMG submission 185713) | Salt pond water microbial communities from South San Francisco under conditions of wetland restoration - Salt Pond MetaG... | ecosystem: Environmental > Aquatic > Non-marine Saline and... | reverse complement strand
ACCAACGGAGGCCAGCACGTCCTGGGTCTTATCCGACAACGTGGAGACCCGATAGGCGAAGAAGTGGGCCCCGGCTAGGGCTGCGGCGAGCACCGCCGCGATCAACCACTCGGCTTCGGTCATACCAGTTCACCCACAGAAAACCCCTAGAGCCACTTGATCGGTTAATCAGTATCCCGTGATCACCACTGGGCGGTACGGTGCCTCCATGTCTGGAATCGATTCCCAAGATCAGGTCACGTGGTCGCATGATGTCGGAAAGCGCATTCGGGGTGGATCCTGGACGGATCAAGCCATTTCAACAACGAAGAAGATCCAGGAAGCCATTGAGGCATCCCAGTGGGAGCGGGCCGCTGAGTTGCTGGACTATTGGATGGAAGAGGCAAAGGTTGTCTACGTCGTCTACAAGACTTGGACTGATGGCTGGCGACGGTACTTCGCATCTCAAGGAATAGCTGCTGAAGTCGTCGAAATGGAAGTCGCCCGTCTCCAGAGCCTTCTGGCCTTTCCTGGCGGTCGCCCCTTTGACAGCCGCATGCATTGGCGTGAACTGTCGGAACAGGCTGGGTTGCTGACTCACATGATGAGGTCCGTGGATCTTGAGCCATCAGAAGCCTTCACTCGTCTGGACGAACTACGCGAGTCATGGCGTCAACATCATGACCGAGGTTCAGACTTTCAGTCGGGTCTGCTTACGTTCGTCGCCCGTACACTCGGTGAGGCATCGATAGGCGAAGCTTACGAGTTTGTGCTGGGCCCCTATCTTGAGGAGCGCTATGCGCCCTTCGATATTCGAAACACCCCTTACCAGGAAACCCTCGAACGGAATATCTATCTTGCTTTCGAGGCCATGCGGGGCCACCTCGTAGGCCCTGATCGCACAGGGGATATCGAAGTGACTGAGGATTCAGACAAAATCACCCTTGCCTTCGACCCTTGCGGGTCAGGCAATCGCGGTCAACGGGGGGATCCCCAAGAAGGTACTGGCTCACGTTCCGATTCCCCTTACAACTTCGGCGTCACCACTGAGGAGCATGACTGGGCCTGGAACGAACAGGGTGTCTGCTACTACTGCGCGCACTGCTGTTTTGCTCTGGAGTACTGGCCAACTCGACGCTGGGGCCATCCTCTTCGGGTTGTGGACTCCCCCTTACACCCGGAGGAAACCACGGCCGAAAACCCCAAGAAGTGCACGTGGACCATCTACAAATCGATTGATGCGATTCCTGAGGAAGCCTATCGGCGTGTTGGGATGCTCAAGCCGGAGAACTAGAACTTGTACAAACGCCTTGCGTTACCTGCCAGGATCTTGCCTTGATCCTCAGCTGAGTAGCCGGAGATGTAGTCCCGATACAGACCCATGATCACGTCATAGGAGCTGTAAAGCCGATCTATCGGCCAGTTGGAGCCGAGAACTATGCGGTCGGGCCCAAAGGCTTCGAGGCAGGTTTCAACCCACGGTTTGAGGGAATCGAATGTGAAACGCGGATCCGTCATTGCCAATCCGGAAACCTTGCAAGTGACATTTTCCGCTTGGGCCAGCTCCCGGATTGCCATTGACCACGAGGCAAAGTATTCGTCATCACGTGACCTGGGAAACCCGATGTGTTCCAGAACTATTGCCAATTCCGGGTGTTGACGAGCAAGCCCGAGGCCCCCAGCCATATTGGGCCACTCACAATCCATGTCCAGGACTAATCCCCGAGCAACCAGCTCAGTGATTCCAGAAGAGAGCGAGCCCAGATCGCCGGAAGCAAGGGCCGGCTCAACAGCGAAGTCACGCACCCCAACAAACACCGGTGATGCACTCTGATGCTGATCTAGTTGGGCATGTGCATTTTCGGAAGTCAGATCAACGTGGCCGACGATGGTGAATGGAACGGGTGACTCCGCTCGCATTTCCTCCAGCCATCGCGTTTCCTCAACGGGATCAGCGGACCCAATTGCAGCCTGCACGTGGACGAAACCCTCGACATCAGAGAATCGGGCTTCCGCCCACACCCCCTCAATGTCGTACCTGAGGCTCTTGATGTTGTCGATATTGCCCAAAATCGGGTGGTCAAGGCCTGGAGGCAGCCACACCCAGTCGAGATTCTCTCGAGGGTTTCGGAGATCCCAGAAGTGAACGTGAGTATCGATGATGGGTAGTCCTGTCATCCGTAGCTCCTAACGGTCCGATTCGACTCGTTCGACCCAGCGGTTTTCCCGCGCGCTGGCGTAGATGAGTTCCAAGGCCTCGACAGTCCGCGCGCCGAGTTCGATCGGAGCATCATTTGGTACGTCGTTTCCCCTGGTCAGCTCGACTATCGTGTCAACTGGCCCGATGCAGTCATAGTGGCCAGCATCGGGAGGCAGTTCCACGTCTATCTCAGTCCCATCGGGTCTGTAGAGCCATACTTGATCTCGCTCCACGTCACACCGGTATTGACCCTCATCTCCGTAGGCGGCAATGACGAGTTGGTGGCGGTTGTTGGCAGCGCCCACATGATTCGATGCGCCAAAGACCGTGCCGATTGAATCATCCTGGTACCTGACCGAAATCGCATCATGCATGTCAACAGCAGCATCCATGACCGACTTCATCAGGGCAAAGGCACCCTGCACGCGCTGATCTAGCAGCCACAAGCTCATTCCGAATGCATGCGACAGTTGCGCTTGCCCGTACCCGCCCCCGGAAAGACTGGGGTCCGTCCACGTTCGTTGCTCCGGAACTGTGTCCTTGTCTGCCTCGGGATAAGCGCCTGTATTCGATAGCAATTCGCGGGTCTGAGAGGCCATCACGATTGACACTGCTTCGATTTCACCAATGCCGACATCAACCATCAGTTCCTTCGCCCGCTTCAGCATGGGGCTGAAGTTCCAGCCAAACGCACAGGTGATGTGCTGTCCTGTCCGCTCAGCGACCGCCACTAGGTCCCACGCTTGCGCCGCATTGATCGTGACTGGCTTTTCAATCAATACGTTCGCGCCGGACTCCATAGCAGCCTTCGCGTGTTCGTAGTGCAATCCTGAAGGACTCGACACCAAGACAACGTTGACGCCCGCATCAAGTACGTCCCGATAGTCCTCCGACGCGTGTTGAAATCCGAAGTTGTCCTTGACGCGCATCAATGCCTCTTGTCCGTGCCTGGCGACCGCAACAAACTCCACGTCGTCGTGACTAGCGAAATTCGGCATGTGTGAGGAAATCGCCCACGATCCAGCTCCGATCACACCGAGCTTTACAGGTGACATAAGTGTTCTCCTAGTTTGTTGGACTCAACCTCTCACGTAAACGATCAAACGACACAGCCGTAATCAGCAAGACACCGGTCGCCACAGATTGCCAGAAAGACTGCACGTTGAGCAGCGTGAGACCAGTGGAGAGAACCTGAATGATCATCAATCCAATAAAGGTTCCGAGAATCGTTCCTCGACCGCCGGACAGGCTGGCTCCTCCCAACACGATGGCTGTTACGACCACGAGTTCATACCCACGCGCATTGTTCGGGGACGCAGCGCCCAACTGTGACACAAGAATTAGTCCAGCCAGGGCAGCAGCAAGGCTCGAGAACATGAAGGCGACGAAGACAACGCGTTTACTGGGAATCCCTACTAGACGAGCAGCTGTCGGATTCGCCCCGATGGCGTACAACTGTCGCCCATAGACCGTGAATCTCAGTATGAGAATCCCGATGATGAGGATGACGACGAAAACTATGACAGGCATCGGGATATTGAGGAAAGGGCGAGCAGTACCCAAGAATCGAAACCCCTGAACCAGAATCGTTTGGCCATCTCCGATCAACTGACCGATTCCAAAGAAAGTTGCGAGGCCACCCAACGTGACGATCAGGCTGTTAACGCCAACAACCATCACGAAGAAGCCATTGATCAACCCCACCAATAGCCCAACAACCAGTGCAATACCCATTGCCGCAGGAATCCCAAGGGGGCCAGCCAACGAAGCCATGACCATTCCACACATCGCAGCCACCGAAGCCACGGAAAGGTCAACCTGGCCGGCAATCAGAAGGAAAGTTCCAGGGATGGCCATGATGCCGATGACGGCAATGTTCGTAACCATGTTGAGACCGTTTGTGGTTGAGAAAAACACCGGGCTCGTGATCGAGAAGAAGATGACAAGGGCCAATAGAACAACGACTAGACCGAGAGCCTCCGGTAACTGCCGCTTCGTCTTGGCCGTCTGAGTCAAGACTTCCGATGAGGTGGTTGCACTCACGATGTGGCGTCCCTTCCGAGTTCACTCGCTACTTGAATTAGTCCGATCACACTGATCACCCGCCCGAAGCATCGGTTAGAGCCGCCACTGTCACCTCATCCGGTGGGATGCTCCTGGTCACTCGCCCGCGAGACATCACTACCGCCCGATCCGCCACCTGCACCACCTCCTCATAATCCGAAGTCGCGACAAGGACAGCGGCGCCAGACGCCGCCAGGTTTCGAATGGTTGCGTAAATCTCCTGACGGGCTCCAACATCTACGCCTCGGGTTGGCTCCAAGAGCACAAGGATTTGCGCGTCAGCGTTGAGCCACCGGGCGAGCAGGACCTTTTGCTGGTTCCCTCCTGACAACAATGCAATGGGTCGACCCGCACCGCTCGGTGATACCCGAATCCGCAGTGTCTCGAGCCATCTCGTAAAGGCTCTTGCCTCTTGGCCACTTTGTGCGATGAACGAACTCCCCAGACGGCCAGACCAATAGGGCGCAACCAGATTCTTTGCGCTGGAAAGGCCCAGGAATGCGCCCTCACGCTTGCGGTCCGCAGGCAGAAGTCCAACGCGGCGACCGACAGCGTCTCTAGGACTGTCGGGCGCAGGGTTGCCTTGCAAAGTGAACTCCCCAGTAGTCACTTTCCGCATGCCAAACGCGGCTTCCGCAACTTCTGCTATGCCTGAACCCACCTTGCCGTAGAGCGCGACAACCTCTCCAGGCCGAACCTCGAGATCAAGTTCCTCGAATGCTTCAGGAGATGAAGCCCCATGCATCCGGATAGCCGGAGTTAGCGTCGGATCTGGTCTCGCCATCTCTGGACGCCGAACATCATCAATAGCTGCTCCCACCATTGCATGCACCAGTTCGGCACGAGGGGTCTCCTTGGCGTTTGCATTCAGGGCTACATGGCCGTCACGCAAGACAACCACGTCGTCCGCAACCCGACGAAGTTCGTCAAGACGATGGGTGATGTAGATCATGGCCGTGCCCTGGTTACGAAGGCGATCCAGGAATCCAAAGAGTGTGTCGACCTCGTCCCCGGAAAGTGCAGCGGTCGGCTCATCCAGGATGAGAATTCGGGCCTTGTCTGAAAGTGCACGGGCAATCTCGATAACTTGTCGCTTCCCGACACTCAAAGTCGACATTCGGGCATTGATATCAATATCGACCTGGAGGTCGTCCAGAATCGCCTGAGCTTGTTTGCGCATCTCCTTCCAATGAACCACTCCACCAGAAGAAGGAAGACGCCCGAGGAAGATGTTCTCCGCGACAGTCAGGCTCCCAGCATCGTTAATCTCCTGGTAGATCATTTTGATGCCAAGCTCACGCGCAGAGATCGGAGTGAGGCGGTCGAATTCCTGCCCGTTGGAGAGGATTTGTCCGCCGTTGGGCTGATAATCACCGCTAATAATCTTGACGAGTGTTGACTTTCCCGCTCCATTTTCGCCCAACAGGGCAAGAACTCGACCGGGGGTGGTGTCGAGGTCCACTCCATGAAGGACCTCGACACCACCAAAAGACTTGCGAATCCCTCGCACACTGAGAGCTGGCTCAATACTGAGGTGATCCACTGTCTGTCCCGTCAGATTCGTCAGCAGGCGCTGACGTCGTAGTACTCACCAATGTTGTCCTTGGTGATGTAGAGGTGATCCACGAGCAGATCTTGCGGGATCTCCTCACCATTCGCGGCGTCAATCAGGTAAGGAATGCCGATCTCGCCGTAGCGCTCCGGGAAGAAGGCTGCGCTTCCTGCCCATTGACCACCAGCAGCGATCTCACAGTGTGAGATCGGGTCCACGCCCATGCCCGACACCGCAATCTGATCTTCACGACCAGCGGTACGGGCTGCGGCCAGAGCAGCACTGATGCCGTCATCGTTGATGGCGACAATGGCGATGCGCGAGGCATCCGGCAAGGCTGTCAACGTGTCACCGACCGCAGCTAAAGCCAGGTCCTGACGGCCTGCATCGAGTTCACGCACCTGCACCACGGACTCGTCGATCGGGCCACAGACTGACTCGTAGCCTTCACGCTGACCGTCCATGCGGGCATCGTTAACGGCACCCACACCGAAGTCCTCTAAAGAGACCCAAGCATCGATCTCGCAGTTCCAGTTCTCAGAGATCCAATTGCCAAGACCCTCACCGCCGATGAAGCCAGCTCGTGCGTTGTTGGCGCCCATGAAGGCCGTCTGACAGTCACCCTGCGCGATGTCGATAGCGATCACCGGGACGTCCGGTCCAGCGTCACAGATCTCCTGACCGGCATCCGAAACCGGCTGGAAGTTCATGTATGCCTGGACCCCCTGAGCCTCGAAGTTCTGCACACATTGGAGCGCCGTGGCGGCGTCCAACTTGCTGTCGCAGAACACCAGCTCAGCTCCTGCGATATCTGCTTGCTCCTTGAAGCCGTCGGATACGAGCTTGCTGAATGGGATCGAATCATCCAGGGCGATGAAACCTAGTTTCAGGCCTTCACCGGTTCCTGGCTCAGCGCCGCGGAATTCGACGAACTCGCCCGACGTCTCGCCAGCGGGTTCCTCTTCCTCCACAACTTCTTCCTCGACCTCAGCGTCAGCGGTTTCCTCGGCGACGGTCTCTTCAGCGACAGTCTCCTCAGTTTCCGCAGCCGAATCGGACGAGTCCCCGCCTCCGCAGGCCGCGAGCGCTAGGGCGCCCGCCAGCGCTACGGCAGCGAGACGACCCCCTTTGGACATATGCACCTTCATCAAACCTCCACGGTAGAAATGGAAAGGTTTCCAGAGAATCCACCGCTCGACCGACGATGTCAAGCATTTCAACGAAATCGTTACCAGTTAGAGCAACCCGCGGCTGACCGCGTTGGACTCGGCGATCTGTTCATCCATCTGCCAGACCTGCGGTGCCCGTCGCAAGCTTCCTGAATCGTCGGTCAGGATTTCAATAACCTCGGTAAACCACTCCGCCCAGCGGGCATTCGCCTCGGACGAACCCATGCTCGCGAGCGCTGTCGCGACGTCCGGATGGCACTCGGCATATCCATAGACTTCAAGTCCACGCCGAAACAAGCTGTAGTTTCGCCAGCCGGCCGCCCAGAGATCCCCCAAGAGATCCGGCCATACTTCCTCGTGACGTTTCTCGTACTCCTCCACCATTCCTTCGCGTAGTTTCATGACGAACAGCAGCCGCTCCATCGGTCCTCCAAGTGTTGATTCGGGCTACGTGCTGATGGTCAAGCGGATCATGCGGACTCAATCACGACGATGGGTGCGCCTGTGCCAATTTCGTCGTCGATAGACACGAGTAACTCAACCACTGTCCCTGCTATCGGGCTCGGTACCTCCACAAGCGCTTTGTCCGTTTCGACGCGCATCAGGATGTCGCCAGCAGCGACCTGCGAACCTACGTGCACTTCAATCTCGCTAATGACAACCTCATCGACTGTTTCAGCGACGCGCGGCAATTTCACTGTCGACTTCATTGCTCTCCTACGCCCATACGTGCTTGAACATTTGGTCGTGACCGGGACGCTCCGAGGCCTGAAGTTCGGTCACCAGTGTTTCCAAGGCTGCCGCCTCTTCATCCCTAATCGCCCGAATCTCGGCTTCGGTCGCCATTCCCGCCAACTTGCCCTCTGTGACTGCAAGCGGATCCCGGCCAAGCCATGAGTCCAGTTCACCGTCGGGACGATACGGCGCTGTATCGGCACGCGAATGACCTGCGAAGCGATACGTCTTAGCCTCAATGAAGGTCGGGCCTTCTCCCGACCGAGCATGATCAACGGCTTTCTGCAGTTGCTCTTGCACGACATCAACGTCCATTGCATCTATGGCGATGCTCGGCATGTCGTATGACTCACCGCGGCGGTGAAGATCCTCATACGGGGTGGTCGTGTCTATCCGGGAATACTCGCCATACATGTTGTTATCAACGATGAAGATCGCGGGAAGTTTCCACACTGCAGCCAAATTGAGCGCTTCGTGGAATGCTCCAATATTTGTTGCACCATCACCAAAGACCGCCACACTGACTCGTGGTTGCCCCAAAGTTTGGAAAGCAAGTGCTGCGCCAGCAGTCACGGGAAGCCCCGCGCCGACGATTGCGAATGTCGGGAGCAGACCAACGCTCATGTCGCACATATGCATCGATCCGCCCACGCCGTCAGTTACTCCAGCAGACCTACCCATGATTTCACCAAGTACACCCCTGGGTGTGAGTCCAAGAGCCAGTGACATACCGTGACTGCGGTACGTGGCTGTGACGACATCATCTGGTTCGAGAACGGTAGCCAAGCCGACGGCAAGCGCCTCTTGTCCCTGACACAAGTGAGTCGTTCCGTGAATGGTGCCGGAGGCGAATAGTTCATTTACCCGCTCTTCCATCAAGCGGATCTCCACCATTCGGCGATACTGCTCTTGAAGCCCCGTTCTTAGTAATTTCCGCCGCTCAACAGCGCCAGCCGTGGTCATGCGTGCATCCCCTCCCTAACCCACCATGGGGCGGGCACGACATTCGTTGAGAGAAACTCACTCAACTGGAATCCGATCTCCTGCGAATCTGGAGCAAAGCGCTCCTCTAAGTGCTTGCCGTACGGAACCGGAACATCCGGGCAGGCAATTCGAAGCGGCGGGGCAGTGATCTCTGAGAAAGCTGAGGCCATCACGGCTGCGACGATCTCACTTCCCCATCCCCCAGAACTGGGGGCTTCTTCCACGGTAACGATCCGTCCGGTTCGGCGAGCAGATTCGATAACCGTTGCCTTGTCCCACGGGACTAGCGTCGCAAGGTCAATGACCTCTATGTCGAGGCCATGGGATTCAGCGGCAGCGAGCGTCCGACCGACCATAGACCCCATAGTCACGACGGTTGCACTGGACCCACTTCGAAGTACTCGAGCCTTACCAATGGGGATCACTCCTTGTTCCCCGGTTGTTACTTCCTCGCGCTCGGCGTACAGCACTCGGGGCTCGAGAACGATCACCGGATCTGGATCTCGAATGGCGCTGCGCATGAGGCCATACGCAGACTGGCCGTCACTGATCGTCACGACCTTCAGGCCAGGTGTGGCTGTCACCCAGTTTTCGAGAGTTTGACTGTGTTGACTTCCAAACCCCAGGCCAGTTCCTATCGTCGTGCGAACGACCAATGGGCACGTCACTTGGCCACGGCTGAGGTAGCGGAACTTGGCCGCTTCCGTCACCAACTGGTCAAGGGCGACTCCCAGGAATTCCATAAACATGATTTCGACGACGGGGCGAAGGCCCATGGCAGAGGCTCCCACCGCCGCACCCATGAAGCCCATCTCAGAAATGGGTGTATCCCTAACTCGTAACGGCCCAAACTCTTCGTAAAGCCCTTCCGTCGCCTTGAATACACCTCCAGCAGCACCCACGTCTTCGCCGAAAACGATCACCGAGGGATCGGCGCGCATCTCATCTGCGATAGCAGTCATGACGGCCTGCCGCACCCGCAACTTCGACATAGATTTCCTCGTTTCCTTCAGACAGTCATCGTGCGATCAGTTATTGGATCCGGTACCGGTCGATGTAGTCACGATCAAGTTCCCAACCCAAGCCCGGTGCATTCGTCAAGGTGATGGTGCCGCCGCGAAGCTCAGGAGGGTTAGCGATCATGTTGTGCCAGATGGGGTCACGCATTGGATGGAAGTACTCCAAGTACGTGCCATGCGGTATAGAAGCCAACAAGTGGGCAGCGACATGTGGCTCTTCGTGGTGGGCCATTCGAATGTCAAATGTGGTGGCCATTGCCGCCACTCGTCTCCACTCGGTCGGACCACCTGACCAAGATGAATCGAAATTGCAGAAGTCGATACTGCCCGTCTCCATCAAATCACGACATCCAGCAGCAGAGAATTCCGTCTGACCGGCGCAGACAGGTACCGGGCCGCGTGACCTGACTTCTCGCATGGACCGCCGGTCGTTTTGCCACTGGCACGGTTCTTCAAACCACAGCAAGTTCAGGTCCTCGGCCATTCGCGAGAATCGAATGGCTTCTTCGGGACTCCATCCTTGATTGGCGTCGACAGCAAGTGCGAAGTCATCGCCGGCAGCCCTACGTGCTTCGCGCACACGAAGGATGTCCTCCTCCGGGGACAAGCCGCCAATTTTGAACTTCATCCCGGCGAATTCTCGGTTCACGAGATCCTTCACTTCGGCCGTGATGTCAGCATCCTCGGAGTAGTAACCACCAATAGTGATAACTGGCACTTCGTTGCGATAGCCACCCCACAGTTTCCACAGGGGGGACCCAAGCGCCTTACCTATCGCATCCCACAAGGCAACATCTACGCAGGCAGTCGCGACAAGACCCAATCGACGATCTCGCAATATGTCCCAGGTTGCGGGTCGTGAGGTTTGCCAGACTCTCTCGATCCCGAATCCGTCCATACCTATCACCTTGGGAGCAATCTCCTCCAGGATGATCTTGTTGATCTCCTCCAGCCCGCTGTCTTCGTCACCCGCGTAAGCCTCACCTACGATTCCGCTCGCCGTGGTTATTCGCGTGATGACAGTTGACCGATGCGTCATTCGGTAATGACTGCCTTTGTAGACCTTGTCCAAAGGGACCCGGACCATCGTCGTCTCGACGGCAGTGATGGTGAGGTCAGGGAGTTGTGACCCGTCAGTCATCAACCACACCGCCCTTTCGATTTCTGGAAACGTTCCCATATGCTAGCGACGAGCGAGAGGATGTCAAGAAAAGTTCGATATTGCGCATAGTCAGTACATCAACTGCCCAGCAGACACATTCAACAATGCGCCGGTCATGTAGCTCGATGCCTCCGAGGCCAAGAACAGGACGGGTCCTGACATTTCCTCCGGTTCAGCGAGCCTGCCGAGGGGAATCATTGATATGAACGACTCCACGGCACTAGCACCCTGACCCCCGTGAAGCATGGTCGTATCGACGCCTCCTGGAGCAACCACATTCACCCGGACACCATCAGGCGCGAAGGATCGAGCTAAACCCCGACTCATGGACACAATCCCACCCTTAGTCGCCGAATACGCCACCGAACCACCGAAGCCGCCGGTCCACCATCCTTGCGACGAGAAGTTCACAATGGCACCTGCGCCTCCCTGGGCCACAAATGTGTCTCGAGCAGTTCTGTTCAAGAAGAATGTCGATTTCAGGTTGACCGAATGCTGAAGATCCCAATCAGCCTCAGTCACCTCACTTACGGTCTCGCGTCGAACCAGGACAGCGGCGAGATGGGCGAGTGCGGCCAGAGGCGCTGTCTCGACCGCAGCGTCGAAGATCGCCTGGTGACTGGACAGGTCAGCCAAGTCACATGAGTGGGCAACATGCCCGCTGCCAGGCAAGGATTCGACCAAGGACTCGACTTGCTGTTGGTCGAGGTCGACGGCGACCACTACTGACCCCGCTTCAGCGAAGGCTTGGGCAGTCGCTCGCCCGATTCCCCCCGTTGCACCCGTGACAACTACTGACTTACCTCGTAGACCGGCGTCACTGCGCCACCGAGGCACTTCCTGCTCACTTGACCTGGGGGACAACGTCCACTCCTTCCAAAACCTCATTCATGCTGTCACGAAATTCTCAACGTAAGGCGCGTTGGTTTGCGGACAGCAAGTAGCGATCCGTAGGTCGGGCCATTTGCAAGTTCCAGACTCGGGAATCGCTCAGCAATCGACTGAAGTGCGATTCGCGTCTCAAGCCGAGCAAGGGGCGCGCCGAGACAGAAATGGGCCCCATGGCCGAAAGCCACGTTTCCCAGGTCTCCCCGCAACGGATTGAAGGAATCTGGCTCATCAAAGCGTCGTGGATCTCGGTTTGCTGCCCCGATAAGGAAGAAAACGTAGCTTCCCTTTGGAATAACGACGTTCTGCAATAGGACATCTTCACGAGCAACGCGCGTTTGTCGCTGAATGGAATTGTCAAAGCGCAAAGCCTCCTCAGTGGTCAATTCGGCAAACTTCTGGTCGCCAGATAAAGACCTGAAATCCCCCGGCTGCGCTAAGAGAATGCTCAAAGCATTACCAATGAGGCCCTCAGTCGTCTCGAAGCCTGCAAAGAACAACTGGATGATCATCGCGATGAGTTCATCCCGACTTAATGCCTCTTCCTCTTCCTCCAGTACGACCAGCGCACTCAGGAGATCGTCACCCGGAGCAGATCTCTTCTCCTCAATCAATCCATTGAGGTAATTCGTAGCCTCAACAACTGCAGCTCGCGCACCTTGTGCAGCATGTTCAGTCATGACGCCAGCTGATAGCAACTGAACAATCCCATCAGCCCAGCGATTGATGTCATCGAGCCTGTCATCTGGAATGCCGAGCATTCGGCAAATGACCATCGCCGGCAGCGGGAACGAGAAATTCGTCACGAGATCAAACTCACCGGAAGTTGGCCAGGCGTCTAGCAATTCATCCACTATTTCTTGAATACGCGGCTCGAAACTAGCGACCCTTCGTGCTGTGAACGCCCTACTCACCAGTCGACGGAGTCGGGTGTGATCCGGCGCATCCCTGAACGACATCATCGCGTTCAAGCATGCCAACGCAGGAGCGTTTTCCTCACGGGCTTCTTGACTCAAAGCCTGAGCGGCCTCATCAATTCGACCCCCCGAGCCAAAGGCAGTGGAATCCTGAAGACCCGCTTGGACGTCATCGAAAGGACTAACAAGCCAGCCCTGTACCTTCTCGCTCCACGCGACCGGAGCACGGTCGAGCAAATATTGGTAGTACGGGTAGGGATTTTCAAAGAATGTCCGAGACAGGAAGTCTTCTTCGGAAATTATGGAATCGATACCAGGCACATGGCTAGACTACGCGGCAGCCAACGGTTGAGTAATGACTTTCGGAGTTTTGCTGAGGGGTTGCATCTCTCACTACGGACCCGAGCATGTGCGAGAAGGGACATTCGGTGAAGATTGCTGCGCTGCCAGGGGACGGTATTGGAAAAGAAGTCTTGCCGGCGGCCGTCCAAGTCTTGGACTCAGTGGCAAAACATGACCACGTGGAACTCGCGTGGACTTGGTTCGACTGGGGTTGTGACTATTACAAGGTCCACGGCCGGATGATGCCTGAGAATGGCCTCGAAATTCTCCGTCGGTTCGACGCCATCTTCTTGGGCGCGATCGGCGACCCTGAGGTACCCGATGACATCTCCCTGTGGAATCTGCTCATGCCAATCCGGCGAGACTTCGATCTGTTCGTGAATCTTCGACCCGTTCGTTCATTCGATGGACTGCCACCTCGGGTGCGCCTGGACACCGGAGCACCTGTCGATTTTCTCATCATTCGGGAGAACACCGAAGGTGAGTACTCCGAATCTGGTGGTCGCTCATTTCGAGGAACCGAGCGTGAGATCGCGATACAAAACGACATCTTTAGCCGGATAGGTATCGAGCGCATAACCCGATTTGCCTTTGATGAGGCTCGCAAGCGACATGGACGAGTGGTATCCGCGACAAAGTCCAACGGCATCATCCATTCGATGCCGTTCTGGGATGAGGTGGTGGCTGAGGTCGCTGCCGAATACCCCGACGTTCAAGCCTCGAAGCGACTTATCGATGCGCTTGCTGCCGATCTCGTGATGTATCCCGAATCCTTCGATGTGATTGTTGCTTCAAATTTGTACGGTGACATCCTTTCCGACCTGGGAGCGGCAATCGTGGGCAGCCTCGGAATTGCCGCATCAGCGAACATTTCTTCGCGAGATGACGTTCCGTCGATGTTCGAACCGGTACACGGCTCGGCACCGGACATCGCCGGCAGGGGAATCGCTAATCCAGTTGCCGCCGTCTGGTCGGGAGCCCTGATGCTCGAGCACCTAGGTCATTCCCGAACAGCTAATCGCGTCATGGATGCCATTGAACACACGCTACGAAATCCGGCCACTCGCACGGCAGATCTTGGTGGATC
>Ga0209953_1000476_pt1 | contig 14175 bp, 15 predicted proteins | sample SalPonred_H2O_MG_FD_185713 | JGI IMG/M metagenome (GOLD analysis project Ga0209953, IMG submission 185713) | Salt pond water microbial communities from South San Francisco under conditions of wetland restoration - Salt Pond MetaG... | ecosystem: Environmental > Aquatic > Non-marine Saline and... | reverse complement strand
GCGAGCCAGGCGGCTAGCGCTGGCGCTACCAGGCGGATATCCGTCACATGCGAACCTGGTCTTCGATGCGCTCGATCATCGCTGGACCGATGCCGGAGATCTCTGCCAGTTCCGCGACGGATCGAAAAGGTCCGTTCTCGGTGCGCCAGGCAACGATCCGCTCTGCTATCACCGGACCCACGCCCGGGAGTTGCTCCAAGGCGGCCGCATCGGCGGCGTTGATGCTGACTTTGCCGTCACCACCACCAGCGGCAGGTGCGCCAACGACGATCTGTTCCCCATCCACCACGATTCGGGCCAGGTTCACCGATTCCAGCGCCTTGTCATTTCGTGCCCCGCCCACCGCCTCGATGGCATCGATCACCCGTGACCCTGCTGGCAGTTCGACGATTCCCGGTTCGGCGACTTTGCCGACCACGTGCACGATCACCTCACCGGTGATCGGTGGCTGGTCATCGCCGGTGGCTACCGGTACGCCTTCGCTGACCGTTACCTCGCTGGCAACGACCGTCTCAGCGGGCCGACCGCTCCACCACCACCAGGCCACCACGATCGCGAGCCCGGCCAGCAGTATCGACACCGCCTTCTGCGAGCGTCGGTCCCAGGTCCAAAACCAGCGTGGCTGGTCCTCGGGTGACCTGCTCTCCTTGCTCGCGGTGTTCTCATCGAGCAGGACCCGGGTGCTAGCGCGTTGGGCCGGTGGTGCGTCCAAGGCATCGGGCTGCGCGGAGATCTGAGCGCCAGTGGTGAGCGATTCCAGGCGCGCTTTGGCCTGCGGTCGGTTGCGATGGGGCCACATACCGCGACGGTAGGAATATGCGCCGGTCGGACACCAGGGTCATCTTTCGCCTGTGGACAGAGGTCACGCTCGTTGTGGAGAACTAGTTCGGGACGACGTTCACCAGTTTGGGCGCTCGCACGATCACCTTGCGCGCCTGCTCTCCACCGAGCGCGGCGACAACGGCTTCATCGGCCATGGCGAGTTCACGCAGTTCGTCCTCACCGATACCGGGAGGAACCTCCAAGCGTGCCTTCACTTTGCCGGCCACTTGGACGACGCACGTGACGGCGTCTTCGACCAGGAGTTCTTCCTCGACCGTTGGCCACCCGGCGCGCGCAACGCTCGGTTCGTGGCCCAAGCGAGCCCACATGTCCTCTGCGGTGTACGGGGCGACAAGGGACAGCATGATCGCGACCGCCTCGGCGCCTTCGCGCACGGCGGGGTCTGTTGGTCCAGGACCGGAGTCGATGGCTTTGCGCAGCACATTGACCAACTCCATCACCCGAGCAACCGCCACGTTGAAGCGGAACGTTTCCACCGCGTGCGCAGCATCGTGCAAGGCACGGTGCGTGGCCTTGCGAACGGCAAGATCACCGGTGGCCGGATCGACACCCGGGGCGGAGGTGACATCACCGGATAGCCGCCAGGCGCGCGCCAGGAACTTCGCCGAACCACTCGGGGAAACATCGGCCCAGTCGACGTCGTCCTCCGGCGGACCGGAGAAGACCATCGACAACCGGATCGCATCGACCCCATGCTCGGCGAGTTCATCGGACAACCGCACCAAGTTGCCCCGCGACTTACTCATCGCCGAGCCCTCCATGATCACCATGCCCTGGTTGAGCAACCGGGTGAAGGGTTCGGTGAAGTCGACCAGGCCCATGTCGTGCAAGACCTTGGTGAAGAAGCGGCTATACAGCAGGTGCAAGATCGCGTGCGTGACACCACCGACGTACTGATCGACCGGTAGCCACTCGCGTACCTGCTCGACATCGAATGCGGCGTCGTGGTTGTTCGGGTCGACGTACCGCAGGTAGTACCAGGACGAATCGACGAAGGTGTCCATGGTGTCTGGATCCCGCGTGGCTTGCTGACCGCAGGACGGACAGGCCACCGTGGCCCATTCGGTTGCCGCACCCAACGGTGAAGCGCCCTTGGGCTTGAGATCCAAGCCTTCGGCCGGCGGCAATTCGACGGGCAACTGATCGCTGGGAACCGGCACCTCACCACAGGCCGGGCAGTGCACGATCGGGATCGGGGTTCCCCAGTAACGCTGCCGGGAGATGAGCCAGTCGCGCAGCCGGTAGTTGACGGCTTCCTTGCCGGTGCCACGTTCAGCGAGGATGTCGATGATCTTCGCGATGGCGTCGTCCTTGTTCAGCCCATCCAACGGACCGGAGTTGATGTGCAGGCCGTCGTCGGCGGTGGCTTCCCCGGTGATGGCCGGATCCTCACCAGCATCGACAACCACGCGCACCGGGAGGTTGAAGGTGCGAGCGAAGTCGAGGTCACGTTGATCGTGCGCGGGCACCGCCATGATCGCGCCGGTGCCGTAGTCGGCAAGCACGTAGTCCGAAGCCCAGATCGGGATCTGCTCACCGTTGACGGGGTTGATCGCATAGCGCTGCAAGAACACGCCCGTCTTCTCGCGGTCGGTGGCCAGCCGATCCATCTCCGAGGTCTGCTTGACCTTCTCGAGATACTCGGCGAACTCGGCTTCAGCGTCGGTGCCATTGGCCAACTCGGCGGCCAGGTCGGAATCCGCGGCCACCACGAAGAACGTCGCACCGTAGAGAGTGTCCGGCCGGGTCGTGTAGACCGTGACGGGTTCATCGCGACCCTCGATCTCGAAATCGACCTCCGCGCCGGTGGAGCGACCGATCCAGTTGCGCTGCATCAGCAGCACCTTCTCCGGCCACGCCCCTTCGAGTTGTGTCATGTCATCGAGCAGACGATCGGCGTAGTCGGTGATCTTCAGATACCACTGCGTGAGCTTCTTCTTGGTGACAGCGGTGTCACAGCGTTCACACAGTCCCGCGACCACCTGCTCGTTCGCGAGCACCGTTTGGCACTGCGGGCACCAGTTGACGTTGCTGGCCTTGCGGTAGGCCAGGCCGCGCTCGAACATCTGCAAGAAGAACCACTGGTTCCACTTGTAGTACTCCGGATCGCAGGTGTTCAGCACCCGATCCCAGTCGAAGGAGCACGCGTACCTGCGCATGGACGCCTTCTGCTGGGCGATGTTGTCGTAAGTCCAACGCACCGGATCCTCACCGCGACGGATCGCGGCGTTCTCCGCGGGCAGGCCGAAGGCATCCCAGCCGATCGGGTGCATCACGTTGAAGCCCTGTTGCACCCAGTAGCGGGCGATCACATCGCCGAGCGCGTACGCCTCCGCGTGACCCATGTGCAAATCCCCGGAGGGGTAGGGGAACATGTCGAGGATGTACTTCTTGGGGCGGGCGTCGTCGGGTAGACCCGAGCGGAAGGGCGCGAGCTCATCCCAGACCGGCAGCCAGCGTTCTTGGATAGCGGTGAAGTTGTAGCGGTTCTGCTCGCTATCGGGGCTGGCTGGCGTTGTCATGGCCGGGAAAGACTACCGATGGTCTCGGCCAGCGCCTGTCCGACGCTGGCGTGTGCATCCCAGGACCAATGCATGCCGTCGGGGTTCGCGGTGCCATCGGCTAGACCGGGCAGTACGAACGGCGCCGGATCCACCAGCGGCACCTCGAGGCGCGCGCTGAGCGCACGTGCCGCCAACACAGCGGCCGCATGGTGGCGGTTGCTCGGGTAGTAGGGAGAGTCGTACGGCGTGGGCGCGAGCAAGGCGATCGGCACCCCCGGGCGCACCGCGCGCACCGCTTCGATCGTGCGGGTCAGATACCGGTCGGTGACCTGCTGCGGCACTTGCCGGATCGCACCCTTGGTGGCGCGGATGATCGGTGGGGTGAGATCGCGGTAGGCGGCGCGGAGGCGTCGTCGTAGTCCGCCGGGGCGCACATAGGGAATCGAGGTGCGCAGCCACACCGGGATGGAAGCGGGGAGTTGATCCATGCCACCGAGTCCGACCACCACGGCATCGGCGCGCGGGAGGTACACCCCGTAGGCGACCGGATCCTTGGTCAGCGCCCACCAGCCATCGCGCGAAGTCCAGCCCTCGCGGGCCAGGAGGTCCACGTGGGCGCCGAGTGCCCCCGCGCACACCTGCGGGTAGAGCCGCGGGTCGATCGGCGATTCGATGCGCTGCGGTCCGTGGAAGGCCAGGGAGTCCGCGATCACCAGCACGCGTCGCTCCAGCACCCACCCATCCTCCCCGTTTCCTCCAGTCCCTGGCCGATTGACCGTGTTTCGGCCAGCATCGACCTCGCAGTTGGCGAATCGTCCAGGCGTACAGTGCGCCCTCGTGACTCCCCGCGCCTGGCTGCTGTTCATCGCACTCTCGGTGCTGTGGGGTATCCCCTACTTGTTCATCAAGATCGCGGTCGAGGACCTATCCCCGGCGATGATCGTGTGGATCCGGGTCGCCCTCGGCGCACTGATCCTGCTGCCGATCGTGCTCGCCAAACGCGACATCCGTCGGCTCACGGTGGTCGATTGGTCCTGGATCGTGATCTTCGCCTTCGTGGAGATCGCGCTGCCCTTCGGTGCGCTCACCTACGCCGAGATTCGGCTGTCGAGTTCCACCACCGCGATCCTCATCGCCGCCGTACCGATCCTGTCCGCGATCATCGGCTGGCGAATCGGCATCGACGACCGAGTCACCAAAGGCCGTGCCATCGGCTTGGCCATCGGCATTCTCGGTGTCACCACACTCGTCGGGTTGGACATCCGCGGCGACGACTGGCTCAGCGTTGCCGCGCTCGGCATCACGATTGCCGGCTACTCACTCGGCCCGATCATCGTGGCCACCAAGTTGTCGCGAGCACCGGCGCTGACCGTCATCACCATGGCTCTGCTCGTCAACGCACTCGTTTATGCCCCGTTCGCCTGGGTCACCCGTCCCACCGGGGAAGTGTCAGCCGCCTCGTGGTGGTCGGTGGTGATCTTGGGAGTGCTGTGCACCGCGGCCGCCTTCGTGGTGTTCTTCGCCCTGGTAGCCGAGGCGGGACCATCGCGCACCACTGTGATCACGTTCATCGCACCTGCTGTGGCGCTGCTCCTTGGCGTCGTCGTTCTTTCTGAACCCCTGACCTGGGGAATCGCGCTGGGCTTCCCGCTTGTCATCCTCGGCTCCTACCTCGCCACCCGCAAAGCCCCTGCGATGGAGGCAGAGCCCCACCCGTAGACGAATCAGGCGCCATGCGATTGACTGCGGGGCATGACGAAGATTTCACGCTCCCTGACCGGGCTGCTTGCAGCCATCGCCCTCGCTCTCGGCTCGCTCGGCCTGGCCGCACCCGCCGCTCAAGCCGACGGACATGAAGCCAACGACGACGTCACCTTGGTCGTGACCGAGCTCCCGGCGCAGGTGCGGTTGATCCCCGGCGAGAAGATCGAACTGACGCTGACCACCAACCGGACGACGGGCTACACCTGGACGGCCTCGAAGTCGGGCAAGAAGAAGGCGATCAAGGTCAGCAAGGGCATGTACACCGCGCCGAATACCGATCTTGTCGGCGCTCCAGGGGAAACCACCTGGACGATCACGGCCCTCAAGCGGGGCACCACGACGGTGACGATCTCAGCGACGCCCCCCGGTGGTGGCGATCCTGAGACCAGCGAGCTCACCGTCATTGTGATGAAGGGCTAATCGCCGAGGGGAATTCTCACGACCGCTCGCCCGGTCAGATCGCGGTCTGGCCGGGCGTCACGGTTCGACGCCACCTGTCGTACTCGGTGGAGCTGAGGGGACTCGAACCCCTGACCCCCTCCATGCCATGGAGGTGCGCTACCAGCTGCGCTACAGCCCCGCATTACGCGAACCGGCAGCATACCCTGGAGGAAAAGCCACGCGGCACGTGGATGCTGGACGAATGACGGTCGATCGTCCAGGGGCTGGAGGAAAGGGCTAGCGGTCGTCGGCGAGAGCCGGGGTGGGCAGCGAACCGGCGTTGTATTCCTGCAGCCGCCACAACGGGCCGTGCCCGGTGCCGTTCTCGGTGAGGATCGACCACGCGCAGTTGCTCAACACACCCAGGCAACCCCAATGCTCCGGCGGGATCTCCAACAACGCCCCGATCGCCGCCCGCGCCGAACCACCATGCGTGGCCACCACGAGCGTGGCACCGGACGGCAATTGCTCGAGGTACTCACTCACGGCAGCGACCATCCGATCGGCCACCTCCACGCGCGTCTCCCCGCCGCCGGGGCGGGCATAGGAATCCGACGCCCATTGCGCCAACTGCGGACCGAAGCGCTCGAGGAGGTCACTTCGGTGCAACCCCTCCCACTCCCCCGCATTCGTCTCGCGCAGCCGCGGGTCGGTCAGCACCGGAAGATCGGCGATGGCAGCAAGCGCCTGCGCGGTGGCATGCGCGCGCGCCAAGTCCGAGGAAACGATGCGATGCGGGGCGAGGTGCACCAACATTGCAGCAGCCCGCTGCGCCTGCTCGATTCCCTGCTCATCGAGCGGGATGTCCGACTGACCCTGGAATCGACGCTGGGCGTTCCATGCGGTGCGGCCATGGCGCCAGAAGATGATGCGGCGTTCACTCACGAGAGTGCGTCACCGCCGCAGGTAGCTCAATGTGCGGGCAGTCCTTCCACAGCCGTTCGATCGCGTAGTGGATGCGGTCTTCGGCCAACTGAACATGAACGACGACGTCACCGAAATCCAACAACACCCAGTGAGCGTCCTTGAGCCCCTCGCGACGGATGGCCTTGGTTCCCAGGGAATGCAACCGTTCCTCTACCGCATCGACGATGGCCTTCACCTGGCGCTCGTTGGCGGCCGAGCAGATCACGAACACATCGGTGATGACGAGTTGATCGCTGACGTCGATGGCCACGATGTCCGTGGCGATCTTGTCCGATGCAGCCTGCGCCGCAGCTTTCGCGGTCTCGATCGCTTCGGGGGATGCCGTCATTTTGGGGCCTTCGCATAGAGCCGGCGCTTACGTATCCAGCGGGCCACCCCTTCGGGAACCAGGTAGTCGACCGGTTCACCGGCTGCAACCCGGGTGCGGATGTCGCTACTGGAGATCGCGAGCGCGGGGATCTCGATGAGGGTGACCACACCCTCGGGCAGTCCCGGATCGGTGAGGTGATGTCCGGGCCGGGTGACGCCCACCAAATGCGCGCGATCCACGATGCCGTCGGGGTCGTGCCAGCCGACGATCTCGGAGAGGGCATCGGCACCGGTGATGAAGAACCATTCGGCGCTCTCACCCGGGTGCGCTGCTTCGAAGCCGCTTTGCAGATCGCGCAAGGTATCGACGGTGTAGGTCGGGCCTTCCCGATCGATGTCGACACGCGAAACCTCGAAGCGAGTATCGGCCGCGGTCGCGATAACGGTCATCAGGTACCGGTCCTCACCGGCGGTGGCGGTGCGCTGCTTGTGCCACGGCTGCCCGGTCGGGGTGAAGATGACCCGCCCCAAGTCGAACCGATGGGCGACCTCGGAAGCGGCGACCAAGTGGCCGTGATGGATGGGGTCGAAGGTGCCACCCATGACGCCGATGCGGCGGTTCGTCAGCGGTCCACCCTGATCATCAAGGTCACGATCAACAAACCGATCAAAATCGCGAAGGCAACGAGCCCGAAGACCCATGCCGGAGTGGAGGCCTCTCCGGCAGCTTCGGCTGCCACCAGTTGCGAAGCGAGAGCAGCGAGCGAATCGTTCATGTCTCCCACCCTACCCGCGAGTGCCGCAGCCTGCCCTAGCCGCGGGTGTGTCCGTCGCCGGTCACGACGAAGGTGGTGGAGGTGAGCTCGGGTAGCCCCATCGGGCCGCGGGCGTGCAGTTTCTGGGTCGAGATACCGATCTCGGCGCCGAAGCCGAATTCACCGCCGTCGGTGAAGCGGGTCGAGGCGTTGACCATGATCGCGGCGGAATCGATCCGCGCAGTGAAATGGGCGATTGCCGACTGGCTATCGGAGATGATCGCCTCGGTGTGCCCCGATGACCAACGGCGAATGTGTTCGATCGCTGCATCGATGTCATCGACGATCGCGGCTGCCAGATCCAGTGAGTAGTACTCCGCCGCCCAGTCCTCATCGGTCGCCTCGACAACTTCGCACCCTTGGCCGCTGGCCGCTGAAGCGAAGGCAGGATCCGCGTGCAACGTGACACCTGCCTTGGCCAACGCCGGTAGGGCGGCACTGAGGAATGCGGGTGCAATATCGCGGTGCACGAGCAGTGTCTCGGCTGCGTTGCACACACTCACGCGCTGGGCCTTGCTGTTCACCACAAGACGGACGGCCTTGTCGATGTCCGCATCGGCATCGACGTAGACATGACAGTTACCCACACCCGTCTCGATCACCGGAACCGTGGAGTTCTCCACCACACTGCGGATAAGTGCCTCACCGCCTCGTGGGATCAGGACGTCGACGAGCCCCCGTGCGGTCATCAGGTGCTTGACCGACTCGTGTGAATCACCGGGTACGAGTTGCACGGCGTCTGGATTCAGGCCCTGCTCGACGAGCGCCGAACGCATCGCTGCCGCAAGCGCCCGATTGCTGTCCATCGCAGATGAGGAACCACGCAGCAAGGCGGCGTTGCCACTTTTCAGGCACAGACCGGCAGCATCGACGGTCACGTTAGGTCGCGCTTCGTAGATCATTCCGACCACACCGAGTGGAACGCGTACCTGACGTACCTGCAGGCCGTTGGGCAGCGTGTAGCCGCGCACCACCTCACCCACCGGATCGGGTAACGCGGCAACCTCGCGCAGGGCATCGGCGATCGCAGTGATCCGCGGTGCGTCCAAAGTGAGGCGGTCGATCAATGCCTCAGAGGTGCCGTTCTCCCGGGCGCGCTGCAGATCCAGGGCGTTGGCTTCGGTGATTTCCGTGGCTTGCTGAACCAGCGCGTCGGCCATCGCCCGAAGTGCGGCGTCTTTCTGGTCGCGGGTGAGAACCCGCAATTCCTGGGCAGCCACCCGAGATCTGCGCGCGGTGTCGTGAACAGCCTCTCGATCATCGTGCATGGCTGCAGCGTACGCGGACTGCTGGAGCGCGGTACTGCGTATCGCCTACGCGAAAGGAAGGATCCGTCCATCCGCCCCGGGGCCGGAGTGGGAAACCATCCGCAGCGGCTCGCGAGACAGGTAAGTCGCTCGGTCGAGGACCTGCAGCGCCACGACATCCCATGCCGGTAATTCGGCGCTGGTGGTGTTGTCCGCCCACATCGCACTCGCTGCCCGCGCTGCGGTGTCCATATCCACCGCTTCCTCCCAATAACGGATCTCCGCCCGTTCCCCCGAATAGCGAGCCTCGAGCAGGAAGGGATGCTCGATGTTCAACCGCTCGAGGGCTTGGCGAACCTGCTCGGCCGATGTCGGCTCACCGGACACCGTCACGGTCACGTGCCACATACGAAGGGCTGCGGAACTTTCGATAGGCGGCACGCTATGCAGCGTCACGTGCACACTCCTTCCGCCTACGGCGAGGCCCACACGACCATGTCGTCGCGATGCACGACTTCACGTTCGTATTCGGGTCCGCGTTCGCGGGCGAGGTCCCGAGTCGAGCGTCCGAGGAGTTCTGGTAACTCCCGTGCATCAAAGTTGACCAAACCTCGGGCCACTACGCGACCGGTTTCGTCCAATAAGTCGATCGGATCTCCTGCCACGAACGTCCCAGAAACCGCAGTGATGCCCGCAGGTAACAGTGATGCCCGTCGGACGGTGACAGCCTCCACGGCTCCGGCGTCCAAGGTGACGTTTCCCGATGGTGTCGTCGCGTGCTCCAGCCAGAGTAATCGGGTCGATGAACGCGACCCTGTGGGATGGAACGCGGTTCCACAGTTCGCAGCACCGAGCGCTGACTCGATGCTCGTCGCGGCTGCGAGCAGGGTGGGAATTCCCGCCGCCGTGGCGATCGTGGCGGCCTGCACCTTGGTGGCCATTCCGCCCAGGCCCACACCAGCATCACCCACGCCACCGATCCGAACACCGCTCAGATCCGCGACATCGCGCACCTCGGGAACGAGTCGAGCGCCCGGTCGATGCGGTGGTGCGTCGTACAAGCCATCGACATCGGAGAGCAAGACGAGCGCGTCAGCCTGCACCACATGGGCAACCAATGACGCCAGACGATCGTTGTCACCGAATCGAATCTCATCGGTTGCCACGGTGTCGTTCTCGTTGACGATCGGCAGCACACCGAGCTCGAGCAGCCGGAACATCGTCCGCTGCGCGTTGCGGTAGTGGTTGCGGCGGGTGACGTCGTCGGAAGTCAGCAGAACCTGCCCGACGGTGATGCCATGTTGGGCGAAACCTTGGGTGTAGCGGGCCAGGAGAACACCTTGACCCACACTTGCCGAAGCTTGCTGCGTCGCCAGATCCCGAGGGCGGGCGCGCAGGCCCAGGCTGGGAAAGCCGGTGGCGATAGCTCCGCTGGTAACGACCACCACCTGTGATCCGCGAGCCCGACGCTGCGCCAGCGCACCGATCAGCGCGTCCACCCGCTGCTCGTCCACTCCCCCGCTGTCGGCGGTCAACGACGACGACCCGATCTTGACAACGATCCGATGAGCCGACGCGATCGCCTCGCGAACGCCGCTCATCGGTCCACCTCAGGGAAGTCCTCTCCCGAGCTCTCGGGTGCTACGTAGAGCCGATCGTCACTTCCGCGGGGACCACTGATGTCACCGCCGACGGTCGGTTGCCAATCGAAGACGACGGCATCCTCGCCACCGCCGATCATCACCGTTGCCCCCGGTTGCGCGCCGAGTTCGGTGAGTCGCTCCTCCACGCCGAGTCGAGCAAGCCGGTCGGCGAGGTAGCCGACTGCTTCGTCGTTGGAGAAGTCGGTTTGTCGCACCCAGCGTTCTGGCCGCGTGCCACGCACCCGGTACCCCTGGGCCTCCGCGGTGACGGTGAAGCCGGGATCGTCCACCGGCGTTGGGCGGATCACGACCCGCGGCGGCACCCGGTCCTGCGCGATCGCCCGGGCCGCCAGCACGTGCCGTCCCATTGCGAAGGCCAAGGGGCGCAGGCCCTCGTGGGTGACGGCCGAGATTTCGTAGACCTCGTAGCCGCGCTGCTCCAATTCGGGGCGCACCAACTCTGCCATCGCCCGCCCGTCGGGGAGGTCGACCTTGTTCAGCGCCACCAAGCGCGGGCGATCACTCAACCCGCCGTAGGAAAGTAATTCGGCTTCGATGACATCGAGATCGGCGAGGGGATCACGGCCGGGCTCGGCGTTGGCGCAGTCCAGCACATGCACCAGAACGGCGCAGCGCTCGACGTGCTTGAGGAATTCCAACCCCAAGCCCTTGCCCTCACTAGCCCCGGGGATCAAGCCGGGGACATCGGCCACGGTGAAGACGATGTCGTCGACACTCACCACACCGAGGTTGGGCACCAGCGTGGTGAAGGGGTAGTCAGCGATCTTCGGTCGCGCCGCCGACAGCGCGGCGATCAAACTCGACTTACCGGCACTGGGGAAACCCACGAGAGCGACATCGGCAACGGTCTTCAATTCGAGGACGACATCGCGCGCCTCTCCGGGTTCACCGAGCAACGCGAAGCCGGGGGCCTTACGCCGCGGCGACGCAAGGGCGGCGTTGCCCAACCCACCGCGGCCCCCGCGTGCGACGACGAATGTCTGCCCATCGCCCACCAAATCGGCGAGCACTTCACCGTCGCTGGTAGTGACGACGGTTCCGCTCGGTACTCGAAGGACGACATCCTCGGCCTCGGCGCCGTTGCGGTTCGAGCCTTGGCCCGGCCGGCCGCCTGCAGCCTTGCGGTGCGGATGCCGATGAAAGTCCAACAGGGTCGTTACCGACGGATCGACCACAGCGATGACGTCGCCACCCCTACCGCCGTTGCCGCCGTCGGGACCACCAAGGGGCTTGAACTTCTCCCGGTGCACGGACGCGCAGCCGTTGCCACCATCACCGCCGCGGGCGTGGACCACCGCGCGATCCACGAAAGTGCTCATAGCGACCACCGACCCGGGCGCGAGCCCGGGCGACTACTCAGCGAGGACGTTGACGACGCGACGACCGCGCCGCGAGCCGAATTCCACGGTACCTGCGGACAGCGCGAACAAGGTGTCGTCCTTGCCGCGCCCGACGTTGAGTCCGGGATGAAAGTGAGTGCCGCGTTGCCGGACGATGATCTCGCCCGCGCCGACGTTCTGCCCACCGAAGCGCTTCACGCCTAGACGCTGGGCGTTGCTGTCGCGGCCGTTCCTGGTGCTCGATGCACCTTTCTTATGTGCCATGTCCGGTCCCTCTTACTTGCCCGTGGCGATGTCGGTGACCTTGACCGCGGTCAATTCGGAGCGATGCCCCTGGCGACGGCGGTATCCGGTCTTGTTCTTGTACTTCAAGATGTCGATCTTCGGTCCACGGCGCTGGTCGACGATCTCGGCGGTGACCTTCACTTTGGTCAGTGCCGACTTCTCACTGGTGATGGTGGAACCATCGACGAGTAGCACCGCGGGCAGTTCTACGGCTGTGCCGGGATCACCGGTGATGCGGTCGAGGACGACGACATCACCGACCTCGACCTTTTCCTGCCGGCCGCCGGCTCGAACAATCGCGTACACGTGCGTACTCCTGTCGTGAGGGTAAGTCCCGAGGGCGACGGCTCGGCAAGCGAATGTCGGCTTGCGAAGGTCGAGCCCTCAGGCGCAATGGATAAGGGTACGGCATGCCCCCTCGGGCGAGAAATCGGGAGTCAGTCGTCGCTGGCGAACAGGGACTGATCGGACTCGGTCTCGGGAAGCTCGGCGGGATCCTCCGCTGGCTCTTGTGCCTCGCGGGCAGCCAGGGCCCGGGCGGCCACCTCCGCCGGATCGACGGCGCCTGCAGGGCGACGCGACCGCGGGGCCGGCTCGTGGGCGTGACCCAGCGAGACCTTGATGCCGCGCCCGCTGCACACCTCGCAGGTCTCAGAGAAGGACTCCAGCAATCCCGAGCCGATGCGCTTGCGGGTCATCTGCACCAGACCCAACGACGTCACCTCGGCGACCTGGTGCTTGGTGCGGTCTCGACCCAGGCATTCCACCAACCGGCGTAGCACCAGATCGCGGTTGCTCTCCAGCACCATGTCGATGAAGTCGACCACGATGATTCCGCCGATATCGCGCAACCGCAGCTGTCGGACGATCTCCTCCGCAGCCTCGAGGTTGTTCTTCGTCACGGTCTGCTCGAGGTTGCCGCCGGAGCCGGTGAACTTGCCGGTGTTGACGTCGACCACTGTCATCGCTTCGGTGCGGTCGATGACCAGCGAACCACCGGACGGCAACCAGACCTTGCGGTCCAGCGCCTTCATCAGTTGCTCGTCGACTCGATAACGCGCGAAGACGTCTTCGTTCTCCACCCAGTGATCGAGTCGCTCAAGGAGGTCGGGAGCGACCGCTGAGATGTAGGCATCGACGGTGCGCCATGCGGAATCGCCAGAGACGACCAACTTCGCAACGTCCTCGTTGAACATGTCGCGAACGACCTTGATCGACAGGTCGGGCTCGCTGTAGAGCAACTCCGGCGGACTGGCCTTCTTGGTGGCGTCGGTGATGTCGGTCCACAGCGCTTGCAACCGCTCGACGTCGGCTTCCAGCGCTTCCTCGGAAGCACCCTCGGCGGCTGTCCGCACGATCACACCGGCGTCCTCGGGCATCACCCGCTTCAGGATCGATTTCAACCGGGTGCGTTCGGTGTCAGGGAGCTTGCGACTGATCCCGGTCATCGAGCCATCGGGCACGTAGACCAGGAATCGTCCGGGCAGTGAGATCTGGCTGGTCAACCGAGCGCCCTTTTGCCCGACCGGATCCTTGGTGACCTGCACCAGCACCGGGTCACCGGACTTCAGCGCGAACTCGATGCGCTTGGGCTGGCCGTCCAAGCCGGCGGCATCCCAATTGACTTCGCCTGCGTAGAGCACCGCGTTGCGTCCGCGGCCGATGTCGACGAACGCCGCTTCCATGCTCGGCAGCACGTTCTGCACCCGACCGAGGTAGACGTTTCCGACCATCGAGGCGGATGCGCCCTTGGTCACGTAGTGCTCGACGAGCACACCGTCTTCCAGCACGGCAATCTGCGTCCGGTCCTCGCTTTGCCGAACGACCATCACCCGCTCGACGGACTCCCGGCGGGCGAGGAACTCCGATTCGCTCAAGATGGGAGCGCGCCGGCGACCGGCTTCGCGGCCTTCCCGGCGGCGCTGCTTCTTGGCCTCGAGTCGGGTGGAACCACGCATGTTCTCGCCGTCGCCACGCTTGCTCTCCCGCGGTTCACGGACTTTGACGACCGTGTTGGGCGGATCATCGGAACTGTC
>Ga0209953_1000475_pt1 | contig 14176 bp, 18 predicted proteins | sample SalPonred_H2O_MG_FD_185713 | JGI IMG/M metagenome (GOLD analysis project Ga0209953, IMG submission 185713) | Salt pond water microbial communities from South San Francisco under conditions of wetland restoration - Salt Pond MetaG... | ecosystem: Environmental > Aquatic > Non-marine Saline and... | reverse complement strand
CCGAACAGATGACCCACCACAACAAGCCCTTGGCTGCCAACGGCCTGACCAGCTACCGCTACGCTACCGGCCACAGCTACGTGATGATCGGCGCGACGTGTATCGGTGACGCCTTGCAACAGGCAGCCCTATCGACGCAAAGCCCCCAAGTAGAAAAATTGGAGATATGGGACGCGGAGCAAGGTTGCTATCAACCTGCGTCCTACTGATACCACCCCTCCCCCGATAGAAATAAGGAACCGAGACGATGACCAACGACCTAAGAGATGATTTCGGGTTTCGTATCATCCCCAAGGTAATCAAGCTGAACGGCTACACCATTGAGCCTGTCACCTTCGATACGAAAACTCTCTATGATGTTTACCTCGGTCACATCTTCCGCGAGACGTTCAATACGCTTGAAGACGCCAAGGCATACATCACTCAACCGAAATTCTGAAAGGAACCAAACCATGACCTCGACCAACTACCTCCCCGCCGACGAAGTTCACCGCCGTGTGGCACAAAAGGGCACGAAGTTTGCCACTGTGACGTTCATCAAGAAGTGCGGCACCGTGAGAACCAAGAACGGCCTGTTCAAGCCTCTGAGCCATATCAAGGGTACCGGACGCCCGACGCCTAAAGGCTACATCGCTATCTACTCCCCCGGAGAGGAGAAATGGGGAATGTTCAAAGCTGACGCTGTGGTGGAGTTTAAGTGAACCCCCTCCCTAAGCCCCTCCAGGACGCCCTGAACGCTCTAGGCGTCCTGGTGCCGCAAAAACCCGCAGAGGCGCAAACAGAAACTCCGAAGGTAGGATGGAAACCATCCTACCCCGGAGAGGAACCGCCATGGTAATCATCTTGGCCATAAAATTCTCTGTTGGACCTGGTTCTTTAGTCTCTCGGCTGCCCGTATATCTCTCTGCATTTCAGGTGACATTTCTTCAAGTTCCTCGTCATCCCAAGCTGGCATCCCTAACAGTGACTTATATTTTTTCCTTAAATAATCGTTAACACAAGCTCGTCTATCCCTTAGATTAGTAAAAGGTTTAGAGCCTAATGCCCTATTACATTCCATACAGCTTGGATACTTTCTTAAATTGTCATCATATAAATCAACATCCATTTTCATCGCAGCGTATGATATAGGAGGAACATGATCCATCGTATCCGAGTGGCATCCACAATAAACGCACGGGTCTCCTATTTGACCTTTGTTGGAATACAAATGATCATATATCGTCAGTCTTTGTTGACGAACATGGTAATTTTTGCGAGAAGAGTAATTAGACATGGCGAACTCCTTTTCAGTTCGTTTGTGTTTAGGGCATGGCACGTCTGCACAACGTGTCATGCCTGAAATATACTAAAGAAAAGAAACGACGTCAACACAATCAAGCCGAACCAACGCGGTATATCCCAAAACCCCAGAAACCGACTCACCCCCTTCTGCGCCCGCATATCAAGCGTGGAAGCCATCCTACCCCGGAGAGGAACCCCCGTTTTGATCTGCTACAAAGAGGAATGATATGATGCCGCAATGTAAGAGAGATGGATGCCGAGAAGAGGCACAGAAGTATGGCAAACGCCTATGTCCGAAGCACGAAGCTGAAAGGAAAGAGCGTTCAGCGAGATACTTTGCGAAACCTAAGTGTACTTACTGCGGAACGCAGCACACCGACAGGACATGCCCTTCAGGTCAACCCGAGTGTGGAACATGCAGAAATGAAAGGCTGGAGCAAGAATCCTTAAAAAGTGATTGGTTATCAAAAGTGGAAGACTTGGAATCCTGTAAAACGGTTAATGACCTGATCTGGTGGATCAAAAAATATAACCTCCCCGAGAAGGAATGATCCCCATGATCTGCTACAAAGACCGCACCTTCTGCTCCAGTGACTGCACTGAGAAAGCCTGCTATCGCTACCTGTCCGAACATGATGCAGAACGCGCTGAACAACTGAACCTGCCAATCTCGATGAGCGACTTCAGCACCGACTGTGCTGACTACAAGGAACCCGAGTGAGAACAGCACCCCCGCAAGTGGGAATTAAGGAGGGAGCCGCTTGGCTCCCTTTTTTATTATCCTGACAATAAATTATCCTGTCACCTATCCTGTCACCTATCCTGTCACCTCTTAACCTCTTGGTTTCATTACTCTTTTCTTATTTACTACCAAGATACCAAGATAAATAAGAAAAAGAGCCATACGAGAAACAGACGAATAATTGCCCAATATAGTGCTAAAATAAGATTCCTATATATGGCGACGAGCGAACTGAAATATCATGGTATCGTGTCACCAAACGACCTTTTCCCTTTAATTTCATACAGTTGCAGGTGACACGATAGAAATCCTATCCTGTCACCTACCCCTACCTTAAAACGGAACGTCTGGGTCTACCTGCTCGACCCCACTCCCTCGCATCGCCTTCTCAGCCTCTTCCAAACTAATCTTGTTCGGCTGATACCAGAACGTGCGGCGCTTCTTGCGACACATAAATCGCCCTCCCTTGCGATAGCCCAACTCAACCAGCTTGTGCGTCAACGTCTTTGCCGGGGGCAACCTGATCTCATCTTCAAAATCATCGCACTCATCCTGAAGCAACGTCAGGTCGATGATCTTGTCGTTGACGTATGGGCCTTGATACTTCTCCAGCGCGTCAGCCAACATCTCGTCGTCCTCGGAGACATGGAGCATCCTCATCTCAGCCTTACCGCTACTATCCGGCGCCCGCCCATGAGGATCAAAATCAGAGCCATACTGATGTGAGGCCAATAACCTTCCAATCCCACCTATCCCTGCCAAGGACACGTCAAACAGCGTCTGGAAGTAGCGTCCTACACCTTCCTCACCTCCGTGCTGCTCAATCAAGTCCGCTTTCGTGCGGTGCCGAGTGAAGACAACGAAGTACCGTCTATCCCCATCCCCTACAGGAATAGCGTCAGCATGGTTCGTGAAGAGCATGTAGGAGGCGAAATTAGGGACGACCTTTGCGGCCTTGCCCTTACCCTCGACCTGAATCTCGTCGTTGGAGATAAACGGCTTCATCTTATCCAGTGTACGCCACTTATTCGTGCCAGACACCCTGATCTCTTCAATGCCGATAAGCCGACACCCTTCGGCCCAATCCGTGAACCTCTCCTCGATAGTTGACGCTGCGACTGTCCGAGAGTCCCGACCCATGAGCCGTGTCAGTACCCGATGGAAATATGACTTACCGTTCCCTTCGATACCCCACAGCAGAAGCGCCCAGCGGACACGCGAGCCAGGGTTATTGTAGACCCATGCCATCCAGTCCAGCATCAGCGCCCGCTCACGCTCATCCCTCACCGTCAACTCAAGGTGCCTCAAGAACACCGCAGCGGCTTGTCCTTCCAACGAGTCGTCACCGACCTCGAAAGAACCTTCAGGCGCGGCCTCGACGCCTCCGCCGCCATGCCATGTGTTCAGGTACGACAAACCAGCCCCATCAACGAACACGCGACCGTTACCCGGCCAATACATGCGGCCTGATACTGTAGGGATAGGCATGATCTTACTACTCAAAGTAACAGCATCAACTTCGTGCTCTTCGCACTCAGGTTCGCGATCATACTTCATGCGAAAGGACTCGCGCTTGATCGCATGACCCGTCTTTACGTCAACGAACTCAGCGTCACGCTCATCAAAGACCCAGCCTTGAAGCCACCTTGGCTTTTCCTCATCCCAACAATCGGCTTCGGTAACAGCCCTGCGCCCATCAGCGTCCTCATCACTGCGAGCCTCACCAACAGCCTTACTCTTGCCCTTCTCAGGCAAAAACGCTTTCTTGATGTCGGCCTTGGTCAGACCCGCACCTTTACCCCATGCGCTATAGACCTCTTCGGCAATCATGCCTCGATAGTCGCTCCCCAACCGGCGCTCAGGTACTTTAAGCATCCCTTGCTTCAGTTTTTCGTAATCAGCAATATCCTCGATCTTCTGCGCGACCACAGAGAACTTATCTACCAGCGCCAATGCACCGACCTTCTCAGCCTTCACCTCTACGACTTCACCACCCTCGTCCGCTCCCGCTTCCTGCTCATCAAACAAAGCCTCACGCACGACTGAGAGACCGCCTACCCGAGCAAAGACTGAAGCCATAGTGATGGGCTGCGACCTGCCGCCGAAACTCTTCCACTTCTTGCGAGTAAGTGGACCGTCATAGCGATCAGGGTCGAGCTTGGACCAAGCGATCCAGCGGCCAAGACCATCATCGTCAACACTGCCTCGGTACTGGTGCCACAGAGCCATACCGACCTGCGCCCAGTCGTCGTGACCCAAGTCAGCAGCGGGTAGCAGCTCAAGAGCCTTGTCTACCTCAGCGTCGGTCACGTCGAGAGGCTCGTAGGCAATGTCGAGCAGAAACTCGTCATCGTCGTCAGCCGATACCCTCGATCCTATATCAACGCCTTCGCTCCAAGCGTCCTGTACGGGATAGGCGTCACCTTCAACCACATGCGTCCAAGCGTCCGACTCAAAGCCCGCCATTGCGCTGTGTAGGAACATGACCTGGGCGACGGTGTAGGACTCAGGGGAGCACTCAATACCCAACTCATCGGTGAACGAGCGCACAGCAGCGGCATAGCAATGTGTCTCAATCTCTTCGGCCAATGGGACAATGACCCGCAAACGAACACCACCGTCGGCCCGCTCTGTCCTATGGCTGAATGTCGTGTAGCAGACAGCCGCATAACCGAGCATGTCCAAAGCGAAGGCCATGTCACCCACCTCGAAGTCGGCTGGCAACGAGTCGTAATCCATCGTCAGAAGCGAACGCGCCAAGATATTGCGTTCTTCCTTGCCGCGATTATCGGTCGGACCACCGAGAATGTTAGGCGCGTTGGTCGAGTCGGCTTTGGTCTCGTAGACTCTCAACTTACCGCTAATCACCTTAGCGATCTTGTCCCAAGGCTCGGTCTTCGTGATAACACCAGACAGTGTTTTACCATAACCGAAACGAATCTTGTCGGGGTAACTCATTCATCATTCTCCTTCACGCGCAAAGCAGCCTTGACCTCATCCAGATCAAAGCGATAATGCCCTGACGGTAAACGCGAAGAAGGGATAACACCCTGATTCGCTAGGCGAAGAATGGTTGCCTTGGACAACCCAACCTCCTTCGCAAGTTCTGACGATCTCAACATTATCATCCTCCTATTGACATAAAACGAGCAATAACGTATCAAAGCGTTGCATGTCAACTAAAACGGAGAAGCCTAAAATGCTTGAAACTGAAATCAAACGCTTGAACGCGAACATCGAACATCTCAACAAACTGCTTGAATCGATGGCTGACACCGCAAAGCAGAACGTCGCTGAGGTCAAACCCGAAGCGGAAAAAGAGACAACACCCTCCCCAGAGGAAAATGAGCAGGTCTCTGAGACCTCTACCAGCTACACCACTGACGACATCAAGTCGATGGCACTGGCGATCAGCCGCAAGGACCGCTCCAAGCAAAAAGACATCAAGGCCAAGCTGGCCGAGCATGACGCCAAGATCGCAACCGACCTGACTGGCGATGCGCTACAAGCCGTTGGCGACTACCTGAGAGGTCTGAAAGAGGAGTTGGGGGTATGAGCGTAGCAAAGAGAATGATCTTTGAAGAGTTATATCCAGAAGAGCATGGTCAATGGTCTGATAATATGGACAACGCCCCTCATAATGAACCCCTTCTTTTGTGGGACGGTAATTCAATAGAGTTAGGTGGTTATAAGGATGGTTATTGGTGGGATTGTTTTTACCGACCAAAAAAGATGTGGCCAACTCATTGGCGCTATTTACCTGATCCTCCGAATAAGGATAATCTGTAATGGCACCATTAGCACACGCCAAACTAGGGGCGTCCAATGCCCATAGATGGCTACATTGTGGCGGTTCGGTCAAAGCCGAGCAGGGCTTCAAGGACCAGTCGTCACCGTTTGCCTATGAGGGAACCTGTGCGCATGAGCTGAGCGAGTTGGCGCTGTTCAACGACAAAGAGCCTCAAGACTGGATCGGGAAGCCGCTGGTCGAGAACAGCGAGTGGATCGTTGACGAGGAGATGGCGAACTACGTCCAAGTCTATACGGACTACTGCCGTGCTATCGCCAAAGGGGCCGATGAGACCTTCATTGAACAACGTGTCAGCTACAACGACTGGGTGCCGGAGGGATTCGGCACCAACGACTTCGGTGCGCTGTTCCTGAAGGACAAGCGCATCAAGATCGCTGACCTGAAGTACGGCAAGGGTGTTCAGGTTGATGCCGAGAACAACCCGCAAGCAATGCTTTACGGTTTGGGTACTTATGCCGAGTTCGCTTGGATCAGTGAGTTTGAATGGGTGGACATTGCCATCATCCAACCCCGCTTAGATCATATCAGTGAGTGGTCGATCAGCGTCAAAGACCTTCTGAAGTGGGCCGAGTGGGTCAGTCAGCGGGCCGAGATTGCTTTATCTGATGATGCTGAGCGTGTTCCCGGTGAGAAGCAATGCCGGTTCTGTAAGGCCAAAGGCACTTGCCCTGCTTTGATGAAATACACCGAAGACATCATCATGGCGGAGTTTGACGATCTGGATGACATGCCCTCACCTGACACGCTGACACAAGAGCAACTGCGTCAGGTGCTAGAGCATAAAGGTCTGATCGAAGGTTGGTTGTCCAGCGTCGAGACGGTCGTGCGTGAACGCCTTGAAGATGGTCAAGACTTCCCCGGCTTCAAGATCGTAGAAGGAAGGTCACTTCGCAGATGGGGTGATGAGGCTGAAGCCGAGCAGAAACTCAAAGACTTGCTAGGTGATGATCTCTACACGAAGAAGATGATCTCGCCAGCACAGGCCGAGAAGGCGCTGAAGAAGGATCAGCGTAAGGTTCTGGATGATCTTATCGTAAAGCCAGCAGGTAAGCCCACACTGGCCCCTGAGAGCGATAAGCGTGCACCTATCAATATAAGCGATGAGGACTTCGAAGATGTCACTGACAAATGAACAGCAAGAGGCTGTGAGCGCCTTTGGGCGATTTATTGATGATCCAAACGAAGTGTTGTTTGCGCTTCTTGGTTGGGCAGGATGTGGAAAATCATATACGGCTAGCTTCATGTATCAAATGATGCGTGACGAAATGGCACCATGGGATGAGATGTTGTGGTTAGCACCAACTTGGAAGGCTACCCATGTGTCTGGGAATTTCTTGCGCGAACAGGGTGCTGATTTTGAAACGAGATATGATCGCTTCAAACACGTTCCGGGCAAAATGATCCTTACCACAACACAACAGGCATTGGGTATTGCTCCTATTATTGATGAGGATCAGAGCGAAGACAAAGTGCGTTTTGCCAAAATCTTTAAGGGAACTATGGAGGAACTCGCACCAAGATTTATCGTCATTGATGAGGTTTCAATGCTATCAAGGAAGGCTTTGAAAATCATCCATGGGATCGCTAAAGAAAAAGGAACCAAGGTTCTGATTATTGGTGATCCAGGTCAACTTCCTGCAGTTGGAGAACCTGAAATCCAATGGTCTGGTATCAAAAACAGACACCAACTCAAAACCATTATGCGTCAAAGTGGCGATTCTATGATCCCTGTTATTGCAGAGGCTATCCGACAAGGTAAAGATTGGCGGCATATGAAAGGGAACGGCATTGAGCGCGTAATAAAACCCGCACATGAATTTCTTGATAATGTCACTGCGCCCGCTTTGAATGAGAATGAGCGCGATGTGTTCCTAGCCTATAGAAATATGGTCGTGAACCAAGTCCAAGAAGCCGCTTGTCAAAAGGTTTATGGGCATGGTCGTGACCGCGTTGAGCCGGGCCAAATTGTTTTGGCACAATCGGCTTTGTCACAATGGGTTCGTGATAGTTATGGAATGATGGTTGAAGAACGAATCTGTAACCAAGACGAACTCAAAATTCTGGAACTTCACGGTGAGGGCCAATGGGGGCATATTGTTGAACTTGAGCGACAGGACGGGATCGTGTTTCAGGTTGAATACGTCACTCAGGAAGCGTTGAATAATCCGAACCATCCGTATCGTGTGGAACTTAAAACAAGAGGGGACCGCGCTCGCGCTTTACAAAAGGCGTATAAGACAGATCGTTCTGTTGATACAGAACGGCGCGATGCGTGGAAGTCGTTTTTTGAGTTGAAAGACAACACTGTTTTGTCTTTTGCGCATCCTTTCGCTTTGACATCACACAAAAGCCAAGGTTCGTCGTATCGCCGCGCTTTTGTTGACGCTAACGACATTGAGAACTTTTCGTCTCGCGGCCTCTATGTTGCGGCAACGAGACCGAAAGAAATGCTTGTCATCTGATTCTTTCAGGTGTAAGCAAGGTGGTGAGCGCCATGCTCACTAAAACGTAGAAGCCAAAAAAGGAGAAGGTTCCAATGGCAAAAATCAAACTCTCGAATGTTCGTCTGTCTTTCCCGTCGCTGTTCCGCAAGGCAACATTTGAAGGGAACGAAACCAAATATGAAGCTACCTTCATGCTTCATAAGGAAGAACACGCCGATGTCATTGCTGAGATCAAGAAGCAGATCGCAGCAGGTATCAAAGAAAACCTAAAAGGTGCAAAAGTCCCGGCAGACAAGATCGCACTGAAAGATGGTGATGAGTCTGGTCGTGATGAATATGAGGGTTACTATACCCTCAAAGCTGCTAACAACAAGCGCCCGAAAGTCATCAACCGTGACAAGACCCCTCTGAGTGAGGACGACGAAGTGATCTACTCTGGTTGCTACGTCAATGCTGTCGTTGATCCTTGGTATCAGGCGAACGCATACGGTAAACGGGTCAACTTCAACCTCCTCGGTGTTCAGTTCTTCAAGGACGGTGAGCCGTTCGAGTCTGGTTCTGTCGCTGACGATGATGACTTCGATGAGTTTGAAGTCGGTGATGACGACTTCGACATTTAAGGTCATATGACCCTTAGCGTCAGGCCATATGGCCTGACGCTTTTAATATAAACGCCAGTAACGGAGGACACCCCTCAGATGGCTACATTAACTCTCGACGTAGAATGTTATAGTAATTTCTGGATGACAATGTTCAAGGAAGTTGGCTCTGACAAAACCCACACCTTTGAACTCTATGATGGTTGTGATCTAAATCAACCTGCGTTGTCGCACTTGATGCGCAACAACCTGACCATTGGCTTCAACTCCAACAGTTATGACCTGTTCATGATTTCCGCTGCGCTGAACGGCTTTGAGAATGAACGCCTAAAGCGTCTTAGCGATGAGATTATCACTAGCGGTCAACCAGGATGGAAGATTGCCTCTAAGCGCGACTGTGAGCCGCCTCGTAACGCTTATGGTCGCCCTCTCTGGAACCATATCGACATCATCAACGTAGCGCCGGGTCAAGCCTCCCTGAAGATTTACGGTGGACGCCTTAGGGCTCCGAAGATGCAGGACTTGCCAATCAAACCTGATACAATGATCTCGCCTGAGCAGCGCGAGGAACTACGCACATACTGCCTCAATGACCTTGAGACAACGGAACTGCTCTATACAACGCTGTCAAAACAAATGAACCTGCGCAGAGACATGAGCAAACAATATGGCATCGACCTTCGCTCAAAGTCGGATGCGCAGATCGCTGAGGCTGTGTTCCGTAAGGAGATTGGTGATCTGGAGGATAGGCAGGTTCGCCCTTTGCGCAAAATAGACATGCGCAAAAAGTATCGTTATCTGGACCCAAACATAATTAGGTTTAAGCGCCAAGACCTGAAAGACTTGCTTGTTCGTTTGACCGAAGAGCAGTTCCCATTGGCAGATACTGGTTCGATCAAGCTGCCCGATTGGCTGCGTGATACGAAAATTGAGATAGGTAACTCTCAATATCAGATGGGTATTGGTGGGCTACACTCTTGTGAAAAGAAGCGTCACGTTATTTCACAGGGTAACATGATCCTGCGAGATGCTGACGTTGCCAGTTACTACCCTTCTATCATCTTGCAACAAGGTCTGATCCCTGAAAACATCGGCGCTGGGTTCACGACAATTTACCAAAGTATTGTGAATCGTCGCTTAGAAGCCAAACACTCTGGTGATAAGACAACAGCAGATGCCCTAAAGATTACAATCAATGGCTCATTCGGGAAGCTTGGCTCTAAGTATTCTGCTCTTTATGCACCGGACCTTCTGATCCAGACGACGATCACCGGGCAACTTGCTTTGCTCATGTTGATCGAGCGGCTTGAAGCGGAAGGGATTTCTGTCGTTAGCGCCAACACCGATGGGATCGTGTCTTACTTTCACAAAGACCTTGAGCGTAAATACGACGAGGTTTGCTGGGAATGGATGCTCGACACATCCTACGAATTAGAGTTTACCGATTACTCTGCGCTCTACAGCCGAGACGTAAACAGTTACATCGCTGTAAAACCGGATGGATCAGTCAAAGGTAAAGGGGCTTTTGCTGCTCCGACCCTGATGAAGAACCCTCAGTTCGTTGTCATCAATGAGGCGTTGTATGCGTACCTGAGCAAAGGTACGCCTATTGAGGCGACGATCAATGCTTGCTCTGATGTGACTAAGTTCCTGATGGTCCGTAACGTGACTGGCGGTGCTGTATGGAACGATGAGTATCTGGGTAAGGCTGTGAGGTTCTACTACTCAAAAGAACTTGGCGGTGACGACTGCATCCGATATGCCAAGAACGGCAACAAGGTTCCGATGTCGGATGGAGCCAAGCCGATGATGGAACTAGAGGATAAATTTCCGGCTGACGTTGATCGACAACGCTACATTTACATGGCAAGAGAATGTCTGAAGGAGTTTGGTCTATGATTAAGGCGATCGAGACACGTTATAAAGGTTATCGTTTCCGCAGCAGGCTTGAGGCTCGTTGGGCTATAGTGTTTGACGAACTTGGCATAGATTGGGTTTATGAGCAGCAAGGGTATGTTCTTCCTTCTGGTCAAAAATACCTACCTGACTTTAGAATCTCGGTTTGTGGCCTAAAGGCTTGGGTTGAAATAAAAGGGGGTTTGAGTTCTGAGTTTGAACATTTTGATAGTAGGATACAGATACCTTTACAGTATGTAGGTAAGAAAAAGACAGATGAATTTGCATCCGAGTTAGTGAAAAGAGGGGGAGTTATGTTTCTTTTTGGGGATATACCAGACCCATACACTGATGATATTTTACTTCAAAATCAAAATATGTTTGTGACTTCTTATCGAGATGGTTCTTGGGTTTCTGGAGCAATGGTTGTTGAAGAGCGTTGTGATTACATTCCTAATTTTTACACTTCAGACATGTGCAACAGAGACGGGCAGTATTTAATGAACGGGCAAAAAGAGGTCGATTTTGCCTCGCAAGACCCCTTTAGGGTTTGGTGGCCAACCGAGGCTTATGAGAAAGCCCGTTCAGCGCGTTTTGAATATGGGGAAACTCCAAGATGACCCTTGAGAAAAATGTAGAAGCCGCTCTGGTGCGCCGTGTGAAGGCGCTAGGTGGTCTCTGTGAGAAGTTTACCAGTCCGGGGCGTAGGAGCGTCCCGGATAGGCTTGTGACAATGCCTGACGGGCAGATCATCTTTGTTGAGTTGAAGCGTCCTGGAGGTAAGCCGACTGAGGCTCAGTTGAAAGATCATGCGAAACGCCGTGAACTCGGATGCGATGTGCGTGTGATTGATAATCTGGAGGATGCCCGTGCGTTTGAACCGTGAACACCTACATGACTATCAGAACCGCGCTATTGATTTCATCAAAGATAAAGAGCGTTGCGGTCTGTTCTTGGGGATGGGGCTTGGTAAAACCACCTCTACGCTCACAGCTATCAGCGACTTACAGGATAGTTTCTCTGTCCAAAAAGTTTTGGTCATAGCTCCGCTCCGCGTTGCCAATAGCACTTGGGCACAAGAAGCTGAAAAGTGGGAGCATCTGAAGCACTTAAAGGTTAGTGTTTGTACTGGACCTGAAAAGGCTCGTCGCTCTGCTCTACACCGAGAAGCGGATGTCTATGTCATCAACCGTGAGAACGTGACATGGTTGGTCGATCTATACAAAAAGAAGTGGCCTTTTGACTGTGTGATCGTTGATGAATCGAGCAGTTTCAAGAATCCGTCAGCAAAACGCTTTCGGGCTTTGAAGAAGGTCTTACCTTACACCAACTACATGGTGCTTTTGACAGGCACACCATCGCCCAACAGCCTCATGGACTTGTGGCCTCAAATGTATTTGATTGACTTCGGTGAGAGCCTTGGTCGAACGATTACCGGATACCGTCAACGCTTCTTTGAGCAAGACTTCACGGGGTATCGCTATACCATCCGTGAGGGTTGCGCAGATAAGATACACAACCTGATCTCTGATCGCGTCATCTCTATGAGTGCGGAGGATTACCTTGATCTGCCGGATCGCATTGATCTGGAGACGAAGGTTGAATTACTTGGTGTGATGAAACGCTACAGGGAACTCGAAAAAACGCTTCTTACAGAACTAGAGACTGGCGAAGAGGTTGAAGCCGTGAGCGCAGCGGCGCTCGCCAACAAGATGCTCCAGTTTGCAAATGGCGCTGCGTATCACGATGAGCATAAGAATTGGGCTGAAATCCACAAAGAAAAATTGGATGCACTTGCAGACATCGTTGAGGATAATCCTGACGAAAACATACTTGTAGCCTATAACTACAAGTTTGACCTTGAGCGTCTACAGAAACGCTTTCCGCAAGCAGTTGTCTTGGATAACGACCATGAGACTATTGAGCGTTGGAATCGCGGTGAGATCAAAATGCTCTTGGCTCATCCTGCGTCGGCAGGACATGGCCTCAACCTTCAACGTGGAGGTGCAATGTGCGTCTGGTTTGGGTTGAATTGGTCGCTCGAACTCTATCAGCAATTCAACGCCAGACTTCATCGTCAAGGGCAGACAAAGCCTGTGCGCATTATTCATATTGTCGCTACAGGTACTATTGATGAGCGTGTTCTAATGGTTCTGAAAGACAAAGACGCTACTCAGGCGTCATTACTCAATGCTTTGAAGGCGTGAATCAACCTTCTCAAACACACCTAACGCCTTCGCCATCTTAATCACATCCCCCAGCGTTCCAGCGCCGCCTCTGCCGCTGCCTGATCGTCACGGATGCGCAGGACGGTCTGGCGGGTGACGCCGTTGTCACGGGCAACGCCGGACACCGTGACCCCATTGCCCAGCGCCGTCACGATCACATCCAGCTGGTCGCGGGTGTAAGACGGTTTACGACCACGATATGGAACGCCGCGTTCCCTTGCTTTACGAATACCCTTTTTTATTAACTCAGAGTGGTTGAGGCTTGTATTTAGCCCATGCGCTTTTCTGTGGCACTTATAGCAAAGCGGGATCATTAGGTCGTCTGGACAACCTTGGGACTTCGGATACAGATGGTGCATTTGGATGTCATCTATTGCGGAGCAGCACGAGCATTTCATAACTGAACCAACTCCTCCACCTTCTCATAACACCCCAAAGCTTTAGACATTTTGACGACGTACTCCCACTGCTCAATCCAATCGGGTGTGATGAGCAGATGTTGCGCATGTTCGCGCACCCAGAGAATTGCATCTAGTTTGTCACATAGGTTGATCCATCTGGCTTCTTTGTCGTTTGGCACAGGCAGATCAAACTTCTCTGCTATATGCGCCTCATACCGTTCCATCATATCCTTCACCGCACCTTGCTTCATCGGGCCAGGCATATCTCCGGTAAAGACCTCAGCAGCGTCGTGAGTGAGTGCGCAGGCGATGAGATGGGCTGACGGTAGTGGGTGTAGCATCAAGAGAAGCATGGCTACACGATGGCTGTGAGAACCTACGTCATCGCCGCTCTCACGCAGTCCACGCTCGATGTTAGCGTGCCACCGCTTTACGCATCCAGACTTCCAAAGAATTGTGTCGGGTTTCATCACGATTTTCCTTGATTGTTCGATCACAGTCGTGCTAACACCGATTCACGATACGAATCAAGGAGAACCGAACATGCAGACGACATTCACCGCCATTGAATCCTACGATCCTGCTGACTTCCCGCAGTTTGCGGCTCTGTACGCAGATGAGGAACTTCACGTTGAATGTACGGCGTCCGGTAACGCTGTACGTAACGACTACGGTGTTCCCGGCTCGCCCGTCTGGTATGACATCGAGGATATTACCATTGATGAGTTCGTCATAAACGGTGCCGTCTACACATGGAAGCAACTCAACAAG
>Ga0209953_1000474_pt1 | contig 14205 bp, 26 predicted proteins | sample SalPonred_H2O_MG_FD_185713 | JGI IMG/M metagenome (GOLD analysis project Ga0209953, IMG submission 185713) | Salt pond water microbial communities from South San Francisco under conditions of wetland restoration - Salt Pond MetaG... | ecosystem: Environmental > Aquatic > Non-marine Saline and... | reverse complement strand
CGCAAAGAGGATCTCGAAGCAGCGCGAGAGGATCGCCAGCGCATCCATGATATTTTGGCAGAGATCCAGTCCGATATAAAGCAACTGATCGGGAAGGTGGGGAAATGACCAGCCTGACTCAGCGAGATGTTGACTACATCGTGGTCCACTACACGGCCACGCCGGTGGAAAGCGACTTCAGCGCGGCGGACATTGACGCCATGCACAAGCGGCGCGGCTGGGCTGGCATTGGCTATCACAAGTACATCCGCAAGAATGGCCTGATCGAGAAGGGCAGGCCGCTTACGGTGCGCGGCGCGCACGTCAAAGGCCACAACCATAATTCTATCGGGATCTGCTACGAGGGCGGCGTCCATGCGGATGATCCGAACACAGGACTGGACACCCGCACAGAAGCGCAGAAAGAGGCCATGACACGCGTGATCCGCGAGATGCTTGCCCGCTACCCTGACGCGCAGGTGATCGGCCACAGAGACATGCCCGGCGCGGCCACGCAATGCCCAGGCTTCGACGCGGGCAAGTGGTGGGCAGAAGTCAATGCAGGCTCAAAGAAGCGCAAGTCGATCAGGCAGTCCACCACCATTCAGGCGGCAGGGGCCACTGGCATCGCAGGCGTGACCGGCGTTGCCACGGCAATCGGTCAGCTTGACCAGACTGCGCAATACATCGTGATCGGATCTGCCATCTTGGCGGCGGCGGGCTTGGCATGGATCGCACGGGAGCGCATCCGCAAGTGGGCGGCGGGCGACAAGTGACTTGGCTCTACACCAAGCTGGGGCGCGCGCTGGCGGGCGTTGGGGCTATTCTGGCGGCGCTGGGCCTTGCATACCTCAAGGGCCGCTCACAGGCGCGTACAGACGCCGAGAACGAGCAGGTACGCCGTCGGATTGATGCCATGAAAACAGCAAAGGATGTCCGCGATGATGTGGAGGGTGATTCCGATCTTGCTAATCGCGCTCGTGACTGGGTGCGCTCCGACGACGAGCGGTGACTATTGCGACATTGCTTCGCCTTTGTATTTCGGCAGTGAAAAAGTCGTTAAATACCTTTCACAGCACGATACTATCCTTCTGCGCGAAATTGTAGTACACAATGAAACGCAAGCGGAATTATGCGGCGGATAAGGCATGACACCAAAGCAACGCGAGGCCTTAGACGCGCTGGAAAAGCATGGCAGTCAAAACAAAGCAGCCAAGGCGCTCGGCATCGGCAGATCAACTTTTCAAGAACATCTCAGCCGCGCAAAGCGGCACTTAGACGCTGACCCGGCGGTTAAGCAGGCCATGAGCAGCGCAGGAATGCAGGACGCAGGCGTTTTGCACTCAGGCTGGATCAAAACAGATGAAGCTAGTCTGTACTTCAAAATGCCTGCGCAGGAAAGCGGCCAAGACGTACTGGCCGACATTAAAGACTATTTCACAGAACTCCCTCCGATCCCGGCCATTCCTGCGCCCAGCGGTGAAAATGACGCCGACCTTCTGACGGTCTACCCCGTGCCTGACGCTCACATCGGAATGCGCGCTTGGGGCGAAGAGACGGGCGAGGACTACGACACCGACATCGCAGTGCAGCGCATTCGTTCTGGCATTAGCGACTGCGTGGCGGCGTCTCCGCCGTCCTGCGAGGCCGTTGTAATCGCCTTGGGAGACCTGCTGCACGCCAACGACCAAACGAACATGACGCCCGCCAGTAAGCATGTTCTGGACGTGGACACGCGGCATCATAAGACGCTTGACGCGGCGATTTATGCAATGGCCTGCGCGGCGGAAATAGCGGCGCAAAAGCACGAAAAAGTTACAATCGTTATTCAAAGAGGCAACCACGATCCAACGTCCTACATGGCCGTCATGTTTGCTCTAGGCGAGCGGTATAGAGACAACCCGCGCATCGCCGTGCAAAAACATCCTGGCGAGTTCTTTGTCTACCAATTTGGGCAATGCCTGATCGCGTCACAGCATGGCGACAAGGCAAAAGCCGAACGGCTGGTCATGCACCTAGCCGATCAATGGCCGGAGATGTGGGGCAGTACGCGGCATCGGTATTACTTCACCGGACACTTACATCACAGCCGTTTACAGGACGTTGGCGGCGTGCAAGTTGAGCAACTGCGCGCTGTAAGTGCGAAAGACGCCTATGCGGCGTCTCACGCTTATTCTGCCAAGTCAGAAATGCAGGCCGTGACCTATCACAAATATCGCGGCGAGATTAGTCGGCACCGTGTGATTTTTTAACTGACCAGATCCGCACGTCGGCTTCCTTGGCATCGTTTGACTTCACAAGGCCGAGTTCACCCATGCTGCGCATCTTTTGCGAGATGGCTTGCGGGCTGAGTTGATAGCCTGCCTTGCGCATTTTGTGCTTTAGGTCGCCAACCGTGGCTTCTTTCATCCCTTCAAGGCATGACACAAGCGCTGTGTCTATCTCGCTGCTTTTTGCTGGTGCAGTTTCTGCTTCATCTTGAATAGGCCGCTTGCCGCTCATGCCTTGCTGCATACGCTGATTTTCAACTGGCGCAAGACGGCGCAAGGCTCTTTGATAGTGGATCTCGAAAGATTCATTCTGTGGCATCTGTTTCTCCTCTCAAGGCTCTTCCTCTGATCTCGTTCACCACGTCCTTATTCCCCTCGGCCATACGGATGATCGTCTCAAGCTGATCCCATGTAACCCATAGCCGTGGCAGCGGCACAAATCCTGCCTCGCGCAGCGCCTTTGCGCCTTTGCTTTTGAGTTCGCTACCGTTGCTCATTCCTTCCTCCCCCACATGTAGACAAGGATCGCACCCAGCAACCAAGGCACCGGCTCTGGATGCAGAATGGCGGTGATGGCCAAGGCGATGCTGATGAGCGCGCAGATCAGGCGGAAGATGTCTTCCAGGTCTTTCATGGGGTGTCCTTTCGTGGCTTACGCATGGTCAACGGCGCGCGCTGCAACAGCGTCTAGTTTTTGAGCGAGCCTTCGCGCAGTCGCGTCATCTGAAAAGGCAAACCAATGGAAATGCCCGTCACGACCAAGAAATGATAAAATTATTCTATCGTCCGCCGCGCGCGTCACCTCGATTTGACCAACCGGCAACTGCCCATTTGGTTTTCGTTTTTTGCGCCAAAAGAAAATATCAAAGCTCATCACTCACCCCCTTTCATCTGGTCGATGCTCATATAAGCTAGGTACTTGGCTTTCATGATACCTCCTCCAGAATTTCAACCAAAACGTCCCGCAGATAGTCCTTGGAGATCTTTTCAGGGACAAAGAGCGCGACATTGGCATCTTCGTGGGTGTGGAGGGTGCCGTTGGTGTCGGTTACGTCGTGGCAGAAAGTAATCGCCCACCCCCCGTCGCCGTGGGTATACAAATTCGCATCGGTCTTCGCGATTTTTGGACCGGGGGGCAGGAGGGTGTATGCCTTTGACAAACCGCCCCTTGGTGTGCCGTCAAGGTGGAACGCGAACGCCCTGTTAGGGTTGCCGACCAAAACACACCACGCCGTATCGAGAGAAACGGCCACGCAGGTCCAATAATCTCCCTTACCGTTCTTGTAGGTTTCGTACTGTTCAATAAAGTTCTTGGTCATGCTTCTTCTCCCCAATCTTTCTGGTCGCCATACCTTATGGCTTGCTCATACCCGGCGTAGTATTCGTCCACCTGTGCGGGCGTCATGTCAGTCTTTTCAATGCGGTGGCCGTTGTCTTTGTAATGTGGCTCTTCTGGCCTGCCGTAATAGGCGTCGGCGTGGCCCCGGTCAAAGGGGCTTCCGTGGTGTTGGGTGGTCATGCTTGGCTCCTTGCTTGCTACACCTCATTCATACACGACCACACACAACGCGCAACACAAAACCCGCTTGCGTATCAAAATAATTCGCGCTACACACCTCTGGTCCGGGTACGGTCACACACATCAACATGCAATGCCAGGCACTGGTGCTGTAGATTGGTCAACGTGCTGCAAAATGCGCCAACATTTAGCCGACCGCGCCCGGACACGATTATCCCGTGTTGCATATCCCCTCCCGCTGCGCTAGTGTTGCGCAAACTCAGAGGAGCGAGACATGAACAAGACAAAAGTCCTTCACTGCCGGATAACGCAAGAACAGCATCAAGCCGTATACCAAGCCGCAAAAGCCGCTGGCGTATCTATGACGCAGTATGTCCTAGCGGCTGTGCTTAGGGCGGCGCAAGATGCCGAATAGCAGAAACAAGGGTGCCACGTTCGAGCGCGACGTTGCCAAGATGCTGAACGACGAACTGGGCATCGGCTTCAAGCGTGACATTGAGCAGTACCGCGCAGCCGACCACGGCGATCTGGTGCCAGACGATCCTGACTTCCCCTTCATCGTGGAGTGCAAGCGATATGCCAGCGGAACAGGCTGCGCGCCACAGTGGTGGGCGCAGGCTCAACGCGCGGCAGACGCAGCGGGCAAGCTGCCCTGCGTGATCTACAAGTATGACCGCCGTGACATTCGGTGCGTCGTGCCGTTCACGGCGTTATACGCAGCTTTCGGCAGCGAGTGCCGCTGCGACCACCAAGCAGAACTCACGTTTGAAGCGCTCTGCTATCTTGTAAGGGAGATGATGTGATGGATAGAAATGATGTAAAACGCACGATTGGCCAAGTTGCTGACGCGGCTGATTTGCTGGAAATTGCTTTGCGCAATGCAAGAGCAGTTTTTGAGCATGAAAAATGCCCAGAACCTCACAAAAGATGGGACGATATGGTGGATTTGGCTGGCTTAGCGGCTGGCGAAATAAACTGTGGCGAGTTTGGTGAAGACATCACAGCAATCATTGCGCAGCTTGAAAAGCTATCTGCGGAGTTGCCGGAATGAACGGCTTTGAAAAGCACGGCATTGACCACCTGTCAGCGTCCAGCATCAATCTTTGGTCAAACGCGCCAGATGTGTGGATCATGTCCTACCTATTCGGAAAGCGCACACCTATGGGGCCAGCCCCGTGGCGCGGGATCTGCGTCGAGGATGCGGTGGTGCATACGCTGATGGGGGGTAGTGAGGCCGAGGCTATCCAGATGGCGCACGACAAGTTTGACAAGCGGTTCATGATCGGCGACGAGGCGACGACCAAAGAGCGAGCCATGATTGAGCCGATGGTGCAGCAAAGCGTCGAAGAACTCATGGAGTTTGGCAAGCCTGACTTCGCGGACGAGAAAAGCAAGCAGGAGAAGATCAGCATCACGGCCAAGGGCGATGGGTGGTCGATCCCGGTGATCGGTTTTTTGGACTTGCATTTCCCCCAAAAAGGATTAATTGTTGATTTGAAAACGACAAACAGGATTCCGTCAAAAATGTCTGACGCTCACATATTACAGCGATGCATTTATCAGAAGGCCATGGGCAACGCTGCGGTAAAGTTTCTTTACGTGTCGTCAAAAAAGGCATCTTGGCTTGAAGATGGCGACGTAAGTGTCGTTTTGGCGCAGGCGAAAAATCAAATCTCAAGGATGGAGGCTTTTCTTCGTCATTGCGATAAAGAAACAGCAAAAGCCATTGTGCCAACAAATAAGGCATCATTTTTCTGGCGTGGATCAGAAGATTTGTGGGAGCAATTTTATGGAAATTAAAGTGACCAAAGAGTTAAACGCCAAGTTTGATGAGCGATACGAGATTGTCTCAGAAAGTGGTTGTTGGATTTGGACCGGTTCTTTGGGCAGTCACCCCACGCACCGCTACGGGAATCTTTCAATAGGTAAGTCCACTAACTACAAAGCGCACAGGTATGCAGCCGTAAGGTTTTTAAATGCAAATCTGACATCTAAAACTTTTGTTTGTCACACATGCGATGTGACTGAGTGCGTTAACCCAGATCATTTATATGTTGGTTCTGCCGCTACTAATGCGGCAGACAGAGATTCTAGGAAGCGCAATACATATCTTTACGGCGAAGATCATAATATGTGCAAAATATCTGAGCGTGATGCTAAAGATATATTTTTGCAAGAAGGCAAGCATAAGGATATAGCGGATCAATATGGTATTGCACGCCCTACTGTTACAGCTATAAAGACAGGCAGGTTGTGGCGTCATGCTACAAAGCATTTGGGTGGCTGTATTAGGCCTCCACGAAATAAAATAACTGCAAAGGAAGCCCAAGAAATTTTTTGCAAAAATGGGACACACTCTGAAATTGCAAAAGAATACGGCATATCTAGAACTTCTGTTAGTTTGATAAAAGCCGGAAAAAACTGGCGACAAGCAACAAAGAATTTGCGCGAAAGCGTGAATGCCTGACCGCTGGGCTACAGCGGCCAACAACGTCAACAACGAAAGGCGACAACAATGTTCAACCTAGACCTTGGAAACGACTCATCCTCTGGCCCATTTCTGGCGTGGAGCGCGCTCGGCACACGCGACGGATTGGTTCCGGCCCGCAACTTTTACATCAGAAGCACAGACGGCAAAAAGCCATACGACGCAAGCAATGGCATTGTGTTTGACATGGATGCGCTCAAGACAGGCTGGCAGCACAGTGAAGGTGCCGTAGGCGTTCCGCCGACATGGAAGTGGAACCCAACCGTATCGCAAATGATGCCCAAGCCCGGCGATGACTACAAAAAGGGCTTCAGCGTTCCCGTCGCCATCGGTGGCGGCGAGTCGGCTGTGTTTGAACAGGCAGGCGCTTCCGTGTGGCAGGCGCTTGAGCAGATCGCTCCCATCCTTCAGCAACGGCCAGATGCAAAGAGCCTGCCAATGCTTCGCCATGTGGATTCAAAGTTCGTGCAATTCAATAAGGGAAGCACCGTTGTTCCGGTCTTTGAACTGGTGAAGTGGGTAGACCGCCCTGACTGCCTAAAGGAAGGCGCTGCGGCTGGTATCGCAACTGAACCAGCGCCAGCACCGCAACCGGCTCCACAGCCCGCTCAGGCGGCTGCACCGGCGGGCGACGTTGAATTTTGAGGTGATGAAAATGAACGAAGAAGATGTGGATATGGTCGCTGACCGACTTGGTGATATAGCAAGGGCACTTGGTGACTCGCAATATAGTGACGGCAATGTCTCTGCGCAAATATCACAACTCAGCAAGGCAACGGAAAATGTAGCAGATGCGCTTAATCGTATTGCCGACGCCATAAGCGGAAAATGACAGTATAGCTTCAAAGCTATATCCAAGGGCGGCGCTTCGGCGTCGCCCTTTTTTGTTGGGGTGCTGTTGACACCTGTTAAATGTTGTGCAAATTAGGTAAGGCACAAAGGAGAAGCAATCATGCTTTTAACAGATAAGGAAGTCGCGGAGGTGTTCCGCGTAAGCAGGACAACCATCTGGAACTGGGTCAGGTCAAATGATCAGTTTCCCAAGCCCAAGCGGTTTAACGGCGCAACTAGATGGATCGCAGAGGAGGTTAATGCCTACGTCCAGTCTGGGGGCGACAATGATGACGGATAAATACACAAAGCCAGAAAATATGACCAAGCTGGCGCACCGTGTCGCCGACATTGGTTATCACCCTGTGCCAATACAGCCGGGTAAAAAGGGGCCAACTTTCCCCAACTGGCAGGCTTATGAAGCCACCCCAGATAACATAAACAGAGACTTCCCGCCGCAAGGCATCGTGATCGGATGCAAGCACGACAATCTCGGCTGCATTGACATTGATGTTTATGACGCCGACTTGGCAGCTAAGATCAGAGACGAGTTCCTGCGGCGCTTTCCAAAGGCGTTGGAGCGCGTAGGTCAGGCACCAAAGACCGCAATGGTGTTTCGCTTGCCGGAAACGTCCTACACGATCAGCAACACCGAAAAATACGAAAAAGATGGCGTCAAGGCGCATGTCGAAGTGCGGACCAAGACTGGCCAAATGGTGGTCTATGGCAAGCACCCAGACACGCAAAAGCCTTACACTTGGCCGCGTGGCGACTTGTGGGAGACGCCGCTTGAACGCCTGCCAATGCCAGGCGAGTGGGAAATTGAAGAATTTCGCAACTGGGCCGATCAGCAATTGCGTGACTGGGCTGGCGTTCAGGCCGAGCCGGAACTTGCCCCCACCTTTAAGATCGACCTCGGCTTGTATGCAGGCTTCAGCAATGACGAGCCGCCCAAAGAAGAAGCGGTCAAGGAAGCTCTAAGCTACATCCCAGCAGATCTACAGCACGACGACTGGGTGCAGGTTCTAATGGCGCTGCACGACTACTACAACGGATCGGCGGTCGGGCTGGAAGCGGCAAAAACCTGGTCAAGCGCATATGCAGATTTCAATGCCAAGGAAGTTGAAAGCAAGTGGCGCAGCTTCAAAGGCACAGGCGTCAGCTACAGCACTCTTTTTCACTACGCCAAGCAATATGGCGCAGACCTCTCGGAGATCGGCAGAAAGCACCGCACAGAGCCGGTAGAGCAGATGATGCAGGCGAGCCTGCCGCAAGCAGCTAGTGCGCCTGAAGCGCCCGCACAGACGATCAGCGTCGAAGATAAGCCGCAAGCCGAGTGGCCGACTGAGGTTGAGGAGATCAATGCACTTGCATTACCTCGCCGCCAGTGGGTCTACGGCACCACATACATCCGCAAATACGTCAGCGTAACAGCATCGGCAGGCGGGATCGGTAAGACCAGCTTGGCGACCGTTGAGGGCTTGGCAATCGTCACAGGCAAATCATTGCTGGGCGAAGTAGTGAAAGAGCAGACCAACGTCTGGATAGTAAACCTAGAAGATCCGGTGGAGGAGATGCAGCTTCGCCTTGCAGCCGCCATGCAGCACTATGGCATTACGCACCCGCAGATCTCTGGGAAGCTGTTCATGGATGCTGAAGACACGATGGAGATGGTCATGGCCGCAGAGGGCCGAGACGGTTTGATCCAGAACGACGCACTGCTGGAATACATGGTCAAGCGCATAAACGAACTCAAGATTGGCGTTCTTATCATTGACCCATTTGTCAGCACGCACCTAGTCAACGAGAACAGCAACGCCAGCATCCAAGCCGTGGTTGCAATGTTTCGTAAGTTGGCGCGTCTGACCGGCGCGGCCATTCACATCATTCACCACGTCCGCAAGGGCAACGGTGAGGACGCGACTGTGGATAGTGTGCGCGGCGCTGGGTCTCTGATCGGTGCGGCGCGATCCGCGAGGGTAATTAACAGGGTGACAGAAGACGACGCTTTGAGGCTTGGCGTAGACGAAAAACAGGCGCGCGGAATTATGCGGGTTGATGACGGAAAGGCCAATCTTGCGCCGCCAGCAGAGAAAGCCGTTTATCGCCAAATGATCGGTGTGCAGCTAGCCAATGATGAATGGGTCGGCGTTGCGGTTGAGTTCAAGTTGCCAGATTTATTTGAGGGCATCACGACAAAAATGACCCGCGCGGTTCAGGATATTGTCGCTGGCGCAGAGGCAGAAGAAAAGCCGCTGCGGCAGAACATGCAGGCCAAGCAATGGGTCGGTAATGCAATTGGCCATGTTGTTGGATTGGACCCCGAAGATAGCGGTCAGAAAAAGCGATTGGCATCTATGATTAAGACTTGGATCAACACAGATGTTCTTCGCGTCGAGCAAGTGCCTGACAAGAGAAATGGCCGGGAAGCGCCGTGCATCATCGTCGGCGAGTGGATCAGATCGGAGGACATGTAATGCAACTAAAAGTAAGTTCCGCACTTCCGCACCATACCCACTGCGGTAGTGCGGAGGTGCGGTAAAAAAGCCGTGTTTTTCTACCGCCGCACACCCACCCCCTTTAGGGGGGTGGTGCGGCGGAAGGTGCGGCATCAATGAAACAGAGGTGCGGAAGATAAAACCACCGCACCGCCAAAGTGGAGAACTGGTCAGATGAAGATCAAGGCGATACAGACGCAATATCGTGGCTATAAGTTCAGAAGCAGACTGGAAGCGCGCTGGGCTGTGTTTTTTGACGCTCTTGGAGTCAGATGGGATTATGAGACTGAAGGGTATATGTTGCCTTCAGGTCCGTACCTGCCTGACTTCTATTTACCCGAAATAGCTGACGGTGTTTGGATTGAAGTGAAATCGGACGCACCTTTAGCTAAAAACAGCAAAGAACAAAAAATGTTGGAAGAGTTAGTAATTGAAACTCAAAAAGATGGCATGATTGTTCGGGGCGTTCCACTTGAAGGTATGAGCAACGATGACCCGCATTACTACGATCCACTTGGTGCCGAAGATGGCTCTGCGTACTGGATGCACATATACCATGAGCCAATAGACGGTTACAGGGATTCAGAATGCGGAGCAGATGGGCCTTACTTGTTTTGCGTATGCCCCCAATGTTTTAAAGTTGGGATTGAGTTTGATGGTCGTGGCGCTCGCGTGTGCCGCTCTAATTGCTCGCGTAAAGATTCACCTGTTTGGGATAACGCGCTTTCAAGAAAGCACCCAGATAAGGCTTATAGCTGGTTTCACCCCAAAATACTGAACGCTGCCAAGAAAGCCCGCTCCGCACGCTTTGAACATGGCGAAACGCCAAAATGACCAAACGCCCAACCAAACCAAAGCGGCAAAAGAAGTCAGATCGCCTGATGTACGCAGGCATAAGCAAACAGGAAATGATGTGTGATATGGCACTGGCACCGATGGACAGACTGGCAGAACAGATGGACGCGCATTGGGGCATTGACCGGCTGCCCGAACTGGTAACACCCGAAACAGCCGCCAAATATGGATCGGCAATGGCCAAGCTGAACGCCGCGATTGAGGCCAACGACCCAGCCGAGGTGCAACTGCGTGCCGAGGTCGTCATGCGCGGCTTGAGCGCGATGGACGCAGAGGCTAAGCGTCTTGGCGCACAGCCTGCCTCGCCCGATGTGTGGGAAGTTGAACTGAACGGCGAGACTGTCGGCATCATGCGCGACGCAAGAGGCTGGAAGGCCATACAGGCGCAGCGGCCCGATCTGAGGCTTGTCACCCTGCGAGAAGTCGCAGCGGCGCTGGAGGCCTGGTCACAGAGCGTACCAGCGGAATATGAGCGCGCAATCAAGGCCAGCTTTGGTGACGAGGCCGAGGTTGTCAGCTACAAACGCAAGAAAGACATCGACGACCCAATTCCATTTTGAGAGGTGACGACATGAAAAGATCAGACGTGCTTTACACAGCGGACAGCTTAATCAATGGGGATCGCGCAAAGGACTACGGCGAGGCCAGCGAGAACTTTGCGGTCATCGCGCAGATGTGGTCGGCGTACCTTGGCGTGGATGTCGAGCCGCGCGACGTGGCTCACATGATGGCATTGCTCAAGATCGCTAGGCTGCGCAACGGCCCGCACGATGACTCGTCGTGCGATGGGTGTGGGTATCTGGCGCTTGCCTCGGAACTTTCTGACTAAAACCCCTTGCAACACGTTCCGGCATGACGTACCGTGAGCATGTAGCAAGCAAAAGGAAAGCAAGACATGAAATACACAGACATCCCCAGCCACCTCGTTGCCATTCACACCGCGCTTGTCGAAAAAACCAATGAGCAGCCTTTTCTTGATTTGACGCTTATCGCAAGCCAGTCTGGAATCTGGACCATTGGATTGTACAGGGGTTACAACAACGGCGACTATCGGCTTGCCACGATCAAAGGCGACAGCCCGCAAGAATGCATTGAAAATGCGTTGGGTTTTATTGCAGACATGCCGGACGGTGACGAAGCAGCAAAACGAGGCTGGCAAAAGAAGCTGGGCGCGGTCATTGACGAGGGCCATGATTTGAACTTGCCCGATCAAGTGATGCAGCCTCTGCGCGATAGTTCTGCGGCTATGACGGACAACTTGCTGGCGTCACCCAAGTAACCCGCGCCAGCCTCTTCCTCCCTAGGAATGGCGCGGCAACTGCCGGGGCGGTGCGTCCTTGCCGTCCCGGCCTTTTTGAACAAGGAGAAGACAAGTGAAAATAAGAGACATCATCACCGACATCATCGCAGTGGCGGCAATCTTTGGCGGCACATACGCTGCTATCGTTGTCGGGCATGGAATGGGGCTTTAAAATGACCACTAAGCAGATCGCAATAACCAACAGCCTGCCAAGCAAGGCGACGTTCGCTGTGACGACCGAAGCGCCAGTGACCCAGGTCTATATCCCCAGCTCCGTCGGTTCCGTCGTGAATCTTAAGGTTGGCAAGACCTATGAGGCCACCTTGATTCCCAACAACCACGACAAAAACGCATCGACGCCTTGGTTGGCGATCCGTGTTGAGCCACCTTGTGAACCGGGCGATACATTTCAAGACGTTCTTGATGCGCTGGGCGAATGGGAGCATCCTGTCTTCCCAGACGAGATTTTGACGATCGAGGACCGCTTGCAAGCGGCTTGGGGGCAGGGCTTGATCGTCAAGGTAACGGCGCAACAAGGTCCGAGCGGAAAGACCCACACACTCTGGACAGATGAACTTGAGAAGGTGTAAGCAAATGACCGACTATTCAATCAGCGCTCACAACTACAACCCAGACCACGAGCATGACAAAGCGCACGAGATCGACATGCGCGTGTTATCCCAAGCAATCAAGCTGTCCGATGCGTTGCTTGACGTGAAAGCATCACGGCTTGGGCATTCGGAAAATGATAACACCGTGGGCCTTGCCGTATCGAGGTTGCTTGACGCGGGCTTAATTGCAGAACACAGCGCAGATCCGCGCGGCTGGCCAACCTACCGCGTCACAATCGCTGGGTTCAAGGCCGCTGGGGTCAAGCCGCCGTTGTGGGTGGTGGGAGACAAGACATGACCAGCCTCAAGAAAAACATCCTTGCTATCATGCCGCGAGACCTGACACTGACCGCCGTTGAGATCGCCCAGGCCGTCACGGCGCACAGGGACATGGTACAGGAGGCGCTGCACGAACTGGACGATGAAGGGCTGCTGATTATGCGAGGAGGCCGCTACAGGCTGTCCAACGTGGCGCTTGCGGATCGGGAGGCGAGCCAATGAGGTGGAAGATTGAAACGCAAAATCAGAGGTTCTGGCGGATGAAGGAGCAGGGCGAGCGTCGGTTCGCCCTGATTCCGACGATGATGGACGATGGCACCTTGCTTTGGCTTGAGCATTACTGGGTGTATTACGACGGCCCAACCCCAATGTTCCCTACAGTACGGAAGGCGATACGCCTTGAAGACGCTAAGCCCGTTCAAAATAAGCGCCAGACGCATCCAAGCAAAAAGTAGAGCGCCGTTTGCCTTGCGGAAAAAGGCGCACCAAGGTAGGATAGCCCCATGCCAGTCACGTTTCACATAGGCGACCAGATCGAAGCCGACAGCACAGATGCTGTCATGGACTTTGTGCAAGAGCAGGTCGAAAACGGCGCGGACGTGGATGATCTTATCGCGTCTATGCTGTGCTGCGTTGCCGCTATCTTGGAAGCGAGTGACGTGGAAGACGAGAGGTTGCAGTGACCAACTTCAACTTTCAGTTCAACTCCAACCTGGCGTCGGTCAATGCCAAGCTGGCGAACTTGGCTATCCGACAGATCCCGTTCGCGGCGTCAAAGGCGTTGAATCAGACCGGCAAAGAGCTGATCGGCGTCAACAAACGCCAGATGAGCAGGCGGTTCAAAAATCCTGTTAGATATACTCTGAACGCCTTTCGACTTGTTCGCAGCAGCAAGACAAACCTTGTTGCCGAGGTGCGGAGAAAAGACAGCGGGACAGGGGCGAACAATCCTGCCAGTGAGAGGAACTATCTTGAGCGCCAGCAATCCGGTGGAACACGTCGTCGCAAAGGTGTTGAAACCAAGTTCAAGTCCCGGGTGCGTGAAGTCTCAAATATGCAGTCACTATTACCGACATCTCGCACGGCTGTGCGGGGGCAGAACATTAGCAAGGCAAGATCCGACGCAATCTTGGCGGGCCTGCAAGACGATGGCAAAGGTTATCCTAGATACTTCGCCGCAAAAGCGGGGTCGGGAAAGTCAAAGACAGGCGGCATTTACCGGGTCAACAGCCCAAAAGGTAAGCCGCAAAAGCTGTTCCACACCAAGCCAAACTTGCCAGCTTACAGCAAGCGGCTGCCCTTCACAGATTACATGACAAAATCGGCAAGGGTTATCTTCAAGCGCGCAATTCGCGCTGAGATGCGCAACGCACTCCGGACTGCCAAGTTCCGGTGAAGTCCTTCTCGTGATGGACTATGCAAGATAGCGCGCGTGACAGTCGCTTGCACCAGTCGCGCTATGTCCACCCATGAAAATCGCCAACGGCCTATAGGCGGGGCGCACAGCGCGCCTCACGCGGGTTCTGGCCATGCAACGGGTCCTCCTGAAAGGATCGCCATGCGGGTAGTTCGCGC
>Ga0209953_1000473_pt1 | contig 14216 bp, 27 predicted proteins | sample SalPonred_H2O_MG_FD_185713 | JGI IMG/M metagenome (GOLD analysis project Ga0209953, IMG submission 185713) | Salt pond water microbial communities from South San Francisco under conditions of wetland restoration - Salt Pond MetaG... | ecosystem: Environmental > Aquatic > Non-marine Saline and... | reverse complement strand
TTCTAAAACTTTCACGTATGCTATCGCCTGTACCGTCATTACCCTCGACACCGATATCAACTAGTTGTCTTGCCATTATTCATTTCCTTAAACTGCTGGATTTAGTAAATCCATATCAAAATTTACGCTTACACCACACCCGCAACTGGATTGTGCGTTTGGGTTTTTAATTTCAAAATTTGAACCTACTAGACTTTTTACATAATCTACTTCAGTTCCGATCAAAAACATTGAGCTGGTTGCACCTACTACAAAACGACCTGTGTGATCTGTATGCACAATTTCATCACCTTCTTGTAATTCTGAAGGATGATCAACGGTACCCCATTCATATTCAAAGCCTGCACAACCTCCGCCTTTTATGTTAAGACTGATTGCATAGCAGCTATTTTCTTCACAAAGTTTATCAATCTGTATCTTAGCTGTTTCTGTTAGTGTACAAATACTCATGTTTATAACCTTTCTGATAATATTTATCGAACATTTTTATAATCTTAATGTAAATATAGTTATGTTCTTGGGTGAGTATTCAAAAAAAACACGGCACACTAGACAGAGCAAGCTGGGTACTGAACACGAATATTTCCGTGAATCTACTATGGCGAGATTTAGATGTGACTGTTGCAGTGAGGAATTTGTTCGGCCTAGAGGATCAATGGATCCGAAGCGTCTTAACAACAACTATTTTCATGTCTGCAAAAACTGTGATGCTAAACGATTTGCACAAAAAAGAGGTGTGCAGGCAAAACAGGTATGGAAACTGTCTGCCAGTTCAGATATACCTATATCAAAATTATGATTAAATAAACAAAAGGAGATTAAAATGTTTAATTGGTTAAAAAATTTATTCGGGGTTAAAAAACAAGAACCTCTTGTGTTAACTGATCCTATCAAAACTGAGGATGAAGTTAAGGTAACAGAAAGGCCAGCAAAGCCTACACCTACGAAACTTAAAAAGCCTGCTGCAAAAAAAGCACCTGCAAAAGAAGAATCAAAACGTGGCAGAAAGAAGACTGGAGTTACAAAAACTGATCTCAGCAATATGAACAAAATTCAACTTGAAGCTTATGCTAAGAAAGAATTTGGTATAGACATAGACAGACGTAGAAAAAAGTCTGACCTTGTTGACGAAGTTTTAAAGTTAGCTGAAAAGTAATCAACGCTGAGAATTTATCTTAGCTGCTAACTGTTCAACAGTTTTTGATTCACGAGCCTGCTTTCGCTCTAACACAGCCAAAGCAGCTCGTGTTTTCTTAAGCTGTTCTTCAAGACTGTGTACATATTCCAGTGTTGGAATTTCTTTGTTAGATCCGTCTTCTGCAACCATTGTAAAACGATCTACGCCCTGTGCTCGTAAACCTCCTGCTACGCGGTTGGGATTCTTTTCTACTTGAGGTTGAGATGTAGCTGTGCTACGTCCGTACATTTTGTTTAAATAGCTCATATGGTATTTATTCCTTCATTAGCCACAGTGTATAATATTTCGGTGTAAAGTAGAATTTCTCCTTGAGAGGATCTCCTGGCCCTGTTACTACAGTGTGCACAACAGTCGCTGGTTTTAGAAATAGACTTCTGCCACTGCTCCAACAAAATGCACGAGGATTGAAACAGATTTGTTTTTGACTCACATCGTCTGTGCGGTTACGAATCATCCAATCTGCAATTTCCACTGTGTCAGGATTGTACATATCTTTTCCCATTGTTTTCATATCACGTAACCGTAGCCACTGTAACCAATACAGTTGTTTGTGATCGTTTGCTGTTATCCAGCGCAGTTTGAGATTGGCTTCTTTGTTACCAAGAGTATTATGCATTGATAGACAAAATATGTTCTCCGCCGAGCTTCCGTTTAGCATTTGCCTGTTTCCATAGTTGCCGTGATGCAAGGTTTTTTGCTTTCGATTCTGCCATGATATCTGCTGTATCCCAAAAACTCAGTGCCCAATCGTTAGTAACAGGATTAGGATAATAGTCACTGTGTGCTCTAAGCTTCTGCTTTTTATGTCCTGCTTCAAGCAGTGCTGTCATGTCGGGCAAGCTATCGTGTGCAAAGTCTGAGGGCAAATGTTCGTCCCTGCTGTATGAATAGTGAATCGCAGGACGCACACCGCGCCACGAATCTACTACACGACGATATCTATCATCTGTGGGTTGAATGTATTCACCTGTGCGAATCCAGTGGTGGTGTATATCGAGGACAAGGGCAACGTCTCTTTCAAGTTCAAGCGAGGCGTCGAGACCCCACGAGTTTTCGTCGTTTTCAATTGTAATGCAGTTTCTTGCCTCTGGCGTGAGTCTCGATAGGACACGCTTGATACCTTCTGGACCTTGCCGACCGGAAATGTGTACGTTGCATTTGAAGTCTTGGAAGCTGCGACCGTAGCCCATCCATCTGATGGCATCCACATGATATTCAAACTCCTCTATACTACGATTGACAATATCTGGATTATCGCTTGCGAGCACAGTAAACTGACCAGGGTGCATACTGAGGCGCACATCAAGGCTACGTGCGATTGCACCCACGCGACCAAACTCTCGTTCACAGTACCTTCTGACATCTTCTTTACGCCAGAAATAACTCCAAGTAGACTCAGTATAAACAGGAAGGACATCACTGCCCAAACGGACCATTCGTAACTCATTAGGTAAACTCCCTACATATTCTATCAGTTTGCGATAGGATTCGATATTGTGTTCCATCAACTCCCAAAGGCGTTGTTCTGCTACTTCGCGAGTTTGACGATTGAGCCATGCAACAGTAGTTGACCTAGTGTTAAGTGGCCGTTGATAATCCTCAAGCAGACGCTTTTTCATAGTCTGGTTAGGATGCATATATTTACAGGCAAAGCCGATTCGTTTATGTGTCATAACTTACTTTACACGGTATTTGAGTGGATGTCAATGCCAATGTTGCTGGCACCATGGATCAACACAGTCATGTGGATTAGGATCACCATGAAATACTGCTACACTGGTATCGGGTTTGATATCAGGTTCGCCTGGCGTAGCAAAGTTTCGCTTGCCATTTTTGCCTCTTGTCATCTGTGGTTTGTTACGCATTTCCCATTTATAGCTTTGTATCCATTCTTCGGGCCAATATTCAAATCCTGTCTTTACTTGATTTCTAATCCAATCTTGATCTCCATGAAATCTTCTGCTGTTTAAACTGGGATCTTTTACAAATTCTGAATAAACATGACTGTGCTGACCTGTGTTAAGCCTGAATATACTGCTGTTAAACTTGTTATAGTTTTTAATTCTACATCTGTTGAAATCTCTAATGATCATAAACTGTTCAGGATTGTATGTGAAGAGATTGTCAATGTTACGAAACACAATTACATCAAGATCAATAAACAATATAGTTCCTTGTATACACAGCTTAGGATCAAAGAAAAAAGGCTTGTACCACCATCCCTGTATCTGTGCAGAGAATGGCAACGACTCTGTTCTTATATGCGGGTCTAAGCCCTTGGTGTCTTCTGTAAAGCACACAAATTCATAATCCAGAGTAAGATTTCTATCTACCATTCGATACAGTGTGTTTACATACTCAGGACCGTATTTTTTTCCAAACTTCAAACAGGCAACGTATCTTTTTGAACTGTGATTTGTATCAAGCACAGGAGAAGACTTCTGCATCTTCTCCTGTGCTTTTCTTACCTTGCGTTGTTCTTTTGTTTCGTCTGGTAGATAGTTTTTCATTTAGCCTTCGTATATTGCCGAGTTGGCTTCGTGCTCAAATACTTCTGCACTTACCAATCGTACACTGCCTTCTACTGGATAGCGACTGTGCTTGTTCTGTTTCATTTCTTCTAGCAGTTCTGCCATTTTGTCATAGCACATCTTAGCAAACATTTCGCAGCCTACGCCTTCAACGACACGCAGATCAACAACACCTTGATCGTTGTAACCGCCTTGGATTTTATCTAGAGTTTCGAACAGTTCTCTTTCGGGATCATCTTCGGCAATAACCAGCGTGTGATCAAACATATACTCTGCCCATTCTTTGAACAGTTTTAAGCCACCAAAGTCCATTACCCAATTTCTACTGTCAAGAGTGTCGCTTTCAAAGATCAGTTTGATACCAATTGAATATCCATGCAGTAAGCTACAATGACTGTGTGTAGCACGCCACTGACGAAAGCAACAGCTCAGACCTCTGTCGTTGCCATAGGTTTTTGTTGAATAAAATTTAGCCATTTTATACTCCTTAGTTAATGGAGTGTGCGGAATATTTAGAGAGGGAACGAACACTAAGTCCTCTTAGTTACATTATATTGCAACATATTTACCCTGTCAACAAAAACATTAGATTTTTTCCAACTTGTAGGTTGTTCCCAATCTTCGGGCTGATGTATTACAAACTCGGTGTTGTTGTATATCTCAAATACTTTACTGATCTGATAAATCCAGTATCGAGGATCAACTGCGGCTTTGTTTTCTGCTGCATAATTTTTTGTTCCTTTGTAAACATTGTTTACTCTATTGTTTTTGGAATACAAATCAAAACCTACAACATCTACGCGATTAATCGTTGTTAACTGTGCAGCAAGTAAGATAGCATACGGACCACTTCCCCAATGCCATGCATCGTCCCATCTCTGTATTCCAGAGTAAGGCAAGTCCGGCACAGGAAAAACATTGTTGTGATCTTTGTATCTACCTAGCCACTGTGTTCTAGTGTAGATCCTATTGTGTTCAGACACGGCTTCTTCTAAAGTTTTGCGATCCGCACAAACTAGATGATCTACTTTGAGGTCTCTATGAGCTGCATTACATGCAACCTTGTTTCGATTGATTTGAGATAGATCTAAAAACTTTCTACTTTCGCCATTGCCGATTACTAGCATTATTAATCTTTGTAATCTTTATGTATATCTTTTAGATTGGTTTTGATATCTTGAAATTTTTCTCTAGTATCAATAAACATTTTTGCCAGCTGACTTACTTTGGCAATTGCCCACCACCACCAGAATACACTAACTGTGAAAAATACCAAGCCGCCTGCTATTATAGATTGTTTATATAAATCATCCCAGCCGACTAATTCAAAGAAGAACAGAGCTGCAAGTGCTACAAAAGGCACTGTCCAAGCTGCAAATGCCCAAAGCTTTGTTTCGATTATAATTTTTTTTGCTTTTTCGTCGTCCATGCTCTTGCTCCTTGGCTATATAAATATTTATAGCCAAAGTTCAAAGAATTAACGACTAATATTACGCAGATATTTGTCCAAACGGTTTCCACTCGCCTGGTGTACCGTCTCTTACACAGATCCAACCAACATAACCAGTAGGCTTAGGATCGTCGTTCCATACAACGTCACCTTTTCGATATGCGCCATTTTCTGGTGTCTTGCTGTCTACTTCGAATTTTTTACCTTGGAATCTAACTGCACCGGCTGTGCTTAAATCAACATCAGGATTTTTAACATTTACACCAAGTTTACCAGTTACAGAAACTTTTGAATCGCCGCTGCTTCCTAAGACTATGTTACCAGTTCTTGAAATAGAAATCCTAGCAGTGTCATCTGTAACTATTTCTAGATCATCAGTTGTCCAGTTTCCTATTCTAGTGTTAGGACCTTCAACGTCTACAATAAACTCACTGTCTAAGCTGACTATGCTTAGACTGGCATTAGGAGACTCTGTGCCAAAACCTAATCGCTGTGCTGCTGACGAATAATAGATATAATCATCTATAACAAAATCGCCCTGTGTCTTAAGATTTTGCAGTGTACCGACTTCGGTAAGATGACTTTTTCTTACGCTGCTTCCTAATTCACCCTTTCTCAGTACAGCAGTATTGTCAATTGCATAAAACGACTCGGCACTCAAATCAATAGTTTCTGAGCTCCAGATTCTGTCTGGATTTGCACGATAAACAAACTGTTTTGTTGGACCCGAACCTTTCCAATATATTCCCTTGCCGTAGATACCAGTCTTATCTGGATGAAACTCCAGTGGTGAACTTCTTTCTATTCTAGTATCAGCTACAAGCTCATCTACGTGTAGCTTTTTCACAGTCAATTCGCCAGTTACTGTAGCATTGCCTTCAACAGTAAGAGAGCCTTTAACAGTGTTGTTGCCTATCAGTGCTTCTGCTTTAACAAACTTTGTGGTTATGCCTTTGTCGGTTACTACAAGACTCAGTTTTTGACTGGTATCTTTAATACCAGTGCTTTCAAACTCTTGAATTTTACCTCCCAAAATATGGTCACCAGTTAGTGATCTTTTTGGTATAGGTTTAGGCTCAGGTGATTTTTTAGCGAGGCTTTCAAAGGCCTCTTGTAAAGCATCTAATCCCTGTTTTAGTTTGACTGAGTGTTGATCATTGTCCATGTAAATATTTATCAACTTACACGAAGAATTACAGTATCGCTGTTTAGCCTTCCGTTCATCTTAGTTTCTACAGCGTTGATTTCGTCAAGAAACTTTCTCAGTTTAATCTTGCCTGCTTTTTTGAATTCTTTGAGAACTTCTTCTGGCTTGCGTATAGTTTTCTGCAGGCTCGCTGTTTCACTAAAACCAACAAGACTAGTTCCTTTTACAGTCATACTAGTAACGTGCGAGTCTAGCACATATTTTCCGAGCTTACGTGTTTTAGTATTAAACACCCATACTTCTTGACAATCAATTAGCTCAAGAGGATTAACTGATGCAATTTGATACTTGTCGTCCTTTTCCTTGTATTTGAGTTTGGCAATCAGTTTTTCTTTCGAAGGTGCTTTCTTTACACGAGACTTGCGTGTTGCTTTGGCACTATCGATAACAAGATCACATGCGCCCATGAGATTTTCCAATGCTTCGAGCCACTTTTTAGCATCTGCTTTTTTAACGTGTGCATAGCCTTCTCGAATTTGCTGTGCTTGATCTGCTTCGTGTTCGTCTTTGATCTTTTTGATCTGTGCCGGTGTGGGCATGTCCACAATCACTTTGGCTTCTTCTAACCAACCTTGGTAATACTTTTTGATTTTGCGAGCGTGTGCTTGTGTTACCTTTTGATTTGAAAAGTGTGCAGTAAAATCAAATCCTTTTGGGTCAAACTTTTTAGGATCTACAATATAGCCTTCGAGCCATTCTTCAATTGCATCGCAAGCATCCTGTGACTGTTCTGAAATACGTTCTTGAATTGTAGGAACATAACCTTTTTTAGGCTTTTCTTCTTCTTTCTTTTCAGCAACAGCTTCTCCCTGTTCCGCCAGCTTCTCAAGAAACTGATCAAACGCTTTGTTATATTCATCAGGAATAATTTCTGGAGCAGATTCTTTCAACTGAGCAACACAGGCCCAGTGACTGTATGCTCCTAATCTCCAGTCAGGCAGCTTGTTGATAGCGGAGATTTTTTCTTTTGCAAGAGTTTTTTTAATGTATGCTTTTACAACGGCACCCCACTCACGATTTTCGACTTCATAATGAGTATAGTATTTTGCATTACGCCAACTGTCTGTAGGAATAGCTTTCAGTCCTGTAACACGACGTGCTGCACGAACTGTTTTCTTTTTGCGAGTAGTTTTAGCCACAGATGTATCTCCTATTAAAACTTGATATTAGCACATTCACTTCTGCTTGTCAAACGTGCGTTTGGATCTTCCATTGCATTGGAACATGCATTTGTCAAATCATCAAACATGCTTTTTGTTAATTTATTTTGATATTTGTATAAAGTATTAACATCTGGAATAACTGCCCATTCAAGATCAGGACAATCTTTCCAATCGTTGTAATGAAATCCTGAGCAAATTCTTCCTCCATTGCGTTTGCCCCTTTCAAATTCTTCTTTTAGTCTGTTATAAAACGGTGGCCAACTTGCTGGAAAAGTAGCAATCGCAAAAAGATAATGATCAATAAATACTCCAACAGCCATTTTATATTTAAGCACATCTTGCAGTTTGTGTTCTGTGATATCGTTGAATGTACCACCAAATGTTACTTTATTACTACTGTTAGCTGATACAAAGTTTGTTTTAATTTCCCAAGGAGAATTGTTGTTATCGTATGCATCAGGACCATTGACGTCTGTGCAATGATTTAGGTCAAGAACGTTTGCAACGTATTCTTCTTTGATATTATAACCTGTGCTACTTGCCAAAGACGATTTTAGTATGGTTAAAAACATATCTTTTAACTTACTATCTTCATGGACATTTAACACATTATTGATAGCAAAGGGGTCGTAAATTTTAGAATTATTAATTTTAGGTGTTAAAGAATTCACACTCGAAGTTCGACGAGATTTATTATATGCTCGATCATAATTGTTGATGCATTCTTTACAACGAGAATTTCTATTGTGCTTTCCGCCTATTTTTCTATGAAATTCGTTTAGAGATTTAACTGTATTGCATTTAGTGCATACTCTTTCAGTTACTTCTTCTTTATTGCCTTGAATTACTGTTAAATTATTTGCCTTCATTTTATTGCCTTTCATTTTAATATCTTCATTGTAAGTTAAAATTTAGATTTGTCATTCATTTTCTGTGGTACTGCCACATGTAAGCATTGCAGAGAGCATGTACAGCGCCTTCTGTTAGATCAGTGTCGTGATCGTGCTGTAGATGCACAGGGTGTCTAAGGAATCCTGGCGGAAACAATCGCCAGTTGATTTTTGTATTTTTTACATGTTCAGCCGGCTCGCCGTCCAATGGCTGTTTGCACCAATAGCACAGTCCGTTCTGTTCGCGAATATACTGCTCGCGAATCTGTCTGCGAGTTTTTGGATCTGCTCTGCTGTATCGTACTGGTAATTTATAATCCATTGCCGTATTTCATCCTGTAAAAAGTTTCTTTTTTTGGAGGTAATTCAAATTCATATGTTACTATGGATTGATAGGGTCCTGGATCGTATTCTTTACGTATCTTCATATCTGTACAATTGTTGCACAGATATTGCAACCAAGGCATAGTACCTGCCCATTGCCTAAGATGGGCGTAAACGTCTTCGTAGGGTTCTATTCTAAACTCAACAGGTATCAATCTTCTATGTCCTTGCCCTGTGCTACCATGTCTAATAGAATACGATAGCGTTCGTATGCTTTTTTAATGCCGGGATGTTTTTCTCTCAAGCTGCGCTCAAATGCAAGTTTTTGCTCAAATCGTTTGGTAGTTGAGTCAAACTGCTTCTGATCCTGCCAGTGTCCAAGCAAATCTAATAGACGCTGATAATCCGATTCGCGCAAACTGATATCAACGCTTTCTTCTATACACACTTGTTGATCATACGGATCAATTCGGTCGCTAGGGTTAAACTGATGTATGTCAAATTCCAGCGGCACCATAGTATGAAACCGCTTTGCTCCGCGTCCTATGTGTGCATCAAAGTGTGTTGTTAAAAACTTTCGTCCCGATTCTCGATCTCGTTCACTCATAGTTTCTCTCCAGGCGTAAATCCACGGAATGTTTTAAAGCGAGGAAAGCGTAGGCTGTAAGTGCCGTCTTGATTCTGTGTTACAGCATCTGCACGTACTTCCACCAGATTGCCAACAACATCATTGCGAGCAGCCCAAAAACTGGATCTGTTAACATCCGAGAAGCCACTGCCAACATTGACACGAATATCTTTCCCGTCATCAGTCCCAGCGCATACCAGAGCCCCGAGTCTTCCTTCGTTGCGTCCTGTTCCTTCTTCAACTGCAACAACCTCCAATGTAACTTCAATAAACGGCTTTGCTTTGAGCCACGCATGACTGCGCTTACATTTATACGGTGCATCAACCGATTTTATCATGACTCCTTCATATCCACCGTCTACGGCCGCTTTATTAAGCTCTACAAAGCGTTGTTCACCTTCTGGTGTATCCAGGTCTACAGTTTCCCAGTCCAATGCTGTAACGTGCTCTAAGCGGTCTTTGTGCTCCTCTACCCAAGCATGAGTAATCTCACTGCGAAAACTTTGAGGCTTGTCCCATGAACCATTTTGAAAACAGCCTAGAGGAACAGTATCAAAAAGATGCAGCACAGCGTCAGTGTGCTGTTTTCCGTCTTTGCGATGAATCTGTTTCATAAGGTCTTGAAAATCAGCACTCATTACTTCGCCATCTAACACCAGCGGATACGGCACAGGATGATCTATTAGCACAGCACGAATCTCGTCAATGATGTGTCCAAAGTTGTGAAACTGTTTTCCGTTGCGACTGAACATTTCAACCTTGTTGCCTCGAATAACAGTAACAACGCGAACACCGTCCAATTTGATTTCAATCTGCTTCTTGCCTGTCATTTTCTTTTCGTGATTAGCAGCATCGTGTGCAAGCTGACAGGAAAACATAGGCACACAGTCTGGCACTACTTTGTTCACTGTTTTTTCACTTACGCCACAGCGCAGATCTTTTATAAGAATACGACGGTACCAATCGTTCCACTGTTCTGTAGTAGCAACACTCATTGCCAATTCGATACTGTCACGAGCAGCGTGACCTGTGAGATCTCGACCTGCTAGACGCATTGCTAATTCTACAAAAGTTTCCCAAGCAAGTCCTTGACCGGGTTCTGTGTCTTTGCGTTCAGGAACCTGCTTTACACCAAATGTTACCAAAGGATTTAAAGCCATCTTGACACCTTCAAAGAATTCAGGCAATCCTTCGTCATACGCTGCTTTAAGGATTGCTTCTTTGACAAGTCGGCTGTTGTGTGCTTCAAGTCGCCGAATGATCTCATCTGGTTGTGTACGCATTGTGTATCCTTAAGAAAAGTTAAAGTGTATTTGAGAATTGTAGTTGAACCCCGGCGGACAGTGTTCACCGTCAGGGTCGGTCATCTTGTAGAGATATTCCGGAACGTGATTACCAAAGCGATGGAAGAATTCGTTGCGATCCAGTGTTTCTGCTCCCATGGCATAAAAAACGCCGAATGTTTCTTTGAACTCTCGTCGAGCACGTTCTTCAGCAGTGGTTTTTTCTACTCCGGGATCAAACCCGTTGTCTGTAAAGCTGGGCTCAACTTCGTAATCGTCTAGATCACGTCGTGGCATAGCACGAGTGATTAAGATCGAAACTGATCTACCTTCACCGGTAGCACTGTAGTCTGATACTACATATACGTTTGGATCAGTGCTCATGGCATCCTTTTCCTGCTTGATGTTCAAAAGTCAGCAATCCTTCTCGAGGAGCACCTTGTTTACTGCACACACCCCAATCAGCACCTAAACTGCCTTCCAGTGGAAGAAAGTGTTTACAACCACTGCTGCAATCAGGATAGTCATCACCGTCTGCCCAGCGTAGAACCTCCCCACCGTAGTCAGTATAATCAGTAGGGAGACTCTTTAGCACTTTGAACAGTTCCTCATGCAGAGTCATTCTGTTTCTCTTTGAATACACCAAGGCCCAATCTGCTTTCAGGCTGTCTCAAACCAGCGCGAATAACCAATTCTTCGTTATCGTTGTATTTTACCAACCAGTTGAGATAGTCTGTGGTAAACAGAGGAATGTTTGTAATACGACGCAGCATGTCTTTTGGATATTCATACATAGCATACTGGTCACCGAGATACTTCTTGCCTTTGAGATAGAACCAAGTAGTGCGACGTTCAAAGTAATCTCTAGTCAACGGCTTAAAAGAAACGTCATAGTTCTTGCGCACACTTACAGGCAGCTTGCGAATATCGCTTTCTCTCATGATATAGTGCTTTTTGTACTTCATACCTCGTTTTCCTTTTTGACCGTGTTGATACATCTCGTTTTGCAGCTTTTGAAGAATCTGTTCTTCTTTTTTGAGCAGCGCCAGTTCAAGTGATTCATACTGGTCTCTCAGCTTGTCTTCAATTCTGTTATAGGTCAGCATTTCTCAACCTTGCGTTTTGTATGTTCGTGTTCAGTATAGCTTCAACTGTCGGCGATGTCAACAGGGTTCTTCTTCACCGCAGCAATTCTTTCTTCTTGAGTCATGGGATCTGGCTCAGGTTGTGTCCAGTGTCTTGTTCCCCAGCGCCTGCGTTGATTTTCCTCGTATGTTTCTTCCTTTGAGAGGTATTCACCTGACCATGAATCAATCACATCTGCTATTTCCAACAGGCTTGCGATTACCGAGTTTTTATCGCCCCAGCCGTATTCTAAAAAAGATTTTGAATTGTGCTCTTTGAGAAAATCTGCACGGTCTCTCATTGCTTCGGCTAAACTTTTATTGTTATCCATTGTACCACCTGTCGTTGTATTCTGTCTCTACATGTTGAAGTTTATCTGAATCGAACATGAGAAGCAAAAATACTTCCTGTTTTTCGTTCGCAGTTGAAATGTGTATGTCATGGCTTTTTACAATAGCAACTTCGCCTCTAATAGGAAAGTTTATATGCGAAACGTCTTTTTCTTCTCTAACAGCTATGCCAGCAGTGTATAACTGTTTTATTTCGGTGTCTGTTATACTATCAAACAGTTGCCAATGTTTAATCATTTTTAATTAACCAAATCAAGAATTCATTTTCAAGTCCTTGCTCTTTTGCCATTTGTTCTGTTATTCCATAAGCAGTATAACCAAATCTTGTGTCTTTGTTAAGCTGATTCGAGGCCAACACAAAGTTGCCGTTGATATCTACAAGCCTCGTTCCTGGTGTGATTGCTGATAATTCTTCAGGCGTGAACAGCCAAAGTTCGTTGTCCCATTTGATCATGTTGATCCCCATCTTAAAATAAAATAGTTAGCATCGCCTTGATCTTCGAAATACCAGTAATGACCAAAACAGGCGTAACGATTTTTGATATATCGTTTGCACCATTCGGTGGTAATATCACTGTAATCTTCTATCTGTATCTTGGTCCATCCTTGATCGGTCAGCATCTGCATTTGAATTTTTTCTGTTATTTCTCGGTCAATTTCTTTTTGTAATTCTTTTGCTAACATGTCAGCTAACTCGTCGTTGATATTAATACTATTGTCAACTTCGATATCAACTGAGTATTTTCCTATCTGTGCAACTTTCATTCCGCACCATGCTTTAACAGGAACCATGTTAGTTTTGATTCGTTGCCTGAGAATTTGAGATAACGACGGCCGTCTCTTTGTATCACAGTGAACCCCTGTTCGAACAGCCAGTCTTCAAAACGCTGTTGTTTAGGGCTGTTTCTATATTCACGCTGATAGTTTCCGTATGAATGCCAGCGATTCGGTGTCCAGTCAGGGTCGCTACTTTGTCGGTCTTTGATCAACCATTCTCTATACAGTTGATCCAAGTATTCTGGTTCCAGTATCACATCAACCCCACTTCAGTGTAAAAAACACAGCATGTTGTTCAGTTGTAAAATGATATTCTACTGTGGGATCAGAGTTGCATACATTGTGCGTTGAATACAAAAATGGTATTTTGCAACGACTTATCCATTCTCTTACACAGCCGCCGTCGTGTGGACATTTTAAACTTACTGTATGCTTAAAATCTTCTCTTAATAGCATATTAACCCCACTTTAATATGAACCATATGTATTTTTCTTCGTTGTTAAAATAAAGCGTAAATACTTCTGAAGATCTTCCTTCTACTCTGTCTGCGCCAGTTACATCCTTGAGAAAAGTTTTAAATCCTTTGTAACCTGATTCAGGAACAGCACGACCGTAGTCGATAGAAACATATTTTTGCCACAGTGGACAATTTGAAAAAGCACTAAGCTCGTGTTCTATCATCTGTAACTCTTTCTTGCTATTGTACAGTGTTTCATTTCAAGAAAACACATCAACTCCATTTCAAGACAAATAGAGTATACTGTTTCTCGTTCTCAAAGTCAAGATATTTCCAATGACTGTTTTCTGATACTGGAGAAATTCCGTATTTTTTCTGCCAGCCATGTTCCATCATCTTCCAATGGCTCTGATGAGTTTGTATTGAAGTTCGAGTAATATGGTCAGTTCCGCCTAACTCGTCTATCATATTTCTGTGAGCACGACTGAACTGGTCTTGTATTGTTGAGATTTCTACTCTATATGTCATCTTTTGTCCACCTCAACCAAAACAGTGTAGCATGTTTTGAGTTACTGAATGTAACAAAGTAATCGTAGTAAATGAATCCTTCACTTGAGAGTTTATAACTGTTGCTGTCAAAGGTATCTTTAATCCAAGCAATTTTGTTTGGTATTTGAGAATCACCTTCTTCACCTAACCAAATTTTCATCCCCACCTCAGAGTAAACATCAAATAATCTCGTTCGTCTTTAAATCCAAAGAACAGTTCGTCTGTGCCGCCTATACCGTTGGGTAGATATTGTCCTGCATGATCCTGTATCACACGCTCCCAG
>Ga0209953_1000471_pt1 | contig 14237 bp, 16 predicted proteins | sample SalPonred_H2O_MG_FD_185713 | JGI IMG/M metagenome (GOLD analysis project Ga0209953, IMG submission 185713) | Salt pond water microbial communities from South San Francisco under conditions of wetland restoration - Salt Pond MetaG... | ecosystem: Environmental > Aquatic > Non-marine Saline and... | reverse complement strand
ACTGTTCAGGTGAAATTTTGCATACAGCGGAATCATCAATGCCTAACACCAGTTCTTGACCATTTGGTACTCCAACGTATGCTGTTCTCTTGCTCAGTTTCTTGACATTGATTTTTACTTCACTGTCCCACACAGTAAGTGCACTGTCTGGTTCTGCTGTGTTTATGCCCACACGACCTGTGGTAGTGGTTGTGAGTGTATCGCTAAGACTGGCTTCTCCACTAACTTCCAGTTGTTGTAGTATGCCAAGATTTCTCAGGTTACTAGTGGTTATGCTTGGTCCAAGAGAGTTGATTGTAAGCACAGTGTGTTCACCTATTCTCACTGTGCCGTTGTCCTTGAGAGAAAAATTGTTTAGAAAATTGTCCACATAATCTACTATGTTTTGCTCTACACCGGTGCGAATACTGTTGATAAAATTTGCATCTCCATTGATGCTGCCTTTTACAGTGAGGTCACCTTCTACTACAGCATTTTCTACCACTTCTAGTGTTCGCACCGTAGCAGTCCCTTCGCATACTACCTGCCCATCGTTGACCACAAGTTCTATATCGTTTGCACGGTCAACAATGCCAGTACTGCTGAATGCCTCAATGGTGCCTCCGTGAATTTGATTACCATTGAGTTTGTAATTACCCCAGTGAATATTAGTGGCTATGAGCTTTTCTGCAACACTTTGTTTGATCATGCGTTCAAAACTGTTTTCCACAACTTTTGTGTCTACACCATGTTTGACAAAGTAAAGGTCAACAGCATTTTGCACAGCATATTCTAAGTCTATGCTCTGTACCAGTTGCTCTACTCGTTGCTTGACTAGTTTTTCTAATTCCTGCTCGATATACTCAGCAAGAAGTGAGTTGGTTGATTCCACTGTGTGTACCTCGAAAGTTCTTTTAAGGCTTAATTGTGATTAAGTGCTCGTAATGTTTAACAAACAGCGGCTTGTACAACAAATTCTTCTGAATTTTATAATCGCTGACTCCATTATCGTGCATATATTTTGCCAATTGCTTAAAGTATATAGTCCTGCGTGTTACAGGGCCTAAAATATGTGTGCTGTCTTGTGTGATTGCATACATGTAAGATTGCCATGTTTGTCTATCACTTTTGTTCCATTTTCTACGTTGAAATATCACTACATCATTGTCTTCATTGTAGGCAAATGCTAATGGCTCATCAAAGTGTCTATGATGTTGTGGTAGATTTTTGTAGTCTCTTGCAGTGATAACAATAATGTCATTGGCAATACTGGTGAGGTGCTTACAAGCTTCTATCTGTGCTTCTTCTGTGTGTAGGTAGGTCATAAAATCATCTGCAGCTATTACTGCATCAAATTTTTCACCGGCATTAGCAAAGTCCGGCAACAACTTCTTGGTCATCCTGTCTGCTATGCCAATTTCCTCGCCGTATGCGCGACAAGCTTCGCTGCAGTAACCTATGGTAACATCGTAGCCTTTGTTCATCAGTCCAATTGGCACTAAACCAAACCCTAAACTCAAAACAGTTTGCGGCTTAACGTTTTCGTTGGCAAATGCACTGATCATTGTACCAGCTTTTTTCTCAGCAAGTTCATCAATTTTATCGTTCTTGCTGGCAAATTCGCCAATGAATTGATAATATGCGGCATAATTTGTTAACATGTTTACTTTTTCCTTTACTAATTGTATTTATTACAATATTGCTAAAGTATTATACACGTACCAAATCTAAAGTAGTGCAATGATGGCCGCCGCCGAGCGTTCTACTATGTCTTAATTCGCATCCTATGGTGTCTACTCCATACTTTTCAAGTTGCTCTCGTAACATATTTTGATAGGGATCGCACACTACTAAATTTGGATTTACTGTGAGGAAATTAAGAGCTATCCACTTACTAGCATAAGGATAATTGTAAAATCCTTGTGGTACCACTTGATCAATGTAAATTTTATCCCAACTCTTGAACACTTTGGGACAATTATCCTCACTGACACGGCTACCGTTCAGCACAACCAATCCTTCTTTCACAGGACTTATAGTGCTGTCAATATGCACACCCTGATAACAATCAAGTATGTGTACACGGTACTCAGGAAATGTTTCTTGTAGCCAATGTGCCCCTGCGAGGTTTCCACTTTCGCTTACCAAATACAAAAGGTCTTCGCCTAAACGGCATACATTGGCTGCATCAAACACAACTTGTGAATCTTCAGGTTTAATGGTTCGTTTGGCAAACCATGGATATGCTTCACGCTCCATATCCCTGCAGCCATACGCCATAGGTGTGTCTATGATTTTATCGCCCAACACAAGAAATCTGTCTCTCGGGCAATAGTTGTACATGCCATCGCGGCCTACAAAATCCAGCTGTTCTGGTCTGTGTACTTCAACACCCAAGTTTGTCAAAATGTCCACAAAGTTTTGTAGATCTTCGTTGGCTTCTTCTATGATATGTTGCTCTACCGGTCCTGCCGGAACCGGTGTATCTTTCCACAGTGTGGTATCTTCTTGCTTTCTGAAGTCAGGGCAATTTACTGGCCAATTTGCACCAGTAGCGTCACCGACAACAACGCTCTTTAGTGTGCCCCACTCGTTGTTAGTTGATACGAGTGTTTCCATAATGATGTACTGTTATATCCTCTCTGTCTGTCTCAAACTCTCTCCACGGGTCTACCACAATAGAACCGGCGTCTAGTTTGCAATATAAAGCTCTACTGTAGGTGTTTCCTGTGTAACCGTATGTTACCTGTGCATTGTGTGCAAGCAACACAACACCTTTTACACTAGCTGGTACAGAATCTTCTGTTAGTGGATCTATGTATACCGGAGCTCGATAGTGCTGTTCAACATAGTGCCCAACTAGTAAACTGTAGCTACCGTCAATGTATTCAACTTCTGGCTTGTAGGCTTTGCCGTGAATAATTACATCCATGTCTGTTTCTTTGGCTTGTTCAACAAGATACTTTGCTAAATTTTCTGCTTGTGTTTCCCTTGCACTCATGATAGCATTAAACAAATCATAGCCTAAGTCTAAGCGTCTTGCTAGATATCTCAGCGCAATGTTATCACGAGGGTGACAAGGTCCAGCATCGCCCATGCCAGCTTTCATGTATTTTGGTCCTGTGATACGCATGGTTGCACCTTGCAATGCTTCTGTTACCACGTCCACATTGATGTTGCCATTTTTGATTGCAACATCTTGAATCATGTTTGCAAGACCAACTTTGGTGCTGATGAATGTGTTGTAGAAAATTTTAATACTCTCTGCTTCGTCCCAGGTGCCTACATGATATGCCGGATCATTTTGCATGATAGGCTTGTATACATCTTCTATAAGAATTTTTGCATCTCCTGTGACATCGCCATCTTCTGTGCCAATGATTACCATTTCAGGATTTACCATGTCCCACCGTACACTGCCCATTGCAATCAAATATGGATTGTAGATAAACCTATAGTTGGTTGTGAGCGGAGCAAAATGATTTCTAGTGGTGCCTGGCAAAACTGTACTGATCAGCACAACCAAGTGATCTTTGGTACAATATTCATTTAGTTCGGCTAAGATTTCTTTTACTGTAGTATAATCAAAATCCTTGTTGTCCAAATGGCAGATTGGTTCTCTGCCATCGTACTTTTGTTCGTGTGGTGTAGGTGCAGCAATAAAAATTACTTCGCTGTTGGCACACACCTGTTCTACAGTAGGCAAGACTTCTACAGTGTTGCTTGCTCTCTCATAAATATCATAGCCACACACACTGTGCGCTGTGGCCATTTCTTCGGCACAAGGCAAGCCTAGTTTGCCTAACCCTACAAAACCTATTTTCATTTGGACTCCTATGGTAAATTTTGATAACTTTTATTATTTCATGTATAGAACTATACAAGATGTTACTGGTGATAAAGAAGCAACTTGCAGTTATTTATACCCTCATGGGGCCACAACTAAGGAAAATATCTGTACCTTTTCTCCGCTATTAGCTGACACAAAAAATTATCGATTTTTTTTATACGACCAAGAACCTTTAAGTTTGGCTAATGTATCACTTTGTCATCTAGATGAGAGACGAAATGCTTACAAACACAAAATAATTTTTGGCAATTCAGAAGTTGGAATAATAAAACAAGACATATTACTCCACAATAGGCACTTCGTTGATTTGCACTATTTTACACACGGCTTTGCAGCATTAGACTGGTATAGAGCAAATAGATTTTTTTGTCTAAAACAAAAAACCTCTAGGTATGATTTTCTGATCAACTGCAGAGGGATTAATGGGAACAGATCCTACCGGTCTTATCTTTTGGCTAAACTTAACAATAAATCATTGTTAGATAATGCTGTGTATAGTGCTAGTTGCGTAGAAAACAGCCAGCATTATTTGGATATAATCAAAAATGATCACCGCTTTTCTGAAACTGATCTCGAATTTGTAAGGAAAAATTTCCAAATCGACCATGACATCACATATGATAACAATTTCACTAGCAGTGCAAGTGCAATCATTAATGAGAATATCTATAGAAAGGCTAGATTTCAAATCGTTGCTGAAACTTGTTTTTTTGAGGATAGAGTATTTTTAACAGAGAAAGTGTTTCAGCCCATAGCTACCAAAACTCCATTCTTGCTAGCTGCTGGGCCTGGATCTCTGCAGTATTTAAAAAGCTATGGCTTCAAAACTTATGAAGATATTCTGCCACAACAAGATAAAGGACACTGGAGAGATAGGTTAGACAGCATAGTAAACACAACCGAATGGTTTTGTAATCTATACCCTACAGAAAAAAATATAATCTGTGATCAAATGGAAGAAATTGCAGAATTTAACTATAACCACTTTTATGGTGATTTTTTTGATATTATATACGAAGAACTCAAAACCAATATCAAACAAACAGTTGAGTATTGTGACAGTCTACCTTTGGCCTGCAGCAACAACTTTTGATTATTCAAACACAGAGTTGTACTGCTGTGTGCATCGTACAAAAGTGGTGCATTTGCTTAGGTATTTTAATTTTATTGCGCCAGCATAAGTGCAAGTAGAACGCAAGCCACCAAGTATGTCTTTAATAGTATTGTCCACTGCTCCGCGGTAAGGCACAAGAACTTCTCGCCCTTCGCTGCTTCTGTATTCTTTGAGTCCACCAAAGTGTTTGTCATTTGCTGCTTCACTGCTCATACCATAAAATTGTACAAACTGTTTTACTTCTACAATCGGCTTGCCGTCTTGTAGAGTATACTCTTTTTTGTACCAACGATTTACAACATCACCACCGCCTTCGTTGTGCCCGGCAAGTATGCCGCCTAACATTACAAAATCTGCACCAGCTGCGAAAGCTTTAGCCACATCTCCGGGACAAGTACAACCACCATCAGCAATAATATGTCCACCGAGACCGTGAGCAGCATCAGCACACTCAATAACAGCTGAAAGCTGAGGGTAGCCGACCCCAGTTTGAATCCTAGTAGTACACACACTACCAGGTCCAATGCCAACTTTAACAATATCAGCTCCGGCAAGAATCAGTTCCTCCGTCATTTCCCCAGTTACCACGTTGCCTGCAATGATTACTACATTAGGAAACTGCTGTCTAAATTGTTCAACAAAGTCTCCAAAACGCTTGCTGTAACCATTGGCAACATCGATACACACGTATTTAACACCGCCATCTGACAGTTCGTATACACTGCTGAATTTGTGCCAATCACTTTCATTGATGCCAATACTCACAGCAACATTGTTTCTACGCAAGTAATTTTGTTGATCACTGTCGCTGTCAAAAAAAGACACCAGATCATTTACGGCATAGGTTTTGAACAAACAGGTAAACATGCCTTGTTTTGCTAATGCATCGGCCATAGCAAATGTGCCAACACCGTCCATGTTTGCAGCCATAATTGGAACGCCATTGTAGTGTTTGTCTCTGGCGTTGTCTGGAAATTCAGGAGTAAAATTACGAAAAGAAAATTGTCTATATAAATCAACTTCTTTCCTACTAGAAAGTGTTGACCTTTTTGGCCGGATCAACACATCTTTGTAGTCTAATTTAAGATCTTGATCTATGCGCATTATTCACAGGGCTCTAATTTAAGATTGAGTGGAAATCCATTTTTACGAGCAAGTAGCACAACTTCTGTGCCTTTTTGTTCTGCTATTTCGTAAGGGTACTCTGCTACAATTGCACTTTCGTGTTCGTGTATTTCTCGTGCTTTTTCGCTGGCGCCCATTTCATTGTAGTCAAGAATCTCGCACAATGTTTTGACAACAAAATCAAATGTGGTTACATCGTCATTGAGATAGATAATTTTGTACAAAGGAGGTTCTTTGACATCGTAGTTGACTGTGACTTGTTTCTTTTCTTGAATTTCAGTGCCGGGCATGATTTAACCTTTGTAGATGTATTGAATTTTATTTTCCACACCATCCCAATCAGCGGCGTCTGGTAATGGATCTTTTTGCTGAGTGATATTGGTGTAGGTTTTGCTCAACTGCTGATTGAGATCAACAAACGCATTGTATTTTTCTGGCAAGTCGTCCTCTGAATAGATGGCTTCTGCTGGACACTCTGGCTCGCAAAGTGCACAGTCAATGCATTCGTCTGGATTGATCACAAGAAACTCGTCGCCTTCGTAGAAGCAGTCCACAGGACACACTTCTACGCAATCGGTATACTTGCACTTGATACAGTTGTCTGTTACAACAAAAGCCATTTTATCTCCAAAAAAGGGGGGAATAACCCCCCTTGGTTATTGTTATGATTGTTGCGTGATTGCAATCTTCCTAGACTGGATTACTTGCTGTCTTCAGTATATTCGATTGTATCATGGCCTTCTTGAACGTGTCCATTCCAGTCTTTGATTGCAATCTTCTTGGGTTGTAGTTCTTCTGGTACTTCACGCTTTAGGTGTACATTAAGCATACCCAAGTCAAGTCCAGCACTTACAACTTCTACGTGATCAGCTAGTGTAAACTCTCTACGGAAGTTGCGTCCACCGATGCCTTTGTGCAAATAGTTTACGTTTTCGTCACCGCTTGGTGTAGCGCCTTCAACACGAAGTGTATTTTTATCTTGTGTGATATCCAAATTGTCCATGCCAAATCCAGCAACTGCAATGGAGATCATATACTCATCTTCGTTGATTTGCACAATATTGTATGGAGGATAGTTGTTGCTGTTTGCAACTGCTGACTGTGTGGTCAATTGATCAAACAATCTATCCAATCCAACACTAGCACGATAGAAAGGGGTTAAGTTTAGTTCTGTCATTTTTTTCTCCTGTTTAAGCAAGTTTGTGCAAGACCCTTTGTGGCATCTTGCAAGTGTATTTATACAGTATTTTCAACAGGTTGTCAAGAGTTAATATAGTTTTTTAGGCATTTGTGTGCTTTGTACTTGTTTTTGCCAGCGTTTTTTGGCTGCTGAACGAGCTAGTTTCTTTTTAGTGCTGGGTTTAACAAATTCTTGGCGATTGCGAACTTCTTGGATTTTACCGTCGTTGTTGACTTTCTTCTTGAATTTGCGCAATGCTTTTTCTACATTGCCGTTTTCAACTTCTACTGTTAGGCCGAAGTTTTTAAGCCTTAATGGATTTTTCAAAATTTCCCCTTGTTTGTGCAATATAAATTATCGGATCGTGTATTCTGTGTGAACTTAAATGTGCAAACTGTGTGTAATTGCCGTACCAAACACAGTTCTTTTTGGCCAGCAAATAACCTGCTGTGAGGTTTTGCATGTTGTCAGTGTCCAGTAAAATTAGATCACATCCTTGAGCAGTGTTACTTATCCACTGATAATTGTCATCTGTGATAGAATGAATCACTGTGAGTTGATCCAGTTCGGTGTAAAATCTAATAATTTCCACTGTTTGTGCATTACTCACACCAGCAAGCAATATACGCTCGTCGCCGCCGGGATACACATCTGGACTACTGACCAATACTACGTTATTTTCCAAGCTCGGACCTTTGATTCAGCACAGTTTCTACCTGATCTCGTTCTGCGTCAGACAAATCCTCAATTGCATATTCGCCTGAAGAGATTTTGTCTATCACATGTTCTATGTAGTCTTCGTTGTATAGTACGCTGTCTGTGCTGTCTTTTTGTATTTGTATCCACTTTACACCATTCCATTTGTAAAGTCTACTTGGGTAAAAATCGACCCTTAGATACAAATCGCCTTTGCCCGGGTCGTTAGGAAAGGCCACGCCGAAATCCGCATTAGCAGGCGTATCATCTTCGTCGGCTGTTGCAGTTAGTCCGCTTCTGGCTTTTTCCACTAGATCGTATTTTTCTGCCAACTTTTCGATAGCAATATCACGCTTGTCAATGTCTGCTTGCAGGTCTGCAATCTGTTTCAACAACATTTCAACTCTTGCTGTGTTTTCTACTTCTACTTCAACTTCTTTGACAATTTCTTTTTCTATGATTTCTGGAGGTCGTTCTTCGAGTTCTGTTATTTGAGCTGACAAATCTTTGACAGATTTATCCAGTAGTTTTTTTTGTTCTGTAAGATCTGTCACTTCGGCGGATACAGTTTGTAAATTCTGCTCTAACTCTTGTACGGTGGATTCCAGAGAAGTTTTTTCCTGCTGTAGTGTAGCAAGATTTTTCTTTGATTGTTCTAACTGCGACTCAATTTCAATTTTTTCGTTGCTATCTTGTGCCGCTTGCTTGAGTTGTTGTTCAAGACTTTGAATTATATCTTCGTAACTTTCGATTGCCATGGTTATGTCCTTGATTTTGTTTTGCACAGTTGTAATTATGCCGTTGTACTGTGCTGTCAAGCGTTTTTTATCGCTGATGAATTTTTTGTTCCAGTTGAATGTCATTGTTGCAGCCAACACCAGCATCACAGCCAGTGGGTCAAACACAAACACAATGATTATGATCACCCAACGAACAGCCTGCTCCAACAGGTCTTTGTTGGCGTCACCATACACTAGTTCTGCAATGTACTTGATTGGCCCTACTTCTGCTTCGATTGCTATTTGTTCTTTTTGTAAGACAAGTTTTTCTTGACGCAGTTCAGCGATTACATCACTGGCTTCGTCTATGATGGCATTGAGACGCTGGCGTTCTGGCTTTTGTTGTTCGCGCACAGCAATTGCACCCGACGGCCCGCGCACTCTATCATACTCGATTAGGGTATTCACAGCTTGGTCCAACTGACCAATCACCATGTCCGCATCTGATATTCTTTTGGTTTGACGCTGTATTTTGCTGTCTATAACTTCAATTTGAACGCTGTTGTCGCCCACACCCATGGTTTGTTCGATGTGTGCTTTTGACAAAAAGCCAAAAATGCCCATACTGGTGATAAACATCAAAACTGCTACAGCTACCGTTAGGTAGGTTTTGCTTATCCAGGGTATTCTTGCCCAGTAAGTGTGCAACCATATGGTGGTTGCAATTTTACCTACTTCCAGCACACTGCCCATTATAACAATAGGCACAACCGCGGCAGCAAAAATTGCTGTCAAGCCAACAATACTATAATAAGCAGCCACTGCACTGATACTCAATGCAATAAACAGCAGGATGGACGGAAAAAACATATACTATTTACCGATAAAAAATGTGTTTGTCAATCTGTGTTACCACGTCCAAAAACCTAGACCAATTGGGCTGTACATAAGTAGCATGATAGTGTGTGGCATTTTCTACTAATCCGTCATAGCGATTGGTAAAATACACAGTTTCTGCAATCTTTTGACTTTTTATCCAATTTTTCCCCGGATACGGATCGTCTGGTTTTCCGTCACAATACCAACTGAATTGGCAACGATGTTTGACGGGAAATTTTCTACCATCTTGGGTTTGCCAAGTAGGTCCTTGTGTGGTAACGTCGCATATAGTGCTGGGCCAGCGATTGTCGGCTACCCGATTCATAGTAACCAATGCCACAGCAATTTTTCCTGCATCGCTTTCTGTACCGGCTTCAAAATAGATATTCTTTGCCAAGCACATTAATTCTGTCTCAACAAAATCACCTACATCGGCTTGATAGGTTACTTCTATGGTGCTTACTGGCACAGAACCTGTGTCACTGTCGGCTAGATTGGTTGTGGCTATAAAATATGCCATTACCAACGCAACTGCTACAATTGCAGCCATTACACTCTTCATTGCATTTACAATCACAGTTTTTCCTCTATTCCTACAATACGGTTAGTATAGCAGAATAGAGACAAAAGTCAACCTTTGTTTTCCATCAGCTCGACTGCGGCGTCATAGTCCGCTTGACTGATAACACCTTTCTCCAGCAGAACAGTTCTGTTGGCTAGATGCTGTGCTTTAATATCATCTTTGCTCTGACCGTGATAAGGAACAGCTAGGTGTTCTTCTATGAGAGTTTCTGTGAGTGTTTTTCCGCTGGGCAAACGAAAATCTCCCAAAATGCGTCCGAACTTGCCTTTCATGTCTTCGCCTGCTTTGTCTTCTGTGGTAATGAGCTTGGCTCCTTTGGACATAAGTTCGTTGACTCTGGCTTTGGCTGCTTCTCCGAAGAGGTCCTCCACTCGGTCTCTAGTTCTGCTCTCTTCTGTGTCAATGCCCATAATTCTAACTCTTTCATCTCGTAGTGTAACCCCAAACCCTAGATCTATATCAACGTCAACGGTATCTCCGTCAACAACATTCACGACTACTACGTCATATTCATTTTGAATCATTTACTATATCCTCTAACCTAATAGTATTTATTAGAGGATATTGGGTTTTATTGTCCGGCTAGTGCAATACCAGTGGTTGCTTCAGTGTAGCTTTTTTGCACTTCGTCTACTGGTGTTGCAGTCATAACCACAGCACTTTTATATAGTGTGACATGCTTGTCCTGATCAGCTGTGAAAAATCCTTGCATGAACTGCAGGCCTTGCTGGCTGGGTGCTATTGTAACAGGTTTGCTGAGTGTGTAAGTTGCCATGTCACTTTCTGCTAGTTTAGCAACTATTTCCTCACCATTACTGAGTTTAAAGGCAACTATATCGCCGTTTTTATATTGAGAATTTTGTAACATCTATGTTTCCTAATTTTTCGTTGATTTCATCATCTGTCATGTGAAACAAGCCTTGGCAACCTTCACAAAACACTTTACCGTTGTGGTAAATCTGTGGCATGGTCCTGTGACCTTGTTCGATCAACCACTCTCGTGCTGATGTATTTTCTTCTATGTTGATTTCTTCGAACTCCCAGCCTCCATGACGCAGCCGAGTCTTGGCTTGTACACAATACGGACAATTGCTTTTTGTGTATAATTTTATCATAGAGAGAATCCTTTGAAGGTATCTTCTGTGATGTCCTGTTTGGTTCCGCCAATGATATACGATGAAATTTCTGTTTCTTGTGGGGCCACTTGTACATCCGACCCCGAAATCCATTTTTGTGTCCATGGCAACGGATTTGTTCCTTTTTTATAAGGGCTCGATAGATCAACATTGTTCATACGCTTGGCCGCAATATGCTCAACATATTCTTGTAATAGTGCACTATTTAATCCAATCATACTGCCGTCTTTGAACAAATACTCGGCCCAGGATTTTTCTTGCTCAACAGCATCCACAAACATTTGCACACACTCTGCTTCGGTTTCTGATTTAATTTTTGCAAAATCTGCATCATCCGTGGGCAATAGCTTTAAAATTTGCTGAGTGCTTGCTAGGTGTAGGTTCTCGTCGCGGGCAATAAACTTGATAATTTTTGCATTTCCTTCCATCTTCTTAAGTTCTGCAAATGCCCAGCTACATGCAAAACTAACATAAAATCGTACACCTTCTAGAATGTTAACACTCATCATTGCTAGCCATAATTTTTTCTTTAGTTCGTATGTGTCCACTATGATTTCTTTGCCGTTAACAATATGTGTACCTTCGCCTAGCATGTTATACCATGTGGCATACTCTATGAGATCGTCGTAGTATTTTGTAATATCAGCAGCACAATCTGTGATCTCTTTGATGTCCAGCATTTCGTCAAACACCCGGCTTGGGTCAGCATACACATTTCGAATAATATGTGTGTAGCTTTTGCTGTGAATAGTTTCTGAAAACGCCCAAGTTTCTATCCAAGTTTCCAATTCCGGAATACTAACAATTGGCAAAAATGCAACATTAGGCGAACGTCCCTGCACGCTGTCAAGCAGGATTTGTCTTTTGAGATTGCTGGTAAAAATATGTTTTTCATGCTTATTCAATTCTTTAAAATCTTTTGAGTCTTTGGTTACATCCACTTCTTCGGGACGCCAAAAAAATCCCAACTGCTTGTCGGTTAGCTTGTCAAACTGACGATATTTGAGTGTATCGTACCTTTGCATCGCCACACCACCGGCTTCGTCTAGAAACATTTTTGCCTGTGTGTGATTGGTTTTATTGTTGGTATTCAGAACAGAATATGACATGAAATCTCCTTGATGTTACAAACTATATAATTTTTGTAACAATACTTATGCCTTGTAATTGAGATTGGTGCGGAAACAAGGTTGAAATAAAAACAGTATAAAATACTGCGTTTAAGGTGCCTTAAACGCAGGTGTAGAGTCTAAAAACACTGTGATACTAGATCAAGGTTGACCTAAATTACACAACTATCACAAGCTTCGTCGTCGTCATCGGATGGCGCCTGTTTGTACACTTGAGCAAGTGTGTTGATGTCAATTTCACCTTGGCCATCTAGAGTGTTGTTGTAGTACAACTGCTTTCCGCCGTACTTGTAAAACATTACAATGTGCTTAAGCAATTCGCTCATTGGAATCTTTTCATCTTCATAAAAAGCAGGATTATAAGAAGTGTTCACACTTATGCCCTGATCAATATACTTTTGCAACACAGCCATAATTTTCAAGTAGCCTTCTGGACTCTGCTGATCCCATAAAAGATCATATTTGTTTTTGAGACGTCTAAATTCCGGCACCACCTGTTTGAGCACTCCGTGCTTGCTTTGTTTCACACTCACATAGTTACGAGGAGGTTCAATACCGTTGGTGGCGTTGGCAATCTGAGCAGATGTTTCTGCTGGCATCAGGGCCATCAATGTGCTGTTGCGAATTCCTGTGCTTTTCAACTGATTTCTCAGTGCAGACCAATCCATTCTTTCCACATGTGGTACTAATTCGTCTACATCTTTTTTGTAGGTTTGGTTGGGTGTGATACCTGCACAATACTTGGTTTCATGATTTTTTGGACATGCACCTTTTTCCTGTGCAAGATCTGCGCTGGCTTTGATCAACCAATAACTCCATGCTTCGGCCCATTCATCTACCAATTCGAGATTTGGATTTTGGTAACTGGTATCATGCTTTGCCAACCAGTATGCAAAATTGATAATTCCAATGCCCAGTGGACGCCTGTTTTGCGTGCTGCGTTCTGCGGCCTTGATGGGATAATTTTGATAATCCAGCAGTGCATCTAACCCTCTTACTGCCAGTGTACACACTTTTTCAAATTCGCTAGGGTGCTTGATATTACCCCAGTTGACTGCACTCAATGTGCACAAGCTGATTTCGCCATCTTCGTCAAAGATATGTGATAGAGGCTTGGTAGGTAAATTGATTTCACAGCATAAATTGCTTTGGCGAATAGGTGCTAGTTGCTCGTCAAAACTGCCGTGCGTGTTGGCATGATCTACATTCATGAGATATATACGCCCAGTGTCTTTGCGTTCTTGTGCAAATGCACTAAACAGCTCACTGGCTTTAACACTCTTTTTGCGCAATCTAGTGTTTCTTTCTGCTCTTTCGTACAACTCTTTGAAGCGATCCTGATCGTTGAAAAACGCTTCATACACTTCTGGGACATCATGAGGTGAGAACAGCGTGATGTCGCCGCCTTGTATCAGTCGTTCGTACATTAATTTATTGAACTGCACTCCGTAGTCAAGATGTCTGACTCGATTGTCTTCGGTGCCTTTGTTGTTTTTTAACACCAGCAAATCTTCGGCTTCTAAATGCCACATTGGATAATACAATGTAGCTGCGCCGCCTCGTACTCCGCCTTGGCTACAGCTCTTTACAGCACTTTGAAAGTGCTTGTAAAAAGGAATTACCCCGGTATGATATGCATCACCGTTGCGAATTGGCGAATTGAGTGCTCTGATACGACCTGCACCTACACCGATGCCGGCTTTTTGGCTTACGTATTTTACTATACTGCTGGCTGTAGCATTGATGCTGTCGAGGCTGTCGTCTGTTTCGATCAACACACAACTGCTGAACTGCCTTTGCGGAGTTCTTACACCAGCCATTACTGGCGTAGGCAAGCTGATGTCAT
>Ga0209953_1000470_pt1 | contig 14303 bp, 15 predicted proteins | sample SalPonred_H2O_MG_FD_185713 | JGI IMG/M metagenome (GOLD analysis project Ga0209953, IMG submission 185713) | Salt pond water microbial communities from South San Francisco under conditions of wetland restoration - Salt Pond MetaG... | ecosystem: Environmental > Aquatic > Non-marine Saline and... | reverse complement strand
TTGGTCCTATGACGCGCATACCCAGTTCGCGGGCACGATCAACCAATTCGTCTTGTTTGATTTGGCCTTCAGGGCCAATTTCACCGAAGCCGTCGCTGTAAATCGTTAGCAGCTTCACACCGGCTTCGCCGCACGCCTCGACCTGCTCCATCACGCGCTGCCCGTTAACCATGATGAAGGCGTGATCAACGGGCTTTGGGCAGGCCGTCACGGCAGACCAGGCCTGTTCCCCGAGCACCTCGGTCTGTGCGTGATTGACTGGGTAAAGCATCACTTTGCAATCGTGCTGGCGTGAAAATCGCAGCGGTCTGGCGGTGTTTTTTTTGGGATTCGAGGAAACCCCAATCAACGCCACATGGGCAGGGTTAAACAACGCTGCCGATAGCGATGCATTCGAATCTAATATTGTCATTTCGACTTACTCACAATGCCAAACTGGCCTAATCATTTTGTAACTGCGTTGAATGCGTGCGACGCAGCCCAGTCTTTTGCTTCGTCGCAAGACGTTGTCGCATCAATCAGTAACGTTATCACGCGGCACCGCATTTCTGATTGCCTGTGAGATCACACTTACGTCCTGCGGGTCACTTAGGGTGCAATCGGTTCTTGGGGGCTTCCCCTGCTTCCCATCATCTGCGCGCAGTGATAAGGTGCAGTCAGTCTTGGTGTTTGCGCTAAGGCAAATCTAAAAAACAGTTCAGGGAGACGTGACTCATGTTTAGCAAACTATCAAAAGGCCTCGCGGTTGCCACCGCGATTGCATCGGCCGGGCTGTTTACGGCAACAGCACAGGCACAAGCCGATAACTACCCCGATCGTCCCATCACACTTTTGGTCGGATTCTCCCCAGGCGGGGCAACAGACATCATTGCGCGGCTGCTAGCGACCGGGCTTGAGCAAGAACTGGGTCAACCGATTGTGGTGGAGAACAAACCAGGTGCCGGTTCCAATATTGCTGCAGGCCAGGCCGCAAGTGCGGAGCCCGACGGCTACACGCTTTTTATGGGGACGATCGCACAGACGATTAGTCCCAACATCCGCAGTAACCTGCAATACGACACCAAGCGTGACTTTATTCCTGTGATTCAAACCATGGCTTCACCCAGCATCCTGGTGGTGAATCCTGACGTGCCCGTCAACACAGTCGAGGAATTCATTGCTTACGCCAAAGCCAATCCAGGCGAAATGACCATGGCCTCTTCCGGCGTGGGCGGTTCGCCTCACATGGCACTTGAGTTAATGAACATTCGCTCTGGCATCGATACCTTGCACGTTCCCTACAAAGGGGCAAGTAATGCGATGAATGACGTTTTAGCGGGCGTCGTTTCAGGGGGCTTTAAAACAGCAACCGCCGCGATGCCGCAAATCAAGGCTGGCAACATTCGTCCATTGGCGATCGCATCAACTGAGCGAATCGAACAGCTACCCGACTTACCTACAATGGCAGAAGCAGGTGTCGAAGATTTTTACGTGACCTCATGGAACGGCATTTTTGTGCCGACCGGCACACCTCCCGCCATCGTCGACAAGATCTCCGCAGCAACTGCTGCCGTGCTTGAACAGCCAAAAATTATTGAAGAATTTAGAAGCCGCTCAGCAGCTGCCGTTGGTGGATCGTCTGAGGACTTTCAGATTTTCATTAATGCCGAGCTCGATAAGTGGGGCGAAGTGGCAAAAGAAGCAAACGTCAAGATTGACTAACTTATTGCAGGAAATCAGCGACCATGGAGTTTTCGTTATCACCTGAGCAGCAGACATTTCAAGACGCCGTCACCCGGTTTGCACAGCGCCATTTGGAAGCCGACGCGCTGGCTCGCGCCCACTCGGATGAGTATCCCTGGGATGTGAGCAAGCTAATGGCCGAACAAGGCCTATTGGGAATCACCGTCGCCGAAGAAGACGGCGGTGTTGGCGGCAGTCTGATGGACGCGGTTCTAGCCATCGAAGCGGTGGCTAGTGTCTGTCCGCGCAGTGCTGATGTAGTACAGGCTGGCAATTTTGGGGCCATCCGTGTGTTAGCCGAGTACGGATCACGGGATCTCAAGGAACGGTTCCTGACTCCTTTGCTATCAGGTGATGCGTTGATTTCCGTGGGGATGACCGAGCCGGATGCCGGCTCGGCCGTCACCGAATTACGCAGCAACGTGACGCGCGATGGCAACGGTTGGCGGCTTAACGGCACAAAGGTATTCAATACCCATATACCACATGCCGCCTACATGATTGTCTATTGCCGATTCGGCCCCGGCACGCATGGCATTGGCTCGGTATTGATTGATACCCGCGCCGAAGGCGTGCGTTTCGGTAAGCCCGTGTCCTACATGTCCGGCGAAAAATGGACGCAAATCTACTTCGACAATACGTTTGTTCCCGACGATCAAGTGATCTTGGGTGAAGGTGGCTTTAAAAAGCAGATTTCCGGCTTTAACGTCGAACGGCTCGGCAACACCGCGCGTTCCTTGGCCCTAGGACGCTATGCCTATGAGCAAGCGCGACAGTGGGCACTGCAACGCGAGCAGTTCGGTCGCCCTTTGTGTGAGTTTCAAGGCTTGCAGTGGAACTTCGCCGACATGAAAATCAAACTCGACGCCGCTCAGCTGCTGCTTTACCGCGCAGCCGTGAACGCCGACAAGGGCCTACCGTCACCAATGGACACAGCCATCGCCAAGGCCTATTGCAATCAAGTTGGATTTGATGTGGCCAACGAGTCGCTACAAGCGATGGGCGCCACCGGATTCAGCATGGAGTCTTTGGTAGAGTACTGCCTACGTCGCTGTCGCGGTTGGATGATTGCCGGTGGCTCCACCGAGATGCTCAAGAACCGAATTGCAGAGGGTGTTTTCGAGAGAAGCTTCTCGCAGAGACCCCCAAAAGTAGCCCAGAGCTAATTTGAAACCACTCTAGAAACCACTCTATCAAGGGCGAAGATCACTCATGGCAGCTGATAAATTAGAGAAGTGGCGCGGTTATGTGCCAGACGAAGAACTCGAGACCTACCGCAAAGCGGGATTTGCTCAACCCATCGGCATGGGCAAGAAGGCGGCGCTCCTGAACATTGACACCACGTATATGTTTGTGGACCCCAGCTACTCGATGTGCGGCCGCGACATGAGTGAGCTTATTAAAGCCCTCGACACCTTGACCCAGACATTTCGCGATTTGGACTTGCCCATCTACTACAGCCGTCGCGATGATCGCAGTCATCCGACCTATCGCGGCGTTTGGAATCACAAGCTACAAAAACCAGACGCCTTTCAATATGCCAATGACCCTCGCGCCGATCAATGGCCTGACAGTTACGGTCCCCGTGCGCAAGATCGCCTCATCCTGAAGAACAAGCCCTCTTGTTTTTTTGCGACACCGCTAGAAGCCTTCTTGCGGTACGACGATGTCGACACACTGGTGATTTGTGGCGTTTCGACATCGGGGTGTGTACGATCGGGCGCGGTCGATGCTTTTTCGCATAACTTTCGCAGCATTATCGTGGAGGACGCGTGTGGGGATCGCAGCCCTCAGGCGCACAAGGCCAATCTGTTTGACTTGGACATGAAATTCGGCGATGTCGAGTCACTCACTGACACCATCACCGCCCTCAAAACGCACTACGGCTAAACAAGTACCCGCATTCACAATGCATTGCGCAAAAGCGGCATCGTGACCCGATGCCGCTTTTGTTTTAAGTGCATGCCACCGTTATTTCTTCGCGAAACGACCCTCAAGATCTGTCCATTCACTGTAGTCAAACAGATCCCAGAGCCCTCGGTGATCGACCATGCGATCCGAGAATGCCGCCGTGGAGCCATTCTCTTTCAGCGTTTGCAGCATGCGCGCGCCTTGCGAGGCCATCATTCGCGTCAATGAATTCGGATAGATGGCAACACCATAGCCAATTTCTTGCAAAGTGGCCGCATCAAAAAGTGGCGTGCGTCCGCCTTCGACCATATTGGCGAGCGTCGGGGCCTTGATCTGTTCATTGATCTGCCGCATCTCGAGTTCGCTCTCGGGCGACTCAACAAACAGCACGTCTGCACCAGCCTCATGGTAGCGATGCGCCCGCTCGATCGCCGCCTCAATCCCAAGCGAGGTGCGCGCATCTGTACGGGCAATGATTACCAGATTTTGATCATCACGCGCATCCACCGCGGCCTTTATACGCCCCACCATTTCGTCGGTGTCAACCACGGTTCGCCCAAGTTCATGACCACACTTTTTAGGCCAGGTCTGATCTTCGATCTGAATACCACTGACACCGGCACGCTCAAGATCTTTCACCGTCCGGATCACGTTTATCGGGCCTCCATAGCCCGTATCTGCGTCACAAATCAACGGTATATCCACACTGTCAGCCATACGCATGACCCGTTCGAGGATCTCACCAAACGAAATGGCGCCGATATCCGGTGCGCCTAAGGCGCTCATCGATAGACCAGACCCGGTGATATAGCCTGCCGTGAATCCCGCCTTTGCCACGAGCTTGGCAGTCACACAATCAAAGCACCCCGGCGCCATTAATATGTCTTTAGTGCTCAGCGCCGCTTTAAGACGCTCATTTTTACTACCCGCTTGCCCACGCTTTAAGCCCACGGGGTAAGTTGACTGATCATTCATTTTTGTCTCCGTTGCAGTAAAAAACTGCTCAGTTATTGGTCTCAGTTGTTGGTCTCAGTTTTTTATACTCATGACTCTACTGCCTAATCCTTTGGTGGCGTCAACCATGGAAAGCGATGGCTGTAGCTGTCTTCAAACGCACTGATTTCAGCCTCATGGCCCAAGGTGAGTGCCACTTCATCGACGCCTTGTAATAAACACGTTTTGCTAAAGGGATCGATATCAAATGATGCGCGGTGGCCGCTTGCTTGGACACACTGGTTGACCAGATCCACGGTTATCAGACCGAAAGGCGACAAGTCCTTACGCAAGGCTAAATGATCGGCTGGCGTCAGGCGGATCGGTAACAGTCCATTCTTGAAAGAATTATTAAAAAAGATGTCACCAAAGCCCGTGCCAACCACGACGCGAATACCATAGTCAACCAACGCATAGATGGCGCCTTCGCGCGACGAACCACAGCCAAAGTTGTCTTGGACAACAAGAATTTTGGGCGGCTCTGTTGCGTTTAATGGATGCTCGTTAGGCGAGATATCGTTGTCATCAGAGCCGGCATTAAACCGCTTATCAAAAAATAGGTATTGCCCGTAACCCGCTGCTCTCTCTTTCTTGAGAAACCGTGCGGGAATAATTTGATCAGTGTCGATATTTGAGCCCGGCAAGTCAAGGGCGCGCGCAGTCAGGGTTTGTAACGGCTCAAAGACGACCGTCGATCTACTCATGGCCACTCCCTGACATCGGACAAGTGGCCATTAACAGCAGCGGCCGCGGCCATGGCAGGACTCATTAAGTGGGTGCGCGTGCCCCTGCCCTGTCGCCCGACAAAGTTTCGGTTTGAGGTAGAAGCGATTCGCTCACCCGGTTGACCGGCATCACCATTCATGGCGGCACACATCGAACAGCCGGCCGAGCGCCACTGCAGGCCTGCCGCGATAAAAACTCGATCCAAACCTTCGGCTTCAGCCGCTCGCTTGATCAAACCCGAACCGGGCACGACCATCCCTGGCACACGAACTTTGCGTCCACGTAAGACGCGCGCGGCCTCACGCAAATCACTCAAACGGCTATTGGTGCATGAGCCAATGAAGACTCGATCAACGGCAATATCCTTCAAACGCGTGCCGGGCTCAATCGCCATATACTCCAAAGCGGCCTTGGCACTGACTCGCTGGGCCACATCGTTCAAGCGAGCGGGATCAGGCACAACCCCATCAATCGGGGCGCCAGCATCGGGGCTGGTGCCCCACGTCACCATCGGTTTGATTTTGCTACCGTCTAAGACCACCTCTCGGTCAAAGTGCGCGTTATCGTCAGACTTAAGCGTGCGCCAATAGGCGAGCGCTTGCTCCCATCGCTCACCTTTGGGAGACTGTGGTCTGCCGTAAATATAGTCAAACACCACGTCATCAGGTGCAATCGAACCAAACCGTGCACCCGCTTCAATCGACATGTTGCAGATGGTCAGTCGTCCCTCAATGTCTAACGACTCGATGGTCGTGCCCGCATATTCAATAGCGTGCCCCACCGCTCCCGCGGCACCGATTTCGCAGATAACCGCCAAAATCAAATCTTTGGCACTCACCCCAGCCGATAGCGGACCATCAATTCGCACGCGCATGGCTTTGGGCTTGCTCTGCCACAGCGTCTGTGTGGCCATGACATGCATGCTTTCAGACTGCCCAATGCCAAAGGCGATCGCACCGAGTGCCCCATGTGTTGAGGTATGACTGTCGCTACAAACCACGACTGTGCCGGGTAGCGTCAGGCCTTGTTCGGGTCCGATCACATGCACAATACCCTGACGCTCGTCGGCCAGCTTGAAATGCGGCACCTGGCCCCACTGCATGTTCCGATCGAACTGAACAATCATTTTTCCGACCTCTTCGCTGGCCGCCTCTTTGGCCAAACGACTGTGCGTGGGCACGTAATGATCGGGCACACCGAACACCCGATCTGGGTGGCGAAGCGCGAGCTTGCGTGTGCGCAATGCATTGAAAGCATGAAACGAGCCCTCATGCACAATATGTTTATCAATATATAGTAGCGACGGCCCCTCGTCTCTGGGCAGTACCAAATGCGTGGACCAGATTTTATCGAACAGTGTCAGGCTCATGATTCAACGTGGATCGTGATTGGCGAAGGCACATCGGCTGGCTGCAAAAAAAAGACCAACGAAACACCAGTTTAATAGGATGCAAGCCTAAAACGACCATACTTTTGCGCGTAGGATTGCGCAAGGTGCCAAGCAGCTGGTTGTATCAACCTAATGGGATAGGCTTTGTCAGCTTATTGTCGTGTTACAAAAGATGCCAGTTGATTGCACGCTGGGGCGACCCGATTCAAGCACAAACCGATTAACCCTTAGGAGTTCAACATGACAGAAGATCCGCGATGCTGTGGCAGTGGCACTTGTATCATCAATGAGCAGGGTCTGTGCTGGTGCGGCCAACAATGGGACGGCGATAAGATGTGTTTTCCCGACCAAACCAACGACGACAGCGATGGCAGTCTGGACACCGGTGACGCAAAACCATCAACAGGCAGCCACTGATGGTACGTAACGCTTAGGATGACCTGACCATCGGAAAACAAACAAGCATGTCTCCCACGACACCCATCAAAACCTATCTTGATTCGCAACGGACACCACAGTTGGTGCTCCCGCCCAATGCCTGCGACAGCCACGTCCATGTGTTTGGTCCTGCCGCTCGGTTTCCCTACAGTGAAAACCGCAACTTCACGCCCGTTGACGCGCCCAAAGAGAAGCTGTTTGCCCTGCACAAACGCCTAGGCATTGAGCGCTGCGTGATCGTGCACACCGCCCTGCACGGTTTTGACCTACGGGTCACAGAAGATGCCATTGCGCATGGCGGTGGGAAATACCTTGGTATCGCACTCGTCGAACCCACGGTCACGCAAAGGGAATTGCAACACTTAAAAGCGGCCGGGTTTCGGGGCGTGCGATTCAACTTCATGAAACACCTCCCATCGCCCCTGTCGGCCGATGATCTAGTGAAATTTTGTGACCGGTTGGTCGATGTCGACATGCATCTGCAAGTTCACTTCGAAAAAGAACTCATCGCCACTCTCGCGCCGACTTTTGCCTCGTGCGCCAGGCGATTACCGGTGGTACTGGACCACATGGGCAGAGTCGACGCTCGCGATGGCGTCACCGGCGAACACTACAGCGCGCTATGTCGTCTCTTGGATACCTCGAATTGTTACGTCAAAGTGAGCGGTATCGATCGAGTCGACAATGAGCCACCCTACGTGTCGGGCATACGGCTTGCCGCTGATTTGGTCCAACGCTTTCCCGAGCAATGTCTCTGGGGACTGGACTGGCCGCATCCCAATCACACCCATGTGCCCGACGACGTCATTCTGCTTGATGCCTTAAAAGATATTGCACCAAGTCCTTGCGCCCTAGAAACGCTGTTGGTACACAACCCGCAAAGACTATTCAAGTTCGAAATCTAAGACGCTGCGTGTCAAGACGCCGCGTTGCGAACAACCATGGTTATGGCTAGACTAACTTTGAGAGTAAGTCCCGTATTTCGATCGAAGCCCCCCAAGGAGTTGCATGTGAAAACAGATGTGATCTTATTCAAAGCGCGAATCAAACCGACGCGAGTAGGTCAGCTAAACGAAGCCACGTTGCAATCCCTGATGGGCGAGACCATTGCTGGTAGTCGCATCGGGGCTGACGCAGACGTATCACCTGATGCAAAACGCTTGCTTTGCCATGCCTATGTCCGGCTAGAAAAAGCCGCAAAACTCGGGAACAAGCAACGCATTGCATGCGAAAAAGCTTGGAAGAAACTCACCGGTGACAAGCAAGCCAGCGTCTCGCGCCTGACAAAAACCCTCGAGTGCGCGGGTGCCAACGCTGGCGAACCACCCGCTGCGCTGTACGTGGTCGAGACAGACACTGACCAAGGCTGGTTTGACGAGATCAGCGCCTGGTACGACAGCGAGCACATGCCAGGCTTAGCGGCCGTTAATGGCACGGTACACACCGTGCGGTTTTTAAATGCTGATCACCAACCCAGATCGGTGGCTTGCTACGACCTCACTCACGCCACCGTCATGGGCTCTGATCCTTGGTTAGCCGTGCGGGGCTCACCGTGGAGCGATCATTGCCGCCCGCACTTCAAAAATACGCTGCGCACAATGTTTCAAGTCATCGGATAGGGAGCGCTGTTGCAGTCAATATCGGGGCAAGAAGAACGCGCCTTACTTGAGTGCAGTGGCAACATCAACATCATTGGGTTTACTGGTGATGGGACGAATCCGTAATGCATGTAGAACTGAAGGGCACGATCATTGAGCGCGTGTACCAGCAAGGCACGTACGCCGATGTTTAGTGCGACAGAAATGCTACGCTGTAAGGCGTCCTTGAGTAACGCACTGCCGATTTGTTTCCCCTGCAAGCACTGATCAACGGCCAAGCGGGCCAATATCAAGACGGGTACTGGGTCCGGCATATTGCGCCGTAAACTGCCCGGCGACTCTTTGTGCGACACGGCACCCGCGGCAAGCGCGTAGTAAGCCAGAACCTTACCGCCCTCACTGGTCACCACGAATGTGCGACTGGCGCCGGTTGTTTGATTGATCAGTGCCCGACGGCGTAGCCACTCATCTAAAGAGGATTCTCCACAAGAAAAGTCCTCGAGTTGATGATCCATAGCCAACGGCTCTGGTGGGAAAAGCTTTGAGCTCATTCAGGGTTGGCACCCCAAGGAGATCTAACGCTCATGAGCCGCTCTAGACCTGTGTTGGTTTTGGGTGGCGCATCAAGCAAATCCATGAACCGATCGAACTGCTCGGCGTCCAGTTTGAAAAACACCTGATCTAGCAGCACTGACTGAGCGCGCTCACAAGCAGCCTCCAACATAAAGTCCGAGCGGCTCTTGCCCAAGGCGGCTGCGGCCTGATTGATGAGATCGCGTTGCTCAGGCAGCGCTCTGAGATTGATAGCAGCATCACGCACAATGATCTCCTGTATATTTAATAGATATACAAATTATCTGATAAATGTATAGTTTTTGTCAACACATCGCTAAGAGTATGCCTAGACTATGCGGGGGGGATGATTAAAGGGGGTGATTAATTAAGCAAACCCAGCACGGCTGCATCGACGTCAATCCCGTCGCGCAGTCTATCCCGCATGCGGCCAAGCTCTATCTCGCCGGGTACCAATACCGGTCGATCGGGATTGGCTGACTCACTCGCGTGCAGGATCATCATGAAGTCCTTCATGCGCGAGAGTAACCACCCGTTTGGCCCAAGGACTTTGGCGTCAATCAGCAAAAAAAAGTGACCAAGATTCTGCGGCTCATCTGGCGCGTCTACCCACGACTTCACATGGGTTAGGTAAGCGGCATCGGACATCACACCGGCCAGCAAATCGACCATCAAAGCAAGACCATAGCCCTTGTAGCCGCCCATCGGCTGCAAAAAGCCTTCCAAGGCTTTGGCGGGATCGGTGGTTGGGTTGCCCTTGGCGTCTGTGGCCCAGGTTTCAGGGATCGATGTGCCATCACGCAACGCCGAGCGAATTTTTGCCCGCGCGGCCACGCTAATCGCCATGTCCAGCATGAAGTGATTGCCATCGTCGCCAGGGGCGCCGAAACCAAGTGGGTTATTCCCGAGCCTGGCGTCGCTACCGCCCCACGGGGCAATAGTGGTCGTTGCGTTACTGCACACCAGGCTAACAAAACCGGCCTGGGCTGCTTCGTACAGATAAGGCGAGATCGGGCCGAAGTGGTTACTGCCGCGTGCAAAACCAACGGCAACGCCATGCTCACGCGCAGCGTCCATGGTGGCTTGCAAGGTTCGCATGCCCACAACAGGCCCAAGACCATTATCGCCGTCAACTTTAATGACGGCATTTGCGGCGCGCTCGATTTGAATGGCGGGCTTGGGGTTGATGCCGCCGATACGTAAGCGTTCGCCGTAAGACTCGAGCCGGCTCAAACCATGTGTTGTCAAACCAAACAGATCGGCCATCACCAACAAATCGGCGCATAAACGGGCATCGTCGGCTGGTACCCCTAACCTTTCAAACGCAGCCTTGCCTTGGTCTCGTAGCTGCTGTGCCGAACGCTTTTCTGATATCGACATGATTATTCTCCCGGCATTTAATTTGATTGCTATCGTAGCCTATGGCGAGAGTGTCTCTAGGTGCCTAGACTGCCAATCGAGCACCGCCGTTCGAACATGCATCTTCTGTGCGAGTTCGGGGAGCTCATCACGTACCACTCGCGCTGCAAAATCGGCCAAAAAGCGCGCTTTCAACTCAGCGCGCGAACGGTCCACACCGACATGTTCGTAAGGCACGGAAGCCAACAGTAAAAAACCGTCGGCTGGGATACGCGCCGCAGACATATTGCCATCAATAATTTGCGCAGCGGTATGAATCCGGTGCGCGAGATTGGGGCTATACGGACCAATAATTAGAGCCAAATTCGGTGTGTGCAACCAATCAAAGCCTCTACCTAGGCAAATCACCCACTCGCGATGCTCAATATCCAACAGTCGCTCTTGGCGTGCGTTCTGAGCCCGAACCTGCTCAATATGACTGATATTGCCCATCAACAGCGGTAGCAAATTCGTGCGCATATCGAGGGGCATGTCTGGCAGTAGCGTCGCCAGTTCAAGGGCTATGGCCTGCCCATCTTTACCCAAACAGTCAGCAAGGTTTAAAGTCGGGCCACCAACATGCGAGTGCAACGTGATCGCGTCCTCGTCGGCCTCAAAACCCACCACCAGTGGGTATACGGACTCGTGCGAGTCGCCGAAGATGTGAGTCACTTGTTAGCGCATTTGCCACGTGTGATCAAGACCGGCTTGCTTGTTGAAGTTAAATCCGGCGCACCCTCGCTTGGAAACGGCATGACAATGCCCGTGGGGGTTTGCGTGGCAACGGGGATGTTGGTGCGACCGTCCATGCACTTTAGTGCCACCAGGGCGGTGGTGTGTCGGCTCAGATAACGCGAGCGCGCCAGCGTCGCTTCAGTGCTGCGATAAGCCTGTCCATGGCGGCTAGCCCGATCAAATAACCATTCAATGCGTTCGGCAATGGGCCGTTGACGTGCATCGGACATGCAAGCAACACTAAGCGTTTTTTATAAACAGACCGATATTCAAAAATCCATTTAATAACCCACAGCAAGACGCCGACAAACCCAAGCGCAAATTTAGGCTTGGTCTATCGCCGTTTGGGGCGTCCACACCCCTGGGGGTAACGCCCAAGGAGCGCTTCCCTTTTTGTTTCCCGATGCCGCGCGCGCTACCCAACCACCCCGCATCCTTGTACCCTTATGCCAGTACACCTTTCCTATTTTTCATTGAATGAGTGATTGACCGTGACTAATTTTGATCGAGAAGCCGATATTGTGGTGGTGGGTTTTGGTGGGGCGGGATCGGCCGCTGCCATCACCGCGGCCGATGGCGGCGCCCGCGTTATCCTGCTAGACAAAGCCCCTGAACACGCGGTTGGCGGCAACACCCGCGTATCCTCACAAGGCTACCTAAATCCAACCGATCCGGAAACGGCCGCCACCTACCTCAAGGCGCTCTGCGGCCCCTTTGAGGTGCCGCAGTCGATGATCGAGGTTTGGGCCGAAGAAAACTGTAAGAATAACGAGTGGCTAGCGAGCATCGATGGTGATCCGCAAGAACACCAACCACCACCAGCAGGCATTGAGTACCCTGACCTGCCCGGTGCAGAAAGCGTTCGCAAGTTTCACCATGGCGATGTCTTAGGTTACTCAAAGACATGGGAGTTTCTTGAGCAGTCGGTAAAGTCCAGACCCCAGATTGAAGTTTTGTACGAAACGCCTGCAACTGAATTGATTCAAATCGCCGGCGGTGAAATTGGTGGTGTGATCGCTGAACATAACGGCCAGAAGATCCGCATCAAAGCCACAAAAGGCGTCATCCTCACTTGTGGCGGCTTTGAAAACAACCAAGACATGATTCGTAATTTTCTACCCGGTGTGCCTTTTTGCTACACCTCGGGCTCGCCTTACAACGAGGGCGATGGGATTCGCATGGCCATGCAAGCCGGTGCAGACCTTTGGCACATGAACAACTACGCCGGCCCCTCCATTGCTTTCAAAGCGCCCGAGTTTCCCACCACGTTTTCTATCATTGCCTTGCACTTCTCGCACGAACCGCCCGGGGGCATGATCATTGTTGGTGGTGACGGCAGACGATTCATCAACGAAAAGTACAAACACAAACACGGGAAGATTCCGATGGGTGATCAATGGGCACCGATGCCCGTGAGAACCCCGATGTACATGATTTTTGACCAGACCTTGCTCGATGCCGGTCCACTGTACGACAGCAAACCCAACCGTGGTTGGACCCCCATCATGATCGGATACGAATGGAGCCAAGACAACCGCGAAGAAATCGAGCGCGGCTGGATCAAGCAAGCCCCGAACGCGCAGGCCTTGGCTGCGGAACTGTCCATTGACGCGAAGGCACTGACGGACTCAATTGAGAAGTGGAATGCCTCGGTCGACCAAGGTCAGGATGCTGAGTTTGGGCGCACCAAGTCGTTGCACACCATGGCGCCAGGCCCACTCTACGCGTTACCGTTGGTGCCGAGCATGCTCAATACCCAAGGTGGTCCTAGACGCAACGAACGCGCTGAAGTGCTGCGTCCCGACGGCCAGCCCATCAGCAGACTGTATAGCGCCGGCGAAATGGGATCGATCTTTGGGTACCTGTACCAGGGCACAGGCAACATTGGCGAATGCTTTGCCTTTGGGCGCATCGCCGCGCACGAAGCGTTGGCCCAAAACCCTTGGTCCAGTTAAGCGTGACCAAACATCGATAACGCCAAGCCTTACCCCGCGTGATTGGCTCTGAACCAATCACGCGCATGGTTAACGAATGCTTCATGCTGACAGTGCGGGAAGAAATGGGCACCTTGGTCCAAAACCTTCAACGTGGCGGTGGGCATGAGACGAGCCAGTTCCTCTTGCAAAAACAAGGGAATGATCATGTCATCACGTGCACCAAGTACCAAACAAGGCAGTGATAAACGCTCAATCTCCTGCCTTCTGTCAAACGCCAATAGCGCCGCGATACGTTCTTTAGCCACGGCCACTCGCCCTGCTGTCCACGGTGCGGTCGGTGCACGCAGGCCATGGGGCTGATCAACAAGCCATCGCGGCGTGCTCGAGATAAACGAACCAATGGTCTCGTATAGAGTGGGATCGGTTTCAAGCAGCTTAAGGCGCCAGCCAAATAAGGCCTCTAAATAGGGATGGGGGCCTGCCCACGAGCCGCTGACAATCAGACTATTGATGCGTTGGGGCGCCGCTAAGGCCATGGTCATCGCGATGCAGCCGCCGGTTGAATGACCCACAACGTGAGCCTGCGCCAGACCGAGCTGGTCTAATATCGCCATGGCGTCTGCCGCTAGGCGATCGACACTCACCGGTGCGTCACCTCTTTTCGAGGCGCACAAGCCACGCTGATCAAACGTGATCGACTTGATGCCCTCTAACCCCGGACAAATTCGCTCCCAGAAACTAGCAACACCGCTCAACCCGCTCACCCAGAGTACCGGGATGCCTTCACCCATGACGCGACAGCTTATCGAGGCACCGTCCGACAAATTCACTTCAAAATCACGCGATGGTGGCACGTTTACGACTCCTGCTACAAATGGCTTC
>Ga0209953_1000469_pt1 | contig 14385 bp, 12 predicted proteins | sample SalPonred_H2O_MG_FD_185713 | JGI IMG/M metagenome (GOLD analysis project Ga0209953, IMG submission 185713) | Salt pond water microbial communities from South San Francisco under conditions of wetland restoration - Salt Pond MetaG... | ecosystem: Environmental > Aquatic > Non-marine Saline and... | reverse complement strand
TCCGGCGCCGTTGTCGAGGTGGTGGAGACCGCAGCCGGACTCGTAGAGGTCGAAAACGGTGCAGACGTCGACTTGAAGAAGGCGGCCAATCTCGAAGCAGAGTTGGAAGCCGATCTCGAGGTCGATCTCGCGGAAGTCGCAACCGAGGCCAAGGAAGAGACCTCCGACGGAGCTGAGTTCGTACTTTCGGATGTGGACGACACCGACGAACCTGTGCAGACGGTCACCGTCGCCGGGGCAACCGCCGATCCGGTCAAGGACTACCTCAAGCAGATCGGCAAGGTGGCGCTGCTCAACGCTGAGCAGGAAGTCGAGCTGGCCAAGCGAATCGAAGCCGGGTTATTCGCGGAGGAGAAGCTCGCCGAGGGCGGCAAGATGGACAAGGCCCTCAAGCGCAATCTCGAGTGGATCGCCCGCGATGGTCGAAATGCCAAGAACCACCTGCTGGAGGCGAACCTGCGCTTGGTGGTCTCCTTGGCCAAGCGGTACACCGGGCGTGGGATGTTGTTCCTCGACCTCATCCAGGAGGGCAACCTCGGTCTGATCCGCGCTGTCGAGAAGTTCGACTACACCAAGGGATACAAGTTCTCCACCTACGCCACCTGGTGGATCAGGCAGGCGATCACGCGTGCGATGGCCGATCAGGCACGCACCATCCGGATACCCGTGCACATGGTCGAGGTGATCAATAAGTTGGCACGGGTCCAGCGCCAGATGCTGCAAGATCTCGGCCGCGAACCCACTCCAGAGGAACTGGCACGGGAGTTGGATATGACTCCCGAGAAGGTCGTCGAAGTCCAAAAGTACGGACGTGAACCGATCTCCTTGCACACCCCATTGGGTGAGGAGGGCGATAGCGAGTTCGGCGATCTCATCGAGGACTCCGAGGCCATCGTTCCAAGCGACGCCGTTTCCTTCACGCTGCTGCAAGAGCAACTGGAGTCCGTGCTGGAGACCTTGTCCGATCGTGAGGCTGGCGTAGTGCGGATGCGATTCGGACTCACCGATGGGCAGCCCAAGACTCTCGATGAGATCGGGAAGGTCTACGGAGTCACACGCGAGCGTATCCGGCAAATAGAGTCCAAGACGATGTCCAAGCTGCGGCACCCATCGCGGTCGCAGGTGCTGCGCGACTACCTGGACTAGGCGCATGCCCATCGTGCGGCAGGACTCCGCGTACATCCGCACGCTCACGCTGGATGAGCCCGAGCGTCGAAATGCGCTCAGCGCCGCATTGTTGGGCGAACTCGTCGCCGAACTTGCCACAGCCGCCCGGGAGGATGTGCGCGCGCTGATCGTCCAGGCGAGCCCCGCCGCGGGAGTTTGGTCGGCCGGTCACGACATCGATGAACTGCCGCACGGCGACCGCGATCCGTTGACCTGGGACAACCCGCTGGAGGAGGCCCTGCGGGCAGTGCGGGATGCGCCGTTCCCGGTCATTGCCGCGGTAGACGGATCCGTTTGGGGTGGCGCCTGCGATTTCGTGCTCACCTGCGATCTGGTCGTCGCCGTGCGAACTGCCAGCTTCGCGATCACTCCGACACGTCTGGGGATCCCCTACAACACGGCCGGTGTGAGCCACTTCGTCAGCGCCCTGCCCCTACATACGGCCAAGGAGATGTTCTTCACAGCGGACCCCATCACCGCCGAACAAGCCGCCTTGTACGGAGTCGTGAACCGGCTGGTAGGCGACCGGGATGAGATGGCGGCGAGCGCAACCGCACTGGCCGAGCGCATTGCGACCCGAGCACCGTTGGCGGTCCGCGCGATCAAAGCGGAGATGGCAGCCTTGACCGAGTCACGAGCATTGAGCAGCGATACCTTCGAACGCCTAGCGGTGCTACGCACTCGCGCCTGGACTTCGCGGGATTACGCAGAGGGGCTAGCTGCTTTCCACGAAAGACGCAGCCCTGAGTTCACCGGCGAGTGAGTCAGGCGAGCGCGCGGCCTTACTCGCTGGTGGCGGGTGCCTCAGCCAGGCGGTGGGTCTCGTCGACCACGTGCTCGGCTTGCGGCCGCAGGGCTTCCTCGTGGCGGGACCAGTGATGCCCGCAGAACTGTAGGTCGGTGCCACCGGTGAGAACGACGCGTACGTAGGCCTGGGCTCCGCAGCGGTCGCAGCGGTCCATGGAACTAAGTTCGGGAGCCGTAAGCGTCGTGGTCATGGCACCTCCTAGTCGGTGGGGGCTGGCCCCATTCGGACATTAAGTCTTACATGAAGTGGCGACTCGGGCGCGCTAGGCGCGGTGTGCTTCGCCACCGGCGAAATCCACCAACGTCCGCTGAACGGACCGGCGAGGCGTAACCCACACCCGCAGGCCCGCACGACTACTCTTCGGCCGATGGCTACCGGCAAGCGTTCTGGCAGCGACAGCGCACGAAAGGGATCGGCCAAGGCTGCCGGACGAGAGGCTTACTCCGCTCGTGATCTCGCCGTCCTCGAGGGCCTCGATGCGGTCCGTAAGCGGCCCGGCATGTACATCGGCAGCAACGACAGCCGCGGTCTGATGCACTGTTTGTGGGAGATCGTCGACAACGCGGTCGACGAAGCGCTCGCTGGACACTGCTCGCGAATCGAGATCGTCCTCGAAGCCGATGGTGCTGTGTGTGTCGCAGACAACGGCCGGGGGATACCGGTGGACAAGGAGCCCAAGACCAAGCTCACCGGTGTCGAGGTCGTCATGACCAAATTGCACGCCGGCGGGAAATTCGGCGGTGGTTCCTATGCTGCCTCCGGTGGCCTGCACGGGGTGGGAGCCTCCGTCGTCAACGCCCTTAGTGCGCGGCTCGATGTCGAAGTCGACCGCGCCGGCAAGACCCACGCCATGTCCTTCCGCCGCGGAGTTCCAGGAGCCTTCGATGCGCCCGGCCCGGATTCGGCTTTCTCGCGCAAGAGTGGGCTGGAGGTAGTCGGCAAGGCACCTCGCACCCGAACAGGAACCCGCGTTAGGTGGTGGGCCGACCCGCAGGTGTTCACCAAGGACGCTGAATACGACCGAGACTCCCTACGCGAGCGGGCGGTGCAAAGCACGTTCCTCGTTCCCGGTTTGACCATCATGGTTCGAGACGAGCGCGACCGGGAAGATCGCTGGGAGGAGGTGTTGCAGCACAAGGGCGGGTTGCAGGAGTACGTCGGCTATCTAAGCCACGGCACCCCCGTGTGCTCGATCATCCAACTGCAAGGCAATGGGCATTTCCACGAGACCGTGCCGGTCCTCGACGACAAGGGACATCTCGATTCCAAGGAAGTAGAGCGCGACCTCGGTGTGGACATCGCGTTGCAGTGGGACGAGGGGTATGAGACCCAACTGCGCTCCTTCGTCAACGTGATCGCCACCCCACTCGGTGGGACCCACGTTGCAGGCTTCGAGCGATCCCTAGTCAAGGTGATCAACGAGCAACTCAAGGCCGCCCGGATCCTCAAGGCCTCGGAACCGGCGATAACGAAGGAAGACGCCCTCGAGGGTTTGACGGCGGTGGTGACCGTGCGGTTAGCCGAACCGCAGTTCGAGGGGCAAACCAAGGAGATCCTCGGAACGCCCGCCGTCTCACGCATCGTCGCCAACGTGGTGTCCAAGGAATTGGCCGCTTGGTTCAGCAAGCCGCCGCGCGGTGAGAAGGCTGCGGCCAAAGCGGTATTGGAGAAGGTCGCCGCAGCGATGCGCACCCGGTTGGCAGCTCGAGCGCACAGGGACACCCAGCGGCGCAAGAGTGCGCTGGAGACATCATCACTGCCGGCGAAGTTGGTGGATTGCCGCCGCGCGGGATCCGATGGTACGGAGATTTTCATCGTCGAGGGTGATAGTGCCCTGGGCACCGCCAAGACTGCGCGAGACGCCGATTTCCAGGCGCTCCTCCCGATCCGCGGCAAGATCCTCAACGTCCAGAAGGCAAGTTTGTCGGACATGCTCAAGAACGCCGAGTGCGCGGCGATCATCCAAGTGATCGGAGCCGGCTCCGGGAAGAGCTTCGATATCGACCAGGTGCGCTACGACAAGTTGATCTTGATGTCGGACGCTGACGTCGATGGAGCGCATATCCGCTGCTTGCTGTTGACCTTGATCCATCGATACCTGCCCGGGTTGATCGAAGCCGGCAAGGTATTCGCGGCGGTACCTCCCCTGCACCGAATCGAGACTTCGGGCAAGGGCGGACCGGAGGTGGTCTACGCCTACACCGACGCGGAGATGCACAGCATCGTTTCCCGCGCCGAGGCCAAGGGCCGGAAGGTCAAGGATCCGGTGCAGCGTTACAAGGGCCTCGGCGAGATGGATGCGGGGCAGCTGCGCGAGACGACGATGGACCCTTCGAAGCGGACGCTACGGCGCATCACAAGTGCCGACGGTGCGGCTTCCAGCGAAGTCTTCGATCTGCTGATGGGCGAGTTGGTTGCACCTCGCAAGGAATTCATCATCGCCGGGGCACGCGAATTGGATCGGGCCCGCATCGACACCTGATACCTCCGGTTTTCCTACCCGCGGGACGGATTGTCGTTCAACGAGGGCTTCTGTGGTGTGGCACTGTGCAGAAGGGAAGCAGCGGATAATCTGCACGCGTGGGTATCAAAGTTGCGGTCGTCGGTTCGGGGCCATCGGGCCTGTATGCCGCGGAGGCATTGAACGATCAAGGTGCGGTGGTCGACGTCTTCGACAAGCTACCGGTGCCCTTTGGGCTCGTGCGCTATGGAGTGGCGCCTGACCACCTGAGCATCAGGTCGGTACGCAACACCTTGGATCGCATCTGGGATCGCGAAGGTGTTCGATTCGTCGGGAACGTCGAGGTCGGTTCGGATGTGACCATCGAGGAATTGCGCGCCGCGTACGACGCCGTCGTGTTCACCTACGGGGCGTCATCGGATCGACGACTCGCGGTGCCGGGGGAGGACCTGCCCGGCAGCGTGGCGGCCACCGATCTCGTAGCCTGGTACACCGGCCATCCGGACTACCGGGGACCGGACTTCGACGATCTGCTCAGGCGGGTGCGTTCGGTGGCCGTCGTCGGGGTCGGCAATGTCGCGGTAGATGTGGTCCGGGTGTTGAGTAAATCCCCGGAGGAACTTGCCCACACCGATATGCCAGAGCATGTCCTCGCGACACTCGCAGCCGCTCCGGTGGCGCAGGTGCACTTGATCGGCAGGCGCGGACCTGCTCAGGCATCGTTCACGACCAAGGAGCTCAAGGAACTCGGCGAGCTCGCCGACGCCGGAGTCTTCGTTTCCCCCGCGGATGTGGAACTCGACAGCACCAGCGAGGCCGCAGTCGCTGAAAGCAAGGTGGCCGCCCGGAACGTCAAGGTCCTTTCCGAATGGGCCGAGCGAGTCCCACGTCCCGATGCGCGAGTGCAGATCACCGCGCACTTCTTCGCGCGTCCGACACAGATCATCGGAGATAACGAAGTCACCGGGCTCGAACTCGAGCGCACGGCCTTCGATTCGGACGGGTCGCTCGTCGACACCGGGGAACGTGAGCGTTTGGACGTCGATTTGATCGTGCGCAGTGTGGGCTATCGGGGGCTCGCACTTACGGGTGTGCCATTCGATGAATCCCGGGGCGTGATTCCGCACCGAGATGGCCGCGTACTCGACGGTACGGATGCACCTATTGCGGGGCTGTATGTGGCCGGGTGGATCAAGCGTGGGCCCTCGGGGATCATCGGGACCAACAAGAAGTGCGCTGTGCAAACTGTCGGATCGCTTATGGAAGACGTCGAATCCGGTGTCGTGGGTAACCGATCGGGCAACGGTAGAGATCTGGTGGAGGAACTGCACGCACGTGGTGTCGCCGTCGTGGGCGTGCCTGGCTGGCGTGCCGTCGACCGAGTCGAGCAACAGCGCGGAGCGGCTCTAGGTAAGGAACGGGTAACAGTGCACGATCGCGCGGAGCTGCTGGAGTTGGCTACGCAGTCCCATCCCGCCACTTGATACCGCAGCCCATCGCGGGCTTGCCGCCAACGAAAGGCTGCCCCTGGCGTGCGGCGGCCAGTGCGGCTTTCAAGTGCGCACCGTCCACCGGTTGGGGTTGTCGCGGGCGAGCGTCGTCCATGGCCCCCCGGTACACCAGTTGCCCGTGGGCATCGAAAACGAAGAAGTCCGGAGTGCACACTGCCCCGAAGGCCCGTGCGACCGATTGGTCGGCATCCACCAGGTAGGGGAAATCCCAACCAGCGCGCGCGGCCTGCTCGCGTAGGCCCGGGAGGTCGTCGTCGGGGTAGGCATCGGCGTCATTGCTGCAGATGGCCACCCACGTGACGTCGGGGTTGAGCGCAGCCATCCCCCCGAGGGCATCTTCCACCGAACGCACGTACGGGCAGTGGTTGCAGGCGAATACGACGACCGTCGGTCGGCCGGAGGCCAGGGTCTGCAAATCGATTGTCGTGCCGGTCAGGTCGGGCAAGGATGCACTCGGCAAGGCGGAGATCGGCGTGCTCGCTGATTCAACGGCCATGCCAGGTTGCCTCCCCAAGCGTTTGCACCCAAACGGGGCGCCAGACTTCCGTTTCGCGGGCAAGGGTATGGCACGACGCGACGGAGACGACAGTGTCTTGCTCGCAGTGCACGCGCCAATGACCGGTTCCGGCGTCACGTACGTCGGCGGTGCCGGTGACGTCCGCCGGTGCCCGGGTAGTCCACAGCGGCGTCGAAGGGGCCAGTCCTTCGTGCTTGCGCACGGCGATCTCGGCGACCTGTAGGTCGGCGGGTAGGTAGGTGGCACCACGCAGGTGGTCGGTGTCCCGGGCCGAGTTCGGTCCTAGGCGACCAAAGCAGTTGCCATCGGGCAGGACCAAGGATGTTGCGGCGAAGCGATGCCCGCCGAGGTGGCTGCATTCCCACGCATCGGGTCTACGCGTCGCTTCCTGGCGTCCGAGGACCGCGCAGCACGCATCGCGCCCGCTATGCGTGCAGATGAACTCGATTGGTCGGTCCACGGGCTCACCGATCATCGGCATCTTCGCGTCGGCGAGCAGGGACAGATCCCACTGGCACACGTCCTCGAGTCGATCGAGGAGAACGTGGCGCAACTCCTGGCGCCCAGGATCGGTCGTCGCGAGCCACACGTTTCGCGGCTCGCTTGGACCAAGGCGTCGCCTGCCAATGTGCCGGGCCGCGATCGTGCGCACCCCGTGAGTGGTCCTTTGTGCCTGGGCCCAATCGACCACCGAATCGGGGATAGGGGAGTCCGATAGTGCGTCGCGGCCCCACGGCCCGGGCTCCTCGAGCACGATCCAGGCGCTGGCCTTCGGGGCGGTGCCGGCGAGCGGCTCGCAGGCTGCGCTGGAGCCCTGCGAGCAGGAATCGACCGGGAGCGTGCCTGCGGCGCTCATCGTGGCCCGGTTGTCACGATGTCGATCCCCCACCCGCGCGCCCATTCGAATCGAGCGGGCTCGCATCAAGGTGGCTGAGTGCACCGGCGAGCCCGGCTATGGGCGCGCTGGGAGGTGATCCTGCGGCGTCTCGGCGTTCGTCGATACCGGGCAGTGCCACGGGGGCACCGGCGGAACTAGCCGCGCGTGCCGGCCCTGGTCCGGCCCAGGCGACGGTGATGGTGTCCTCGCCGGCGCGTAGGCGCTGGCAACGCACCCCCTTCGTCCCGCGGCCCTTCGCCGGGTAGGCGGCCAACGGCGTGACTTTCACCGAACCGAGTTCGGTACCCGGTAGCGCACGCGAGTCACCGGCGACGGTGATCAGTACACAAGCCTGCAGGAGCGGTTCGGGGATGATCGTGCAGAACACCGCCGTCACATCGGCGGGAAGGTTGACACCGGCCATCCCGCCGGCACCGGCTCCTTGCACGCGCACGGTGCTGGCAGGGAAGCGCAAGATGTTTCCCTCCGAGGTGACGAACACGATGATTGCCGTTTCCGCGGCGGCTTCGGGAAGCGATCGCGCTCCGACCACCTGATCGCCTTCGGCCAGGGACATGATGGAAGCCGGCTTGCCGCGGGCGACGGACTCGGGAACCAGCACCCGCTTGACCACGCCACGACTGGTGCCCAAGGCCACGGTGAAGCCTGGGTCGAGCGGGGACAGGCCCAGGACCTGCTCACCGTCCTCGAGGTCGACGAAGGCGCCAACGGGAACACCCGCGCCCAGTGTGGGGTTGCCGGTGACAGGTGGGATCGCCGGAAGGTCGACCACATCGAACGGGACGATGCGACCCTTCGAAGTGATGGCGCCGCATCGAGTCCGGGTGGAGGCCGGGCTAACCGCGGTGATGACGTCGTGGGCGGAGCGCGCCCCTTCCGCGGCCTCGACCCCGATCGTGTCGGACATCGAGGCGCTGCGGGCCAGCAGTCCGGTGCTGGACATCATCACCACACACGGCTCATCCGGCACTTCGAGGGCCGGCGCCGAACGCGAGACGACGGGAACCGCCCCCTCGAGCAAGGTTGTTCGCCGCGGTGTGCCGTGCGTCGCAGCTACATCGGCCAGCTCATCGGAGACCACCTGACGCAACCGGGAATCATCCCCGAGGATCTCGTCCAACTCCGCGATCCGTGCGCGCAGATCCTCGGCTTCGGTTTCCAATTCGATGCGGGAGAACTTGGTCAAGCGACGCAGTGGCATGTCGAGGATGTAGGTGGCCTGTTCCTCGCTCAAGTCGAACACGCTCATCAAGCGCTCTCGTGCAACCGAGGCGTTGTCACTGTCGCGGATCAACTCGATGACCTCGTCGATGTCGACGATCGCGATGAGTAGGCCTTCGACGAGGTGCACGCGTTCCGCGGCTCGGGTTCGACGGAACGCGCTGCGGCGGCGTACGACATCGAAGCGATGCTGCACGAACTGTTCGATTAGTTCCCGCAGGTTGAGTGTGCGCGGTTGGCCATCGACCAAGGCGACTGCGTTGACCGTGATGGAGTCCTCCATCGGCGTGAGCTTGTAGAGCTGCTCGAGCAGCGGTTCGGGTGCGATGCCACTTTTCATCTCGATGATCAAGCGAAGACCGGATTCGCCATCGGTGAGATCGACGACGTCGGAGATGCCTTGGAGCTTCTTGGCCTGGACGAGATCCTTGATCCGTTCGATTACCCGTTCGGGTCCAACCGATGCCGGAAGCGAGGTCACCACGATGCCCTTGCGGCGAGCGGTGACGGCTTCCACGGATGTCGTGGCGCGCAGCCGGAAGGACCCACGGCCGGTGAGATAGGCATCACGAATGCCCTCGAGCCCGGCTATCTGTCCCCCAGCGGGGAAGTCCGGACCGGGGACGAAGGCCATCAGGTCCTCGATGCTGGAGGTGGGGTGCGCGATGAGGTGGCGGGCTGCGGCCACCACCTCGGCCAGGTTGTGCGGGACAAGCGTGGTGGCCATCCCAACGGCGATACCGCTGGCTCCGTTGACGAGCAGATTAGGAAAGGCCGCCGGAAGCACGCTGGGCTCGCGTTCGCGTCCGTCGTAGTTGGCTACGAAATCGACGACATCCTCATCCAGGCTCGCTGTTAGTTCCAGTGCTGGCGCCGCCAAGCGAGCCTCGGTGTAGCGCATCGCGGCCGGGCCGTCGTCCAGGCTGCCGAAGTTGCCGTGCCCGTCGACCAGGGGCAAACGCATGGTGAACGGTTGGGCAAGGCGCACCAGGGCGTCGTAGATCGCCGAATCGCCGTGTGGGTGCAAACGGCCCATCACTTCACCGACCACCCGGGCGCTCTTGACGTGACCCCGGTCGGGCCGCAGCCCCATCTGGGCCATCTGGAACAGGATGCGCCGTTGTACCGGCTTCAATCCGTCGCGAGCATCGGGAAGGGCCCTTGAGTAGATGACCGAGTACGCGTACTCCAGGAACGAACCACGCATCTCCTCGGACACGTCGATATCGATGATGCGTTCGGTTCCCTTAGAGGTTGCCATGCTGCCCTTCGTCGGTGCTTGGTTGCCCACCGCGCTGCCTAAGCGCGCGGGCGGCAAGCACGCTAGCTGTGTCAGCGGCGGTTTCGGCGGATTGACCTGCCATCCACGCTGCCAGGAATCCGGCGGTGAATGCATCTCCAGCACCCGTGGTGTCGACCACGCTCGCGGCGACCGGCGGCACGCTCGTGATCCGTTCGCTTATCAGCCAGGCGCCCTGAGCCCCGGCCTTGATCAGCACGCAGGAGGGTCGATCGGTTTGGCCGGCAAAACGGTCGGCGATGCGCTCACCGAGCGCAGCCGGGGTTGCCGCGTCGAGCTGCAGCAGGTGCGCAAGCTCGCGTGCCGTACCCAGCAAAACGTCCACCGATGGCACCGCGGCTGGTACCCATTTCGATTCAGCGAACAAGGCGGGGGTGTCCATGCTGGTACTGGCGCCGTAGCCCTTCGCAAGCTGCACCATCTGCACCGCGAAATCCGGATCGTGCAGCGGCACGTAGCCGGACAGGTGGAGGTGTCGTGCGCCATCTTCGAGTAGCGCAGCCACTGTCGACCCAGCATCGCTTCGCCCGATGAGTGCGTTGGCGCCGGAGTTCGGCAGCATGGTCCGCTCACCCGTGGGCTCGGTAACGATGATGCAGCGCCCTGTCGGTGCATCGACGGTCGCCAGGGAGTTGGGCAGTCCGCGCTCGCGGAGCCGCTGTCGGACCCACGTTCCCGTTTCATCGGCACCGACCGCAGCGACCAGGTGCACCCGCGAACCGGCCGCTGCGAGCCACGCGGCCGTATTCGCTGCCTGTCCGCCCAGGGTTTGTACGAAATCCGCTGGATTATCGGCGTCGGGGACTAGCGCAGCCTCCAGCAGCGCGACGGTATCGGCCATCACATCCCCGAGGACGATGACGTCCACACCGGATGCGGGTGTCACCGATCGACCGCCAGGGCCCGTGCGCTGGCGATCCTCGCGGCCAGGTCCGCGTTGTTCACGATCAGCGCCGCATTGGCCGCCAGGCTGGCTCCATGGGTAGCGCGATGGAAATGGTCGAGTAGGAAAGGCGTGACGTCCTTACCGGCGATACCGCGACTTTGCGCCATCGACAGGCCCTCCGCGAGCGTCGTGTCGTGTAGATCCGGGTCTAGTTGGTCGGTCTCCGGGATGGGATTGGCGACGATCAGGGCCGATTCCAACTCCAGGGCCGAGCGCGCGTGCATGATGTCGGCCACCTCGGAAGCGTCGTCGACCTGCCAGCCGACAGCGTGGCCGGAGTCGGCGAGATAGAAGCCCGGGAACCGCGGAGTGCGATAACCCACGACGGCGATATTCAAGGTTTCCATACGCTCCAACGTGGCGCCGACATCCAAGATCGACTTGACGCCCGAGCACACGACCGTGACCGGAGTGGATGCCAACGTGGTGAGATCAGCGGATTCGTCCCAACTGTCGCGGGCTTGACGGTGCACGCCACCGAGGCCGCCAGTTGCGAATACATCGATACCGCTGGACTTGGCGATGATGCTGGTGGCGGCGACCGTCGTGGCGGCGCTGCCCGAACGGGACATCACGATCGGCAGATCGCGAACACCGGCCTTGACGATGTCATCGCGCGCGGCAACGGCGGCGAGCTGCTCGGCATCGAGGCCAACGAGGATTTCACCGTCGAGAACGGCGATCGTGGCGGGTACGGCACCTCGCGCCCGGACCACTTCCTCGACTTCCTGCGCGACACGCAGATTCTCCGGCCTCGGCAGTCCGTGGCTGATGATCGTGGATTCGAGGGCGACTACCGGCTTGCGCATCGATATCGCCGCTGCCACCTGCGGATGGACGGTCATCGCTGTGCGCACAACGGGACAGTACCCGCACCTGGCAGGATGGGGTCATGGACGACCACGGCGCCGGAACGGCGCTGCGCGAGGATATCCAGCGCAGTGGTTACTACCCGGAGCTAGTTGCCGAGGCCTTGACCACCGCCCTCGGTGGAGAACAGCCGGCCAGCTACGTCGTCCACCACGAGGCAACCTTCGATCGGGATGAATTACGACGGCACGTGACCGTGCTGGTCTTGACGCCGACCCGTCTGATCGTCGGGCATGTCGATGAACATGCGCCGGAAGGTGCGCCTGCCCCGCTTGCGAGCGCTTCGACCGAGGCCGTGCGCCTTGAACGGGTCGATTCGGTAGTGGTCACCCGCGTGGTCAGCGATCCCGCACAGCACCAGCCCGGTGGGCCCACAGCCGAGGTCGTGTTGACGATCGGCTGGGGTGCGGTGAGTCGGATCGATCTCGAACCCGCGGCATGCACGGATCCGTCGTGCGATGCAGACCACGGCTACACCGGTACCGCGAGTAACGACGACCTCTCGGTTCGAGTCTCCGAAGCAGCCGATGGGGCAGATGTCGTTGCGCAGGTATTGCAGTTCGCCGGTGCGCTGTCACAGGCCACCGCTGCTCGTCGCACCTGATGGATCCTGCTGGGCCGGATCTTTCCCTCACCGATGTCCTGCCCTCGGCCGCTGCTGCGGTCGGGATCACCGGCGCCGAGGATCGGCTGGGTATCGGTGATAGCGATGCGGTGGTGGTGTGCCTGGTCGACGGACTCGGTGCGTGGGACCTGGAGGAGTATCGGGAACTATTCGACGCACTCACCGATGCCCGAGGTGGCAGCATCGCCGCGGCGTTCCCCACGACCACCGCCACGGGCCTGGCTTCCCTAGGCACCGGACTACCGAGCGGTCAGCACGGCATCGTGGGGGCCTCGTTCTGGCTGCCGGAGTTCGGCCGCACGCTGCACCCGCTGCATTGGGGTTCGCATCCACCGTCGGTAGCTGTGCAGCCGGAACCGACCGTTTTCGAGCAGATCGATTCGGCTGGGGGCACCGCCGTGGCCATCGGCCCGGCCGCATATGCCGGATCCGGGCTCACCCGTGCCGTCCTGCGAGGCGCCCGGTACCTCCACGCCGAATCCATCGATGAACGCATCGGTTGCCTATCGGAGGAACTCGCCGCCGCTGCCAGGGCCAACGAGCGCCTAGTCGCCTACGTCTACTGGCCGAGTCTGGATCGTGCCGGCCATGAGCACGGGGTGGGCAGCGATGCGTGGCGCGCCGCCGCCTCGCAGGTGAACACGCTGATCCGGGGGCTGCAGACAGTGCTGCCTGGAACGGGTCGACTGGTGGTCACCGCCGATCACGGCATGGTCGATGCCGGACAGCGGATCTGGTGGGAGGACGAACCGGCGCTGCACTGGGGTGTGCGCTCACTGGCCGGTGAGCCCCGGATGAGACACGTCTACGTCGAGGACGACCCCGAGGCCGTAGCGATGCGTTGGCGCGAAGTTTTGGGGGAGCGGGCCAGTGTCCATGTGCGAGCAGCGGCGGTTGCATCGGGACTGTTCGGCACGGTGGACCCTGCGTTGGTCGATCGCATCGGTGACGTCGTCGTCGTACTCGAGCCCGGGACGTGCGTCGCGAGCCGCCGAGTCGATGCACGGGTCTCGGCACTACCGGGCCAGCACGGTGGGACAAGCGATCGGGAACGTCGCATTCCCGGACTGATCCTCGACGGTCGTGGGACGATCGTCTGAGGGTCGGTGTGGCACGATGCCGCCGTGGCCGAGCTGGTGTTCTACGCCGGGACGATGGACTGCGGCAAGAGCACACTGGCATTGCAGACCGACCACAACCACAGTTCCCGCGGGCGCGCGGGACTGGTGTTCACCCGGCTGGATCGTGCGGGTCAGTCGGTTCTGTCCAGTCGACTCGGGCTATCGGTGCCGGCCATCGAAGTCGGTGACGATTTCGACTTCCGTCGGCATGTGGTCGACACGCTCAGCGCCGGAAACCGGGTGGACTACGTCATCTGCGACGAAGCGCAGTTCTACACGACCGACCAGGTGGAGCAATTGGCGCGCATCGTCGATGAGTTGGCAGTAGACGTCTTCGCTTTCGGGATCATGACCGACTTTCGCACCCGACTGTTCCCGGGATCGGCGCGATTGGTCGAGTTGTCCGATCGCGTACAGGTCCTGCAGGTCGAGGCCTTGTGTTGGTGCGGATCACGGGCGATTCACAATGCGCGCACCGTCGGCGGTGAGATGACCACCGAGGGGGATCAGGTTCTCATCGGTGATGTGTCCGGTAGCCCGGCAGGCGACGGCCACGGTGCAGCGGTGGCTTACGAAGTGCTGTGTCGACGTCACTATCGGGCTGGCTTGACGGCCAAGCGCGCGGGCGTCGAACACATCTCCCGGGAGCCGTTGCCGTTCGATCCAGCCTGAATCGCGGCGCTACTCGTCCACTTAGCTACTCGTCGCCTTTACTGGTCCCGAACAAGATCTCATCCCAACTTGGCACGCTGGCGCGCCCGCGCTTGCCCTTGGCGCGTTTGGCCCGCTTGCTGGCTGGCGCATCGGCCGGCTCAGGGGATTGCGGGGGATCGAACAGTGCCGATTCATCGGCCCCCGCGGATTTTGCCGTCCGCGGCGCTTGCTGCTGTGCTGAAGCCGCATCGGTCTGCTCGACGGTCGGATCGCTGGTCACCGACAC
>Ga0209953_1000468_pt1 | contig 14395 bp, 12 predicted proteins | sample SalPonred_H2O_MG_FD_185713 | JGI IMG/M metagenome (GOLD analysis project Ga0209953, IMG submission 185713) | Salt pond water microbial communities from South San Francisco under conditions of wetland restoration - Salt Pond MetaG... | ecosystem: Environmental > Aquatic > Non-marine Saline and... | reverse complement strand
GGAAGGTAGGAGTAGATGGCTGAGGAACTGAAGGCCCCGACGAGTGCCAAGTGCGTGGTGATCGGAGCCGGGATCGTCGGCAACTCCATCGTGTATCACTTGGCGCGCTTGGGGTGGAGCGACATCGTCCAGGTCGACAAGGGTCCGCTGCCCAACCCGGGTGGTTCGACCGGGCACGCGTCGAACTTCATCTTCCCGACCGATCACAGCAAGGAGATCACCCAACTGACGTTGGAGAGCGTGCGCCAGTACCGGGAGATGGGGGTCTTCACCGAGTGCGGGGGGATCGAGGTGGCCCGCACTGAGGAGCGGATGCAAGAACTGCACCGCCGCATGCAGTCGGCGAAGTCCTTCGAGATCGAGGACACCGCCATGCTCAGCCCCGCGGAGGTCAAGGAGAAGGTGCCCTACATCGACGAGGAGGTGATCCTCGGCGGGTTCTGGACTCCTTCGGTCGGAGTGGTCGACTCGCTTCGGGCGGGGACGATCATGCGCGAGCGGGCCCAGGAGATGGGGGCGCTGAGCAGTTTGCCGAATACCGAGGTGCTCGACATCGAGGTCACCGACGGCAAAGTATCGGCCATCGTCACCGATCGGGGCACTATCGAGACGGACTGCGTCGTGGTCGCGTGTGGCTGTTGGAGCCCGCGGATCGCGGCGATGGCCGGTGCCGCCATCCCGTTGACTCCGGCGGTGCACCAGATGAAGGACATCGGTCCGGTGCCGTTCTTCGCCGACGCCAAGGGTGATATCGAGTGGCCGATCATCCGCGACATGGACACCTTCATGTACGAGCGGCAGCACGGAACGGGTCTGGAGATCGGCTCCTACGCCCACCGGGCGATCTTGTACGAGGCAGATGAGATCCCCTCGAACGAACAAGCTGCGCTCTCGCCGACCGAGATGCCGTTCACGCAAGAGGACTTCGACCTGCAAGACGAGCACGCGATGGAACTCATGCCCGACATCGTGGGCGATGAGAACATCGGCGAGAAGTACGCGTGCAACGGCCTGCTTTCGTTGACCCCGGATGGCGCGCCCATCTTGGGCGAGACACCCGAGGTCAAGGGCCTGTGGTCCGCTGCCGCGGTCTGGATCAAGGAAGGTCCGGGAGTCGGCAAGGCCATGGCCGAGTGGATCGTCGAGGGTGAGCCCGAGATCGACCTACACGGCGCGGACATCGCCCGCTTCTACGAGCATCAAAAGACGCGCGAGCACGTGGTGGCTCGTACGTCCGAGGGATTCATCAAGACCTACGGGATCATCCACCCCGGCGAGCAGTGGACGGCGAACCGCAATGTGCGGCTATCCCCGTACTACGAGCAGCAAAAGGCCCTCGGGGCGGTCTTCTACGAGGCCGCCGGTTGGGAGCGGGCCTTCTGGTACGAGGTGAATGCACCGCTCGTCGAGAAGTTCGGCGACGCAGTGATGCCGCGAACCGCGGAGTGGGATTCGCGTTGGTGGTCCCCGATCATCAACGCCGAGCACCTGCAGATGCGCGAGACCGCGGGGATGATCGACCTGACTCCCTTCGCGATCTTCGACATCACCGGTCCGAGCGCGCTCGATGTAGTGCAGCGCACGGCAGTGCGCCAGATGGACGTGGCGATCGGCAAGGTCATCTACACCCCCGTGCTCACCCCGCGCGGAGGGTTCAAGTCCGATCTGACCATCATGCGGTTGGGCAAGAACCACTTCCGGGTGGTCACCGGTGGTGCGCACGGTATGGCCGACCGCAAGTGGTTCGCCGATCAACTCCCCGCCGACGGAACCGCACAGTTGCAAGACCTCACCTCGTCGATGACCACTTTGGGTGTGTGGGGGCCGAATGCCCGGGCGATCATCCAGTCGCTGACCAGCGCGGATATGTCCCACGAGGGTCATCCGTTCGGAACCTGCCGCGTTATCGAGATGGGCTCGCTGCGGGTGCTCGCTTCGCGGATCTCCTACGTGGGCGATCTCGGCTGGGAGCTCTACCTGCCCATCGAGCAGGGCGCGAAGCTCTGGGAGATGGTCTGGGAAGCCGGACAACAGCACGGCCTGATCGCGGTGGGAGTCGGCGTCTACGGAACCACCGGGCGGATGGAGAAGGGCTATCGGGCCTACGGGGCCGAACTCGACTCCGAATACAACGTGATCGAAGCGGGCATGGCGCTGAAGAAGGTGAAGGAAGCCGACTTCACCGGCAAGGAGGCCTACCTCAAGCACCGCGAAGAGGATCCGGTCGCGCTGATGTGCACGCTGTCGGTGAGTGACCACACCAGTTCCAATGGCGAGAAGCGCTACATGCTGGGCATGGAGCCGATCCTCACCCTCGACGGTGCGCCCATCACCGACAAGAGCGGTCGACGCTCGTTCGTCACGAGCGCCGGCTCCGCGCCGTCACTCGGCAAGCACCTGTTGATGGCCTACCTGCCCCCCGAGCACGCGGTGGAGGGCAAGGAACTGCTCGTCGAGTACCTCGGCGAGCGCTACCCGGTGGTGGTGGAACGCGCTAGTGCCACGCCACTGTTCGACCCGAATAACGAACGGATCGTGAGCTAATGGAAATCTGCGTTTGCATCAAGCGCTATCCCTCGCTCGGCAGTGCCATCGTGCTGACCGAGGACGGGATGGCGATCGATACCGACAAGCTCGGCTTCACGCTCAGCCCGCACGAGGAGTGTGCGGTCGAGGCAGCCGTCCAGCTCAAGGAAGAGCATGGCGGAACGGTCACGCTGGTCACTCTCGGGCCGGAAGGTGTCGAGGAGCAGATCCGCGAGCAGTTCGCGATCGGTGCGGACCGCGCCATCTGGGTTCGATCGGAGACGACCGATGTGGACCCGCAGGCTGCTGCTGCCGCGTTGGGCGATGCCATCGAGGCGGACGGCACTGCCTTCGATCTGATCCTGCTGGGATCAGAGAGCGCGGACAACGCCAATGCGCAAACAGGCGTGCGTCTTGCCCACCGGCTCGGGCGCCCGGTAGCCACCGCGGTCAAGGGGATGTCCATCGCCGATGGCACCGCGACCGTCGAACGAGCCGTCGGCACGATGCGCGAGGTCTACACGGTGCCGCTACCGGCGGTGGTGACGGTCAAGGATGGTCTGAACATCCCCCGTTACCCATCGGTGCCGGGTCGCATCAAGGCGCGCAAGAAGCCCATCGAGGAAGTCGCCGGCAATCTGGCGGATCCACGGATCGAACTGATCGGTCTTACCGTCCCTGTGCGCGAGTCCAAGGGTGCGCAGGACCTCGGTGCCGGCGACGAAGCCGCCGACGCCCTCGTCGACGTCATGAAGCAGATCGGAGTGTTGTCATGATCATCGTCTATGTCGATCACGACCGCGGGGAGATCGATCCGCTGTCCTTCCAGGTCGTCAGTGCTGCTCGCACCCTCGACGACGACGTCCAGGCTGTGGTCGTTGGACCCAACGCGGAGAAGTGCGCCGATGAACTCGGCAACTTCGGTGTGCGTACCGTGCACCACGGCACGCACGATCGGATCGCCGACTACACACCGCTGGCGAATGCCCGAGCCGTGTTGGATGTCATGGATCGGCTGACACCCCGCGCGGTGTTCGCGGCCGGTACGCCCCGTGGCAGCGAGGTGCTCGGGCATATCGCCGCTATCCGCGATCTGCCGCTGGTCACCGAATGCAGCGCCATCGAGTTGACCGGACCGGACACCGCTGAGGTCACCCGCGCGCGTTGGGGCGGCAATCTGCTCGAGCGCAGCAAGGTCAGCACCCCCGTGCTGCTCGCCACGATCCAGGCTCACGCCTACGCCGCCACGGAGGACCCCGGCGCTGCGCAGATCGAAGCCTTCGATGTGCCGGTGACCGATGCCGACCTCATCGTCGCGATCGTGGACCGCACCGGGGCCCAGGCAACCGGTGTCGGCCTCGCCGAAGCGAAGGTCGTCATCTCCGGCGGCCGCGGTATGGATGGACCGGAAGCCTTCGCGATGCTCGAGGAGCTTGCCGACATCCTCGGTGGCGCCGTGGGCTGTTCTCGGGTGGTCACCTCCGCAGGCTGGCGTCCGCATGCCGAGCAGGTGGGGCAGACCGGCACCAAGGTCGCGCCCGAGTTGTACTTGGCCTTCGGTATCAGCGGAGCCACCCAGCACATCGCCGGGTGCAAGTCCGCGAAGACCCTGATCGCGGTCAATACCGATGCCCAGGCACCGATCATGACCCACGCGGATTACGCGGTGGTCGACAACTTGCACACGCTGCTGCCAGCACTCATCGAGAAAGCCCGCGCCGCTAAAGGCGCCTGACGCTTCGGAGAAGTCTTGCCAACCGACATCGAGATCGCCCAAGCGGCGACCCTGCGGCCCATCTCCCAGATCGCCGAAGTCCTCGGGATCCCCGAGGAGGCGCTCGAGCCCTACGGGCGCACGAAGGCCAAGGTGCAACTGGACTGGCTGCTGCAACAGCCGGTGCGATCTTCCGCGCGGATGGTCTTGGTAACGGCCATCAGCCCCACGCCGCCGGGCGAGGGCAAGACGACCACCACGGTCGGTCTCGGCGATGGTCTGCGACACATCGGCAAGGACGCGATGATCGCCCTTCGCGAGCCGTCCCTCGGCCCGGTCTTCGGTATGAAGGGCGGAGCGGCCGGCGGGGGCCGAGCGCAGGTGGTCCCGATGGAGGACATCAACCTGCACTTCACCGGCGACTTCAATGCGATCGCATTAGCGAACAACCTGCTAGCGGCGTTGATCGACAACCACGTCCATCACGGCAACTCGTTGGGCATCGATGTTCGGCGGGTCACCTGGAAGCGCGTGGTGGACATGAACGACCGTGCGCTGCGGGACATCACGGTGGCACTCGGCGGCCCGGGCAACGGCTTCCCTCGCCAGGACGGATTCGACATCGTCGTCGCCTCGGAGATCATGGCTATCTTCTGCCTGGCGACCGACCTCGAGGACCTCAAGGAGCGCATCGGGAAGATCGTCGTCGCCTACACCCGCGACAAGGAGCCGATCTGCGCGCGCGACCTGAATGCCCAGGGCGCGATGGCGGTACTGCTGAAGGATGCACTCGCACCGAATCTGGTGCAGACGCTGGATGGCACTCCGGCGTTCGTGCATGGAGGACCGTTCGCCAACATCGCGCACGGCTGCAACAGCGTTATCGCCACCACCGGTGGTCTGCGGCTTGCCGATTACGTCGTCACCGAGGCGGGATTCGGGGCCGACCTCGGCGCCGAGAAGTTCATCGACATCACGTGCCGAAGCGCGGGTTTGCGGCCATCGGCGGCGGTGATCGTGGCCACCGTGCGTGCCCTTAAGTTCCACGGCGGCGGGGATGCCAAGAACCTGACGACCGAAGATCTCGATGCCCTGAAGGCGGGGATGGTGAACCTCGAACGCCACATCGCGAACGTGCGCGATCACTACGGCGTTCCCCCCATCGTGTCCATCAACCGATTCGTCTCCGATACCGACGCCGAACTTGAACTGTTGCGCTCGCACGTGGAATCCCTGGGCGTGCCGATCGTGCTCGCCGATCACTGGGCGCAAGGCGGCGCCGGAGCAGCGGAGCTGGCGCGCGCCGTGGTCGAGATCTGCGAAACGGACACCAGGGCCGTCGATTCCGGTCACGACTCCTTCGTCTACTCCGACGACGCCTCGCTGTGGGAGAAGATCGAGTCCATCGCGACGAAGATCTACGGGGCATCGGAGGTGACGGCCGATGCCAAGGTGCGCACTCGGCTGCGCGAACTCGCCGAGGAGGGCTATGGACACCTCCCGGTGTGCATCGCCAAGACCCAATACTCCTTCTCGACCGACCCGTCCTTGCGCGGAGCGCCATCGGGTCACTCGATGAACATCCGCGAGGTGCGTCTATCGGCCGGCGCCGGCTTCATCGTGGTCGTGTGCGGGGACATCATGACGATGCCCGGGCTACCGAAGGTTCCCTCGAGTGAACGCATCGACGTGCAAGACGGTCAGGTAGTCGGGCTGTTCTGATCGTGGGCCACACCACCGATCCGCGGCCGACGATCCGGCTGGAGGACGTCACTGCGAAGAGTTCCCGGGAGATCGACCGGATCGACCGGGTGGTCGTGGAATCTCCGTTGACCATCACCGTCGGCGAACACGTGCTGGCGACCACGATGCGAACACCCGGGCACGATCTGGATCTGGCGGCCGGGTGGCTGGTGTCTGAAGCCGGACTGCGCCGCGCGGACGACATCGTCGGGATGAGGGCCTTCGCCGCCTCGGCCCGGGCGGGCGATACCGATGGCAGGAACAAGCCCGAGGAAATCGACACGGTTCGGGTGGAACTCGCGGCCGGTATCGAACCACCACGACCACGCGCCTACGTCACGTCGAGCTCTTGTGGAGTGTGCAGCGCAGACGTGCTCGACGCTTTCCCTGAGCCCTACGCTCCGTTGCACACTTCGGACTGGAAACTGCAACCCGGACAGGCCCTGGAACTGGTGCGACAGATGCGGGCCCGGCAGAAGATGTTCGACCTCACCGGCGCGCTGCATGCCGCGGCACTCGTCGGACCGATGTCCGAAGTGCTGTACGTGCGCGAGGATGTCGGCCGCCACAATGCCGTGGACAAGGTGATCGGGCATGCGTTGATGGAAGGCGAACTCCCGCTCACCGATCACGTGCTCGTGGTCAGCGGGAGGGTCTCCTATGAGATCGTGGCGAAGGCCCTTACCGCGTGCGTCGGGGCGCTCGTGGCGGTGTCCGGTCCGACCACACTGGCAGTCGATGTCGCCCGGGCGCACGATTTCCTACTCATCGGCTTCGCTCGCGATGACCGTATGAACGTCTATTCCGGAGGGGCTTGGATCCACGCATGACACTGACTCGCGAGTACGCGGCTTGGTCGCCGGAACAAGCCGAGGAGATCATCGCTCCCATCGTGCGGACCCCCGGTCCGATCCTGCGGTGCCTGCAGGCGATCCAGGAACGGTTCGGCTACGTACCGGCTGACGCGGTCGCGCTCGTTGCGCAGCGATGCAACGCCACACGCGCCGATGTCCACGGGGTGCTGACCTACTACGCCGACCTTCGCACCCAACCCCCCGCTGCGATCCCCGTGCGCCTGTGCGCCGCGGAAGCGTGCCAGGCCGTCGGTGGGCGGGAATTGCAGCGTGCCTGGGAGCAAGCGTGCGAAGGTGATCAGCATCTCGGTGAATTGACCGGCGGTAACGAGCCCGTGTTCTGCCTGGGCAACTGCGCTCTGGGCCCGGCCGCACTCGTCGGTGACCGACTCCTCGGTTATGCGAGCGTGGAACGGATCGAAGCGGCGGTGCGCCGGCAGCACGAGCAGCAGGGACTCCAGGAAGGGGAGCGGTCATGACGACATGGTTCGTTCCGCGCGATGCCGCAGCCCGATCCGTCGGCGCGGACGACGTTGCCCAGGCCCTTGCTGAACAGGGTCATCGGGTGGTGCGCACCGGCAGTCGAGGAATGCTGTGGTGCGAACCGCTCGTCGAATGCGCCCCCGAACCCGGCGGCGCTCGGGTGGGCTGGTCCAACGTCACCCCCGAGGACGTCGTCGAAGGCCGGCTGCAAGAAGGCGCGACCAATTACCTCGGTGTCGTGGCGCAAGTGGACTACCTGGCCAAGCAGGACCGCTGGGTATTCGAGCGCGTAGGCGTGATCGATCCACTCGATCCCGACGACTACCTCGCCCACGGTGGCCTCGCCGGCCTGCGCGCTGCCTTGGCAAAGTCACCGGAAGGCGTTATCGATGAGATCGTCGAGTCCGGACTGCGCGGACGCGGTGGCGCCGGATTCCCCGCCGGCATCAAATGGCGCACCGTCGCCCAGACGGCGCCTTGTCCGCATGCCGGCGAACCTGCTGGTGCCCCCGCCCACAAGTACATCTGCATCAACGCCGACGAAGGCGACAGCGGAACGTTCGCCGATCGGATGCTCATCGAGGGTGATCCGTTCTGCTTGCTCGAGGGAATGACGGTCGCCGCGCACGCCGTCGGCGCCGACAAGGGCATCGTCTACCTGCGATCGGAGTATCCAGACGCCATCGAGGTCCTCCAGGAAGCGATCGTGATCGCTCGGGAACGCGGATGGCTCGGTTCCTCGGTACTCGATACCGACCTTGCCTTCGACGTCGAGGTGTACGTCGGTGCCGGATCGTACGTATGTGGTGAGGAGACCGCGATGCTGGAGAGCATCGAGGGTCGACGCGGCATGGTCCGGGTCAAGCCGCCACTACCGGCGATCGAAGGGCTGTTCGGCACGCCGACGGTGATCAACAACGTCATGACGATGGCCAGCGTGCCTTCCATCATGGCCAGGGGTGCTGAGTCCTACGCGCGCCTGGGCACCGAGAAGTCGCAGGGCACTCAGGTATTCCAGATCGCGGGCAACACCGCGCGGGGCGGCATCGTCGAGACCGCCTTCGGCATCAGCGCGCGCGAGTTGATCGAGGACTTCGGGGGCGGCACCCGTTCCGGTCGGCCGGTGCGTGCGGTGCAGATCGGCGGACCCCTCGGGGCCTACCTGCCAGCGGATCGGCTCGAGGTAGCCATGGGATACGAGACCCTCGCCGAGGCCGGCGGGATGATCGGGCACGGCGGGGTCGTGGTCTTCGACGAATCGGTGGACATGGCCCAGCAGGCCCGATTCGCGATGGAGTTCTGCGCCGAGGAGTCCTGCGGCAAGTGCACGCCCTGCCGAATCGGTTCGACTAGGGGGGTCGAAGTCATTGACCGGATCCGTTCGGGGGAGGATCCTGAGGACAACACGGTGCTCCTTAGGGACCTGTGCGAGGTGATGACCGATGGTTCGCTGTGCGCGATGGGGGGACTGACTCCCATGCCCGTGCTCAGCGCGCTGGACAACTTCCCCGAGGATTTCGCACCGCACACGAGAGGACGAGAAGGATGACGGTTCTCGACGACCGCGTAGATGACCAGCGCGATCTCGGCACCCCCGCAGTGGAGTCCGAGACGATCGTGACGGTGCACATAGATGGTGTGCCGGTGCAGGTGCCCGAGGGCACGTCCGTCATGCGAGCGGCTGCCCTGTCCGGCACCGCGGTGCCGAAGTTGTGCGCCACCGACAATCTCGATGCGTTCGGATCGTGCCGTCTTTGCCTGGTGGAGGTCGACGGAAAGGCCGGGACCCCGGCGTCTTGCACCACACCATGCAGCGAGGGGATGTCCGTACACACGCAGACCCCGCGGTTGGACAAGCTCCGCAAGGGCGTCATGGAGTTGTACATCTCCGACCATCCGCTCGACTGCCTCACCTGCCCCGCGAACGGCGACTGCGAACTGCAGGACATGGCTGGTGTGGTCGGGCTGCGTGATGTGCGTTACGGCATGGAGGGGGAGAACCACCTCGATGCGCCGAAGGATGAATCCAACCCGTACTTCACCTTCGATGAGAGCAAGTGCATCGCGTGCAGCCGCTGCGTGCGGGCCTGTTCGGAGGTGCAAGGCACCTTCGCACTCACCATCGCCGGACGCGGATTCGGCTCGAAGGTCTCGGCCAGTGATGGTGTTCCCTTCCTCGACAGCGAATGCGTTTCCTGCGGTGCCTGCGTCCAGGCCTGCCCCACCGCCACGTTGCAGGAGAAGACGGTCATCGACCTTGGTGTACCGACCCGCAAGGTGAAGACCACCTGCGCATACTGCGGGGTCGGTTGTTCCTTCGTTGCCGAACTGCGTGGCGATGAACTCGTACGCATGGTCCCGGACAAGACCGGTGGGGCGAATGAAGGCCACTCCTGTGTGAAGGGCCGGTTCGCCTGGGGCTACGCCGGCCACGAGGATCGGGTGACATCACCGCTGATCCGCGATTCGATCGAGGACGATTGGAAGGTCGTTGACTGGGACGAAGCGATCGCCTTCGCCGCCGGGAAATTGACCGCCATCCAAGAGCAGTACGGCATCGATTCCATCGGTGGCATCACTTCCTCACGCTGCACCAACGAGGAGGTGTACGTCGTCCAGAAGATGGTGCGCGCCGCGTTCGGAACGAACAACGTCGATACGTGTGCCCGGGTGTGCCACTCGCCCACGGGCTACGGGTTGAAGCAGACCTTCGGCACCAGCGCAGGCACCCAGGACTTCAAGTCGGTCGAGAAGGCCGACGTGATCATGGTGATCGGCGCGAACCCGACTGACGCGCACCCGGTCTTCGCCTCGCGAATGAAGCGCCGGTTGCGCGAAGGTGCGGAGTTGATCGTGGTCGATCCGCGCACGATCGACTTGGTGCGTTCGACCCACATCGAGGCCAGCCACCACCTGCAATTGCGCCCGGGCACGAACGTCGCGATCGTCAACGCTATGGGTCACGTGGTGGCCACCGAAGGATGGATCGACCGCGACTTCGTGCAAACGCGCTGCGACCTCGCGTCCTTCCAGGCCTGGGAGGAGTTCATTCGGCTACCGGAGAACAGCCCGGAAGCACTCGAGGAAGCCACCGGCGTCCCGGCCGATCAGGTGCGGGCGGCGGCGCGCGCCTACGCCACCTCCCCCAACGCAGCGATCTACTACGGCCTCGGCGTCACCGAGCATTCGCAAGGGTCCACCATGGTGATGGCGATGGCCAACCTCGCGATGGCGACCGGCAACATCGGTCGCGAGGGAGTCGGCGTGAACCCGCTCCGCGGGCAGAACAATGTGCAGGGTTCATGCGACATGGGATCTTTCCCGCACGAATTCAGCGGCTACCGCCACGTATCCGACGACACAGTGCGCGAACAATTCGAGGCGCTGTGGGGAACCGAGATGCGTGCGGATCCGGGCATGCGCATACCCAACATGCTCGACGCCGCAACGGTGGGCGAGTTCAAGGGCATCTACATCCAAGGCGAAGACATCGCGCAGTCGGACCCGAACACCGAACATGTGGCCGCGGCACTGCGCGCGATGGATTGCGTGATCGTCCAGGACCTGTTCATCAACGAGACCGCGAAGTTCGCCCACGTGTTCCTGCCTGGGACTTCCTTCCTGGAGAAGGACGGCACCTTCACCAACGCCGAGCGGCGTATCAACCGCGTGCGTCCGGTGATGCCCTCGCGCACGGGGATGGCCGAGTGGGAGGTCACCTGCGCCCTGGCCAAGGCCATGGGATACGAGATGGACTACGACACCTCCAGTCAGATCATGGACGAGATCGCCGCGGTCACGCCGACCTTCTCGGGAGTCTCCTTCGATCTGCTCGACAAAGTAGGCAGCGTGCAGTGGCCGTGCAACGAGCAGGCTCCGCTGGGTACACCGGTGATGCACGTGGATCGGTTCGTGCGCGGCGAAGGGCAATTCATCACCACCCCGTACGTCCCGACCGACGAGCGCTCCACGCGCAAGTTCCCGCTGCTCTTGACGACCGGACGTATCCTTAGCCAGTACAACGTCGGGGCGCAGACCCGTCGAACGAACAACGTGGTCTGGCACGCGGAGGATGTCCTCGATATCCACGAAGCCGATGCGCAAACACGCGGCATCGCCGACGGCGATTGGGTGGAGGTCAGCAGCCGCGTGGGCGTCACCAGGTTGCGTGCACGGATCAGCGACGACATCCCCGCCGGCGTCGTCTACACCACCTTCCACCACCCGGTCAGTGGCACCAACGTCATCACCACCGACAACTCGGACTGGGCGACCAACTGCCCGGAGTACAAGGTCACGGCAGTGGAGGTACGTCCATCGGCCCAGGTGCCCGCGTGAGTCACGACCTCGACTACGAGCAAGCGCACCTGGTGAAGATGGCGAACCAAATCGCCTCGAACGTCCCGAATCGCGATGACATCGCCGGTCAGGTCGCCAACCACCTGCGAACTTTCTGGACTCCCGTGATGCGCGCGGACATCATCGAGATCGCCCGTTCCCATCCGCAAGAGCTAGCGGCGCAGGTACACGACGCATTGGATCGACTACAGACAGTGGAGGCATGATGGCCGAGGTACAGATCACCTACTGGCGCGACATCCCCTCGCTGGTTGTCGCCCGCGAGGGTGAAGAAGTCGCCAAGGTTCCACTCGCGCAGCGCTTCCAGGAAGCGATCGACGAGGCTGCCATGCGACTCGGCGATGTCGATTCCGAGGCCTACCTTGCCGGTTGGGTGCGCTCGGACTGGGAGCCGGTCGAAGGTGACCCGGGAACCGCCGCTGCGGTCAAGTCCGAGGAACTGGAAACCAAGTGGGACGAGTCATCCTTGAACGCCTACCTCGATGGACTCGTGCAGTAGGCACTCACGCGTTCAATCGCAAGTACCCCCAGGACAACGACGCCGCTAGCACCACCCACACCTGATACGGCAACAGCACCACGCCCCACACCCATCCGGTCAAGAAGGCGATGATCACGATGGGCACGGTCAGTACGGCTGCCGCGCTCAGTGCGACGGCCGAGGAGAGGAAATCATGCGGCACGTAGAACATGTACGCCCAAGCCAGCGCCGCAGCGACGCTGGCGAATAGGAAGACGAGAAGAACCACGACGCGCAGGGGCGGTGCTTGCCATGCCACGACGCCGGACACCACCGCGAGTGCGATGAAGTTGTAGGGCCAGATCAACCCGAAGACCCACGGCGGTGGTTGCCAGGCGGGTTGCTCGAGCGAGCGGTACCAACCGGTATCGGTTCCCACCCAAACTCCGGACAGGATCGCGTAGGCGATCACGGCAGCAACCGCAAGGACGAGCGCCGCTATCCGCCAAATATCCGGTGTGGTCACGTTCGCGCCAATGCGCGATCCACCGCCGAGAAGAACGCCGGGACCGATCCGTGGAGTTCGAGCTCGTCGGGGCCGAGGATCGCTTGCCAGGTGTCGTCGTCGTAGTGCGCGAGCACGGTAGGCGTCCCGAGCGTGCAGGCAGCGACCTCGATGGCGGATCTTTCGTTCAAGTGCACCAAGCGGATCGGGACGTCATAGTCCCGGCAGGCCGCATCCCATGCGGACTTGCGTCGCACGGTGCCGTGCGTGATGTCGCATAGGGCGCAGTGCGCGGTGCCACGTGCCTTGCCCAGGACGTAACGCAACTCCCCGACCACCCCACCGTCTGCGTGATAGACGCCGACCAGTTCGATGGGCGTTCGCTGGTGCTGTGCTGGCTCGGAATGCTCGGATCGCTCCGTCATCACCCCAGTGTGGACGACTCCTGTTCCCCCGCACATCATGAGCGGTCAATAGGCTTCGGCCATGGCTGAGATCGAAGCGTTGATTGCCCGGGAGATCCTCGATTCGCGGGGGAATCCGACCGTCGAAGTGGAAGTCCTGCTCGAGGACGACACCGTGGCGCGCGCCGCAGTGCCGTCGGGGGCCTCCACCGGGGCCTTCGAGGCGGCAGAACGCCGTGACGGGGACGAGCGCTACCTCGGCAAGGGTGTCCTGCAGGCCATCAAGGCCGTGGAGGAGGAGATCGCGCCGGAGTTGATCGGCGTCGACGCCAGCGACCAGCGAGCGGTCGACGCGACGATGATCGACCTCGACGGCACGCCCAACAAGGCTCGGCTGGGTGCGAATGCGATCCTCGGCGCTTCCCTGGCCATCGCCCGGGCGGCGGCTTTGTCGGCCGATCTGCCCTTGTTCCGGTATGTCGGTGGCCCCAACGCCCACGTGCTGCCGGTGCCGATGATGAACATCCTCAACGGTGGCGCGCACGCCGATACCGGCGTGGACATCCAAGAATTCATGATCGCCCCCATCGGGGCGGCGTCGTTCTCCGAGGCCCTGCGCCAAGGTGCGGAGGTCTACCACGCACTGAAATCGGTGTTGAAGGCAGACGGATACGCAACAGGGCTCGGCGATGAAGGTGGTTTCGCACCCGACCTGCCGAACAACAGGGCGGCATTGGAACTCATCGGTCGCGCCGTCGAAGCGGCCGGCTTGCAACTGGGAACCGATATCGCGCTTGCCCTCGACGTCGCCTCCACCGAGTTCTTCTCCGATGGCTCCTACCGCTTCGAGGGTGCGGAGCGATCGATGGAATGGATGACCGGCTACTACGAGTCGCTCATCGCGGACTTCCCGATGGTCTCGATCGAGGACCCGTTGGCCGAGGACGACTGGGCCGGTTGGGTGCATGCGACCGATGCCATCGGTGCGAACGTCCAACTCGTGGGCGATGACCTGTTCGTCACCAACCCCGAGCGCTTGGCGCGTGGCATCGCCGATGGCGCCGCGAACGCACTGCTGGTCAAGGTGAACCAGATCGGCTCGCTGACCGAGACGCTAGATGCGGTCGCGATGGCCACCGCTGCCGGTTACGCGTCGATGATGTCGCACCGCTCCGGGGAGACCGAGGACACGACCATCGCCGATCTCGCGGTGGCGGTGAACTGCGGTCAGATCAAGACCGGCGCACCGGCACGCTCGGAGCGGGTGGCGAAGTACAACCAGTTGCTGCGGATCGAGGAGGAACTCGGCGATGCCGGGCGCTACGCCGGCCGAACCGCCTTCCCTCG
>Ga0209953_1000467_pt1 | contig 14399 bp, 18 predicted proteins | sample SalPonred_H2O_MG_FD_185713 | JGI IMG/M metagenome (GOLD analysis project Ga0209953, IMG submission 185713) | Salt pond water microbial communities from South San Francisco under conditions of wetland restoration - Salt Pond MetaG... | ecosystem: Environmental > Aquatic > Non-marine Saline and... | reverse complement strand
GTAACAGTGAGCTTGGCGACGAAACGCTGGTCACAAACAACATTCTCAACGTCACAGGTTTTGAAGCTACCACAGCGCTAGGCGACGAAACAGTTATTGCGCAAGCCGTTGTAGAGCCTACGGGTGTGGAGGCGACAGGCCAGACTGGCACGGTGGTTACCGTGTCTGAAGCAGTTGTTCTGCCTACTGGCGTGCAAGCTATAGGCACACTGGGCGAAGCAGAAGTTATTGCCGAGGCGGTTGTTTTTCCGACAGGTGTAAATGCGACGGGTGCGCTAGGTCAAGAAGTTATTATCGCTCAAGCGGTTGTAGAGCCCACGGGCGTCGAGGCGACAGGCGAGACTGGCACCGTAGTTACTATATCCGAGGCAGTCGTAGAGCTTACCGGCGTGCAGGCTGCCGGCGCGTTAGGCCAAGAAGTTGTTATCGCTCAAGCAGTTGTAGAGCCCACGGGCGTCGAGGCTACCGGCGACACAGGCTTTGTCGTTACCGTTGCTAACGCTGTGGTTGGGCTTACAGGCGTAGCTGCCACGGTTTCACTGGGCGAAGAAGAAGTTATTGCCGAGGCTGTTGTTCTGCCAACAGGCGTGCAGGCTACTAGCACGTTGGGTCAAGAAGTTGTTATAGCTGATGCTAATGTGCTGCTCGATGGAGTCCAGTCAACGGGAGAGACTGGCGAAGTAATTACTATATCCGAAGCAGTCGTAGAGCTTACCGGTGTGCAAGCTGAAGTCACACTGGGCGAAGAAGAAGTTATCGCTCAAGCAGTTGTAGAGCCTACGGGTGTGGAGGCGACAGGTCAGCCCGGCACGGTAGTTACTATTTCTGAAGCAGTTATTCTGCCTACTGGCGTGCAAGCTGAAAGCACACTGGGCGAAGAAGAAGTTATTGCCGAGGCTGTTGTTCTGCCAACAGGCGTGCAGGCTACTAGCACGTTGGGTCAAGAAGTTGTTATAGCTGATGCTAATGTGCTGTCCGACGGAGTCCAGTCAACGGGAGAGACTGGGTTTGTCGTTACTACCGCTAATGCTGTTGTGGAGCCCGTAGGAGTCGAGGCGACAGGGCAGACCGGAATAGTTGTTATTATTGCCGAGGCACTTGTTCTGCCCACGAGCGTTCAGACAACAGGCCAGATTGGTCAAGAAATTGTTAGCGCGAATGCTCTAATCACCCAGACGGGCGTTTCTGCCTCTGCAACACTCAGCCGCGTATTCACGTGGGGTAACATTAAGCCTGATGCCACTGTAAACTGGCAAAACGTCCAACCAGACGCAGATGCAACGTGGATAGAAATTGACCCTGACTCTAGTGTAAACTGGCGCAAAATTAGTGCCTAACGAGATATAGATATGGCAAGTACGTACACAGACGCTGGCATTGAACTCATTGGCATTGGCGAGCAGTCAAACACGTGGGGTCAAACCACTAATACAAACTGGCGTCTAGCTGAAGAGTTAGTTGTTGGCGTTGTTAACATCTCGCTTAATGGGCTAACAGCATACTCCTTGACTACTGTAGACGGCGTGACTTCTAACGGACGCCACATGGTCGTTCGATTTACCGGTGATCCCGGCTCGGCTTCTACAGTTACTGTCGTGCCTGACGACATGGAAAAAATCTATTTAATTCACAACGACACCACTCAGCCGGTAACAATCACTCAAGGCTCCGGCAACAGCGTCACAATCCCCTCAAATAGCAAAAAAATTGTTTACTGCGACGGTGACGGTGCGAGCGCGTCTGTTCAGGATATGTATACAGGTGATTTCTCCGGTACTTTTGATGGCAACTTCGACGGCGCGTTTGACGGTACTTTTGACGGTACTGCGGATTTCACCTCTTTAAGCTTAGACGGCACAGAAATCACTATTAGCGCTACACAGATTAACGAGTCCATAACCGCTGCCGGTACAAGCTACGACAATACATCTAGCGGAATCACGGCTTCAACGGTGCAGGCTGCCATTGATGAGGTTCAGAGTGAGCTGGACGGACTAGACTTCTCGGCTGATGTAATTTCATACGACAACGCCGCCAGCGGGCTTGATGCGACCAATGTGCAAGACGCGGTAGACGAGACCTTTGATCGGGCTGATACATTTATTGCAGACGACGAGCGGGTTAAAACGGCGACGAACTCCACAGGCAGCCAGCCTATCTACGCGGTGCGCGCTTGGGCTAATGTAGACGCTGCTTCTACCCCGCCTGCTATTAGAGCTTCTGGTAACGTATCTAGTGTAACTAGGCTAAGCGCTGGAAGGCACCAGATTAACTTTACTACTGCTTTTGATAACACCAATTATTCTGTGGCCGCTTCTAAAGATACTTTAGATACTAGTAATGCACGAGTTTTGTCGATCCACCAATACGAAACAGGGTCTGTAAGAACTACTGTGACAAACGACCAAGGCACATCGTTTACAATCAACTCCAACATTATCTCCATTCAAGTGGTTAAATAGGTAATCAAATGCCAAACGTAGTTATTTACACACAAGAAGACGGAGTGGTTGCGGTCCTTACTCCCGCGCCAAACTGCCCGTTAACCCTAAACGAGATCGCAGACAAAGATGTGCCTACTGGCGTGCCTTACTGGGTTGTAGATTCAGCAGAGCTTCCGCAAGAAGAACAGGAGTCGTGGGAGCTAGTGGACATGCCGGAACCTGATGGAGTAGGACAATGATTGTAGTTAACCAAGACAAGCTATTGCAGGCTAAGCGAAACCAAGCAAGCCTCTCTCGCATGGATTTTATGCTAGCACTTGAAGAAAACGGGCTGTATGACGCTGCTGAAGCTGCTGTCGAGTCTGACCAAGTCGGCAAAGCTGGCAAAATTATGTGGCGCAACGCATCTGTGTTTAACCGTACAGATGAGACACTTGTCGAGTTTGCTTTACAACTAGGCTATACCGACGCCCAATTGGATATTATTTTTGACATAGAGGCAACGTAAATGGATTGGCAGACTGCGTTTAACGCCGTGTTAGGGTTTGTAATGCTCTTAGCGGGCTACATCCTTCGCTCAACAAATCGAGACATTAACACGCTCGAAGAGCGCATGAGTAAGCACGAGAAATACTCTGCCGATACTTACATACGCCGGGATGATTACCGAGATGATATGGCCGAAATAAAAGCCATGCTTAGAACCCTCCTTAAGAAAATAGACGAAAAGGCAGACAAATGAAAACTTTACTTATTGCTGGTATGTTGATCTTTCTTACAGGCTGCGCTTCCCTTTATGCGGTTGTGCCTTACCTCCCCGCTGCTAAAACAGCTTATTGTGCCGCTGCAGACGAACAAACTCGTGACGCTATTCGAGAAAAGTACAACTTGCCGCAAGTTATTTACTGTAGTGGAGACGACTAATGAGTACGTTTTTAGGTCGAGCGGTGATCGAGCACTTAGGAAAGGGTCGCTATAAAGTAGTAAAACCCCTTGTATTTCGCCTGACAGAAGACATCGAATTTCCTGATATCCCGTTGGTCGGAGAGAAATTTAAAGAGCTTGTAGTGCCGTCAGGGTTTACGACTGACCTCGACTCCATGCCTCGCATTCCGTTTCTTCATGCTTGGCTTAAAGGCCGTGCTGTAGAAGAAGCCATAATCCATGATTTTCTTTACTCAAAGCTGGTAGACCGCGCGCAAGCCGACAAGCTCTTTAGGGTTGCTATGGGAGCTCAAAAGGTAGCACCGTGGCGCAAATGGGTTATTTGGCTGGGTGTTAGAATGGGTGGTTGGCTGCATTACTGGAGAAACCGTCGATGAGCTACGAGAACATCCGCAAACGGCTAATTGAAGATGAAGGTGAGGTCTTATATGCCTACCCTGACCATCTTGGGTACATTACGATCGGCGTAGGCCGGTTGATTGACGAGCGCCGTGGTGGTGGCATCAGCCACGAAGAGGCTATGATGCTCTTAGACAACGACATTACTGCCCGCATTTCTCAACTAGACGGAGTGGCGGGGTTTAGCTCTTTTCCAGAGCCAGTGCAGGAGGCGCTAGTTAATATGTGCTTCCAGCTAGGATTCTCTGGGCTTTTACTTTTCAAAAAGATGTGGGCTAAGCTTAGAAACGGTGACTGGTCTGGCGCTGCTGATGAAGCGCTGGATTCACGTTGGGCAAAACAAACGCCAAATAGAGCCAATAGAATTGCAGACTTAATTCGCAGCGCAGAGGATTAGAAATGAAAACCTTAGTAACAGTCGCAACGATTATTCTTCTTACTGGTTGTGCCAGCCAAGCTGAGTATTACGCCGCTATTGAGCGTGCAAACTTAGCGCAGGTTGAAGCTAGTAAGGCGAGGTCGGCAGCGGAGTCGGATCGCATTGCAGCTTTATCTGAAATGGCGGCTTCTGGTGATGAGTCGGCACGGATCGCAGCGGTAATGGGCATTGCCATGATGGGCAACTCTGGCAGCAACGATAGCGTTAAGCTAATTGAGCCTAAACAGCAGACTTCAGAAGCGCTCAAATGGGCGCAGGTGCTAGTACCGTTTGCGGGTCTTGGATTGCAAGCGCACTACGGGTATCAGCTTGGCAAGGTGCAGTCTAACAACAACGCCGATGTGGCTATCAGCGGGCAAGAGGCTTACACCGAGCTAGGCTTGGGTAGTTTCCGTGAGGGAGTTTCGCCGCGCTTTGCACCTAACGACTCATTCCCGCTAGGCACTGGGCGAGAAGCGCTTATCCAACCTGAAGATAGCTTTGACTTAGGTGAAGGCCGCTAAAAATGGCAACGACAAAAGATGTAAAGCGAGAGAACGGCAAGCTCAAGTATCGGGGCGAGACGTTCTCTGGCTACAACAAACCAAAGCGCGGTGGGCCTAAAAAATTCACAGTGCTGGCCAAGAAGGGCAACGAAGTTAAAAAAGTTAACTTTGGCAGTCCTACAATGAGCATCAAAAAAGACCAGCCTGAGCGTAAGAAATCGTACTGTGCCCGTAGTGGCGGGATTAAAGGCAAGTCAGATAAGTTTTCTGCAAACTACTGGAGCCGTCGAGCTTGGGACTGTTAGGAGTAAATTGTGGCTAAAGATGCTTGCTATAAAAAGGTTAAGAAGCGCTATAAAGTGTTCCCCAGCGCCTATGCAAGTGGTGCTATTGCTAAATGCCGTAAGGTCGGCGCTAAAAACTGGGGCAACAAGAGTAAGAAAAAGTCTAGCTCTAGCTCCAAAAGCAAGAAAAAATAGCTGTGGCAGTCCGCAAAACAAAAGAAGGTAAAGCCCTTAAACGTTGGTTTAAGGAAGACTGGAAAGATGTGCGTACAGGCAAAGCCTGCGGGCGCAGCGAAGGCAGCAAGCGCGGTACGCCTTATTGCAGGCCAACAAAGCGTGTTTCTAGTAAAACACCTAAAACCGCATCTGAGATGTCTTCCTCGGAGAAGAAAAAGAAAATCTCTGAAAAGAAGAGTGTGGGGTCAGGTAAGCGCGTGTCCGCAGCGAAACGAAAGAAGAAGTAAGAGTGAGTATTGAAGCAGATATTCGTCGTTGGTCTCGTGAAGTTCTGGAGGTGCCTAATAAGCATCTAAACGGCCTCCCTGCATGCCCGTATGCTAAGCAGGCGTGGAAGAACGACAAAGTAATGGTGGTAGAGACTGACTATATCTACGCCGAAGCCATAATGCACTGCGCCTCGTTTAGCGAGCTGAACAAAGACCTCGTAATTGTTGCATCCTATGCAACACCTGAAAGCGAAGCGTTTTTTAGTTTTGTTGAAACGTTAAATACAACTTTTCCTGAGCTCTACTGCATGGAGTTTCACCCAGACTACGGCCCAGAAGACGCAGAGCTTGAGTTTTTAACGGATAATGATTGGGAAAGCGAAGTTGAAGCGCCATACTGTATGATATTTATACAGAACCTTGAAACGGTGGTTGAAGCAAGTGACAAGCTAGAAGCGCTTGGGTACTACAAAAGTTTCCCAGACGACGAGTATAAAGCGCTTGTTGTAAAACGTCGGGAAAAGTTAGGAGTAGATAGTGGTTCAAACTGATGCAGGCAGCCTACTGAAGGGCGATAAATTTTGGTATCGCGGAGTAGAGTTTGAAATAACCTCAAACGACGGTGCCTTATACGTTCAGGCTGTTGGAACTGCTGATGGGTCTACGCTGCATATCACGCATGACGAAGATGTTGAGGTTGTTCAGAGCGAAGATTAAACTGACGCCAATGTCTGGAGACGTGTTATGGCCTACCAAAAACTTAATTTCCGACCCGGCGTCAATAAAGAAAACACGCCCTACACCCAAGAGGGTGATTGGGTAGACTCGGATAAAATTCGGTTTCGTTCTGGTAAGCCTGAAAAAATAGGCGGCTGGGAAAAATACATTGACGATCAGCTTTTTGGCACCCCGCGTGCTAGCACAGTATGGCGCCTGCTGAACGGAGCAATTTACGTAGCGTTTGCCACAGAGTTTAAAATCTACACCGAATCGGGCGGGCAGCTGACTGACATTACCCCCGTGCGAAAGACATCCACACTGACTGATCCGATCGCAACGACATCAGGCTCCACAACGCTCACGGTTACAGATACAGCGCACGGAGCGGACAACGGCGCGTTTATTACCATATCCGGTGCAGATGCAGTGGGTGGGGTGCCTGCGGGTGATATTAACGCTGAGCATCAGATAGAGCTTGTAGACGGCGATACATACTTAATTACTGTAGCTACTGCGGCGACATCCACCGTTGCTAGCGGTGGTGGCAGCTTAGACGCGGAGTACCAGATAAACCCGGGCTTGGCTGACTCTGCGTTTCAGTTCGGCTGGGGTGCAGGTGCTTACGGCGAGGGTACATGGGGCACCCCGCGCTCAGATGGTGTGCTGATCCGCGTGCGGCTGTGGTCGTTGCAGAACTGGGGTGAAGACTTAATTATTAACCCGCGTGGTGGCGGTGTGTACGTCTGGGATGCGACATTCCCCGAGGCTCGGGCTACGCAGATCACTGAAGCGCCACATAAATCGAACCTTGTGCTTGTGACTAAAGACCGGCATTTAGTGTGTTTCGGCTGTAATGAGCCCGGTGAAGACAATGCCGCCACGCCGCTCGATACCATGCAGGTGCGGTGGTCTCAGCAGGAGAATTACAACGACTGGACGCCGACGTCGACTAACACCGCAGGTAGTCAGCTGCTTACTGCAGGCACAGAGATTGTTGCGGCGGCAAATACAGAAAACCAAGTTATTGTTTGGACTGATGACAAGATTGAGTCTATGCAGTATTTAGGCCCTCCCTATACATTTGGGTTTACTCAGATCGGTAGCTCAGCGGGCATTGCCAGCTCTCGGGCGTGGTCTGCGTATAACAACGTGGTCTACTGGATGGGTGAGAATGCGTTTTATGTGTTCCAAGGCGGCACCAGCGTGCTGCCCTGCACCGTGCAGCGGTTTGTGTTCGATGGGTTAAACATTCAGCAGAAAGACAAAGTCTTTACCGCGCTTGATAGAGAACACCACGAGATTATGTGGTTCTATCCCACAGACGAGGTTGAGCCTACTAAGCTAAATGGCGATATCGACGCCACCCAAACTGAGATTCTTGTTGAGAACACTTCGAGTTTCTCCCGAGCCAGTGGGTCTTTGGAAATTGGTGATGAGATTATTGACTACACCGGCAAAACAGACACTCGGTTTTTAAACTGCGTGAGAGGTCGGAGAGGAACAGTTGCTAGAGCGCATTCAGACGAGGCAGTTGTATCTGACCCAGATGTTAGCACTAACCAAGAAACCGCTCGATATGTCAGCTATAACATGGTTGATAACCTGTGGTGGGTTGGCCGCCTTGAGCGCACTTCGTGGGTAGACAGGGGCGCTTTTGAATTTCCTATTGCCACTGACTGCTGCGGGTTTATGTACAACCATGAGATCGGGCGAGATGCAGATGGGGACCCGCTAGTAGCTTCTATTCTTTCTGCTGATTTTGATTTGGGCGAAGGGGACAAGATGATGTTTGTCCGCCGGTTTGTGCCTGACTTCTTTATTGAGGGCTCTGTAAATGTGCGTATGCGCACTAAATACTACCCGCTGAGCGACTTTGTCCAAGAGGCTATTGGTGATGTAGAGCCACACACGACCCGCATTGATACTCGAATACGAGGGCGTCAGCTCGCTTTACGACTGCGGAGCAACGACCTAGGAGATTACTGGAAATATGGCGATGTGCGTATTGACACTCAGCCGGATGGGCGCCGATGAGTAAGATTCTTAATATTCGCCTGCCTGCGTCGGCTACAACCACGCAGTTTAAGCCGCAGGACTTTAACCAGCTCAAAGAAGCAGTTCAGCAGATTGTATTTCAGCTTAATAACAGCTACACGCCCATCACCAGCGAGAACACGCTAGGCGCGCTAAGTTGGATGTCTGGTGGCTCAGGAGGCGGTGCGTTTTCTGGGCACGTGCGAGGGTTTCAAGACAGTGTAGGGATGACAAAACCTTACGGGATGTTCATGGACGACGCCGATCAGTCTAGCGCTGGGGTCACGTCTGAAAATATTGTGCGGATGAACACCCCTATTTTTGGTTCTTGCATTCGGGTTGAGGACGACACAAAGCTGTACTTCGACTACCCCGGCCAGTACCAAATCAATGTAAGCTGCCAAGTCGTCAACCAGTCAAATGAGATTCAAGAATTTGAGTTGTGGGCTAAAAACACAGGGATTAACTACCCGCTAAGCAATACTCGGTTTGATGTACCAGCTAGAAAATCAACTGGCGTTTGGGGGCATATCGCTGCGGCGATTAGCGGGATATTTACAGTTACTGATCCGGTCACTGAGTACCTTGAGATGGCTTGGTGGTCAGAAAGCACAGATGTCTACATTGAGCACTACGCGGCTCGGACTAGCCCGACGCGCCCAGAAATTCCTTCAGTCATACTAACAGCGCATTTTTTGTCGGCGGAGACTAACGATGGCTAATAAGTATTTTCGCCAGTTCAGCACACCTGATGCTGCCACTGAGACTACGGTCTACACGGTGCCGGAGGCTAACACTGCGCTGGGTACGTCTTTGCGTGTCACTAATGCGAATTCTGCGAGCACACTGCTTGACGTGCGGGTCTACCCTGAAGGCGGATCAACCGCGTATAGCCTGTTGAGCAACCACTTTCTTCCGGTTAATTCAACGATGGATGTCTTTAGCGGCATACCGTGCGTATTGCAGGCGGGTGATCAATTGCGCGTCGAGTCTTCTCAGACAGATGTGGATTTTTACTTAAGCTATTTAGAAATAGACAGAAATTGATACAATACAAACAACTTAACGTCGGGGTTTCCTTATGAGTGGCATTACTGATCTAGCAGCAAAAGGGCGCAACGGGGATAACACGTTGATGCACGTCTCAAACGATGAGGTGGCTGGTCTTAATGCACTTGCTCGCCAATCAATGGGACGAGAGCTAACTACGAACCCCGATACCGGCCTGCCTGAAGCGTTTTTATTCGCTCCTTTCCTTGCACCGATGGTCGCTGGAGGGTTAGGTGTTGGCGGTAGTGCGCTTGCTACTGGTCTTGCGGCTGGTGCGTTGGGTGCTGCTGAGGCTGGTGCTCGTGGCATGGACGACCCCCTAGAGCGCGGTCTGTACGCAGGCTTAACTGCGGGTGCTATGAGCGGTGTAGGTAATGCGCTGAGTAACGCTGCTCCTACTGCGACTGCTGCTGGCGAGGCGGGTACCGCTGCAGCGACGGCAACGCCTGATTTAAGCCAATCAGCACTAAGCGGAGGGAATACTTTCTCTGTGACTAACCCATCCGCTGCTACGCCAGCCACTATGCAAGGGGTTTCTTTTAATGCCCCCACTGCACAATCAGCGATGCAAACTTCGTCGGCACCTATGTCTATACGTGCCCCTCAAACGATGACTGGGCCGACTCCCGGTTCTATTTCTATGGGCGGGCCTCAACTAGCGCAGACTATGCCTCAGCCAACAACCACCGCTGGTGATTTCAGCATAGGCGGCAGCCAGTACGGCGAAGCCCCTCAAATGCTTGAAGGTGCTAAAAACATTTTTAGCGATGGCCCTGCTAGCGAAGCAGCTAGGCAGCAGTTTATGCAACAAGCCAAAGCGCCCCTTACTGCCGGTGCAGTGGGTCTAGGCGGTCAAGCGCAGTTAAGCGCGCGTGATAAAGCCAAAAGCGCTCGTGAAGAGTCTGAGGCCGAAAAAGCAGCAGAACGTATGGAAGCGCAAAATCGTATCCGTTCAAACTACGCGGCAGTTGGGCGCTCTATGCCTTCGGCTTTCGGCGGTGAGCCGTTGTTTCAGCAAGGTGGCATTGTTGGTTTACCTGCAGGCAGGCAAATGATGGACTCCAATCAATATTTTAAAGGCGGAATGATCGCAAAAGTTCTCGACGCTGCAAAATCTGATGAAGAGCGTTTAGGAGACAGAGAGCCGGGCAGTGGCAGTCCAAGAGGCCTCCTTCAAATAATGGAGGAAGGCGGCGACTCTGGCATGGTTGGAAAGCTTATGCAGGCCATAGAAAACAGAGACCGGATGCAAGACTCTCGCACTCGGGTGGGGCAGAGTGACGCCTCTGTCGGTCGCACTCAAATGGCTCAAGGCGGCTATCTTGATGGCGGTATGTTGCCCGGTGATGGTATGAGTGATGATGTGCCTGCGACGATCGACGGAGACCAGCCTGCTGCGCTTAGTAGTGGTGAGTTTGTAGTCCCCGCCGATGTCGTAAGTCATATTGGCAACGGGTCATCCGATGCCGGTGCTAAAGAGTTATACGCGATGATGGACCGAATCCGTGAGGCGCGGACAGGCCAAGACCGCCAAGCCCCTGAAGTTGATTCACGTAAGATGATGCCTAAATGAAAATACAGCCTGTAACTGCGCAGTACATTGCTCAAGTTTGGCCCAGAGTAGAAAAGTTTATTGATTCTGCACTTGACTACTCTCAGGGTGATTACAGCGCCGAACATGCTAAAGTGTACCTAACAAACGGAAAGTGGCATTTGTTTGTCGCTATACGAAACGAGAAAATTATTGGTGCTGCTATTGTGGAATTTATTAACCGCCCAAATGACCGGGTCGCTTTTGTGGTAGCGATTGGTGGGCGGCTAATATCTAACAGTCAGTCTTTTTTCGATTTTGGCGAGTTATTAAAACTATACGGCGCTACAAAGCTTGAAGGCGCTGCACGAGACTCAGTAGCCCGACTTTGGCAATCAAAGTTTGGTTTTAGTGAAAAGTATAAAATTGTAGAGGTATCGCTATGAGTGGTGGTGGCGGCAGCGGTGAAACAACTTCGTACCAAACAAACCTTCCAGAATATGCGGAGCCATACTACAAGGAAATGATGGCAAGGACTCAAGCCGAGTCTATTAAGCCATACACGCCTTATGAAGGACAGCGCGTCGCAGGGTTTACTCAAGGCCAGCAAATGGCGGCGGATGAAATCTATGGGCTAGACCGGCCTGAAGTAGTTAACGCAGCAGAAATGACGCTTGCCGAAGCGACAAACCAACTTGCTGGTATGGAGTACACCCCGAATCAGTTTTCTACTGACTACCAAGCGACGCCATATGATACGGCTTACCAAGCAGGTCAGTTCGACCCGGGCTATCAAGCTGGGACTTTTGATGCTGAGACTGCTGAGCAGTACATGGACCCATACATGCGTCAGGTCTTGGATGTGCAAAAGCGTGAAGCTCAGCAGGAGTATCAGCGTGGCCGTGCAGGCACTGCAGCCGAAGCTGTGCAAGCTGGAGCGTTTGGCGGTAGCCGGTTTGGCGTGCGTGAAGCTGAACAAGAAGCTGAGTACCTAGACCGTCTGGCTGATATCGAAGCCACAGGCATGCAGCAGGCTTATCAGCAAGGTCGAGAGCAGTTTGGCATTGAACAGGGCTTAGCGCAGCAGGAAGCCCAGATGGGACTATCCGCTCAGGAGCAGGCCGAGGCCGCACGCCAGCAGGAAGAAGCATTCCGCCAGTCTGCCGAGCAGATGACCGAGCAGGAAGCCCAGTTTGCTGCAGACTTAGCCCAGCAGGTTGCAACGAGCCAAGAAGCCGCCGATCAATTTGCCGCTCAGTATGGTCAGGACGCTGTCGGAGTTGCAATACAGGCTGCAGACGCTCAGAGACTGTTAGGCCAGACCCAGCAGAACTTAGACGTTGCTCGGGCGCAGGCGCAGTTTGCGATGGGGCAGGAAGAACAGATGCAAGCGCAACGGCTGTTAGACCAAGCGTATAACGATTTTGTTAACGCCAGAGACAATGAGCGTCAACAGCTTGCTTTCTACAACGCGCTTCTCCGTGGTATTCCAGTACCTGTGCAACAAGACACCATAACAACGGGGTCAACTGCTGGGTTTGGATCGCAGTTAGCCGGACTTGGTATTGCCGGTCTGGGTGCGTACAACACGCTTGGCGGGCAGAGGCGGAGTTAAGTTATGAATATAGTAAAGATGCAAGACACTCTTAAAGACTTGTCAGATCGGCAATTGATGCAGACTATGCAGGCTGGGTCTTCTCCGCAGTATTTAGTGCTTGCCGAGATGCAACGCCGCAAAAAGATGCGCGAAGAGGGTGCGCAGGCTGAGCCGCAGAGTGACCGCTCAGTGGCCGATGACATTATTAGCGGTATTGCCGCTGTACCTACCCGCCCGATGGAGATGGCTGAAGGCGGCATTGTGAGCTTTGCCAAAGGTGGTAAGACTGGCCGGATGAAGGGCGAAGAAGAGGCATGTTACGTCGATTCTCGCACCGGGGAGAAGTATTGCCCGCCTAGCCGCCCACAGATGGAGATGCCGCGCACAGGGCAGCGCAAGTCTTTTCAGGCGGGGGGTGATGTTATCTCGGATTACAGAGCCGCTGCGCGAAAGATGGCGGAACAGTATGGGGTTAACCCTGACTTATTTGAAAGGATTGTCGAGCAAGAATCTGGCTTTAACCCTGAAGCAGTCTCGCCTGTTGGTGCGCGTGGTTTAGGGCAAGTTATGCCTAATACTGCTAGCGAACCGGGGTATGGAGTCGCTCCGTTGGAGAATATTGACGACCCAAATGAAAACTTAAGGTTTGCTGCGGAATACTATGCGGCGATGCTTGACAAATTTGGTGGGGACGAAAGGTTAGCTCTAGCTGCGTACAACGCCGGTCCGGGTGCTGTTTCGCGCGCTGGTGGGGTCCCTGATTACCCAGAGACTCAAGCGTATGTTGATACAATAGCAGGACAGCAGCCTGCCTCTATGCCTTCTCAGTTAGCTGGAGGTTCAGGCCCGATGGGTATGGGTCCGGGCGGCCCGATGGGTGCTGGTGGAGGCTCTACCTTTGCCCCGGGACAACCGGGTGCGTACTCTATGCCTGAATCTACATCAGAACCCGCTGTTAACGGCCAAGAACGCGAACCGCTTTCAGACAGAATTATGAACGCTGATGAGTTTTCTCAAGCAGAAGCGGGTTTGTATGGAGACCCAGAAAGCGTTGGCACTGGCACTGGGCTTCCTTTTATTAGGTACAAAGGTGAGCCAATTCTTGCTTCAGGAGAAGAACGCGAAGCCCGTCGTCAGGCGGAAAGAGAGCAAGCCGCCGATGCTGAAACTTCCCCCGCAGAAGGGCCTACTTCTGACATTCCGTTGGCCGACCCTGACCCATCCAAAAACGATGATGGTGATGATGACCGCGATGTTCCTCGTGAAGACGGCCTAATGGAGCTTATGCGCAGCCTGCAAGAAGAACGCCAAGACATCCGCGAGGGGTCTAGGCAGGATGCGATTAACCAAGCGCTTATCCGCGCAGGGCTGTCTATGGCTGCCAGCGATAATCCTAACTTCTTAGGTGCATTAGGCGAAGGCGGGCTACAAGGCCTTGCTGGGTTCCAAAGCGCGATGGAAAGTGCTGCTGAAAGGCAAGGTGACATTTCTTCAGAAGAAGTTGATCTCATGGTTGCTCGGGAAGCAAACGATATCCGCCGTCAGGCTGCAGACGCATCGAGAGCTAATGCGGCAGTTCGCGCAAGCCAAGCTCAAATTAAAAATATAATTGACTTGATCAGAATGGAGCAGGAGAGGTTGGTAGAAAGCGCCAGTATGATGACTGCAGAAGAACAAGCCGCTACTGCAGAAAGAATTAATCAGTACAGAAAAGAGCTAGACGCCTTGCAAGGCAGAAAACCCGCCGCTAGCGGCATGGAGGCCTCTGACAATCCAGATCACAATTCAGAGAATTGGTCCACTAACTGATAGGTAGCGCTAAATGGCTTTTAGGTATTCAATGAAATCGCCCAGCGGGCGAGTTGTAGACTTTGAGTCCCCCACTGCGCTGACCATGAGCGAAGCACAACAACAAGCCGCTCAAATTGCGTATCAGCAGGACATGCAACAGCAGCAGCTTGAGCAAACGGCGGAAGAATCTCGTGGGGCCTTTGGGGCAATTGGCGACACATTACTTGGTGTTGG
>Ga0209953_1000466_pt1 | contig 14400 bp, 10 predicted proteins | sample SalPonred_H2O_MG_FD_185713 | JGI IMG/M metagenome (GOLD analysis project Ga0209953, IMG submission 185713) | Salt pond water microbial communities from South San Francisco under conditions of wetland restoration - Salt Pond MetaG... | ecosystem: Environmental > Aquatic > Non-marine Saline and... | reverse complement strand
CATCTAATTTAGTTTTTACACGAGCATCTGTATAGTAAAGATTTGTTCCCTCTGAAACATCTGTAGTAGATAAAACTACTTGAGATGATCCTGAAATTACACCTTCGGCATCTAATTTAGTTTTAACTCTTGCATCTGTATAGTAAAGATTAGTTCCTTCCGATAAATCAGTAGTTGATTTTGTTGCTAATCTCGTATCCCAATCAGAATCTGTATAATGAGTTAAATCAGAAATTTGTGATTCTGTAATAGTAATCTGAGCAGATGAAGAAATAACTGTTTCAGCATCTAATTTATTTTTAACTCTTGCATCTGTATAGTAAAGATTAGTTCCTTCCGATAAATCAGTAGTACTCAAGTGAGATAAAGAAGTAATTTGGGATGATCCTGAAACTAAAGCTTTTCCGTTAAGTGTATCAAAAGAAGATTTAAATAAAGCAACATCAACACCATCAACAGTACCATCAACGATAATGTTTCCTTCTATATCAATATCATCACCAAAAACGATTGCATTTCCATCAGAAGAAATAATTTTATTTCCTGATTCTACTTGTACAGCCGCATTTAATTCAATATTACCAGTTCCAGTTGTTGTAAGTGTAATATCACCATTTTCAGTTTGTAATGTAAGTGTATCTTCACCTTCTTCAATAATTCTTAAAGATTGGTTAGCATCTGTTGTAATCTCTAAATCACCCTGTTGAGTTGAAATTACTTGTGTACCATCAATATAAAGTGATGCAGAAGATAGGTATAAATCACGGAAAGGAGAAGAAACAGAACCCAAATCTAAAGTTAATGATGAAGGTATAATTGATTTTTCTAATGTTACTGAACTCTCACTTTGAGAAAACGGGTTGTTATTTACATCATTAAATTCAACTTGTGATGAACCTGAAACAATTCCAGTTCCATTGAATGTTAGTTGTGAACCATCACCTGTGAATACTCCACCAGAAAATGTATCACCTTCATATGAACCACTAAAAGATCCACTATATACCGAACCAGGTGGTAATGTTAATGTACTTCCATCCGCAAATGTTAACGAACCTGAAATTATGGGACTATGTATAATCATTTTTTTCTATCCTTTTTTTATTTCTATAAGTATAAACCTATCTTATTAAATTGAACCTCCATCGATTTGAGAAATAACTGTTGCAGCTGCAGTACCAGTTACATCTCCACTCATAACTACTTGTGATGAACCAGAGAAAACTCCTTCAACATCTAATTTTGTTTTTATTGATTCATCCAAACCATCAATGTTACCCGCTTCAATTGAACCACTAACAACATGGCCACCCTTAGCAACAACTACATATCCACTTCTAGTGGATTCAAAACTAACTGTTACGGTATTTGTATCGGTAATTCTTATTGATTGTGGAATAATTTGAAAATTATCATTATCGTATGCCTGAACTATTGCATTTTCAGTATCTAAATTATGAGCAACTACCCAAGTTGATGAATCGGTAAATGAGCGTTTGATTGTTGCTGCCTGGTCTACTGTTATATTGGTTAATCTAGAACCATCCCCTACAAAGTAAGATGCTGTTACCGAACCACTAACATCAATATTACCAAAATAATTATTAGTAACAAGTTCTTGGATTGAATCACCTACTATTGAACCAGATTTACGAAGGAATACTTTACCATCTGAAACGTTTATTGCTAATTCTGCGATTGATAAATCATTTGTGGTTGGTACAGAACCAGGTGTGGTACTTCTCTTTAATTTTATAATCTGAGCCATAATTTATTTTTCCAATTTCTTTTTTAAATCAGTAACTTCATTGGTTAGTTCTTTTATACCTTCTATAAGCAGAGAAACAAGTTTATCATATTTAACGGCCTTGTATCCATTTTCTCGTGTTTCAACTAATTCAGGTAAGATTTCTTCGATTTCTTGAGCAATTACTCCGTAATCTTTACCTTTATAAATATCTTGTTTTTCATTCCAAACAAAAGAATATCCACTAATTGAGTTAATTTTTTGTAAAGAATTTTGAATTGGGGTAATTTCATCCTTTAATCGTCTATCCGAAGATACATAAGCAACCACATCTCCTGTTGCTCCAATATCACCGGTTACCTTTAATTCATAGGTTGCATCTGAAGCTCCACCTACTCCTAGTTTGGAGAATTGAACTTCTGAATTTGTAGTTAATCCTTGGTCTAATTCTCCTACATATCCCCATTGGGTTGTAGAGATACTAGTTGTATTAATATTTGAAAGTTGAGTTGCTTCTCCACTTGTAATTGATATACCTTGGATTTTTTCAACTGTATTTGCATTTGCAGTACCAGTTACATCACCATCTAAAGTTAATTGAGAAGAACCAGAAATAATTCCACCAATTACATCTGCGGTAATCGTATCACCTACTCTAGTAAAATCAACTGTGGTCGTATCACTAAATGTTAGAGGATTTTCGTTTGAAGTTTCTTCTAATGTATCTAATCTACCGTCAACCGATGATGAAAAGTTTTGTAAATCAATTCCATCAACTGAACCTGTGATTGAAATATTACCATTTACTTGTACGTTTGAATTAAGAGTAATGGTTGTACCATTATCAGAAATGTTTGAATCAATTATATGATGATTATCGGTTGCCTTTGGTATTGTATTATCGGTTAAATAAGTTGGATTACCTTTTGTATCATATTCAGGTCCAAAAATAGCAACTCCATAATCAACACCAATAGATGAGGAGTATTCATATCCCCAATCGTTAGTTTCACCATCAAAGTAGAATGATGCAGTTGAAAGAGTAGAACCAGAATCATAAACTGATAATCCTGCATATCTAGAAGTTGGTGTATTGGTATTTACTATTATAAAAGCATCACCAATAATTTTAGCATCACCAGCAACGGATTCAATATAAGCAAATGAACCAGTTCCATTTACAACAATATCGTTGAAGGTTTTTGTTCCATTAATAGTTTGGTCTGAAACTAAATCTACCAATGAACCAGTTAATTGGTCTGATCCACTAATAACTTCTTCAATATCCAATTTAGTTTTGATTGTAGTATCAATAGAAGATGTGAATGATTCAATACTATCCAATCTACCCGCCTGTGATCCTGAATCAGTTTCTAATTGGTCTAATCTACCATCATGTGATGCAGAAGTTATTTCTAAATTATCTAATCTTCCAGTAATTGTATCAGATAACTCGGATGAAGTTACTTGTTGCCAACCATTTGAATTGGAAACTTCAGTAGTATCAACCAATATCCATAATGTATTATTATCTCGTTGATAAACAACTAAACCCTCATAAATGTTAGCAGAGGATAACCCATAACGAGCCGCTTGGTCAGCTAAACTAAATCTAGCATCTACCGGTTCATTATTTGTTATGTTAAAACCACTTGGTAATATAATTGCCATTTTCTATCCTCTATTATTATGTTAAATCATATGTTATACTACTTCCAGCACCACCTGCTTGTAAAGTATTAGTTCTATAAATCTTATATTGCCCAACCGTTGTTAAGGTAAATGAACCAAGTACCCCAAAACCGCTAGTTGTTATGTTTGATAAGTTCGAACGAGAACTATCATATACAATATAATGATATTCATCCCCACTCCACGTAATTGTCACTGATTGTCCACTTGGATTTGTAGTTCCTTTTTCAATTGTACCAATAGAACCACCCAAAGTTGTATCCCATAGTGCAAGATTCGCCAAATCTCCTTCGGTAAATGATGTATTAGTACTCGAACCATATCGTAAACTTCTAATTTTAGTATAATTTCTTGTTGTAGTAGTTTCTATACTCAAATCAGGGTTATTATCCCCAATTGGAGATTCATAACTTGATGTTGCAACTATACTAATTGAAGTAGAACCTGTTAAAGAACCTTCAATTAAGTAAGGAGATGATACATTTGTTGTTACCTCTACTAAATCCCAACCATTTGATGGATCAGCTGAAGATGATGTAAATGAAATACTACCAGTTGCTCCTTGTTCGATTTGATTTCCACTTACACCTAATTGTATGGTTTCAGATGGGGTTAATGTTGGTGAAGATGGGTTTGTTTTTGATAAAGTACCACTCACTGTTGTTGAAGTTTCATAAATAGTTCCATCTAATGGTGAACTTGCAGTATATTCTAATCTATAAGTATGGGAACCACTTGTTGTTACGATATGTGATAAAGATGTTCCACTACCAACTTCTTCCAATAAAGTAGAATCTTCATATAATGATGCACTTATAAGTGTATATCCACCATTATTCCAATTACCATTTATAGTGTATTCATCTTCTACTTGATTAAACCTATCGGTTAAGAAACCACTTAAAGAAGGTACAATAGAAAACGGTACAGTTGGAGTTCCAAATATAAATTTAAGAGTTCCGTTTGTAAATGTTACGGCAACATCATTATCAAAATCTGCTACTTCTATTCCAGTTAATTGTTCTATACTATTTGTTACATAGTTAATATAACCCGAACTTTGTGATAATTCATTTAATGAAGCTGAAACTGATGAACTAAATGGTTCAATTACACCTTCCACTCCATCGATAAAATGTTGAGAACCAGTATCTAATGTTAAAGTTAACGAACCAGAACTACCACCACCATCTAATCCATCTCCTGTAAATACATCTGAAATTTGGCCAGCTTCTACGAATTGTTCATCGATGTATCGTTTCATTGCACCAGCAGTACCGATTACATTATCATCTTCTTCTGAAATTGATTGAGAAACATTGTAATATGCAGAAGTTCCGAGTTCACTATAAGTAAATTCACCAGATGAACTATATAAAACAGCACTAAATTCACTAGCACTTGGAAGTGGTAATAAATTTGGTAAATTTATATTTTCAAAAGTTGGTTTACTTGAAGTATCAAGACCTAGATTTATATAAGATTCATTATCATTTATACTTGCAGTAAGAATACCTTGTTCGTTTGATTCATATAATGAAGAACTAATTAAAGTATTTCCACCATTTGCAATTGGTTCGTATCTTAAATCTAAAGATTGGGTTACTTGTTCTGAACCAGAGATTACACCATCTCCATTAATTTCTAAGTATTTTAAATCCAAAGATTGTGTTACTTGATCAGAACCAGAGATTACACCATCTCCATTAATTTCTAAATACCGAGAATCTAAGGATTGAGTAACTTGATCAGAACCAGATACAATATCAGTTCCACCAAAGTTAATACCTGAATAAGATATATTAACTAATTCCGAACCATCTCCTTTAAATCCAACAGATGATGAAATTTTTGTGTTAAATTCTAAAAGTTGATTTGGATGATTCCAAAGAATTGATGCATTAGCACCACTAATGAAGAACCCAGCCCCATCAGATTGTGCAGATGTAGTAGAACCAGATGCAATTGCTAATAAAGAATCTTCTATGATTAACTCTTGAGTGTTAATAGTTGTTGTAGTTCCTTCAACTATAAGATCACCAAATAATGTTAAGTTTTGACCAGTTACATCAATTGCATTTTTAAGAGATGAAGTATATGAATGGATACTTTCTAATTGTTGATTTACCGATGATGAAAAAGGTCCTTCTAACTCATCTAATCTAGAATCTACCGAAGAACTAAATGTTGTATCAAAAAGAGATTGTGATAATTCCAAATCATCAATTCTAGATTCTTGGTTTGAACCTGTAGATTCTAATAAATTAATTCTATCTTCGTGATTTGAACCAGTAAATTCTAAATTATCTAATCTTAAATCTATTGAGGATGAGAATGTGTTTTCAATTTCATCTAATCTAGAATCTACCGAAGAGCTAAATGTAGTTTCAATTTCATCAATACGAGATTCGTGATCTGAACCTGTTAATTCTAAATCATCTAATCTTAAATCTGTTGATTGTGTATATAAGTTAAGATTATCTAAACGAGAATCTAAAGAAGAACTGATTGAATCAAAATCTTGGTAATCACCTAAAGATGATGACATGATTCGTGAACCAGGTAAATTGACATTATCAATAAAAGCAGAACTAACATGGAGTTCTCCCCATTTATTTACATCACTACCTAAATCATAAACTTCAGATGAAGATGGAATCAAGGAACCACTAAATTGACCAGTTGTTACGATGTTATCAGCAGGTTCATCACCTAAAAAGATATTGCCAGATAATCGAACATCTCTACCTCTAAAATCTCTTGCTGTAATATCTCCACTTAAATTTAAATTAGAAGCAGTAATATCACCAGTAAATTCAATAGATCCGGTGTTTTCTCCTAATTTAACGAGTGTTATATTATCTCCAGTATTAGAACCAGTACCAATTAGTAAAGTATTGTTATCGGTATTAAAAAAAGGTTCAGATATGGATGGTGATGTAAACTCGCTACCCCTTCTAAATCGTAATGTTGCCATTTAAATTTCCAAATTGTTTTATATAAATATACCTATCTCAAATTACTTGAAGTGTATCTAACTATTATATAAGTATTGAAAATTAAAAAGTATAAAAAAAACCCTCACCAAAAGTGAGGGTTTTTTAAATTTATAAGTAAATTCTATTAGAATGTACCACCATCGATTTCATTAGAAGCGATGAATGAAGAACCATTCCATTGAATTAAATCACCAGCGTTTGATGGAGCAACAGCAGTTAATGTGTTATCAGAATCTGCGTATAAGAATCCACCATTTGTAAGTGTACCGAATCCATCAACAATAACATCACCAGAGAAAGTTGCATCAGTACCATCATCAGTTAATACAGAATCTACTAGTAATCCATTAGCATCAACTTTTTGGATTGTGTTTACTGTTGGGTCAGCATTGAATCTTGCGAATTCTTTTTCTGAACCTAAAGCTCCACCTTTCCAATAATCATTAGTACCATCCCATAGTAAAGAACCAGAAACTGTGTTCGGTGCAGTAGCATCAGTTACCAATAAACCAGCTGTATCTTGTGCACCACCGTAATTAAGTTCAATTACATTATCACCGATATTAACAGTAGTTGAATCAATAGTAGTAGTTGTACCCAATACTGAAAGATTACCTGTAATTTCAACATTACCACCAACTGATAAATCAGTTGTTACTGTTAAATCATTACCGATTGTTACATCATCTGGTAATCCAATAGTTACAGTACCACCAGTACCAAGAGTTACGTTTCCACTAGATACATCAATTTCGTTAGTAGTACCTTGAACTGTTAATGAAGTATTACCTTCAACAGCAGTTCCTGCAGTAGAACCATAATCAACTTCGATAGAGTTATCAACTCCGTTAAGAGAGATACCTGTACCAGCAACATCACTATTTAAGTTAGTAGCACGAACTCCACCTGATCCAATAGATACATTTCCACTTGCAACTGAGAAATCATCAGCATCGAACGAAGCGATACCTTTTTGAGAAGTTGAAGCATCTTGTGCATTGATTGTTACGGTGTTGTTAGTTACTGCAACTGAAAGAGCAGTTCCACCAGCGAAAGATAAATCATCATTTAGTAAAGAAACTGTATCGTTTCCAGTTGAACCAGAAATACGTAAATCAGTTACTAAACCTGTCAATTGAGAACCATCTCCTGCGAATGAACCTGTAAAGTTTGAAGAACCATCTTCGTTACCGAAGTTAGCACCACTTACTCTACCAGTACCAAAATCACCATCTTGGTCAACCAAATGTCCAATAACTTGAGCAGATGAAGAAACAACTTCCTCAGCATCTAATTTAGTTTTTATTGTTGTATCAATTGAAGATGTGAATGATTCGATATTATCTAATCTACCTTCAATAGCTAAATCAGCCGATTCTAATGCACCAGTAGCGGAAGCAAGTTCAGCTTCTGTGATAAATCCATCATCTAATGAAGATGAGAAAGCTTCTAAATTATCGATACGAGTATCTAAATCAGAACCTTCACCAACTGCATCTTCTAAATTAACTAATCTTGAATCAGCAGAACTTGAGAAAGCAGTGAATCCAGTTACATCATCAATTTGTACTTGAGATGAACCAGAAATAACTGTTTCAGCATCTAATTTAGTTTTTACTCTAGCATCTGTGTAATAAAGGTTAGTTGAACCTTCAGTTACATCATCAGTATCACCAACTACACCTGCCAAATCAATTTGTTCCGAACCAGAAACAACACCATCGCCGTTAGCTAATAAGATTTTTTCTTCCGAACCAAGAGCTCCAGCTTTCCAGTAATCATTTGTAGAATCCCATAGTAATGAACCACTTACTGTATTTGGTGCAGTAGCATCTTTTACTAATAAACCACCATTTGCAGCCCCACTACCATTTAATTCGATGATGTTATCACCAATTTGAACAGTTGTAGAATCTACAATAGTTTGAGTACCAGCAACTTCTAAGTTACCATTAATAGTAACATTAGCACCATCTAATGAAATAGCTGTTTTTAATGAAGAAGTATATGAGTGAATTGCAGTTAAATCTTGGTCAACTGAAGAAGTATAAGTTGCTAAAGTAGCATCTTTTGTTTCTTGAGAACCAGAGAAAACTTCTAAAGAATCTAATCTTGAATCTAAATCAGAACCTTCACCAACTGCGGCCTCTAATGAATCTAAACGAGAATCAGCAGAACTTGAAAAATCAGTAAATCCAGTTACATCATCAATTTGTACTTGAGATGAACCACTAATTACAGTTTCCGTATCTAATTTAGTTTTTACTCTTGCATCTGTGTAATAAAGATTTGAACCTTCAGCGATATCATCAGTATCTAAATTAGAAATAGTTGTTTCCAATGCACCAGTAGCGGAAGCAAGTTCAGCTTCTGTGATAAATCCATCATCTAATGAAGATGAGAAGTTTTCCAATGAAACAATTCTTGAATCTAAACCAGCATCAGTAGAAGCTAATGAAGATGAGAATGCTGTGTATCCATCAGTACTAGAAATAGTAATTTGAGAAGAACCAGAAACAACATCATCACCATCAACTTGTAAGAATCCTAATAAATCAATTTGTTCCGAACCAGAAACAATACCAGTACCACCAGTATTAGCAGTTGCTTTAATTTCAGTATTACCTGCTTTATTTAAAATGTATAATTTTTCCGCACTTGTATCATAGAATGGAATACCATCTACTGAAGTGTCATAGGATTCACCTGTTAAATCAGGAACAGATGTACCTTGTAAAATTTTGTTAGAAGGGGTTACCGTTGAACCATCAATACCTACGAATAATATTGAATCTCCATTGGCAGCAGTGATTCCACTTGAACCAGTAACTACTAACAACTCACCACTACGTTTAGTTGCCGAAGAAACTGATTCTAACGAACCTCTTCTGTGTTTTATAATTTGTGCCATTTAATTTTTTCCTTTTTTTTTGTTAATAAAATATGACTATGTAACCAATTAAATTGTAGGACATTTGCCTAATAGAGAAAACACTATATAGTGTTCCATTATAAGTATAAAGTATTTGGAGTTTATTTACAATGCACCACCATCAATTGTGTAAGAACCTGAAGAAATTACTCTTTCTACACCCGATTGGAAATGTAGTGATCCTGTATTTAGAGAAACGGAGTTGGGAGATACTATAATACCACTACCCTCTCCAACATTTATAACCGAACCACTTGTTACTAATCCATGACCTACAATTGAGGTAGCAATACTACTAGCTTCATTCGGAAAAGAAAATTCATTCCAAGTAACACTAGAAGTAAAGGAAGAACTAAAATCTGGCTCAGATATTATAGCCTGATATAATGAATTATCTTCTTCAACCCAAACGATTTGATTATGTGATACTAAACTAACACTTTCATCAATCATATCGGCATGAGTTGGGTAAACTTTAAATGCACCTTTGACATCAACAACATCAACACCGATAACTCGTGATGCAGAAACAGATCCTGTCACTAATAAGTCACCATTCACCACCGATGATGATACTGATGTATCTAATTGTTTAGCACTAATTAATGTTGCCATATCTACCTATCTACTATTTTACCCTTTACTGAAAAAGAATCAACTGTAATTAATTCTGGTATTGATGCAATCCCTTCCGTAAAAGTAATTTCTATATTTAATTCACCTTCAGTAACCGAGTATATGTTATTTGAAACTTTTAGTCCCTGAAAATACACATCCACATAATCAGATTCAATATCTACTTTAATTTCTTCAAATACAAATTTTTTATTTTGTAGAACCAGTGTAAATAAATCTCCATTTAAAGAAATAGAATCAGGTATATGTGTAAAAATGGTTGTATCATTTATTACTTCTTGTATCAAATCCTTAAATCTTTGTCTATCATTAAATGGAGTTATTATATTTGGTCGTTCTCTACTCATACTAAATCAATATCTCCTTTTATTTTTATATTATCATTCACTTCAAGATTATATGCATTTATAAAGTTTACCTTTATGAATTTTATATGTAAATCTTTACCATTCTGTTCTAAAATATAATCACGCTCTAAGATATATTGGCTATTTATAAATATATCAAATCTAGCGTGTTCCCTACGATATTCTCTTAAATTTATATTTAAATCTTTTAATTTTGCATTTTCTAGTTTCCATATCCAATATAAAGGATGTGCAAGGTTATGTGGAACTAAACGATATTCATCTGGTTCATGTACTTGGTCTAATATTTTTTTTAAATCTTTAATTGCCATTATAATTCAATAAATTTACCAGATATACCAAACTCATCTGTAGTTTCTAGTATATAACCTAAATCAGTAGTTGTTGCAACCGAGCCTGTTGTGAAATTAAACACAATTTCATTATCTACATAAGAACCGGTGTAGGAATATTTTGTAGGTGGTATATAAACACCGTTAATATAAACCCTAAACCAATCATCTTGGTTAAAAACACCAATTAATTCTGGTGGTAACTTTGGTAACTCTACATTTTCTAATTTTATCGTATCCTCATCTACAAAAGTTGCTTCTTGAGAACCACGAATAGACATAAAATCAATTATATCTGAATATTCGTTGTATAATTTCTTTGTTACTTGCGAATTGGTTACATTTCCACCATCTAAACCTGTTAAATCAGTTTCAATACCCCAAACTACTTTTTTTGGCGAGAATCCCTTTTTAGTAGTAAGTTCATTATCAAATTTTTCAGGTAAAAGGTATGCATTTACTGCCATAGTAAAGTTAGTACGAACAATTCGTTGAGAACCTTCACCAACTTCGGTAGTATTATCAAAAGAATCAATACGAACTCTAAACTTGAACCCACTTTTATCTCCCCAATACTCATCTGTTGCATATTGGAAAGCTTCCACAATTTTATTCATGTGTTCGGTGAAATCTGTCCAAATCATTACCTCATATGTAATGGTTACATAATCAGGCATAGTTACATTATACTGCTCAACCGGTCTTTGGGTATCAGTCATTGCAGAGAACCTATCGTATTTGTGTTTTGTTGAATATTTCGTTAAAGTTGGGTAAATTAAGTTACGATTCATAGATGAAGGCATTGAATCATCTCTTGCAATCGAGTTTCTTTTAAACATTACAAGAGGAATTTGAATCTGACCTTTCTTATCTCGTAAATACCCATCTTTTTGTACCGCTTTCCATCTTTCAGGATTACCATACACCACAGGTACTTTAACCTTTTCACGAAAAACTTCAACCGTGGGTATAATGGTATCCATCATATGTTCGGCAATGGCCAAATCTACATCATAGAGTTTTACCCCACGACCTTTATCATCTGGCTCTCGTTTAACCTGCTCTGCTCGGTTAATTGGTCGATTTTTTAGTGGATCTATACTCATTAGTATGTTCTATCCTCGATTTGTACTTGACTTCTTCTTACCATGAATGCTGTTGCTATTAAGTTCATACGAGCATCATCAAATTGATTACTTTCTTGGTCATATATCTCTGGAGAACCACCAATTACTTGAGATTGTCTAACATTATCAATTTCGTAGTATGTGCCATCGAAAAGTATAACATCACCAATTTCAGGATAACCATATTGTTCATTTTGAATTGCACCAACGGGTACTAAAGTACCATTCACATCTCTAACCTTTGGAATACTATGTGAAATTTCTCGTAATCGTTGTCTATTAAACCTAAATTCAACTGCTTGTTGTTTATCTGCACCAAATCCTTCATAAACTACATTTGAAGGTTCTCTATCTACAATACACATTAGGGTAGCAGGTTCATGCCAGATTTTACCCAAAGATTCTCCATACAAATTGGTTTTAGTTTCACCAACTGATACTTTGAATAGGACAACTGCTTGTTCTACCACATAATCAACCACTTCTTCAGAGATTGATTTGATAAAATCTAAATCTTTTGCATTGAAAAACTTTGGCATACTCTTATCCTATAAAAATTGGTAAAGGAACTTGGTTCATAATCTTCTGATGTTGTTCAGTCATATTAGCCTCGTTCTCCATTCTTGTTTTTTTACTTACTTCATTAAGGTTCTCTCTTAATTGTTCAATTAAGTTATCCTTTTCTGTTTGTGCTTCTGCTCTTAGTGAAGCACCATCTAAAGAAACTTCTGAACCAGGAATTGGAACTGTGTTATACTTTTCTCTAATTGCACCTAACATTTCTTTTGCAAGAGCTAAAGTATATTTTCTAATCCATTGTTTCCCAACATCATTAATTCGTGCGTATTGTGCAAAATTATATCCAATATTAGAATAATCTGATACTACATTTGGAGTAATAATAGTAGAATTTTCTCTTCTATCCTTTACAACTTGATATTCAAAGTATAATTCATACTCTGTTGTTGGTATTGGGAATATTTGTAATTTATTATTTACAATATTAAATGTGTGTGCAGATTTTCTGAATTGGTCATTGAATTCGATTTGTTGAATTCTTAACATATCCTCATAAATCGGCATTAAGATGAATTGTGCAGCAGGTGAGAATGAACCAAACCCAAATTCATCTACTAAGTTAAGTGTTCCTTGACCAGAAACTGAATATGGGTCAAAGAATCTTTGAATAGCAGGTGATGCTTCGTAAAATACTCGTGTGATATCTAATCTTTCACCACTTTCACTCACATCCCCCCAAAGAGTTTGTAAATCGTATTCTTGATTATCAGGCCCTACGGTAATATGACCTTTTTTAATATCAGTTCTACCACCAACATTTGCTAAATTACCATAAGATTCTGCAATGGCAATAACATTACTAATTTCTGAACCTAAAACGGATTGATGGGTATAGTTAGATCCTGTTGGTTGTCCTTCCAATGAACCTAAATTGTTTCTAATATTAAATTGGTTTACTTGAGATGAGTATTCTGATACCGATTCTTCAAATACTGCAAAAAAGTTTTGGCCTAGTAGTTCAATATCAATAACTGGATACCCTAATCTTCTAGCACACCAAGAAGCAACTTTAGGTGCATCTGATTGAAATTGAGAATCCGAATCATAAATACCAAAAGGAGTAGAAGATCCTGGAATGAATGTTGTTGAACCTGTCCAAATTCTTGCTTGAGACATATATTATTTCCCCCATCTATACAATTATACTACTATAAATATAAGATACGAGAATTAAGGAGTAAATAATAAAAAAAAGAGGGAACTTTCGTTCCCTCTAATTTAATTATCACTAAGAATAATACTTCAAAAACTAAATTATAGATTTGGTAAATCTTTAACATAGATTTTTCCGTAAAATTCCGGACGAACCATCTTCTTAGCGTAACGAGTCATCACACCTCTACGTGGAGTAAAGTTGGTTGGGTCGTACACTAATGGAGTCATGATAAGTGGTACATATGGTGCATAAACAGCTCCAGTTTCTAGGAAGTTTGAACCTTTGAAACCTAACAAGATTTCGTTAGAAGTCATGTAAGGGTTTTTGTAAACTGTATATCTGTTAGCGATAGCACCAACTTGAGTTACACCAGCTGCGAATGTCATTGCATCTTTATCAGCAGAAACTGTAAATCCTGGGATTGATTCCAAGATAGTACATACATCAGGAGATGCAACGATAAAGTTAGCACCACCTCTTAATGTTAATTGGTGAATCTTGTTAGATACTTTGTTTAATTTAGCACCAAGAGTCTGGAACCAAGAGTTTTTAGTGTAAGCAGCAGCTGCTCCACCAGCAACCCAAGTATCTGTTGCAGAGTTATACTCTTCACCTAAAGTTACTGACCAGTACTCAGTTGTTAAAGCGTTAGCTTTTAACATATCTAAGATTTCAAGGTCAATCTCTAATGAGATGTACTCAGATAACATAGAAGTTAATTCAGCCTCAGCATCAATTGAGTGGTAAGCATTTAAGTCTTGAGCAAGTTCTGGAGTCCATACTGCTTTCAACTTACGAGTCTTAGCAACGATAGCCTCAGATTTCAATTCTA
>Ga0209953_1000465_pt1 | contig 14400 bp, 22 predicted proteins | sample SalPonred_H2O_MG_FD_185713 | JGI IMG/M metagenome (GOLD analysis project Ga0209953, IMG submission 185713) | Salt pond water microbial communities from South San Francisco under conditions of wetland restoration - Salt Pond MetaG... | ecosystem: Environmental > Aquatic > Non-marine Saline and... | reverse complement strand
TTGCATGTGCTTCTGCTGAACCACTTGCGTCTGCTACTGCATCTACACCAGGTACAATCTCTTGTTTAGCATGTGCTTCGCCGCTTGCTTCTGCGCCTGCTTCTACTTTTGCATGCACTTCTGCACCTGCTGCAACACTTGTGTCTGTTACTTCATAGCCTGCACTTGCACCTGCTTCGTAACCTGCATGTGCGCCTGCACTACCACTTGCTCCTGCGTTCTCGTTTCCCACAGAACCTGAAGTTTGAACTGCAACTTCATCTACTACTTCAATATTGTACTGCGGCTTAGATACTTGTTGTACCATGTCTGCTGACTTTTGTACTTCAGCCTGTGCTGCATCGTAATTATCTGCTGCTTCTTTTTCTGCTGCATGAGCTGCGTCTAAATCAGCTTGTGCTTTAGCAGCATCTGCTTCAGCTTGTGCTTGCTTTTGCTTTGCAGCTTCTGCTTCTTTGTCTGCATTAGCTTTAGCAGCGTCAGCATTTTGCTTGTCAATTTCAGCTTGGTGCTTTTGGTTTGACTTAGCATTCTTTTCATTCTGCTGCCGTTGTTTTTCTGCTTCAGCATTAGCCTTATCCTGTTCGTGACTCATTACAGCCTCTCCTTTTGGTTTATAATGTAGTTATAAAAAAAGGACCCTTGCGGATCCTTTTGTGGTTATTTTTCTTCTCTGGTTAGTTCAGCTAACCTTTCAGCAGATATTCTTAAATTTTGTGCTGCTCTAAGATTCTTTAGTTCTTCTTCTTTTCTTGACATTTCCTGCAAGAACATAACCAACTCGCCGTCAGTCATTAGTCCTTGCCTTCCATTAGTGCAACGGCTGCGTCATAGTCTTCTTGTGATACAACACCTTCACGAAGCAGTTTCATTCTGTTTGCCATATGTTTAGTTTGTATTTCTTCTTTTGATCCGCCAAAGTATGCTACACAATGTCCTTCTTCAATCATTATGTCTGTAACCAGTTTGCCATCTGGAGCACGGAAGTCGCCTAGAATACGCCCAAACTTGCCCTTCATATCTTCGCCATGTTTGTTTTCTGTAGTGATTAGTTTGCCGCCATTTTCTAATAGTTCTTTCAATCTATTTTTAGCTGCTAGTCCAAATACTTTTTCCACTTTGTCACTTGTGCGCGACTCTGGTGTGTCAATGCCCATAATGCGCACACGCTCGTCTTTTAGCCATACGCCAAATCCCAAGTCAATGTCTACATCTACTGTATCGCCGTCTACGCATTTAAGTAATACTACGTCATATTCGTTTTGTGTTTGCATTTTATTGCCCTCTCTAAATAATGTGCCCGTATTATTTAGTCATAAAAAAGGGCGATGTTGCCACCGCCCTTGCTGCCGTAATTTAGTTTAACTTAGAAGTTAAATGCAATACCTGCTGTCGGAGCAAAGTCTTCTGTGTCAACGTTGTAGTTAGCACCTGCTGAGAATGTTGCACCATTTACATCTACTTCATACTCACCACCGATGTTTTGCAACATGTCTGTGTCGTCACCGTTTAGGTATGCTGTGATACCGTATGCTGTTGCTACAGTTTCAAACCCAAGTGTTTCTGCGTCTACATCATAAGTCATTGCACCACCTAGGCCCAATGCACCCATTTCAATGCCGCCTACTTCCGCACCAAGTACTGTATTTTCTGTATCTAGGTTATAGTCAGCCATTGCTGTTAGATCCAAACCTGCTGCACTAAATGCATAAGCACCTTGAACATTTGAGATATCTGTGATGTCTGTGTTCCAGTCTGTGAAGCCTACTGCTACTGCTGCGTTGCCTATTGACAATGCCAGTGACTCTGTCATTGCTGGTGCTGCTAGTGTTTGCTCACCTTCTGCTTCTGGCATTAGACCATTGTCTGTGCCAAACGCTACACCAACTGTGCCTACAGTTGTTCCAACTGTCCAGTCATCGAGTGTGCCATTGCCGTCTTCGTCAACCTCAAAGTCCAGATCAACTGTTGCCAAGCCTACTGCATCGATACCAAGATCAATGCCCATTGTTCCGCCAATGTCGTTAGTTCCTGCTGTTTCAGCAAAGTCTAGACTTACTTCACCTGAAATAAGTGGTGTTGCTGCAACCGATGTTGCTGCTTCTTCTGCTTGTGCTGCACCAGCAAATGCTAGTGCTGCGATTGTTGTAATAAATACATTACGCATATTTTAGTTCCTTTTTTAATATGTATACATAGTAAAGGGCAAGTAACCGCACTTGCCCTTTCACTATATTAGTTATAACATCTACTTCCGCTTTGTCGAGCGTTTTGTTCGTTTCTTGGGGGTATCTACTATAATCTTGTTGATGTTGTTGCGTTTGAGCAACGGTAGTAATGCTGCTTCTGCTTGCGAGTTGTTCCACTTGAATTGTGTCTTGGCTTCTTTGAGCATGTCCTCTACGGCATCGTGTCGTGCTATAATGCCGTAGAGCATTTTATCTATTTCTAACCAGTTCAAGGTAGTTCTGCTAATAGAGCCTCAAACTTTTTCTTTGACTTGCCACGCAGTTTTGCGTCACGAACTGCGTCAATAGCTTCTTGTGTTAGTTCTCCTACAACCACAATACCGATCATACCCATCGAGGCATGTGGTGTGCAGACATAAACGTATACGCCCGGCTCATTTAGATAAACTTCTACATCTTGGTTGAGCTTTGATTTGCCCGGAAGTTTCACACCGTCTGGTCCGTCAATGAATTGTACATTGTGTCCTTTGTCTGTTGCAACAAACTGGATCAAGTCTCCTGGTTGTACCACAAGAATCTCTTGTGAGAACACCATGCGGCGCTTCTTATCTTCTGGGTCTTTGTTCCACATCTCAACGAAATGTTGAGCAGGCGGAGTCATTTCTTTGTCTGCTAGTGCCGGTGAACAAAAGCCCAACGTCATTACTGCTAGTGCTGTTAGTATTCTCATCATTAACCTCCTACGTAATTTTCTTTTGGTCTGTACCAGTTCTTTTGATTGTGGAGCCGACCTAGGAGTTGATGTATCTCCTTTAACTCCGCATCAATCTCTCGTACACTAGCAATTTCCCATACAGGTTTGATAGTGCTTTCTATTGCTGTTTCTCTGCGCACATTCAACTTACGCATCTGTTTATGCAATGCGTCTTCAATAATCTCAACGTCTCTTACTGTAAGTTTAAACTGTGTATTTGGAAAAGTCACTGACATAGGTCCTCATACTTTGTGGTATGAGCTCTGTGTAATGTGCCATTCTGAATAGATTTAGGAGTAGTAAAAAGATTAAAAAGATATGCGAACATCCGTGTTCCTTTCTTTGTTTAACTATATATAGCACGTCTATGTCAGGAAGTCAAGTGTGTCGAGTGCGCTATAATGTAGCAGTGAAAAAGAAAGCACCCGAAGGTGCTTTCTTGCTATGTTTGGTAACAGGGTCTAACTACCCCGTAACAGCCCTTAGGCCGCTAGTGCGAAGTTTTCGTTTGCTTCTATTTTAGTCGTTCGCGGTAACGGCGCTTACATCCCGGTAACTCCACTTTCTCTCTTACGTCAATCTATCCTATTTCGACCCCATCATAACTACACTGCTTTCTACCTCTACAGTGGCCACTGCTTACGCTGGTATAACGTCCCACAGTGTAGTTATGGTGGAGTCGCCCGGTACCGCCCCGGGGTCTTGTCCGTCGTTGCTAAAGTTTCAGCGTTACAAGTGTATTTATACACTAGGTTATAATGCTTGTCAACTGTTATCTTGCATTTCGGTCTGCTCGAGTGTTGCCGCGATCGAGGTACCACGGGTCAACATTTAATTGACGAGCAGTTTCGTTTGCCTTTTCGATAGAATTACAAGTAGTAATTGTTGTTCCTTTTTTGCCACCTATGCGAACTCGCCAAACTGGCTTGCCTTTAACAGTTTCTTCTGCATACACACGAAAGTCGTTGCGAATTTTAGTCATTGTGTTTCCTTTATTCAATTGTTTGATGCATGTATTTTTTAAGTTCTTCTAGTCGATCTCGCTCTAGTACCTCATCAACCTCTATATTGGGATATTTGATACAGGCTAGTGTAAGTTCTGCGTCTGTTAGCCACACTACTTTACCGCCGGTACGTGTAACGGCTGCACCATGAAGCCATCTTCTCCAAATAGTATAACAGCGTTTGACATGTTTGTTTTTAGGGTTTTGAGGAATCTGTGCTTCCCATGATTTCATGGGCCTAGCCTTACTGGTTTATCAACGGGTCCTACGTGTCCAACACGATCGCCCGGTTGTGCTGGTTCTACACGATGTCCATGCATACGAAGTAAGGTTGTTTGTTTCGGCTTCAACCATTTTACTTCATAAGCAGGTTCGATTTCAGTTTCCAGTTCGTTGATGAGTGCCAAAAGAACCTGTTGGCAAAATGCTCGGCGCGATGCGTCCTTTGCCCGGCGGCTTTTTGACACCGTCATAGTGTGCGAACTTTCTTTCTTTGGTTCTTCAATCACATAGATGCGATACAACTTATAGCCAAGACGTGGCAAACGAACAGCGTTAGAGGCTGTGCGACTTTGTTCAAGCCGTTGTTTGTAGTCTACTTCAAAACGGTGGGTCATTGGATTCTCGCCTCTGTGTATTTGGCGTTACCATAAAGTCGCTTGCCTTTTTCACGGATCATGTCTACAAGTGCCTGTGGATTTTCATTTGCAATCTCCCACAACGACTCTTCATCAAAGTCTTCAGTAGTATTGAATGTGTAAATCTTATAGTTGCGTTGTGGATTGAAACGAGCCCGCATCCTCATAGCCTGTAGGTTAACAGGAGCAGGCTTTAGTGTCTTGCCAGCAATGGTGTTGAGAAAAGCATCACGCTCCCAAGAAGTGCAGTCTTTGATAACTTCAAAGCCGTTTTCGTCCCACATGCAGATATAGATTCTACTTTTGCTCATTTGATATTTTTCTTTTGTTGTTACAACACTAATATAAAATCTTACGCAAAGATGTCAAGATCTTTTTCTGCTTTGGTTGTTACTTTTTTGTTAGGGTCTACAAGTTTGCGTAGCCAACTGTCAGCAATGTATGCTTTGGGCGATGGGCCTAACTGAATGTTTAGATCCTCTGCTTCGATCCACCAGTAGTGATCATGAACTGCACAATGACACTGCATGCCAAATGCTTCAAACTGTTCTCCTGCTTTGAACTTGCCAATGTATTCACTTACATTAACAATTCGTCCTACATTGCTAGGATTAATTGAGAATACAATTACAGCTCTATCGCCTGCATTTACATTCATAAATCTATCAATCCCCGTCCATGGTTGGCTATGGCATTGGTTATGATAGCAAGGCAAGTAAGAATGTAAAGCACCACACACCCAGTACGAATAATTGCAACTCTGTCATTTTTATAGTCGTCTTCATATGCTTTTTCCTCGATTGCCTTGCACCATAACTTCCACATTACATGGCGTTCTTTTTCTCGATGATTTCTTTGCGGCGCTCTTTGGTAAGTTTGCCTAGATCACCTAGCGCACTACGAGCACGAGTAGCTGCTGCCTTGACGCCTTTTTCCTCAAAAGTTTCATGCTCTTTGAGATAGTTGTTAAACGCCTGAACAATTTCTTCATGTGTTGGTTGGCTCATACTTTTTCTCCTGTTATGATAGTATAAATTTCTTTCCAATTGTTAATACATTTAGCTTTACCATTGTAATCACTGTTGTGATCATGGTTGACTAAAATACCGTCGAGTCCTAGTTCAATACCAAGATCAACGTTTTGAGGTTTATCCTCAATCCAATAGCATCCTGAGTCTCGATAACACTCAAGTGCTTCATCCTTGTCTGCGCCAGTATCCAAGTATACATACTTTTCAAATACAGTAGGTCCAAACATTTCGATCAAGTTTTTTGTGCGCAAATGTTGTGCGTAGTAATCATCGCTTAGACTTGTAATTGCGTGAAATACATATCCGTGTTCTTGATGTAGTTTTTTAACATAATAGATGGCATCACGTAGTGGAGGAAGTTTGCGAATCCAAGCACTTTCATTGAACATGCGAATCAGTTTCTTGGCTTCATCATGGTCAATGCCGTATTTGACATCCATTTGATAGTTACCTGTTTCTTTAACAGTGTAACCGTGCTTGTCCATCCAGCGACTGAATGCATACTCCCAGTCAAACAAGCAACCATCGGCGTCCGTTAAAATTACTTTATCTTTCATGTTGTGCCTCTTTCTTTGCCTTAGTATTTTTAATCATACTTTATAATAGCACGAGAAAGAGATTATGTCAACTGTTAGATACAATTATTATAACACTACATAGCCGGAGCGTCAATTTCGAACAGGTCTAAATATGCCTGATATCCGGCCATTTGATTGTCTCCAGCCGCCGGGCCAGCTGTTTGTAATTGTGCCGCCTGACGGGTTATTGTTAGTAGCACTTGCTTTATCGCTTTGATTGCCGCCAACAAATGTGTATACACCTGGACTAGGTACAGAATATATAAAATTTACATGACTATAATTCCATACTACGATGTCACCAGGTTGTCCGTCTGATAGCGGAACAGGCACTCCACCGTACACACTTGTCCTATCTCTGAAATCGTAAGCTCTAGCGCTCTGCATAAATTTATAACCGGTATTTTTTAATACCCAATTTGCAAATCCTGCGCACCACGGTGTTTGATCTGTTTGCCAATACGACGTGCTTGGAAATCCCAAGTCTTGCCAAATGCCAATAATATTTGGATTGCTAGGATTAACAGTTTCGTCCCACTGATTGTTTGCTGCTTCTTGTAAAAGCTGAGAAAGGAAGGCTGGAATTTGATCTGCTGTTGCAGTTGATTGCGCAATGTTAGGATCAACATTTGTTGGATTTCCTGGGTCATTAGGATCACTTGGATTAGTATTTGACGCAGGCGGAGTTGAACCCGGATACGATGGATTAGCCTGAGCCGGCTGTACTAACCCTGAAGTAGTTCCTAATGCACTAACTCCAGTAGCATCAGGAGTCGGAGGATAAACTTCTGGAACTTGCTCACCAGTGTCTCCAACAGTTGTTGTAGCGGTTGCTGCTGCTTCAGAAGCTATCGCTTGGTCTTGTTCTTCTGATATAGCTACTGCTGGCGCAGGACCTGTACCGCTGACTATAATTGCGTTTCCATCTGCTACAAATACATCGGGAGATCCCTGGTCAGTTTTTGGATTGCAGTGCGGCGAAACTGGACAAGAACCATCTGGTGAAGCTGGATCTTGTGTATTGTTTACTATAAGTTTTTTATTAATGTAAACATTTTTTGTGCCAGAAGCATCTAAGTTGCCGCCCGTGCCTGTATTAGGATCACCGTCTACACTAATTAGTAAATTGTTTGCATAAACGTTGTTCTGTCCTTCTACTACAGTAGTATGACCACAAACTCGCAAATCTGTATCTCTATGTACCGGAACAGTCATTATGCCATCTGAATGCCAGTTGTACTACTTACATACTGCTTGGCCATTTCGCCATCAGTTTTATGGATGACCAAACATCCGTTTTTGTTGATTTTTACTTTTGCATCAGGACTGATAGTAAATGTAAATGGTCCTAATCCGATTCCTTGTTGTGTTGCTACAATAGCCATTGGTTTTTCTACTGTAAGAGTATTTGCATCTTCTTCAACAAATCGTGCTACAAGTTCTTCGCCTGCATTGGTTTTGATTGTAATAGTATCTGTAGCCTTGTAAGGTGTTTCAATAATCATAAAGTAAATCCTGTTCCGTTATAGTTTGTTTCTTCAATATAAGTTTTTAGTTGATCCCATCCACCGATCTTTGTACCGTTGACTACAATCTGTGGAAATGTTCTTGCACCTGGAAAATGTTCAAGAACTTCTTCGCGAGTAAAGTCAACATCAAGTTGACGATACTCAAAGTCGAAATTGTTCTGCTCGCAAAATACTTTTGCTTGTTCGCAATGAGGACACTGTGCTTTACCCCAAATCTGTATCATAAGCTGAATCCTTTGAATGTATCTGCACTAACATCTTGTTTGGTGCCGCCTTGTATATAACTTGTAATTTCTGTTTCTTGTGGCGCCACTTGAACATCTGCTCCACTGATCCACTTTTGTGTCCAAGGCAGCGGATTATTTTTGATGTTGTAAGGTCCTTTGAGTCCCACATTGTTCATTCTCTTTGTAGCAATATATTCTACATACTGAGATAGTAGCTCTGTGTTCAGTCCAATCATACTTCCGTCTTTGAACAAATAATCTGCCCACATCTTTTCTTGATCAACTGCATCCACAAACATTTGCACACATTCTTCATGTGTTTCTTCTGCGATTTTAACAAAGTCAGGATCATCTGTTTTAAGAATTTTAAGCAATGCTTGTGTGCTTGCAAGGTGCAAGTTTTCATCACGAGCAATCAACTTGATAATTTTAGCATTACCTTCCATCTTCTTTAGTTCTGCAAATGCCCAACTACATGCAAAGCTCACATAGAAACGAACACCTTCAAGAATGTTCACACTCATTAGTGCAAGCCACAGTTTCTTTTTAAGTTCGTACATGTCTACATCAACTTGGTTGCCATTCACTGTGTGCTTGCCTGCACCCAGTAGATTGTAATAGCCTGCAGATTCTATCAAATCGTCGTAGTACTCTGAAATGCTGTCTGCACAATCTACAATTTCTTTGACATCCATAAGCTCATCAAATATTTTGCTAGGGTTAGAATATACGTTGCGGATAATATGTGTATAACTACGACTGTGAATGGTTTCACTAAATGTCCAAGTAATAATCCAATTTTCTAGTTCTGGCAAACTTACAATCGTACCAAAACTTTCTGCTGGTGCTCTACCTTGTACACTGTCCAACAAGATTTGACGCTTGAGGTTTGATGTAAAAATATGACGTTCGTGTTCGGTAAGGCTCTTGAAATCTTTGGCATCTTGATAGATATCCACTTCTTCTGGACGCCAAAAGAAGCCAAGTTGTTTGTCAGTTAATCCATCAAACTGTTTGTACTTCAACGAATCATAACGTTGAATAGTTGGGCCTCCGCTGGGATCCAAGAAAGCTGTAACCTTAGTATGGTCTGCACGATTTTCTACATCAAAAACGCTCATAGTATTATCCTTTTTTCACTGTGTTATACTAGCATGTAATTGCTAGCATGTCAATTATATTGTGCAGCTTTCGCAAGCTTCATCTTCAATAGGCGGAAGTTCTTTGGCCTCTGCCTCAAACATTTTGTTGACGTCAAGTTCGCCTTGTCCATCATAGGTATTAAAATAGTACAATTGTTTGCCGCCTAGTTTGTAGAACAACAGCAAATGCTGTAGCATTTCACTTAACGGAATTTTTTCATCTTCGTAATACGAAGGATTATATGATGTATTAACACTAATGCCTTGATCAATATACTTCTGTAGCACTGCCATGATTTTAATATATCCTTCTGGACTCTTTTGATCCCACAACAAGTCGTACATATTCTTCAATCTTTTGAACTCAGGCACAACCTGCTTTAAAACACCATGCTTTGATTGCTTAATTGAAATAAGCGAGCGTGGCGGCTCAATGCCGTTTGTAGCATTAGCAATCTGCGCACTTGTTTCACTGGGCATCAATGCCATTAGTGTGCTGTTGCGAATACCTGTGTCCTTTAACTGCGCACGTAGTCCTTCCCAATCCATTCGCTCGACATGAGGAATAACTTCATCTAGTGCTTTTGAGTATGTTTGGTTTGGCGTGATGCCGTGTCCGTATTTTGTCTCCAAGTTACCGCTAGGCGCTCCTTGTTCAGCTGCCAAATCTGCACTGGCTTTGATAAGATAGTAACTCCATGCTTCTGCATATTCGTCAATAAGCTCTAACCCTTCTGTGGTAATGTCTTGATAGGACAAATGATTTTTTGCCATCCAATAGGCAAAGTTGATAATGCCTACACCTAACGGACGACGCTTTTCTGTTGACAGTTGCGCGGCTAGGATAGGATAGTCTTGATAGCTTAACAGTGCATCAAGTCCTCGGACTGCTAGACGACAAATGCGTTCAAAGTCTGATGGGTTTTTGATATTGCCCCAATTGATTGCACTGAGCGTACACAAACTTATTTCACCGTCTGGATCATTAACATCAGTTAGAGGCTTAGTTGGCAAGTCTATTTCAGCACACAAGTTGCTTTGACGAATGGGCGCAACCTCAGGAAGGAAAGCACCATGCTCGTTTGCATTGTCTACATTCTGCAAGTAAATACGGCCTGTGTTCTTGCGTTCTTCCATAAAGCTGCTGAACAACTGAATTGCTTTGACTGTCTTCTTGCGCAATTTTGTGTTACGTTCTGCTGTTTCGTATAACTCTTTGAACTTGTCTTGATCTGCATAAAATGCATCGTACAATCCAGGAACATCACTAGGCGAGAAAAGAGTGATGTCGCCACCGCTGATTAATCTTTCGTACATCAGTTTGTTGAACTGTACGCCGTAGTCCATGTGACGCACACGGTTGTCTTCTGTGCCTTTGTTGTTCTTTAGCACAAGAAGTTCTTCTGCTTCTAAGTGCCAGATTGGATAATAGATGGTTGCGGCTCCGCCTCGAACTCCACCTTGAGAACAAGACTTTGTAGCAGCTTGGAACATTTTATAGAAAGGAATAATTCCTGTATGATAGGCATCACCTTTGCGTATTGGACTACCGATAGCACGAATGTTGCCGCCACCAATACCAATGCCTGCTTTTTGACTTACATATTTAACGATACTAGAACTAGTAGCATTGATGCTGTCAAGACTATCATCAGCCTCAATAAGCACACAACTACTGAACTGTCTCTGTGGAGTGCGTACACCTGCCATAACAGGCGTAGGCAAACTAATATCATGCAAACTAATAGCATCATAATATTCTTTAACGTACTTCAGTCTTTCCTCTTTGGGGTACGCATTAAAAAGTGTGGCTGCAATAAGAACATAGCACATTTGCGGTGTTTCAAAGATTTTTCCAGTCACACGATTTTGTGCTAGATACTTGCCACGAAGTTGTTCCATAGCCACATAGGTTAGATTTTCATCACGCTCGTGTTTGACAAAACTATTAATTTTTTCCCATTCTTCATCATCATAATAGGAGATGAGATCTGGATCGTAGAACCCTAATTCTATGTTTCTTTCCACCAGTTCTCTAACGCCAATAGGCTCGTACTGTCCGTAAACTTGCTTGCGTAAATGATAGTTGATCAGTCTGCCGCCAACATACTGATAGTTTGGTGTGTCTTCACTGATAAGATCTGCGGCTGCTTTGATCAGAGTTTCTTGAATTTCTTCTGTGGTCATTCCATTATAAAATTGGATTTGACTTTTTATTTCCACCTCACTCGGACTAACTCCAGTTATATCATTACACGCATAAAAAACAACTTTGTGTAGTTTTTCAATATCTAGAGACTCTTTTTGTCCGTCTCGTTTGGTGACTTGAATCATTCTTTCTCTTCCTCTTATGTTACATTAATTTGATATTTATTGTAGTGCAGGCATTGGATATTCGATTTCAGAAACAGTAGTAATAGGAATTTCGTCTCTGTGAACATATGAATCTCCAGTGTAACCTATAACTTTGTCATCAACATAAAGTAAAAAATCTGTTGATGATCTTTCTTTGTCATGTGTAATATGTATCTCGAAATCGATTGTCGAAAACTTGTCAGTTAACTGCAAGGTGTAGCAAATCGCTAGAATCTTAACGAACGGACAATAATTATTTTCTTCTATTAACTCCCATGGATCTGGCCATGTGCTCTTTGTGTACGGGTCGGCAGCAATAGAAGACAGTGGTGCACTATAGAAAAAATCAATAGCATCCTGTAACGGATCCTTAGAAGTTTCTAGAGTGAGTCTAAAGTCTCTCCATTCGGCAAGGCGATCTTCGAATTTTTTATCAAACATTTATCAATTGTTATTTGTATCTAACGGTGTATGTTAATTCTGCTTGGTCACTACTTGTAAAGTTTAACACCATAATGCCTATTGTGTCAATCTCTCCGTCGCCATTTTCATCAAAAGTTTGAGCTAAAAATTCTAAATTTTCTTGATACAATCCGTCGCCAGTATAATCGTATTCGTCTGATATATTATATGTGCCATTGACTGGGTCAACCACTAGATTAATCACACCGTTTCTAACAGCATTCACTTGATTGCTTCTATACATATAGTCCATCACGTATCCTCTGCCCTTGTCGGCAGCTGGTAGTTTGAATAATTTGGTCGGCTCTGCATATTCCCCTATGTTTAAAATGTTAGACCTATTCATAGAAGTAATTTGGGAACCTTCAACTTCGGTAACATAAGGAACATTTACTAGATAATTTGCATCGTATCCTAACAACTCTGCTCTTTGGAAATAATCACCGACACTTTGTCCGCCTTGATCATCAAACTGTATGTTAGGATATGTATTACTATCAGGATCGCCGCCGTCATTACCGACGTTGTAGTATTTGTTTGAAACACTGGTGTTGTCAGGTCCAGTATAAACAAAAATGCCATGTGTCATCACATCATCAAATGTAGAATTCTCTACACTGTTTTGTTTAGGTCCTGTTAGTTGTCCGCTAGTACCTAATACCGTTGTTTCACCAAATACAACTCCTGCCCATAATGTAGTGAATTTACATTCGTTCCATACGTTGTTCGAAATATCCTGATCACTAATTACTGCATATGAATAACCTTGAAATTGTAGATTTATAAAGTTATTATAGCTACAATTTACAGCTGAACTGAGACCAGATAGTGTAATTGCAACATTTGATCTGTTGACATCGTCGCCTATATTCCAAGTTCCTACTAGTTTGATATTTTCAAAGGTACTGTTTTTACAACTGATCAAATTAAATGCAGCACTGCCTTGAGTGTTTATTGTTAAATCAGTAACAGAAATATTCCTAGCTTGGTTTAGTGTTGTACTTACAGCGTCATCTGCATAATTACCAACTGTGCTGGTTTCGTTTACAGTTTGAAATGCAACATGGGATCCAGCGTTAATAATAGTTTTATCAATGCCAGTGCCGCGAATTGTAGTATAAGGCGGCAAATAGATTGTGTTGCTAATAGTATATTCGCCTGGTTCAAGTATGAGTTCTACTCTTGCTTGAGGAGTGCTTTTGTTTGCGGCATTCAAATATAACTGATCAATAGCACGTTGTAAAGCCGCTGTTTGATCCGTGCCGTCGCCATCTGCACCAAAAGAACGAATGCTCACTCGATCGTCTAGTCTTTCTTGTAGAGTGCGCAATACAGGAATATTTACACTAGGACCTGTCTGAATAAATCCTGCTGTGTTTTTGTAAGAATATGTGTCTGCAAATTGGAACAAGTCGTCGTGTTCGCTTAACAGTTTGGTATTGCCCACATAAGGAGCTCCTTCAGCAACACTTCCATTACCTATAAATAATTCTTGTGAATCTATTGCCCAACCAATTTCACCGCTTGCTAGTTGCGGCAATCCTGATCCACTGTTTTTTTGTCCTCTGCGAACTTGAATTCTTGAAATACTTACGACAGCCACGTGTCTCTCCTACACATTTATTATTATATTTATGCGTAATTGGAGTAGTAGTCTTCGCAGCGTTTCCACCACTCTTGTGCCCAATCGTCAAACTCGTCTGGCCAAATATCAAACTGTTGATATGTCAAGTCTCGACTGCACATAAACACATGACCTTCCCGTATATCGGTGCCATGCACTTCATTATGTGCTAGTGCATACGCTGTCAGCTGTAGGAAATAATCGTATACCCATTCTTCTTTTTTGGGCTTGTTGGACTGTTTAAAATCCATAATGCAAGGTTGGCCTTTGTATTGCCCAACCAAGTCGGTTGTACCTGCATATATGCCTGGCACGTACAAAGGTACTTCGCTTCCCCATATTTCATCTACATCTACCATAGCTTTTTCTTTGATTACAGTAGCCATAGTGTGTGCTTGTTGAGCATAAGGATTACTGCCAGGAGTGGGCCACTCACCAAACTCTATATAATCCTCAAGATATTTGTGCATGCGGGTGCCGACACCACTAGCTTCTGTTACAATCTCTTGCGCTTTCTTTTCACCTACACGCTTCTTCCAAGCAATGAGATGCGTCTTATCTTTGGTAGCATCGAGAATAGTTGTTACACTTGCAACAGGAGGACCGCCGGGAGCGGCGTATCTACGCTTGCCGTTTACTTCTACTCGCTTGAGTTTTTCGTAAACAAATTTATCGGTTATTAGACTCATCTGAATCCTCTTCTTCTAGGTTATTTAAATCCCAGTCATGCATTCCGAATGGGTCTGTGTAAAAAGGATCCACTTCTGAAAAAGGATCATCAAATCCTTCTACCATTTGTACCTCAGGTATCATTTGTGTGAGCATGTTTTCTACACCATACTTTAGTGTCATAGTGCTGCCTGCGCA
>Ga0209953_1000464_pt1 | contig 14402 bp, 20 predicted proteins | sample SalPonred_H2O_MG_FD_185713 | JGI IMG/M metagenome (GOLD analysis project Ga0209953, IMG submission 185713) | Salt pond water microbial communities from South San Francisco under conditions of wetland restoration - Salt Pond MetaG... | ecosystem: Environmental > Aquatic > Non-marine Saline and... | reverse complement strand
ATGATGACTACAACAGTGATGACGATTGATGACTAACTGGTACGATAAAGTTTCAAAAGATATTTCTGCAATACCCGATGCTGTGGCATTTTTTGAGGATGAACTGCTAAAAGCCAAATTAGAAACCAATGTGGTTGGTAGCATTGAACGTGCATCAGCAAACATGCCCGGCATCGTGGAAACACGATTTAATCAACTTCAGGAAATTGAAGCCATATTAGAATATTTGCATATTGAATTGCGTCGACTGAGAAGTCAACTATTTCGTAAATATCTTGAAAACTATCAACGAGCATTAAGCAGTAGAGACTGTGAAAAGTTTGTTGATGGCGAAGCAGACGTAGTTGATATGGAAAAAATTATCAACGACTTTGCCTTGTTGCGAAACAAATGGCTAGGCATAATCAAGGCACTTGATATCAAACAGTGGCAATTGAGTAATATCGTAAAACTTCGAACCGCAGGTATGGAAGATGCCTCGCTATAATAGCAGCAGATAAATATCTGCATGGACGATAAAATAAAAAGACCCTGGGGCTATTATCGAGTACTACATGAAGTTCCGGGAATGAAAGTCAAAGAACTCACAGTTGACCCAGGAAAAAAATTATCCATGCAACGCCACGCCAAACGTGCAGAATACTGGATGGTTAGTCAAGGTTCATGCACGGTTAACTCACAAGCACCGAGCGGGTACCAGTATCCTCCTAAGACTTTGAGATTACATGAAGAATATCGAGTACCTGTCAACGAGTGGCATCAGTTGACAAATCCTTTTGATACTGCGTGTAAAATAGTAGAGATACAGTACGGCGAAGCGTGTGTTGAAGAGGATATAGAAAGACAATGATACCAATTTTTATCGGTTATGATCCTCGTGAAGCCATTGCATATCATGTTTGTACTAACAGCATTATTAGGCATTCGACCCAACCTGTTGCAGTAAGTCCGCTGGCGTTGAATATCTTGAAAGATTATGATGAACAACATACAGACGGCAGTAATCATTTTATCTATTCGAGATTTTTAGTACCTCACTTGATGAACTATAAAGGCTGGGCAATCTTTATAGATGGTGACATGATTCTGCGTGATGATATTACAAAATTGTGGAATCTGCGAGATGATAGTAAAGCAGTTATGGTAGTCAAACATGATTATCAAACTAAAATGAAAGAGAAATATCTTGGCAGCAAAAATGAAAACTATCCTTGTAAGAATTGGTCTAGCGTAATACTTTGGAATTGTGGACATCCCGACAATGCTAAAATAACACCTGAATATGTTCAGACAGCAACTGGCGCACAGGTACACAGATTTACCTGGCTTAACGATAATTTAGTCGGAGAACTTCCCAAAGAATGGAATTGGTTAGATGTTGAGTATGATCACAACCCTGATGCAAAATTAATTCACTATACACTGGGCACACCTTGCTTTCATGATTTTGCCGATCAAGGAGCATTTTCAACCGAATGGCATAGAGAGAGAATCTATACTGAATATTGCCAACAACATGATCTTCCTAAGTAAAAACGGTAACGATGAATACATTAACATGTTTGCTCGAGGCTGCGGAGAACAGCCTGTTAGTACTGACAGCTTTGACTATAATTCGTCTAGTGATCCCATAGTTCTGCGTGGAATTTTAAAACATAAAATAATGAAACAATGTTGGAAGGACGGCAGAGATTTCTACTACATTGATACCGGCTACTGGGGCAATGAAAGAACAGCAAGCAATCCCAATGGTTGGAAATATTGGCATAGAATTGTTAAAAACAACTTACAGCACAGCGAAATCATACAGAGGCCTGATGATAGGTGGCGTAAGTTTGATAAAAAATTCTCACCTTGGAAAAAGTCAGGTCGTAAAATTCTAGTAGCGGCACCCGACGAAAAACCTTGTAAATTTTACGGAACTACACAAGAACAATGGATACAAGAAACTGTTGACACTATTAAGAAATATACAGATAGACCCGTAGAAATTCGTCAACGTGCATCAAAGCGAATTGATAGAATTGCTACAGATAATCTACATTCAGCATTGGATAACGACGTGTTTGCACTGGTGACTTTTAATAGTGTTGCAGCAATAGAAAGTATATTCCATGGCATACCAGCATTTACCTTGGCATCGATACACGCTGCTGCACCAGTAGCAAGTCAAGATTTAAGTCAGATAGATTCACCTTATTATCCGGATCAGGATAAATTATATGCATGGGCTTGCCACTTGTCATATGGTCAATTTCATGTAGACGAAATGAAAACAGGCAAAGCAAAATATCTTTTAGAGGAATGGTATGGCAGTTAAATTTGTTGTAGCACATAGGATGGATCCTAATAATGTAGGTGATATTGCAAGCAACCCATTGCAATATTTTTTGCCTAGAAACGAATATGAAATTATCGATGTTGCTAATATTGGACAAAAATCGTATCCTGAAGATGTTCCGCTAATTGTAGGCGGCGGTGGATTAATCGGCAATAGTTTCATGGGTGATTTTTTTCCTGAATTACTAAGTTCTCCAGACAGGTTAACACTTGAGAACATGTGGAATAATTCTTGGAATGTTACTAATTTAAAATATAAAGAATTATACAACAACTTTAACAAAAAATATCAAGAGTTAGTATCATCTACTCTAAATCAAATTGATAAAGTAACAGCGCCTAGATTTGTTTGGGGTGCAGGACATAACGGCGAAGGAGATGTTGACTTTAAAAAAATACGTTGGCCGAAATCGTTCGCTGGTTATAAGTTGGTGGGTATCAGAGATTTTCATGAACACTCGAGATTTTCTTGGGTGCCTTGTGCAAGTTGTATGCACCCTGCATTTGATAAAACTTACGAAATAAAAAATGATGTAATTTGGTTCGAACATAAAAAACAAATGATTAAAGATTTTGGCCAAGACCCAATTCCTAGGTTTGTAAACACTGGCGGAAATATAGAGCAAACTATTGAATTATTAGGAAGTGCTAATACTATCCTTACTAACAGTTATCATGGAGCATATTGGGGTACGTTACTAAAGAAAAAAGTCATTGTAGTTGGCGGAGCCTGGAGTAGCAAGTTTAGATGGTTTAAACATGCACCAACTATTCTAGAAAAAAAAGAAGATTGGAAAGATTGGGTAGAGACAGCACCAATACACGATAACGCTCTAGAAGAATGTAGAAATGCCACTAAGAATTATTGGAAATTGATACAAGAAAATTTATGAAAACAGTAGTAACATATCTTGCCGGGGTACCGTCCCCTCACAAAAGTCCTCACAAAGTAGACATATTAAAGAAGTTTGCTGCTGGAGTAAATCGCTGTGGCGACAAAGGCATTGCTCACACTGGTAGAGGATTACTAGCTTGTGATGTTGGAGTAATACAAGGTTGGGTGCATGAAGGCAGTCCAGGAACCGCCCATTTAGTTTTAAGAAAGAATGTTGCTGCAAACAGACAGAACAAACACACTGTTATCATCGATAGCAATCTTTTTAATTACAAAGACAACAATCATTCTATAAGATATTCTAGATATAGTTTAGATGGTGTATTTCCTACTACTGGGAATTATTTCTGGGACAATCCCGATCCTGCAAGATGGAGACAGATTAGTCGAGACTTGGGAATCACTTTAAAAGATTGGCGTACAAGTGGAAATCATATTTTAATATGCACTCAGCGCAACGGTGGCTGGTCAATGAAAGGCCTATCAGTAACACAGTGGCTAGACAAGACTGTTAACGAAATTAAAAAATATACAGATAGACCCATCATTGTCAGAGGACATCCGGGAGACAAACAGGTTTCGAGTTATTTAAAATCCAAGCCTGGAAAGTATCTTGTTAGTACTAACAAACATATTCTTGATGATTTTCGCAATGCGTGGGCTGTAGTAAACTATAACAGTACACCTAGTGTTGCTGCTTCGATTGAAGGAATTCCTGCATTTGTAACAGATCCAATTCCTCAAACTAGTCAGGCATATGACGTTGCTAACTTCGATTTAAGCAATCTTGAAAATCCTGAAACAAAAGATAGGCAATATTGGATTGAAAAACTTTCAATGTGTCATTGGAATCTTGACGAACTTTCAAATGGCACAGCCTGGCAACATATGAGAAAATACGTATGAACATTATCTGGTCCGGACTTGCTGACGAAAAATACTATGAATATATTGCAAAGTATTGTTTGCCCAGTTGGTCAAAACTTCCCGGTAAAAAATATGTCATTCATAACAGCAATAAAATCAATATTGATAATATTAATATTGTGAGTTGGGATATTGTTCCTAATGCAGAATCTGAATTTCTTAAAAACACTAAAAGAAAAAAATCTCTTAATTTTTGGAGGAAAATGCAGAGTCAGACATGGGCTGCAAGGAATCTTACTGATTGTGACTTTTTAGTATTATTAGATACAGATATTGAAGTATTAGATTTTAATCTTCAATTATTTGAACAAGAATTAACAAAATTTAGAGACAGTGATCTGGTATGGGCCACGGGCCGCAGTCAATCAAGACTGCACGATAGCGGATTTATAGTATTGAGAATGGATCATCCTAAATTACAAACGCTAATAGATGATTATGAAAACATTTGGGAATCTGGCGAAATTTTTAATTTGTCCAAATCATATGACGGGGATGCAGTAAAGAGCCTTTTTGACAATTACCCTTCTTACAAAATTATGAATACTGACTACGGTAAAGGACTGCACATATATGATGTAGGAGTAGTACACTACGGTAGTAAAATACCGAAAACAATGCGTGCAGAATGGCCGAGAGATCCGAGACAAAACATCGAAGAGTACATTGCTCCTATAGTTGTTAAAAGATACAAAGATTCTAAAAATTAAACATTATTTCACATCGAGCATACTTTTTAGTTTCATGAATAACTTTAATTATTTCGACTTCTGGATCTAACACAGGTTGCTGACCTTTACCTAGTCTTATATCAAATATATATCTAGTGTTAGTATGACTATAATCTTTTATAACATTATAATATGTAGAAATAGGGTAATGAAATCCACACGACAGATATGAACTAATTAAATCAAATGTAACACCTTTAGGTATGTTGATGTTATCGCAATCTATAATTTTATATTTTTCTGTATGCTTGCGTTGATGGACGCTATCTAAGACTTCCAAATCCCAATAATATTTCATTTCGTCTGCCGAATTATTCCATTTTGCTTTTCTGGCAGTATCTAATTTTTGCGAATTATTTTTAGAATCACCTTCTAGGATCCAAATTTCGCTGCCGTAAATATTTTGTAAATGTTTAGAATCATTGGCGATGCCTGCCCCTATATCTAAAATTGTATCTATCTTAACATCACCTAACCATTCTATGACTTTATTCATAACATCTGGTTTATATTTTACATATTTCATTATTATTCTATCCTTTTAGCATTTTGATTTCGTTGTCTTGCAACGTCCAATATTCAACACCTTTTTCGTAATTTTCTTGTGTTATTTTTTTATATTCATCTTTAGATAGATCATGTGCTTCATCATCCCACAAGAATTTTATATCTCTAATAAAATTCTTTCCGTATGGGGTTACTCGAAATGCGATCGGTACTGATTTACAAAGTACTGTTTCTATAAGTCTATAAGTCCATCCATTTTCGTGTTTATATTTTTCCGTAGATCCTTGATTAGGACATAGGCTGTATTGGGTATTTGAGATAGTTTGAAAGTAATCTGTATCAAATAAAAACTTAGTATTCTGATCTCTGCCTTTTCTATTATTTTCTATAATAGAATTTTCTCCCACGAAAGGTTCTAATAATTTTCCCCTTTCCTTGCCAAATTTTCCTAAGAAACAGTAATCATAAATTTTATCCTTGTTTAAGTTATTGATATTGTTTATATACTCCAATGGATATTTAATTCCTAACTGAACTCCGTTTACAAATGTCAATCCATTTATATGATCAATGTCAATTTCAGAGTCAATGATACCGTGCTCTTCTAATGCTTTCTTCATAAAAAAGATTTGTAAATTCATTTTAACTCGCTTTTTATATAATCTATTAAACTGTGGTCAGGGTGCCACCCAAGGGCCTTTGTTTTACCAGTAACAACATCTGATGTCATTCGGTTGCCTTGTCTTTCGGGTAGTATTTCTATATCAATATTAAACATTTTTGCAACTTCTAATATCGAAAATGATTCGTCGCTGCCGATGCCAAACTCGTCACCGTATCCGTTTTCACCAATTAATTCTAGAGCATTGACAATATCATCAATGTAAGTAAAATTTCTTTTTTGTGTTCCGGGAGAAACTACAGTTAGCGGCAGTCCTTGTTTATAACGCTCTTTAAACAGTGCAATTACTGTAGCATATTTTCCTACACTAATTTCTCGAGGACCATATACGTTATAAAAATATGTAATAGCATATGGAAGGTTATACCAGTTACCATAGTTGATTACCAACTCAGTATTTGATGCTTTTGAAAAGGCATAGGGAGAAGCATTACGTCCAAGTCCTCCGTCGCCAAATTTAGTACTGCTACCTGAATATATAATTTTACAAGAATGTTTTCTTGCAAATTCTAGAACATTAAATGTTCCGATGATGTTGTATTCATGTACTAATTCAATATCAAAAAAACTTTGTTCGACTCTAGAATATTCACCTAAGTGATAAATCATATCAGGAGGAACAGTTATTAACTTAGCAATGTCTTTTGTATCACCTGTTATGTAGGTCACTCCGTTGACATGATTGTTAATTGAACCAGTGAAATAATTATCCAAACTATATACAGTATTTCCTTTTTTAACTAATCTTTCGCACAAGTGACTCCCAACGAAACCAGCACCGCCAGTCACTAATATTTTTTTACTCATACATATGTACCTTTAACCTTACCAAAGATTTTATTAGAACAGAATAATACATTGTATTGTTTAGGAGACTGAAAATCTCTCATAACAGGAGTAAAATCTAAAGACCTAAGAAACGATTCTATGTCAGTCGAAAGTCGCTGATTCTTCCAATATTCTCGATCCTCTACTTCAATTTTTAACACATTTGTATTTTTTAGAATATCAGTTGCTCCCTCTAATACTTCTAGTCCATGACCTTCTACATCTATCCATAGACCAGCATTGATTACATTTTTTTTGAGAAAATACGAATTTAATGTCGTGCAAGGAACTGTAATTTCTTTGTACGTCAATCCTTTTTTAACCCTAGCGGTAACAGAATTATCCATTTTAATCGGAGACACTTTTGTTCCGTTATTTTCTATCTGGATATTAAAAGTAATATTACCTTCGATGTTTGATATTGCACAGTGTTCATATGTTATATCATTGAGAGAATCTTTAAAATGTGCATAATTATAAGGATTGGCTTCAAATGCATAAACTTGGCAGTCAAGGAGGCGCGATTTAATGTATGTTGATGCTGATGCTTCAAATGCCCCTGCTTCGATAAAATAATCGCATTTTGAAATATTGGTTGCAATATTAAAAAACATAGTATCGAGATACGTTGATGAATTCCGTCTTGCTAATTTATCAAATGCACATTTCATTTTTAAGATCCTCGAAAACACCTATTACTTTATCTAACTCTAAACTGCCCGGTTCGATGAACACTGGATTATCATACGTTGATTGCACACCGTCTATGCCAACGCTAGCAAAATAGTCTTCGAACTTGACATTATCGCCTTTTAACTTTTGATTAGGTTTAACCCATGCCGCTGGAATACCATAAGCATGAGCACAAATTATTCCATGTAAACTACTTGATACTATCGATTCACATTGAGTTATCTTATCAACTACTTTTCTAAAATCGCTAGTACCTAAGCCTATAATATTTGAATTCTCAAAGTTTTCAACAATATATTTATGATCTACATTATGAGGGACAATACCAACTTCGTATTGTTTTTTACTTGGTTCAACAATTAAAGGAAGAAGCAATGCAGGATCGCCATAAATCTCAGGACATTCACCTCCGAAATATCGAATCCTGTCTCTGGTATATGGTCCTCTCACAAATTTCCAATCGGCTGTTGGATCAATTCTATCACTTTTTGATATTATTCCAGAACCTAGAACCTTTATCCCGTTACCTGCCCTTCTAGCAATAGAACCTACACTGATAGCCTCAGCATCCCTATAATTTTTTACAAATTCATATTTGATAGAAAAATAATCGAGAATTGCAGGAGTTAGAATATCACCAAAATTTCCCTGACCATTAGCGCTTCCTAACCACCAGACTTTCATCGCCAATATGCCTCACTGCGTTTGACCTTTAAGTCTTTGTCTTTACTGCGACCCAGTGTTTTTCTATCACCCTTAAGATGATCTAAATATGCTCCCCACTTTGAATTAATTAAAGGATGCCCTTCACCGGAAATAATTCCCCGACTCCAATTGTTTTCCCGCAATTGATTTTTGTACTTTGTACGCACAGCATCAAATACAAAACTGTCATGCCACTCATCTAAAGTAAATATTCCCTGTTCTGCGTCATCATACATACGCTGAAATTCCCGTAGAAAATTCTGTACATTTTTTGAACGTAGATTCAGTGAATACAATCCACACTCGGTATACTTACCCTCACGTCCCAAGAATCCTAAATCTTGCGACAGTGGACAGAATTGTTTTACTGTGGATAATTCTATGAGGCTATGGCAAACAGTGTCAGCATCCATCCAAAACAGCACATCTGCATCTGTCTTGCCAGCACAGTCAAAAACAGCATAGACTTTGTGTGCAAATCGCACAGCATCCCATTTGAAACCCTTGCCAGCATCTTTGCGTTTATTTCTCACTGAATCATTGCTGACATCCCCGTTAGCTTTGGCAACACCTTTCCACTGATTTTTAAATGTTGTCAAATTGACAACAGTGTTCAAGTCTGTAACCGTGACTCTTGAACTGTCCGGAATATTGGGTGTACAGTCTTCTGGATAGAGATGCAGAGTTATTTCTTTGGGCCAATTGTCACAGAATGTGTCAATCATGCGTTGTGCATATACTTCTAACCCTTTTTGATGAAAGGTAGTTACCACTGCTATTTTCATTTTGTTTTCCAAATTATATAATTCTCAGTTCGCTCAACACCTGTGTAGTTTTCAGAATTTAAAAACTTCTGTATTTTCTTCTCTGTAAATATCGAACCTTGTGTTAAAATCACAGGATGACTCTTTCTCCATACTGTGTTTAAGTCGTGTATTTTGTCAAAGTACTCTGCGTCTACAAATATCACATCAACGTCCGTGATTTGTTTGAGAGAATCTATTGTATCTCTATATACTACGTGTCTATTTCTAATTCTTTCTTCACTGTTTGAAAAAATAAAAACTGTGGAAAATGCATTCACGTATTGACTCAAATTGCCAAACGCAGTTCCCAATACCAATGCATTTTTTGGATTATTTGCAATTTTCTTAATTCTTTTAACGTGTTTAGACATATATATTGATTAAATAGTCATATATTTATTTTATGAAATTTAACCTCTACAGACAACATGGTGCCCTAAACAGCACAGATGTATTTAATGCATTCGAACAAGGTGTCAAAACCTTGGGCTTGACTGTTGGTAACGGCGATAGTGCCGTGCCTGTTATATGGTCCGTGCTGTGGCAGGGACGCATGATGCGAAATCGTGAAATCTATTATCATGCTGTCAAGAGAAATCAACCTGTTGTTATCATCGAAGTTGGCAACTTAATCAGGGGAACAACTTGGCGTATTGGTGTCAATCACGTTAATCGCTTGGGCTACTTTGCCAATGACAGTGATTTAGATTATAATAGGCACAAGCGGTTAAACATTAATCTATCACCAGTGAACAACAAGAGAAAGCCAGAAATATTAATTGCAGCACAGCACGAACGCAGCCTACAATGGGAAGCACAACCTTCTATGAGCAATTGGGTCATGTCAACAGTTAAAGAAATTCGTAAGTATACCGAACGCCCTATAGTGATACGTCCCCATCCCAGGGCACCGTTTAGTTTTTCTCACCCCACAGCAAAAATAATCACACCACAAAAGATAGCCAACACATATGATAATTTTGATATAGACTATGCGGCACACTGTGTTGTTAATCACAATAGCGGCCCAGGAGTACAAGCGGCTATATCCGGAACCCCTGTGATTGTTGACAGCAGCAGTTTGGCAGCAGATGTTACAGACACTTATGAGAATATTGAGTCTGCCAAACTGCCCGATAGAACAGCGTGGTTCACTCGTCTTTGTCATACAGAATGGACCGTAGATGAAATCAAACAGGGCACGCCCCTTAAAAGACTATTGCCATATATCGAGCAGCAATTGTCTTGACTTGCCGAACAAATACCTGTATTATAGTTGTATGTCAAGTATTGAATATGTAGAAGACGCTCTCGAAGAGTTTTTGAAACACAGCATGTGGGATGATATTGATTGGCAGGATAATACCATTCTAACCAGTCTCATGTCTGCTGTGAATTCGGAAGGTGCATTGACACGCAAGCAGGGCTACTTGCTTTTAAAAATCTTAACCAAATATCAAACCCTGCCATCAATACCGTTCGACTTAAATGGGATTATCACCGCCCCTAAATGGCGCAGAGATTTTAGAAAACTGGACTTAACCAAGAGCATTGTAGTAGAAAAAGACAATCAAGGCATGCTGTGGTTCATAATGAAGTTTCCATATAGTCTGTTGAAAGAGTTTGAAACAGCGGTATCATCAGACAATGTCAAGGCAAGAATGTCATGGGACAGTGACAGAAAAATTAAAAAATTAAGTTTTTATGATTTCAACATTGTAGTTATTGATGAATTTGTTCGCAAGCATAACTTTGAAGTTGATGACACATTTGTAGACGCAGTCTCTATGGTAGAAGAAATTTGGCAACAGAGTGAAAATGTCAAACCTCACAGTATCATTGAAAAAGACAGAGTTATGTTAGTAAACGCAGTTGACGGTGCCCGAGATTATTTTAAAACACATGCCACTGGCATTGTAGAAAAAGATTTATTTCTTGCCAAGTCAATGGGATTTCCTGTTGAACTGCACCGTGAACCTGCATCGGCAGTGGAAAAAATATCGCAAGACACTAACTGTCATTTTTGGATCAAAACCAATACAGAATTCCTTCAACTGTATAAAACCATAGATGACATCACTGTTATAATTTTAGATAGAAACACTAAAAATACCATCGAATGGTTAGAAGCATTTATCAATGATGCCAAGTCATTAGACATAGATACCAGTGAGTTTAGGATTTGTTTTAGAGAACCCAAAGACAGCGAAGTTCCTTTAAACGATTGGATTAAGAAAAATAATTTAGGCGGCAGTGTTGACAATGGTAAATTGTTTATCTTTAAACAAAAACCTGCCAAATGGTTGTTTAACAACAACGTAGATGTTAAAATAATAGCAACTAATAATTATACTCCGATTAATGAACCTCAGACTCTGCATTGGACGCAATCACATCCCTGTGTCTGTTATATAAGCAGTATTGAGCCTACGAATCCAAGGAATAAACAAATTGCCCCGTTGTAAATTGATAATCAAAGATGAAGTAAACATAAAGTTCGAAGGCTTGGCAATCGAAACTCGTAGGAAAGTTGCCAATAAACTCAAGTATGAATTGCCCTATGCACGGCACATGCCTGCTTTTAAACTGGGACGATGGGATGGTACTAAAACATTCTTTGGCATCGGTGGCGGAGGATTTCTTGCACACCTTGACATCATATTACCTATTGTAGAAAACGATGGATATGAGATTGAAGTAGAAGATCTGCGTCGTCAGCAAGGTAAAATCAATTTCACTACAATTGACGAAAACTATTGGGCGGACAAAGGCAAGACTTGGCCCGAGGGACATCCGGAAGCGGGCAGTCCCATTGTCTTGCGAGACTATCAATTCAATGTTGTTAACGAATTCTTAAAAAATCCACAAAGCCTTCAAGAAGTTGCCACAGGCGCAGGCAAGACAATCACCACTGCCACACTGAGCCATTTATGTGAAGCACATGGGCGAACCATTGTCATTGTGCCAAATAAAAGTCTGGTAGTGCAGACTGAAGAAGACTATCGCAATCTTGGACTAGACGTCGGTGTGTATTTTGGTGATAGAAAAGAACTGGGCAAGACTCATACTATCTGTACTTGGCAGAGTCTCAACATTTTAGATAAAAAAAGCCATGATGAAAATGAGGCACTGACACTGGCAGAATTCATCGATGGAGTCTGCGCCATTATCATTGACGAAGTGCATCAAGCCAAGGCAGACGTACTTATGAGATTAGCAACACAAAACTTTAAACATTGTCCGGTACGTTGGGGATTGACTGGTACTGTACCTAAAGAAGACTGGGAATTTCAAAGTATACATGCCAGTATTGGTCCAGTAATTAATCGTGTCAGTGCATATGACTTACAACAGAAAGATGTTCTTGCTAATTTACAAATCAACATATTACAGACAGTAGATGTCGAAGTTTTTAAAAACTTTCAAGATGAATACAAGTGGTTAGTTACCAATCAAAACAGACTCAAATGGATTGCTGACAAGATTAAAGAGTTTACACAGTCCGGCAACACTTTGATATTAGTCAATAGAATCGACACTGGGAACAAATTAATAGAATTAATTCCCGACGCAGTGTTTATCAGTGGCGCTGTAAAACTCAATGATAGGAAAGACGAGTATGATGAAATTAAAACAAGCAGTGATAAAGTTATTGTGGCGACTTACGGCGTGGCTGCTGTTGGTATTAATATTCCTCGTGTATTCAACTTGGTTCTTATTGAACCCGGAAAGAGCTTTGTCAGAGTTATCCAAAGCATTGGAAGAGGTATCCGCAAAGCTGAAGACAAAGACTTCGTACAAATCTGGGACATAACTTCAACGTGCAAGTATGCCAAACGACATCTAACAGAACGCAAGAAATATTATAAAGACGCTAATTACCCCTACAAAATTACCAAGGTAACCATATGAGAATTTTAACGCTAGACAATGAAACATTTGATTTAAACGATTTGCCAGACGAAATCGAGGACACTAGATTTAGTGTACTAGACAACAGTAATCCTGCTGATCCAGATTTTTACTTTATGCCTTTGATATTTTTAGAGTCATTTAACAGTCCTGCTGTTTTGTTAAACATCGGAGGACACGAAGTACAAATGCCACTGGACTGGAGTTTAGTAGTGGCAGATAAAGAAAGCGGATTAGATCCAGAAGTCCTGCCATTGACATCAATTAATGAACGTGGATTTCATGCATTAATTTTCAATCCTGTTAAAGGCTTTAAAGTAGATTATGAATCTATTGAGATTGTTAATATCTTTCAAGATGTGCGCTGGTACTTTCCTAAAATGAAAAACGGACAACTATTGACTGTACCTCTTACAGAAGGCACCAATCCTCCTTGTGCTTTTTTCGTTAAAGAAGTATCCAGACAAAGTGAAATACTACAGTTGGATAAATTAATCTAGTGCCATTAGACAACCACATGTACGCTAACCATAACGACGAAATGTTTTATCGACGTGCTGTATGGTATAAAAAATTCGTCTGGTTGCCGAGGCGGTGTGTGCTGTCAGACGAATTAATTTGGTTAACAGTTGCCTACAAAGGCACCGCCATGTTTACTGGACCTGGAGATCCGATATTTGAACGTAAGTGGATATCTAAGGAACATTTCTTGTTTGCAAGATTGTCTGGAAAATTATAATGTTAAATAAAAAAAGGAAAACAAATGATTAGCGGAAAAGTCTGGGGACAAACAGAATTATTAGAAGCCAACGGTGTATTAGAATTTCACCGTATCGAATCTAAAAAAGGTGGTGTGTGTAGCAAACACAAGCACAAGCATAAGTGGAATGGCTTCTATGTGGAACAAGGTAAACTGTTGATTCGTGTATGGAAAAACAATTACGAATTAGTAGACGAAACCGTACTATCAGACGGTATGTACACAAAAGTAGCACCTGGCGAGTATCATCAATTTGAAGCACTGGAAGATACTATTGCTTTTGAACTATATTGGGCAGAGTTTAATCACGATGACATCGAACGTGAAAGTGTGGGCTTTAGTAAAAAATGATATCACAAGAGTATAAAAAAATACTTAATGATATACACGGTTCCACTCCCTTTGGTAAACGTGGTAAAATTCCCAAGGATCTAGCAAGGTTCATAGACGAGATACGTCCTACAACTATTCTTGATTACGGTTGTGGTAAAGGTAGATTGGTTTCAAAACTTCAAGAAGTTTATCCCAAAAAGACTATCTCAGGATACGATCCAGGAAACAGTCAGTTTAATAACAACATTAAAGATATTCAAGTCGATTTGTTAATGTCCACTGA